>Ga0272443_10000245_pt1 | contig 103714 bp, 90 predicted proteins | sample SSMAcet12_FD_193581 | JGI IMG/M metagenome (GOLD analysis project Ga0272443, IMG submission 193581) | Marine sediment archaeal communities from Little Sippewissett salt marsh, Falmouth, MA, United States - SSM-Acet-12 | ecosystem: Environmental > Aquatic > Marine > Wetlands > Sediment ... | reverse complement strand
CAGGTCATCGACCTGGATCGCAAGCCGCTGGGGAAAGTCCGCAGGCGGTCCGCACCCCTGGAAAACGTCCTCAGCATTGAGTATGAACGACTGGGTTTCTGGGGATTCCTATTTAATTTTGGGACGGTGTATATCTCTGTGGGGAACACGAAACTCACGTTTGATCATGTGTACAACCCTTCTGAGGTTCAACAGGACATCTTCTATAGGATGGGAGAGCGCCTGGATAAGCTTCACGAATTTGAGGTGGAGACCGAGCGAGAACGGGTTTCCGAATGGATCACGAGCTATCACCGCAGGGTTGAGGAACTTCGTAAAAGAGAGGGGTATCCCTTCTTAGATGATCAGAACCAAACCGAACAGGATGAACGCTAACAATTCTAGGCTCTTGCTGGTAAAATCTTTTGTGGAGTAAACGAAATGACCATTAAAGAAATTACTGTTTTCCCTGATACTGTCCTACGGAAAGAAGCAGAAACAATAAAAGATTTCAACTATGATCTGGAAGCCCTGGTTGATGACATGATCGAAACCATGCGGGCTGCACCAGGCGTTGGACTGGCAGCACCGCAGGTCGGCATTTCAAAGCGTGTGGTCGTGATTGAATATGGGAATGAAGAAGATGAAACGATCCCAAAACAGCTGTTCGTTCTGGTCAACCCTGAGATCGTAAAGAAATCTAAAGAAATTGTTAAGGGTGTTGAGGGTTGCCTTTCCGTGCCGGGTTTGGTCGGTGAGGTGGAACGTGCCAATGTCGTCACCGTAAAAGCGCAGAATCAGAAAGGTGCAAATGTAAAGATCCGTGCGCAAGGGTGGTTGGCGCGTATTTTTCAGCACGAGATCGACCATATCAACGGAATCCTTTATACTGACAGGACTGATAAAATCTGGCAGTTTGAACCCGATGAGATGGATTCGTTATAGTTGATCTATGTATTTGAAGCGCTTATCCTTAACGAATTTTCGAAGTTTTTCCCGGCTGGACCTGGACGTTCCCCGGGAAATCTTTCTGTTGGTGGGTGGTAACGCAGCGGGAAAGACCACGCTGCTAGAAGCAATTTATTTTCTATCAACTTTCACATCCTTCCATGCCAGCTCTGACCGGCAGTTGATCAACTTCACCGTCCCTGAGGAAGGCGTCACTGTGGGCAGGATCATCGGTGAATTTTCCAGGCAGAACGGAGAACACCGCATAGAGGTGCGCTTGATCCGGGAACCCAACGGCCATAACGGACAGACACGGTTCAGGAAAGAAGCCCTGTTTGACGGTGTAAAGCATAAACTCGGTGAGGTGATCGGGCGGTTCAACGCGGTGATCTTCCTGCCCCAAATGGCACGGATTATTGAGGAAGGACCGTCCGAACGCAGGCGATACCTGGATATGCTCATATCACAGGTTTCACCGCAGTATGTATCGCATTTGAGTGACTATCAGCAGACGCTCGCGCAGCGCAACGCCCTGCTCAAGCAGCTTGGCGATTTTGGTGGCGATCCTGGACAACTCGGTGTTTGGGATGGGATGCTAGCCCGTCATGGGGCCTTCATTATGGCGGAACGTATAAGGGCGATCCGGGAGGTTGAAACCGCTGCAAAGCGTATCCATTTTGACCTGACCCATGGTCAAGAAGTCTTGCGGTTGGATTACCAACCCGCCTATGAACCGCTACATCTACCACAGGACCAGCTATCTCTGCCGGTGTTGACTGTCGCGGACCGTTCAGGGTTGACGATGGAGGAGATCGAGGGGGGGATGCTTGAGGAACTGAAAACCTTGCAGCGGGAGGAGATTGCCCGTGGCGTGACTACCATTGGACCTCATCGTGATGAATTACGCTTTCTCAGCAACCAGGTTGACCTGGGGAATTTCGGTTCAAGGGGACAGGGACGAACAGCGCTCCTCGCACTGAAACTGGCGGAAGTGGCGTGGATGTATCAGCAGACGGGAGAGTGGCCTGTCCTGCTTCTCGATGAGACCATGTCTGAAATGGACCCACAGCGGCGGGGGGACCTACTAAAAGCCCTATCTGCCTGCGAACAGGCGATCCTGACATCAACCGACCTTTCCATGTTCGAACAGGATTTTGTTCAGGCTCACCCAATTTGGCGGGTTGCCGGTGGGGACGTCATAAAAGCAATTGATAAGAGATCATAAAACATTTAATGACATTATCAATATTGCCTGGGAAAATTATTTTTAGTTGTCATTTGTTTTCGAAATACCCCATAAAATTATCCAAATTTATGCTATGATTGTTCTGTTTGTGAAATATTTCTTTAAAACGAGTATAGATATAATGGAGAGAAGTTTATGAAAAAGGCTGATGTTTTAATTTTGGGAGGACTTTCAGGAATTACTGCAGGGATTAGCTGCCGAAGGCACTACCCTGACAAGAAGGTCCTCCTTGTACGCAAGGAAGGCACCGTATTGATTCCTTGTGGAATCCCTTATATTTACGGGACGGTTGGCGGTCCTGAAAATAATGTTATTCCTGATGGATTGTTGGAGAAAAACCAGATCGAACTTATCAAGGGTGAGGCGGTCGAAGTTGATCGCGAAAATAAAGTCGTCGAACTCAAGGACGGGGAGACGATCAGTTATGATAAATTGGTCTTCGCGACCGGTTCTTTACCCATTGTGCCACCCATTTCAGGAATAGATAAAAAGAATGTCTATCCCATTAAGAAAAACTTCAATTACCTGAGTGAAGTTTACGAGAAAATGAAGTCTGTGAAAGACCTGGTCATCATCGGCGGCGGCTTTATCGGCGTTGAGTTTGCTGATGAGTGTCATAAAGGCCGCGATATCAACGTTACAGTTGTCGAAGCCCTGCCGCAGTGCCTGCAGCTGGCGATGGACGACGAGTTTTGCGCAGAAGCACAAGAAAAGTTGGCTGAAACTGGGGTCAAGATCAAGGTTAAAAGTCTGGTTACAGAAATTCTGGGAAGTGACACTGCGACAGGCGTCAAGCTTGCTGACGGCACCGAGATTAAAGCTGACATGGTCATTCTGGGTATTGGCGCACGGCCAAACACCAAACTTGCCAAACAATCCGGCATTGAGCTTGGGTTCAATAATACGATCAGGGTTGATAGTAACATGCGGACTTATACTGACCCCGATGTCTTCGCGGTTGGCGACTGTGCAGAGAAACACTCTTTCTTTACCGGTCGTCCAGTGAACACCATGTTGGCTTCCATTGCCACATCCGAGGCACGTATTGCTGGCGCGAATCTTTTTTCAGCGGTGCATCATAATTGCGGCGCAATCAGCGTGTTTTCGACGATGATCAACGGACGTGCCTTCGCCGTCGCAGGTTTGACTGAGCGACTTGCCAAACAATATGGCATGGATATTATTATTGGAACCGCGCAATCTAAAGATACCCATCCCGGAGGTATGCCCAACTCAACACTGACGAAAGTCAAGTTGGTATTTGCATCGGATACCGGTGTGCTCTTGGGTGGATCAATATCCGGCGGTAAGTCTTCTGGCGAGTTGATCAATGTGATCAGCGCATGCATTTTACATCGGATGACTGCAAACGAGATCGTGATGTTCCAGATGGGCACGCATCCAGCATTGACGTCTTCACCAATCGCCTATCCTTTTGTTAATGCGGCTTGCAAAGCTGTGTTGCCGATACGGAATATCTAGATTTCTTAAGATAATCAGATAAAACATATCGGTTGTCTATAGCCGGGAAAAAGTCTGGGTTTGTCAATTAGCCAGACACCTATCATATTCAGGTGTCTGGCTTTTCTATTTAATTTCCCCGGAGAACGAATTCATTCACCAGTCTTATGATAATTACGTGTATGATTAGTCATGAAGTGTAATAAAGAAATGAATAGTCGTGAAATTCGTGCCAGAATTATGAGATCACATTTGTTTGATAGGAGCTGAAACAATGGATTTGAGAACATTGATTCACAAGAGCAGAAGCTACCGCCGTTTTGATGAGTCTTACAGAGTCAGCAGCGAAATCCTGCATGACTTGATTGAGCTGGCGCAGTATTCTCCTACAGGTAGGAATTTGCAACCCTTGAAATTCTGGCTGAGCAACACACCGGAGATGAACACGCTGATCTTTCCACATCTTGGGTGGGCAGGGGCTCTGAAAGACTGGGGTGGTCCGGCTGAAGGAGAACGCCCGGCTGCGTATATCATCATCCTGGGAGATACCACAATTGCTCAGCAGTTCGGCGTTAACCATGGGATTGCAGCGCAGAGCATTATGTTGGGCGCGGTAGAGAAGGGATTGGGGGGCTGCATGATCGGCTCAGCCAGGAAAGAGAACCTGCAGCAGGCTCTGGCTATCCCCAGGCATTACGAGATCCTGCTGGTGCTTGCCCTGGGCAAGCCTGCTGAGGTCGTTGTCACTGAAACTATTGGGGAAGACGGCGAATACAACTATTATCGTGACGCGGAAGCCGTTCATCATGTACCGAAACGGAGTCTCTCGGAACTGATCGTCAAAGACGTGGAGAATTGAAAAGGCACCTGAAATTAAGTAAGTAGATATTGTGTCCACAGTGTATCGCCGGCTTTACATCAGAATTGCACCAGAAAAGGCGACCGAAATTGCAATTGTAAATTATTTGAGAATATTCTTAAATTTTTCATAGTATCTGGATCAGTTTTTGGGGTTTGGACAGGTTGGGATTTATTTACTTATTTCCTTTATTCTCACATTATTAGGAGGTTGTAGCGGTTTATTGTAAATACTTTCCCCATTAAGAAATAAAAGCCTCCGGGTCGTACTACCCAGGGGCTTGATTATTTGGGCGGATTTCCCTAAAGGAGGTCGCCAAGCGAAACGCTGTAAACCCGCCTATCTAATAGCTAATGATAGGTTACCGTATTCAATTGCAGGAATGTCGAGAATTTAGATATGGCCATTTTCTCCACTCGCATGGGTGTAATAATAGCCTTACCTTAGTATCCAAAGATCATCAGGAAACAACCGGAAGCCTAACATTCACACGCGTAAGATCCAAAAGGAAATTGATGAAAAATTATGAGGTTATACCACTAATTATGATCATTACTTTGATTTTACTGTAGTCCTGTAAACCCACTACGGAACAAATCTCATCAGCGGTTGAAGAAACAAAATCAGCATGGACAGAAGTCCCATCGTCATCACCTTACCCAACATATAACTCAACACCTAACATATACTCAATTTCCTACACAAACACAATTGCCAATTATCGTTGTTATTCAAACGAAAATTGTTACTATCACATCAGCATCCACGCCTCCCTGCACACCTACAATTACTCCCACTGAAATATCTACTCCTAAACCAACATATACAAAATCGCCAACTGCTACAGATAGTACGTTAACCAAGGATCATAATGATGGGATCTATGGTGTTGGTATTGACATAGCTCCAGGAAAGTGGCAGGTAAATGATCCTGTTTTCATAGGCAACCAACCAGATTGTTATTGGGCAAGATACAACGTAATGGGTAATATCATTGACGATGGATATGGTCAAGAACCACCTTTTGTGATTACAGTTCAATCAACCGACACTCTTGTTGAGCTAGACCATTGCGGGAAAGTTATCTATCTCGGTCCTTAGGAGTTTGCTTTAAATAATTTAACCAATGACCTGACCCCATAAGTTGTATTAACCTTTATGATAGTCCAACCGGTTGGATTTGGATGGGCTGAATTAAGATTTTTGTCAATTGGATAATTGATCAAATTAAAAACTAGGACCCCAGGCGCAGCGCCCTTCGGGCGTTGTCAACTCGAACATGCAGCCAACTGGGTAGAAGACAGGGATTGGGAAGGACTTTTACCAGGTCTCTGTGATCTTGTTCAATCCACGGGGATTGTCAATATCATATCCGCGGGTGTGTGCCAGGTACATGGCAAATAACTGCCCAGGCAGGATTGCGGGGATGGGAGAGAGCCATTCCGGTGCACCTGCCGGCAGCGGCAGGGATTGAGTTGCGGATTTGAGAAGCTCCGGCAAGTCGCTGATCAGCACGACTTCTGCCTGGCGGCTTTTGACTTTCTCAACCAGCGATTTCATCTCATCCGTCATTTTTCCACTGGGTGCGAAGATGAAGACCGGGAAACCGCGGTCCACCAGCGCAAAGGGCCCGTGCAGGAAATCCGCGCTGGAATAGGGTTCTGCAATCGTGTAGGTCAGTTCTTTGAGTTTCAATGAGAATTCAAAGGCAGTGGCGTAGTTGTATCCCCGGCCGATGATGGCACAATGTTCCATATAACGGTAGCGTTCCGCGAGACTTGCAACATGCGTTTCATTTGAAAAACCCGCTTCAATCAGTCGGGGGAGGGAGTCCAATTCACGCCTGTAATCCTCTGAAGGGTCAAGTTCTGAGGAAAGGATCGCCAGGGTGGTTAACTCGGCGATATAGGTCTTGGAAGCGGCCAGTGAGGTTTCTTCACCAGCTTGCAGGTCTAGCACGAAGTCTGCGGATTGCGCCATTTCGGAGTTTGGATAATTGGTGATCGCTGCTGTGATCGCACCCTGCTTCTTCCCTTCATCCAGGACGGAGATCAGGTCAGGGCTTTTCCCGCTCTGGCTGATTCCCAGGACAAGGCAGTTTGTGAGATCGGGCGTCTGTTTGTAAATGGTGAACAGGCTGGGCGTTGCCAGGCTGACGACGATGTGGTTGTGTGCCCCCAGCAGGTAATTCGCATAGCGGCCGGCGTTGTCGCTGGTGCCGCGCGCGGCGATGAACACATGCTTGATCTTTCGATCAGTGATCTCGGCTGCAAGAGCTTTAATCGCATCTTGCGACCTGCCGACCAGGTTCTGGATCACCTGTGGTTCCTGATGGATCTCCTGATATAGACGGGTTTTCTTGATGGAATTCATTTGTCTCCTCTAGAGCCATTCCTTAATTCGCTGAACGGCATCGTCCGTGTCAAAATTCTCTGTCTCAGAGAACAGGTCGCTTTCATTCATCCCGGGGTTTTTCAGGAGGGAGAGGGCTTTCTCCTTATCGACCCCAGCCTGAATGACGCGCTGGATTGCCAGCGGCGGTGTCTTTGAGGGATCAAGGTCAATCAGCCTGCCGAAGAAGTTCACCACTTCAAATGCCGCTTCGAAGGGACCGGCGGAAAGGTGGACGCCGTTGGTGTTGATGCCGACTTCACGCTGACCGTACTTCTGCGGGTCGGCAAAAAGCATCCCCCGGATGGAGCCCGGTTTGGCGCGCTCCGGGAAGGTGTCGCCCACCAGGTTGAATTTCATTGCATCCCAGGATGTGTCCGTATGCAGGAGCATCAGCACGATGCGGTGGTCTTCTCTGGTGAAATGGAGTAACTGGGAGGGGTGGAAGCCGTTGATCAGGATGATCGGCTGACCCTGGAATGTGTCTTCAATGAAATAGAAGCCGCTGCGCAGTTTATTGGCCTCCTGCGCGAACCAGACCTTTGACAGCGAATCGACATCCGCATTGAAGGTCTTCAGGAATTCATGCCCGCCCAGGACTTTATGGGCGCCGGTGTCCTTCAAATCAAGATGATCGAAAATGGATGCCCGCTGCTGCGCGTCCACCAGTTTGGATGCCATCCGAGAAAGCTGGTTAATGAAGCCGTAATGCCGGTTCATGATCTCATATTCTTCCAGGACCAAGCCGGGAACGATCGCAATGCCGCTGATTCCAACATCGTATACTTTGAATTTCTCCTGGATCAACCCCATGCTGTTCAGGATCTTTTCAGAGTCCTGCAAATCTAGAAGTTCGGGTTTAACAAAGAAAACCAGCTCATTTTGTTTTTGGGTGTCCCCGACTTGAACTGGTTGGATGATCTTTGCAGTTTTTGCTGTTCTAATTTCTTCAACGAAGGATGCTTGTGTGAATATGTTGTCTGGCATTTTTCCTCTTCTATAACAAGATAGCTAATTATACCCAAATGTCAGAAGCATATAAGAATGATGCGGCTATGGCCGCTGCGTCCTTCACACTGTGCAATATTACGAGAGGAGAATCCCCATATTATCGAATTTTAAATGCAGGAGAATTAAAGAAAACCTGTCAGAACAAGCCGGGCTGGTCGGTAAGTTCCTCTTCCTTCCATGCTTCCTTGAGGGACCCATCTTTGAGGATGTGGAGCACTATGACGCCCGAATCGATTAGCGTTTGGGCAACCACGTGCTGGCGGTGGCAGTTCGCCGGGTCGCTCTCCGAACAGAGCAGGGACAGATTGTCCCGCAGCGAGAGCTGAAGCAGGATTTGAATGGCATCATCATAAATATCCTGCGGGGTGACCCCCTGCTGCCTGAGGATGTCATCTACGGGCCGCTTCTTCCCCCCAAGCTTATGTCCGAGATAAGTATAGCGGATGTGGAAGGGTTTGAGCATTTCGGGAAGGCGCGATTTATTGCTCCAGGGTGCGTTTCTGCTGTACGGGATGCTGCGGATGTCGATGATGTGGGTGATATTGTTCGCCTGGATGAGCTGAAGGAACTTGAGAAAGCTGTGGTTGCTATGCCCAACCGTGAAGATTGTTTGCGGCATACTTCATTATATAATTTTTTGATGCTTAATTACAATTATTTTTACCTGAAAAACAAGTATTTATCATCATTGGATGAAATGATATGTCTGAATCGTCCCCATTTTCCAAATTATCCACTAGATTAAGGCCTAGGTCAGCCTGTAAGCCGCATTCTGTCTGGCGGGAGACCCGCCTGGATGGACATCTATCTGGGCTGACGGTTACCCGCCAGCTCTAGCGGTCTACCCGGAGATGCTTGGGAACCGGGCGCTTCCCGTCTGCGAACAGACTTCTCTCCTGTTTGACCTTGCACCGCATGGGGGTTGCCGGTCCGGATGCATTACTGCACCCGCCGGTGGTCTCTTACACCACCTTTTCACCCTTACTCCCAAACGGGAGCGGTTTGCTTTCTGTGGCCCTGATCCAAACGCTTACACGCTTCCGGGCGTTACCCGGCATGCTGCCCTGTGGTGTGCGGACTTTCCTCGGGTAGGGACTACCCACGGCCATCCGGCTGACCTGGTCTCAAATCAGTGGATATATATTATACGCCATGACGATTGGAAATGGCGTAGTGCTTGTTTTTTGAACGATTCCATCTTGACTGCAACCATCATACTAATGTATCCTGAGTATAGCCTTATTAGACAAGGAGTGGCGTAATGAGCCCGATGTATTCAGCTAAGGAATTGAAAGAAGTCATCGAATCCGCAAAGCGGATGAATGTTGAACTGGACGAGAAAGAAGCCCGCGAATGGCTGGATGCCATCCAGAAAGCCTCTGCTGACCATGAGGCGATCACTTTTGATGAGCGGACGGGCGTCTTTGGGCAGAATATCGCCATGCTGGATTTCGGCACGGAGCGTTTGGATTATTTCCGTAAGATCGGCAAGCTGGTGGAGTTCTTTGATGAACCCGGCAAGGTTGAAACAGCGCTGGCGCTTTCCGGTTCTTCGGCGCAATCGAAGATCCAACGCTATCCTGGGGACTGCGATTATTTCGAGCGTGTGAATATCATAGCACCGACGAAGGAAGAAGCCTGCCAGATCCTGGCGGGAATTATGCGTGAAAAAGCCCTATCAACCCGGCAGGGACCGACCTACCAGTTGATCGAGGTCAAGCTGGGATCTTATCCATCTGAATTTGTAAAAGGAAAACAATCTTATAAACCCGACACCCCGATCTCCTGGCTGCCGGATGAGATTGAAGAAGGGAAGAAGGTCGGCTTCACACCCGATGGGAAGCCAATGGAAGTTGTCTGGGATGAGGTCGCCCAGGACCCTGGTTGGTGCAAGCTGGATTGGGTTGTAGCTGATCCGATCCGTGGGACTCTGGCGAATGCCAGCAACATGCTTGATGTCACCTGGGAAGCACCGGACGGCACGATCACTCCCCTGGATGGCTACCTTGACCCCTATTTCCAGGAGGTTTATCTGCAGGCGGAATCTGTCCCGATCTTTTCAAAGCTGGCTCAGCATGTCAGTGCGGATGCCCTGGAGGATTACGTCAAACAGCTCGAGGGTGAGGTCAGGAAATACGTCACCAAGAATATTAATTATGGGAAGGCAGCCAAGCGAATGTACAATATCTTCCGCCTGACCGGGCGGTATGAAGAAGCTGTCTTCCTTCGGGAACTGTTTGATGAGCCTACATCCATGTTATATCAGGTTTGGGCACTCATCCGAACGGTGGATGATGCCATCCACGCGAAATCCTCATTTAAAGAGGAGCAACTCATTAAACAGGCAGAAGACCTGATGCTGGAAGTAATCCGTGTGATGGAAGACGTCCGTGAAGCTGAGATCGTTTCCAAGATCCTAAGATTCAGGGACGCGATCCAGAACCAGGAAAATTATGAAAAATTAAGTGCTGAAGCTGAAGCTGCGCGGAGCGAGGTGATCAATATTGTTAATAATTTTTTCTATGAGCGATTAAATTCGATACCGGAGATCAAGGCTTACATGGAGAGTTTCCAGATGGATACTGATGGGCATTAAAATGAACCATCGAACTGGACAAAATCATCCGTGTCAGGTAAAATAGTCCTTCGTGATTATTGATCGTTAATCCAGAAAGTTATTGGAGGATAGACCTTGGCTAATTTAAAATCGCAAATCAAACGAAACCGTCAGAATGAAAAACGACGTATTCGGAACCGTGTTTCCCGTGGTAGCACCCGCACTGCACTTCGCAAAGCTCGTCTGGCTATTGAGAACGGTAACCAGGAAGAAGCAAAGGCAGCCGCCATGCTCGCAACCAAAGCATTGGACAAAGCAGCCTCAAAGGGCATTATTCACAAGAACAAAGCTGCCCGGCAAAAGAGCCGTCTGATGCAGCATCTTCACAGCATGGAGTGAGTCTTTCAATAGGTTAACCATTGCTGTCATTTATAAAATTACAGCGGGAGCTCTTATGCTCCCGCTTTGCGGTTCTATACAGATGATTGGCTTTCAAGGCCTATTTAACGGACTGTCGGTGAATATTGATATCAATGATGTATGAAATGATATAATTTTTCTGTTCCGAGTTTAATCTAAAGGTTATGCATGTTTGAAAAAGAAAAAACAATCGTCGAAGAAGAAATCAAAACCTATCTAAAAACAGAGGGCATCCATGATGCAGCTCTGGAATTCCGGCAAATCCCTTTCAGTGGTGAATGGGGTCTGGCAGTTCCCCTTTTCCCCGTTGCAGCGGTTGAGGCGCGAGCTGGGAAGAAAGTAAATGTTCCCCTCAGAGCGCAGGAATTGGCGGAAGGGATCAAAGCTTTCTTGCGTGATAAGTCGCTTGGGTTTTCGCATATTGAGGCTGTCAGGGGCTATTTGAATCTGTATTTTGCCACAGATGAATATACACAGCGGGTCGTGGACACTGTCCTGGAAGAAGGGGATAATTACGGCCGACATGTAAACCGGAATAAGACGGTCATGGTCGAATATTCTCAACCAAACACGCATAAATCCTTTCATGTCGGGCACCTGCGGAATGTGATCCTGGGTGGTAGTATCTGTCGGATACTGGCGTTCGATGGATATCGAGTTATCCGTGCGAACTACCTGGGCGATATCGGCTTGCATGTCGTCAAGTGGATGTGGAATTATATGAAGAACCACAGTGGCGAACAACCCGGCGAAAATAAAACCCATTGGATGAACGAAGTTTATGCTGAAGCAGACAGTCTATTCCAAGAGCCGGAGAATGAGGCTGAGGTACGAGCGCTTTATGCGCGCTGGAATGAACGCGACCCGGAAGTCCTTGCTCTCTGGGAAAAAACCCGGCAGTGGTCGCTGGAGGGTTTTGAGCAGATCTATGACCAACTGGGAGAGAAATTCGACCGCCTATATTTCGAGAGCGAGGTTGAAGAGCCCGGTGTAGAACTGGTTGAAGGTTTGATAGAGCAAGGGATCGCGCAGGATGGACGGCCGGATGAACCGGTTTTCATTGACCTGGATGCCATCCTCGGCACACAGGATGAATACCGTGTGCTGGTTGTACTCCGCTCAGACGGGTCTTCCCTTTACGCGACCAAAGACCTCCCGCTTGCGATCCGGAAGTTCGCTGAATATGATCTCGACCGGTCAATTTACGTGATCGATGTCCGCCAGTCACTCTATTTGAAGCAGATCTTCAAGACATTGGAGATCCTGGAATATGACTGGGCGGATAAGCTATATCACCTTGCCTATGAACTGGTCAATTTGCCCGGTAATGTCACCATGGCTTCACGGGATGGGACGGTTGTCTTGTTTGATGATCTGATCCGGGAAGCGACCAGCCGGGCACGGGCGATCGTTGAGGAGAAGAATCCGGAACTTTCTAAGCAAGCCAAAGACGTGATCGCTGAAGCTGTTGCGTTGGGCGCTTTGAAATACGCCATGCTATCACGCGATAATACCAAGGTCGTAACCTTCGATTGGGATGCAGCATTGGACTTCAACGGGCAGGCAGCACCTTATATCCAGTATGCCCACGTCAGAGCGGGCAGTATCCTGCGCAAAGCGGGTGATGAATTTTCAGGTACGGCTGAGTTTTCTGACAATCTTGAAAAGGCGGAAGTGGATTTGATCGAGTTGATGACCCGCCTGCCAGGTGAAGTACAGCGCGCTTCCAAGGAGATGCGGCCGCTGGTCATCGCCAACCTGGCGTTTGACCTTGCAAAGGCTTTCAATGATTTCTATAATACCTGCCAGGTATTGAACGCACCGCCTGAGGTGAGGGCATACAGGCTGCGTCTGGTTGCAGCTGCTCAGCAGGTGATTGCGACAAGCCTGGCGTTACTGGGTATCAAGGCCCCCAGCATGATGTGAGAAATTAAATCTGTTTTTCTAAACCGATTATTTAATAAGGAGTGTTAAACCAAATGGCAAGAATTCGAACGATTATCATGGGCGCAGCGGGACGAGACTTTCACAACTTCAACACGTTCTATCGCGGCAATCAGGATTATGAGGTGGTTGCTTTTACCGCAACGCAGATCCCAAATATCGAAGGCCGCAGGTATCCTGCTGCCCTGGCTGGTGATCTTTACCCTGAAGGCATCCCGATCCATCCGGAATCAGATCTGGAAGACCTTATCCGTGATGAAAAGATAGATCAGGTGGTGTTTGCCTACAGCGATGTACCGGATGCATACGTGATGCACAAAGCTGCACTGGTAAACGCAGCCGGCGCGGATTTTCGCTTGATGGGCACGAAGGAAACCCAGATCAAATCCACCAAGCCGGTCGTGGCAGTTTGTGCGGTCCGGACGGGATCAGGGAAGAGTCAGACAACACGGCGTGTTTCGCTGATCCTGCGGGATATGGGGTACAAAGTGGCTGCCATTCGTCACCCCATGCCCTATGGCGATCTGGTCAAGCAGAAAGTCCAGCGTTTTGCGGATTACAGTGACCTGGATAAGCATGAATGCACCATTGAAGAGCGAGAAGAATATGAACCTCACCTTGACAATGATGTGATCGTGTATGCGGGTGTGGATTATGAGGCGATCTTGCGGGAAGCCGAAAAAGAAGTCGATATCGTCCTGTGGGATGGCGGAAATAATGACTTCTCGTTCTATGTTTCTGATCTATTAATCGTTGTTGTAGACCCGCACCGGCCCGGGCATGAGCTGAGTTATTACCCGGGTGAAACCAACGTCCGGATGGCGGATGTATTTGTAGTCAATAAAGTGGATACGGCCAAACCTGAGGACGTGATCACCGTTCGGAACAACATATACAAATTGAACCCCGAAGCTGTGGTGATCGAAGGCGCTTCGCCTTTATTCGTTGATGATTCTGAAGCGATCCGTGGAAAACGAGTTTTGGTCGTGGAAGACGGCCCGACGCTGACCCATGGTGGGATGGCTTATGGTGCTGGCTTTGTCGCTGCCAGGCGTTTCGGCGCTGGTGAAATTGTCGACCCGCGTCCTTATGCAGTGGCTTCTATCAAAGCGACGTATGAGAAATACCCGGATACCGGCATCATACTGCCAGCGATGGGTTATGGTGAGGATATGATGCGGGATCTGGAAGAGACGATCAATCAGGCAGATGTTGACCTGGTCATCAGCGGAACGCCGATTGATCTGACCAGGATCATCAAGATCAACAAACCGATCCAGCGTGTACGTTATGAACTTCAGGAGATCGGTGAACCCACGCTTGAGACGATCCTGAAGAAAAAATTCGGAAAATAAAAACGGATCCAGAAATTTAATATTACGAATCAACACGTAGAGACGTTGCATGCAACGTCTCTACACCGTAAAGATGATATATTGTATATGTTAGGATGTGTTCCGGTTTTGAGCGCGCCAATCTTGGCGCGTAGAAAGAAGCTGCGCGCCCTGCAGGGAATTTTCTATTTTCAGAGCAGAATCTTTTGTCGTAATGCGGTAAGATTAATCCCTGATATACAACAACCAATAAATCTTGAGTGAAAAATAACTATGTTCTTTGATGAAGCGATAATATACGTTCGATCCGGACGCGGCGGGGATGGGATGGTGCATTTCCACAGGGAGAAATATAAACCGCACGGCGGCCCTGATGGGGGGGATGGCGGACGCGGCGGGAATGTGATCCTGGAAGTGAACCCCAAGCTGAACACGCTCTTTGATTTCGGTCACCGCTCGCGTTATGAAGCCAACGACGGCAAGCATGGGGGGCCGAACAATATGAGCGGTAAGTCCGCCAAAAATCTGGTCGTGGATGTCCCTCCGGGTACGCTTGTCTATGCTGCCGATTCAGGGGACCTTCTAGGCGACCTGGTGGAGGATTACCAGCGGCTCGTCATCGCGAAAGGGGGGCGTGGCGGACGCGGCAATCAGCATTTCGCGACCAGCCGCAACCAAACCCCGCGGATGGCGGAGCGTGGTGAACCAGGTGAGGAGAAAAACATTCGTCTGGAACTGAAGATGATCGCGGATATCGGGATCGTGGGCGTCCCTAATGCTGGCAAATCGAGCCTGCTGGCTGTTGTCTCGAACGCGAAACCCAAGATTGCGAATTACCCCTTTACGACACTTTCGCCCAACCTGGGCGTGGCAAAATTGGATGTGGATACGATTCTTGTCCTGGCAGATATTCCAGGTTTGATCGAGGGCGCTCATCAAGGAGTAGGATTGGGATTTGCTTTCCTGAGACATATCCAGCGTACAAGGGTCTTGATCCATGTGCTGGATGGGTCGGCAGAAGACCCAATCTCGGATTTTTCTCAGATCAACAGCGAAATGGCGTTGTTCGATGAGAAGATCGGCGAAAAACCACAGATTGTCGCCTTCAATAAAATGGACCTACCTGATGTTAAGGAACGCTGGCCCGAGGTCGAGCAGCAACTGAACGGATTGGGCTACGAAGTGCTGCCAATATCAACGGTTACCCATGAGAACGTACAGACTCTCATGTGGCGGGTGGTTGACCTCCTCAAAGATGCTCCCGAACCCGAACCGGTGGAGGCGATGCCGGTTTACCGGGCTTCTGAAGATCCAAAGGCTTTCACCATCCAAAAGGTGGATGAAGGTTGGGAAGTGCACGGTGAAGCGATTGAACGGGCAGCGGCGATGACCTATTGGGAACATCATGAATCTGTCCGAAGGTTTCAGCGTTTGATGGAAAATATCGGATTGGAGCAGGCACTCATAGAAGCTGGTATCGAGGAAGGAGATACCGTGATGATTGGTGACTATACTCTGGAATGGCAGGATTAATGACTAAGAAGCGATTAGGGATCTTCGGGGGCACATTTGACCCACCTCATATCGGACATCTCATCCTGGCGGCAGAAGCCAGAGACCAATTGAATCTGGACTGCACCATCTGGGTGCTTACGCCTGATCCCCCACATAAGCAGGGAAAGAAGATCGCTCCTTTGAACCACCGCTTATCCATGGTTGAACTGGCAATTGAAGATGATGACCGGTTTTCGCTTTCTCATGTTGATATCGAACGCCCCGGCCCACACTATATGGTCGATACGATTCGTTTATTGCGGGAACAATATTCCGATCGAGAATTGATCTACCTGATGGGCGGCGATTCTCTACAGGACCTCCCGGGATGGTATCACGCAAATGAATTCTTAAATTCTGTCGATGGGATTGGTGTGATGCGGCGCCCGGATGATGAAATTGACCTGAGCGAACTCCTCAAGCGACTGCCAGAGTTGAAGGATAAGCTGAATTTTGTGACTGCGCCATTATTGGAGATCTCCGCTCATCAAATCAGACGCCGTGTTGATGAAAAACGGGCTTATCGTTATTACGTTTTACCGGAAGTTTATCAATACATCAAGAATAAAAAGCTGTATCAGGATTAGGGAAAGAAAGCTGATCTCAGGATAATCTATCCGGTGTTTTCTGTAAATCAAGGCTAGGCAACAAACCGATATCCTGAGCTTTTAAGATCGCTGCAGCACGCCCATGGACCTGTAGTTTGATATAGATCTTATGCAAGAAATTTCTCACGGTTGAGTTAGCAACTTTTAACCTCTCTGCAAGTTCCGCAGTACTTTCATCAGGATAAGCAGCGCATATCGAAAGTACTTCCAATTCCCTTTGTGTCAACATCAGATCGTTTGCATGGCCATTGAAAAAGATGTCTCGGACGCGGTTGCTCATGAAAGTACCGCCTTCAGCGAGCGTTTCAACGATCTTTCCCAGGTTGCGGATGCTGTCGTAATCATCTTTAAGGATATATCCGCTGGTGCCGGCTTTTAGGATCGTTTTGATCATCGTCCGTTGAGCAAGCATAGAAATGACCAGGATGACCAGCTCAGGATATTTATCTTTTAACGCTGTGATCATTTGATGGATGGGTTGGATATTCCGGTTGTTTTTACTGATTGGGACATTTATATCCAGGATGAGTACATCGATGGAATTTTGTTTCAGCATATTGAAGAGTGCTTCGCTGAAAAGACAGCTTGCAACAACTTCTATAGCGGGTTGTTCGGAGAGACGTAGGCGATAACCGTCAATGGTGGATTGATGATCTTCAAGTATGGCAACGTTTATCATATTTCATTTCCCCTTTCACTAAGTCACGGCATCTCAATACTATGATTGTATCAGGAAGTCAATTAATTGTAAAAAGAATATTTCACATTGCATAATAAATTAAAACTCACTGACCGGGTGAGGGGGGCACCCGGCCAGCGAGTGATTTCATTTAACCATTAACTGTTGGATTTGTCAACTGGTTTTGGAACGATGAATCAATGGGTTAATCCCTACTCATGGTTGAGGTTGACATTTCCAACAGCCATATTGAGGTTGATGGTCAGCATGAAACCTTCATCCAGTGTGGCATAGGTATTATCCGTCAGCAGCCATGTGCCTTGCGTATTGATGTTGCTGACCGTTCCTTCGTTGATGACTTGAGCGCTCATTCCTGCGGGGATGATGATCGTCATATTGCTGACGCCAGCTTTAATATCAACCAAAGCATCATGCGTCAGGCTGCTGCCGCTGAAATCCAGGGTATAGTCACCTGCACCTGCAGATATGGTCATGGTTTCAAAGTTAGCATTCGACAACCCATATATTTCCGCGGATGAAGCGCCCGTTGTAAAGATAAATTCCTCCATGACCTGGGGATTGGGGGAATCGAAGCGCATAACAGATCCGCTTGCTCCTTGCAAGATCTTCAAATAGGTCAGCTGCATGCCGCTGAAGTCAAAGTTGTATTCACTTGCACCACCCTCGATGGTCAAGTTGAGCGGAATAGCAGTTGTCAATGAGAGGTCCCAGGTGTTTTCAACGTCTTTTGTTGGAATACCTGAAATACTGAAGGGATTTACCTGTTTAATTTCATACGCATTCTCACTGCGGGTGTATTCCGGTTCCCATTGTTCAACATTATAAGTGATTGTTCCGGTCACCAAACCATTCGAACCGGGAGAGAGGTTGAAAACACCACCGGTCATGTTGAATGTGAGATTGGTTTCTTCTAAATCTTGCGGCAAGCTTTCGTTGACCTCAACAACGCGAGTCTCGATCGTTTCCATTTCGATATTACTGATCGAGCAAGAGAGCGTTGCCAAAACCAATACAAGAAAAGCAGCTAAGAGTTGTTTTTTCATAGCATCTCCTTAGAGTCTTGATGCTAAACCACTAGCAGGTTTGGTGCCAGTTTCATGAGAATCTTCAATTCCGGTCCTTGCATTATGAATCTGATTTCTTAGAGGTCTTTTTGGAAGATTTTTTCTCCTTTTTCACCTCGCCGGTTTTTTCATCATCTTGCTTTACTTCAATCTCTTTCTCATCTTTATGGTTGAGAACGATCGGTTCGCTTTCGTTGTTTTCTTTACGCGGGTAAGTAATAGTTCCAAAAAGCGTCACCACGGCCATGCCCAGGCCGAACAAAGCAGCCACAAAGACCAGGAAACCGCCAATACAGGGGATGAAATCAAGGCCTTTCGCAACCAGATAAAGAACGAGATTACCAATCACTGCTGAGAGGACGGGGTGCCAGGTTGTCTTAAATATCGTGGATGCGATCCGTTTTCCCAATTCATAGCCCAGCACAAGCCAGCCAATAAGTACCGCCAGAGCAAAGGATAAACCAGCCAGGATAACGACCGGGATCATACAAATCGTGATCGTCAGGATGATCCCACCCACAAGCATGACCAGGGCGGTCAGTGCACCGTAACCAAGCATGTGCCAGGGTTCAGCGGATAGGGCATCGGTCATTACATCAACAGGTTTTGGGATGATCAGGAGCAATAAGGCTGCCAGTGCCAGCATGGCGAGTGCTATTGCGAACGCTTCAGCGATCTTGTTAAAGAGGGAAAGAAATTGGAATTCTGAACTTGTCTGAACTTCTGGAATGACATCTGAAGGAATAAAGAAATCGGGCAGGGGGAAATCCCAGATCAGATATTTGTCACCGCCAATGACAGATCCTTCCTCTTCGTTGATATGACTGATGGGCGTGATGATATCACCTAGGACTGCAGAGCTTTCATCTAGGGTAATTGTGCCGCCAATGGTGATCAGACTACCTTCAATTGTGCCGCTGATAGTGCCTGCACTCCCTACAGCGAAGACATCCCCCCTGACGACTGCGTCAGGCTGAATATCAACAACACCGCCGACAAGGATTAAATTGCCATCAAGAATGCGGCCGCTTTCAAGGGTGTATGTCTCTCCAAAAATGACCTCGTCACCATCCAGCGGTGCAGCGGATACAGGGCTGGGCAGCGCAAATGAGACAGCCAGCACAACCAGGGTTAACAAAATGATCTTATTTATCTTTTTCATCTTACCGATACTCCTTCTTTCGGTGATTTATATAGCCTGATCAGTGAACTGAACCAGGTGACGATCAGGGCGGCAGAAAGGGATAGGATCCCAAATCCTAAAATGATGAAGACGGGAACGACGATTGGCAATACCCTGATCACGGATTTTATTGCGGTAAAGAAATGATTTAACTTTGAAACAAATACGCTGAAACCTGCAAACGTCTTGCTGATCTCGAATATCCAATTGACGTTTCCGATATTCAGCAAGAGCATTATCGTGATGATCAATCCTGACAGCCCCAGTAATCCAAAGGTGAGGTACACCATCCTGCGCTGCTGGCGGACCTGACGATTGATTGCCAGCCGTGTGTGCCAGCGGTTTGTGAAGCCAGGTTTCGGGAGCGGGGTGGGATGTTGGGCGATTGTCAGCTCCATCTGTTTGAGTGAATCTGCCATGACGCGGCAGATCTCACATTCCGCTAAGTGTGCGTCAAGTTTGTGACGCTGCTCGTCATCCAGCGGCTCATCTGAGAGTAGCCAGGTTTCAAAAGGCTGGTGACTCATGCGGTCTCCTTTCATTAACTGCGGTCGATTCCTCCGAAGCAAGCCAGGCAACAGCCAGCGATTTACGGGCACGATAGAGCCGGCTTTTTACGGCACTCACACTCAGATTCAAAGCTTCAGCGATTTCTAACTCTGAGTATTCATGCCAGTAACGGAGGACCACTGCAGCACGGTCGGTAGGTTTAAGCTCTTTCATCAAGTTTTGAATGCGTTCTTCTTTCTCCTGCTTGTGCAGTTCCCTTTCCGGGTCGGGCAGGCTGCGGTCAGGAATAATCTCTGCCGGGAGGGCATCGGTTGAGATTGTGGGAAGTCGTCTTTTACGGCTGCGGTCGATGCAGTAGTGCGCCGAAATTGACAGCAGCCAGGTTGCGAAAGGTCGATTCGGATCATATCTCTTAATATGACGATAAGCCCGGATGAAACTCTCCTGGGCAGCATCTTCAGCATCGTTGACGTTTCCCAGCATGCGGTAACAGAGGCTGAATACAGGTTTCTGGTAGCTTTCCACCAGATTCTCAAAAGCGCTGTCATCGCCGTGCTGTGCCCTCTTTATCCAGAGGGCTTCCTGTTCGCTCAATCAATCTCCTTATTGTTCCTCTATCCAGATATACGATAAGGCTGCGGAAAAGTTGCAAGTAAAGACTTTGAATGTTTATTGGATATCCAATTAAATTATAAGCTCTAAGTTTGACAATGATTAGGATGAATTTATATAATTTACTAGAGTCTAACAAGATAATTTCAATATGTTGAAGTGTATGGCAATTTTCCTATATTTGCGACTGCTTATTATAGCTATATTTACATAGGAGTGAAAATGTTCAAACGCATAGGATTGCTGATATTGTTATTGATAGCTTTGATATTGTCTGCGTGTGGATCTAGAACGGGTGAGGTTCATGGAACAATTGTGGATGAATCAGGAGCGATGTTAACTGAAAAGATTACCGTTGTCCTTGAACCTTATGATCCTGACTTGGTAAAAGATGGAAAAGTCACCTGGAGTATGGAGTATTCCATAAGCGACGAGTATCGAGAACGAAGACAGGTATTGGAAATAGAAGAGGGAGAATTCCTTTTCACCGATGTCATCCCGGGATATTATTCGGTTACAGTGGAACTGGAAAATTCACCTTCAATCGTCCATAGGGGGCCGGCGTTTGAAGTACAACATGGTGAGGTAATTGAACAAACAATTACAGTTGAGTAAAGATGTCATCCGATCGTAACATAGATGACATCCTGTCGCATGTGGAATTAGGATATTAGTAATATCCAGCCGGGAATCGTCTGCGATTCTCTTGTTATTTGATTTTCCTAAAACACCATTTCCTCACGACCGGCGAGTTTTTCCCTGATACGCTTGACAACAATATCCAGGTGTTCGTCCTTGTGCACAAAATCCAGGTCATCGCTGCGGATGGTCAGGACAGGGCAGAGGTCAAATTCCCGGATCCAATCCTCATAAAAGCGTTCCAAGAGGCTCAGATAATCTTCACTGATCCCAGTCTCGATGTTGCGGGCGCGCCGGCGGATGCGTTCCATCAGGATCGGAACTGGCGCTTGCAGGTGGATCAGCAGATCTGGCCTGGGAAGGTTCCTGACGATGAGATCATATACATGCAGGAAGGATTCATAGTCCCGGTCGTTCATGTTACCCATATGGTGCAGCGCTCTGGCGAAGATGTGAGCGTCTTCATAGATACTACGGTCTACGATAGCCGATTCGGGGATCTTAGCCAGGTGGATATGTTGTTCGGCGCGGTGTCCCAGGAAATAGATTTGAAGGTGGAAGCCCCAGGCTTTCATATCCTTATAGAAATCCGGCAGGTAAGGATTGTCTGCAACCGATTCGAACGCGGTCGTCCACCCCAATCGCTCCCCGATCCGTTCGGTCAGTGATGTCTTCCCAGCGCCGATGTTGCCGGCCAGCACGATCATTCGTTTGGGCATAATGCCGCCTTTGAATTTTGTGAAGGTCATGAAATGTCTGCGATCAGGCAGGCATGTTTCGTTTCAGGAAAAGTTTGAGCATGGTCAGATAGGGTTGGTACTGCGCATATCTCACGGAGTGCCCAGCAAGGCTGATATGCCCAAATTCGCCCTTTTCCAATAACTCCACTGCTTCGACGCCAATTTCAGGTGTGACGATCGCACCCAATTCGTTGTCTCCCGTGATGATCAGGGTCGGGACTTTGATCGCTTTCGCCAATTCGCGCCAATTTACAAATTCACGAGGATAAATGTCAAAGACCAAAGGGTCAACTTCAAGCTTGGATTGTGCCCATTCTTCAAGGATAACTTCTTCCCAATTTGGAGTTACTTTTTTACTTTCTTTGACCAGTTCTTTAACCGTCTTTTTTTGGGTCTCAAGAATGTTATTCTTCAACTCTTGCCAGTCATGTTTGCCAAATTTTTTGGCAGCGTCCTCTTCAATCCATGGCGGATCCTCAAGCACTAATGCAGAGAGCATATCAGGATATCTGGCTGCAAACCCTGCAGCAGTCGCTGCGCCCATGGAATGTCCGACGACAACGGGCTTTTCCAGCTTCAAAGCCATAATAAAATCGTGCAGGTCTTCCGAGAGGTCGAATCTCTTTTTGGGGTCCACACGGGAAGATTTCCCATGACCATAGGCATCGTACATGATCAGGTCGTAGTCCTCTTCCAGATCACCGGCGAGTTGGTGCCAGCATAGACCAAAGTCAGTAACCCCATGCGCAAGGACGACGGCTGGTTTGTCGCCGCCTGTACGTGTATAGAAAATCTCAATTTCCTCGGCTATTTTGACTGTGTCTTGGGTCCAATCCTTTTTCATAGAATCCTCCGAAACTCGATTATTTCTGAAGTTAATTATACATTTACTTTACAGCAAGGTTATGATATGTCGAGGAAATACAAAACGGGTATTCGATTGAATACCCGTCTTTTGGATAGATCAGCACTCGCTATATCCGCAGTTATAGCATTTTCGGCAGCCCTCTTCATTCACCAGCGTCGCCTGGCCGCATTCAGGGCAAAGCTCGCCAATTGGACGTTTGCCGAGGTGTTTGGTCCCCTCCAGACCGGATAAGGGCAGGATGGGTGTGTCTTCCCCCCATTCCGCTTCAGGCACTTCATTTTCCCAGTGCCGGATGTAGAGATATTCATCCAATGCCTTCGCAATCCCATCAGGCAGGGAGCGGATACGATTTGGCCCGAAACCAAGTGAACGTCCGCCGCCGATCCCGCCAAGCTGGTCCATGATGGTCTTGAGTCTTTTCCTCGGCTCGACGGGGGATGAGATGCGCAGGAGGTAGGAGATCAACCTCCCGATCGCTTCGGAATGCGCGGCCGTCTCGGATCCTGCTTTGGCGGTGTTCACAAAGACTTCAAAAGGTTGGTTGCCGCCGTTCTCATTCACCGTGACGAAGGTCTTGCCTAGGGGAGTCTCGATTGAATATGTAAATCCCTTCAAGAAACGTGGCCGGGGTTTCTTTGTTTCCTGCCAGAATTGAAGCTGGCTATCGGTCTTTGATATTGTCGAGTCTTCTTGCTCGAAATCAAGTTCAGGTGTGCTTTCATCCTTGGAAATCACAGTGTCTCTTGTCTCAAGGACGACATGATCTCTGGAACCGGTGACGTATACCGTGATGCCTTTGCAGCCCAATTCCCAAGCCAGCATATATGCGTCGGCGACATCTTCTGGTGAAGCAGTGGCAGGGAAGTTGATGGTCTTACTCAGGCTGTTGTCAACAAATGCCTGTAATGCTGCCTGCATGTGGACATGCTCACCTGCTGGGATATCCGAAGAAACAACAAAAACATCTCTGATGGATTGCGGCAGTGTATCGATGTTTTGACAGGTGCCTGTCTTGATAACCTGGTCAATGATTTCCTGACGGATTTCGGGTTCGATGTTCGCCCGTTCCAAAGACTTCTCGAATTGAGGGCTGATATAGTTCAACTGGAGGTCGTTCCCGTTGTCATTGACGTGGCGGATATATGCCAGGGCGAAGACCGGCTCACAGCCATAGCCTTCGCAACCGGTCACGGTTGCGATCGTCCCTGTCGGGGCGATGGTCGTCTGGGCGGCATTCCGGATCCCATGGGCTTTGATTCCCTCGATGATCGAATCCCAGTCAATCTTCGGTCGGCTGTAGTTATGTTCATATTTGAGAATTGGCTGAGGTGGAGTCCAATGGATATGCTCAGGATCGTAAATACTGCCATCAATCGCCGGGAAACTCCCTCTTTGCTTTGCAAGATGAATGCTGGTTTTCATCGTATGGAAACGAATAAATTCCATCACCTGAGAAGCGAACTCCTGCCCTTCAGGGCTGCCATACCTGATCCCTGCATGGTAGAGCAGGTCAGAAAGGCCCATGATCCCAAGGCCGATACGGCGGCATTTCTTAGCTGCTTTTTCAATCTGGGGAACGGCGTTGACATAGGCGTTGGCGTCAATTACATCATCCAGGAAGGTCGTTGCCATTTCAACCGTTTCCTGAAGGGCTATCCAGTCTACTGATTGGTCCGGTCCGAAATGCTGGGCAAGGTTGATCGAACCAAGACAGCAGTTCTCATAGGGTCCGAGCCACTGTTCGCCGCAGGGATTGGTGGATTCCAACCGGTAGAGGTGTGGTACCGGATTATCACGGTTGGCGGTGTCCAGGAAAAGTACTCCGGGCTCACCGTTATGATGTGCCTGGGTAACGATCCTGTCGTAAAGGTCGCGTGCTTTGACAATCTTATAGGTTCTGATTGGCAATCCTGCTTCCATGGCGTCATCAAGATCGCCGCTAAAGTCATGATAGGCGGGTGACTTTTCGTCTGCGAAACGCAGCGCCCAATCCTGGTCTGTCCGGACGGCTTCCATGAATTCATCCGTGATGCCCACAGAGATGTTGAAATTGGTGATCGCATTCTCATCCGTCTTGCAGGTGATGAACTTTTCGATATCGGGGTGATCCACCCGCAGAACGCCCATATTTGCACCTCTTCGCGTTCCCCCCTGAGCGATCTCACCAAACGCCTGGTCATATACACGGAGGAAGCCGATCGGGCCGGTTGCCTCACCGGCGGAGGATTTCACACATGCGCCGGAGGGGCGCAGGCGGGAGAAGCTGAACCCGTTCCCGCCGCCTGTCTGTTGGATAAGGGCGGCGTTGCGCAGGGTTGTGAAGATACCGTCATCTTTACGCCCCATATCATCAGAAATTGGGAGGACAAAGCAGGCCGCCAGCTGACCCAGAGAGGTGCCTGCACCGGTAAAAGTGGGTGAATTTGGAAAGAACCTTTTATCGGTCATCATCTGATAAAACAATTTGGTCTGAGTTTCAATATCCTGGTCCCAGGTCTTTTCGATCTTGGCGACATGGTAAGCTACCCGCCAAAACATTTCCTCGACAGTCTCAACTGGTTCACCATTTTTCCCCTTGCGCAGATACCGCTTGGCAAGTACCTGGTGAGAATTATTTGAAAGCTCGATTGACTGAAGCCCTTTGGGGAGAGGAGGTGTGGGTAATAATCCGGTCTTTTCGAGACCAATGTTTTCTTTCATGGATGACTCCTATACGATTAAGATTCTTCTGAAAGCAGACGGTCGATTTCTGTTCGGATGGCCTGCAGGTCATCAAGTTGTAAATAGACAATGGCATATCGGATATACGCTATGAAATCCAATTCTTTCAGACCGTTGATAACCATATCACCGACAACACGAGATGAGACCTCTGATTTGCCCAGACTTTGCAGGGTTGATTCGATTTCTCCCACCAATCTTTCAATGTCAGCAGCAGATACAGGCCTCTTGGCGCAGGCGATGCGGATCCCCTGCATTAATTTCTCACGGTCAAACTCCTCACGGGTGCCATCCTGTTTGACCATTAAAGGCGTGGCCAATACTGCGCGTTCTAGTGTGCTGAACCGGGCACCGCATTTCAAGCATTCACGCCTTCGGCGGATGCCTCCGGGGGCATCCTTTGTCGTGTCAACTACTCTGGATTTGTTATACTGGCAAAATGGACAAAGCATAAATAAACCCTTCAATAAAAACCACCAACGAAAAGCAACGCGCCCCTATATATGGGGGTTGATTATAGAGCACCCCCTACGAATCGTGTAGATTTTCATTTTATCATAGGTAAGAAGTTGAATCAATAAAAGATTCGTATATCCATCTTAAAAAATCTCCCCAAAAGAGAAATTTTAACGTTCAAAATTCCAAGGATAAAATTAGATCAGCCATTTCTTGTTTGATGTATAAGAACCAGAAAGAATTTATTGATTAATTTCTTCTTCCCTGAAATATGAAGGCTTAACTACGGATCCCATCTACGCCATTAATGGAAAAGGATATTGGTATAATGATGAAGCTAACCTTTTAAACGTGCATCAAAAGGTGGTTGTTCAATTGTTAAGAGTCCCCACGAATTTTGATGTGAATTATCGGATTATTCTTATTACGTAATACTCTGAGGAGGCGAGAGTGGTTTCAAAAAAAAGAATGATATTAAATGGCATTCCAGCAGCACCCGGTTTTGCCCACGGCAGGATTGTCATGATCAAACAAAATGTGTTGAAAATCCCTGATATAAAGATAGACGAGAGTGAAAAAGAAATCAACCGTCTGATGGACGCCTGCCGGGTCAGCCAGGATGAGATCGTCGCCCTGAAAGAAAATGTCGCCAGCCGTTCAATGGAAAAGGAAGCGGAGATATTTGAAGCTCACCGAATGATCCTGGATGATGTCGCCCTGATCGAGCGTGCAAGAAAAGCGATTGAGAAGGGGATAAACGCTGAAAAAGCCTGGTCCGATGCGATTGAGTTCTTTGCACAGATGATGGAACAAATTCCTGATGAGACATTAAGCAGCCGGAGTGTCGATATCCGGGATGTGGGGCACAGGGTGCTTGGGCATTTACTGGGCATCAACGCTGCCGGGACGAAATTGACAGAACCGGCCATCGTTGTTGGGGATGATCTGACACCTTCGGATACGGTCAGCCTTGATAAGGATCTTGTCCTTGGCTTCTGTACAGCCTCAGGTGGGCCGACATCCCATACGGCGATCCTGGCCAAGGCCTTTGGACTGCCAGCCGTGGTTGGGTTGGGTAAGGACATCCTCTCTGTCACAGAGGATTCAATTCTGCTTGTCGACGGTGAAAGCGGTGAGGTTATCATCAATCCTGCGCCAGATGAGCTGGATGCATTCGTCGAACGTGAAACTAAAACGAAGATGAAGTTTGAGGAAATCCGGGCGACCGCGCAGTCTCCTGCCATCACTGCCGATGGCGAACGGATTGAAGTCGTGGCGAATATCGGCGGTGTTGCGGATGCCCCTCTGGGGATTATGAACGGAGCGGAAGGCATCGGGTTGTTCAGGACGGAATTCCTCTATCTGGACAGGAATTCTCTCCCGTCAGAAGCTGAACAAATAGAAGCTTACCGGGCTGTGTTCGATAATTATTCGGAGATGCCGGTCGTTGTACGAACGCTGGATATCGGCGGAGATAAAGTGATCCCATATCTTGATTTGCCCCAGGAGTTAAATCCATTTCTGGGTTGGCGTGGAATCCGGATGCTGGACGGTGCTGAGGGAATTTTCCTATCACAGTTTCGAGCTCTCTTACAAGCAGGTGTGGGCGTGGACCTGCGGATCATGGTACCGATGGTTTCGGGTATAGGAGAGATTCGGTCCATCAGAGCATTAATGGAAAAGGTGAAATCCCAGCTCAGGGATGAGGGTAAGGACTTCAACGACGGCGTCCAGTTTGGGATCATGGTCGAAGTCCCATCAGCAGCACTGCTGGCAGACCGCCTGGCGAAAGAAGTGGATTTCTTCAGCATCGGCACGAATGACCTGACTCAATATACGCTGGCAGTGGACCGGACCAACAGCAAGGTCGCACACCTTGCAAGCCCAATGAATCCTGCCGTCCTAACACTAATCCATCATACGATCCAATCTGCGCATTCGGAAGGCAAGTGGGTTGGTCTTTGCGGAGAACTGGCAGGTGAACCGCTGGCTGCGCCGATCCTCCTGGGGATGGGATTGGATGAGTTCAGCATGTCTCCGGCGCGTGTGCCCGTAATCAAGCAAGTCTTGGCCCACCTCAGGAGAGCGGATTGTGAACCCCTCGCCGAAGAGGTCTTGACGATGACAGATAGCGGGGAAGTCGTGGAACGGAGCAGAGCTTTCCTGGCCGGCTTGGGGTTGACGTACTGAGCTTTGATGATTTTCAATTTGTAGAGCAATATTTCCTCCCGGAGGATAGCCTGAGAAGGTATGTACATCCTCATGGGTTCCATGAAGGAGAAAACGCAGGAAGAAATTCCTGCGTTTTTTGACGAAAATAATTTTAGGTTTGAACAGATAAGTCATCCCAGATACAGATTTGTTAACAGGCGTGCCCCAAGCATACCAGTTGCTTGGGGCACTACCCAACCACTAATAGACAGCATCAAAGATTTGAGGAGATCTTTAAGCTAGTTTCTCTTAAAGTAATCGTCTATTTTTGATTTCGTTTGCGCAGAAACGCCGGAACATCCAGATCCTCGGTATTGATCCGAGTGGGGAACTCGAAGGTATTTGAAGGTCTGCTCTGCGCGGACACTTCTTGTACTTCATATTGTTCTTGATCCAGCATCTTGGGCAAGGTCCCTTGGCGTGCGTAAGTATTGCTGCGCACTTCAACCTTTTCCATAGAATTTGCCATGCTGTTCCCTTCGAACCCCGTTGCAATGACTGTGATACGCAGGTTTTCGCCCATGCTCTCATCGATCACCGCACCGAAGATCAAGTTCACGTCAGCATGTGCAGTTTCTTTGATGATCGCAGCTGCCTGGTTGACTTCTGAAAGCTTCAGGTTCTCACCGCCGGTTACATTGAACAGGATGCCGCGAGCGCCGTCGATGGTCACATCCAGTAGTTGGTTGGAGATGGCCTGTTCGGCTGCTTTGAGGGCGCGGTCTTCACCGCTTGCCTGTCCGACTGCCATGAGGGCTGCGCCGCCTTCAGACATGATGGTGCGGACGTCGGCAAAGTCCAGGTTGATCAGACCCGGGACCGTGATGAGTTCGGAAATGCCCTGGATGCCCTGGCGAAGGACATCATCGGCAACCTTGAAGGCGTCCTGCAGGCTGGATCGTTTGTCAACGATTTGGAGCAGGCGGTCATTCGGGATGATAATGAGCGTGTCTGCATGTTCCTTGAGGCCTGCAGCGCCTTGTTCTGCTGATTTTGCCCGGTGTGAGCCTTCAAAGGTGAAGGGACGGGTTACCACACCGATGGTCAAAGCCCCGATCTCTTTGGCGATCTGGGCGACAACAGGTGCAGCGCCCGTGCCGGTGCCGCCGCCAAGACCGGCAGTGACGAAGACCATATCGCTGCCTTTCAGCACCTCATACAGGTCCTCTGCAGATTCCTCCGCAGATAGGCGGCCAATGCGAGGGTCGCCTCCTGCGCCGCGGCCGTGCGTGCATTCGTCGCCAATCCGCACACGCACCTTGGCTTTGGAGAACTGCAGTGCCTGGGCATCGGTGTTCACACCAATGAATTCGATACCGGTTATCCCCTCATCAATCATCCGGTTGACGGCGTTACAGCCGCCGCCGCCGATACCCACGACCTTTATTCTTGCAAATGACTCTGGTAATAAATTCTTGTCCATGATTAACTCCTCTTCTTGATGCAAATCTGACGATAATTGATGCAATTGCTACAACTCAGGGCATCAAGCGCCTGAGTAGATCCTTTAGTTGTTCGGACCAATTCTTGTGTTGTTTTGGTCCATGGTGGTCAATATATTGCCCGGTTTCACTCATCAACAAAGCCCACTCCAGGAGGCCTACGCTGGTTGAATAGGATGGCGAAAGAAGCTGGTCGGTCAGCCCGACCAGGTTGGTGGGTTTCGCAATCCGAGCCGGCAAACCCATGACCTGGGATGCAAGCTGTCTGCAGCCAGGGATAAGGCATGCACCGCCGGTCAGCACTACACCGGCTGGCAGGAGACCATCATATCCTGACCGTTTGATCTCCTGGAGGACGAGATAGAAGATCTCTTCCATGCGGGCTTCAATTATGTTTGCAAGTTCCGTACGATCTATCCGGGCAGGTGAATCGTTGCCAAAACTGCGCACGGTGAACTGTTCTTCCGGGTTCACATCGGATTGAATGGCGTGCCCGAATTTCAGCTTGACCTCCTCTGCCTGCGAAATGGGCAGGCGAAGGCCATGTGCGATATCTGAGGTGACATGGTTGCCGCCGACCGCCAGGACCATCGTATGCCAGACATCGCCGTCAATGTAGATTGCCATGTCCGTTGTCCCGCCGCCGATATCCACAACTGCAACGCCCATCTGCCGCTCGGTTTCTGAGAGAACGACTTCGCCGGAAGCCAGCGGATTGAGGACGAACTGCGATACTTCGATGCCCGATGCACCCACGCATTGCCGCAGGTTTTCGACGGTCGAGGCAGAAGCCGTGATGATGTGAGCTTCCACTTCCAGGCGGTATCCATGCATCCCAACCGGTGTGCGGATGCCGTCCTGCCCATCAATCACGAAACCCCGCTGGATCACATGGATGATCTCACGGTTGTGAGGGATGGCAACCGCCTGGGCGGCGTCCAATGCCCTTTCAATATCCTCGAGGTCGACGATCCCATGGGTTATCCCGACCACCCCTCGGCTGTTGATTGATGACACGTGCGAACCTGCCAGGCTGACAAGCGCTGCATTGATCTCGAACCCGGATGTCCTTTCGGCTTTTTCAATAGAGCGTGAGATTGCCAGCGCAGCAGCATTGAGATCGACGACGGTGCCCTTGCGGAGCCCCTGCGAAGGTTCAATCCCAACGCCAAGAATACGTAGATCGCTGCCGTTTTCCACTCTGGCAACCAAAGTACATATCTTGCTGGTCCCAATATCGATTCCTACAATTATTGGCTCTTCCATACTTACTGCTCCAATCGATAAAAAGGCGCATCAATGAATTCAAGGCTGATCAGCGCTGGTGTGATATTTTGTGCATTCAAGCTCTCCACGATGACCTGGTATTCCACCAGCTTGAGGTCCATTTCAGAGATGTTTTTGCCAAAATACACCATCCAACCTTGCGGGTCTTGCCAGCCAAGACCGAATTCCGGATCGTACTGCAGAGTGCTCTCCTCCGGGATATATCCCTCCAGCGACAGGATTCCGAGTATGAATTCGGGGGTTGTCTGGATGACGGCAGATGTATCTACCCTTGAGGTCTGCTCCAGTTCCTCTTCCACTATTTGTTCTTCAGAGTCTCCCTCACCGGTTTCTACGATCGTAGCTTGGGGCGGGTAATCGGCGGCGATCACCGTCATCAGGATTTCTGCTTCACCACGTGGGGTGAAAAGAAAGCCCTCTGCATCAATCCAATAGGACGTACTCCCCATCTGCCAGAGGATGAGCGGTTGTCGTTCTGTGACCTGAATGGCGACCGAGGCTGGAAACCCAACCGAGACATCAACGCTGCTCAGGCTGGGGAAGCTGGATTTCACAGCAGCCGTGATTTCGTCGGGTTGGATGGCGATGATTGAATTACCAATGATATCCACTTGTGAAAGGATCTCTTCGCCGCTCAAGCGCTCTGCACCTTCCAAATCAATGGCGGTGACCGTAAAGGTGGTGAGGTTCGAAAAGCAGATCACAACCACCAGGGAAAGAATGAATACTGCACCCGAGATCCAGCGCCAGCCGAGTCTGAGTTTCGGGAATGCGGGAAGCTGCAGTTCTGCACCATTCCGCTTCACCGAGCGGTATGCTTTCCGGCGCTTGTGGGTGACCACAGGCGGTGCAGATGAGCGGCGTTGTGTAACGGTTGCACGGTTGGCCGTCTTCTTACGCGCGGCACTGTTCCCAAAAGGATTTGCCTGCGTATCCTTGCGGCTCTTCTGCTTGCGGGCTCTAACCTGATCTGCCCGGCTTCGTTCATCCACCTGGCGTTTTGCCATTCTAGCTTCTAAACTCTCTTTCTGTCCTGTCGCGCTGAGCTTTCCTTTCCAGCGCAAGATCGATCAACCTTTCAATCAAATCAGCATAGGGCAAGCCTGAAGCCTCCCACAGCTTGGGGTACATACTGATCTTCGTGAAACCGGGGATCGTGTTGATTTCGTTGAGGTAAAGGTCCCCAGTTTCACGGTTGATCAGGAAATCCACTCTTGCCATACCTGCGCAGTCCGTCGCTTTATATGCTTGGACGGCCAACTCCTGGATCTTTTTGATCAGGTCATCAGATATCTGCGCGGGGATTAAGAGGTCCGCTGTGTCGTTGATGTATTTCTCGGCATAGGTATAGAAGATGTCTTTGGGGACGATTTCACCCGGAATGGAAGCAACGGGTTCTTCGTTCCCCAGGACGCTGATCTCGATTTCGCGGGCAATGTCAATCCCTTCTTCAACCAGGAGGCGCCGGTCATATGCGGCAGCTTGCAGGATGCCTTCCATGAGGTCGCTTCGGCTGGCGCATTTACTTATCCCGACGGAAGAGCCCAGGTTCGCCGGCTTGGTGAAGAGCGGGTAATCGGCGATTGCTTCCGCTTTCTCCAAGCATGCATCCATATCGGCTTCAATCTCATTCCGGTTGAATACCTGATAGGGCAGGGTTGGGATGTCATTGGCGATCATCACGTCTTTGAACAGACCTTTGTCCATGCAGGCAGCGGACCCAAGTACACCTGCGCCGACATAGGCAATATCAGCCATTTCAAGCAAGCCCTGCAGGGTGCCGTCTTCGCAGTATGTGCCGTGCATGACGGGGAAGACAACGTCCAGGTCTGCATATAAATCAATTTCTCCATCTTGCCGGGTATAGATCCCTGGATTTTGCGGAGAGGGTGGGAAGATGGCGGGCAGCAGATCCTCGTAATGTTCTTGCTGCAGTTTCCTCAAGAGGTTCTCGCCAACAAGCCACTGACCCTGCCGGGTAATCCCAATCTCAACCACGTTGAATTTTTCACGATCGATCACCGATAAGACAGAGTCGGCGGACATCAGTGAGACTTCATGTTCACCGGACCTTCCACCGTATAAGATGCCGAGGTTTAATTTCTTATCCATTAACTAAATTCACCTACCAGTTCAATTTCAGGTTCCAGGTTGATCCCGAATTTATCGTTGACAGTTTCCTGGACGATCTTCATCAGTGTCCAGATATCCTGAGCAGAAGCACCGCCAAGGTTGATGATGAAGTTCGCATGGATTGGACTGATAATTGCTTGCCCAATCTGTTTACCTTTCAAGCCTGCTGCTTCGATCAACCGTCCAGCGTAATCCCCGGAGGGATTTTTGAACATTGATCCCATGGATGCACCGGGCGGTTGGGTATCTTTTCGGCGTGCCTGGTAAGTGTTGACCTTCTCCCAGGCTTCCTCACGGGTACTTTTAACTGCATTGAAGACCGCAGAAAGGATCACAACGGGAAATTTTTCTCGTTTTAGGATGCTGCTGCGGTATCCATAGGCTAGTTTCTCAACCGACCATTCTTCTATACCTTGTTTTTCGTGCAAGATTGTTGCCATTTTCAGGCTGGCTTGGGTATCACTGCCATGAGCGCCAGCGTTGCCATAAACTGCCCCGCCAACCGTTCCCGGTATCGGCGCAGCCCATTCCATCCCGCTTAAGCCGCGCAGCGCAGACTGCCGGGCAACCGTTCCCAGCATAGCCCCGGATTCGGCAAAGATGCTGGGGGAACCGCTTTTTGTGTCGATTTTCATGTTGTGTGCCCGGTTATGCAGGATGACACAGTCGAGTCCCCGGTCGCTGACCAGGATGTTCGAGCCGCTGCCGAGGAGGATAAAGGGAACCGACAGCCCCCAGAATGCCTGGGCTGTGTGGATCAGGTCTTCGGAGGTATGGATGGAGATCAATGCAGGCACCTTGCCACCGACACGCGCGGTGGTGTAATTGGCCATGCTGACGTTTTCCTGCAGCTTTGTGCCAAACACATTTCTGAGTTCGTTCAAGGGTATCTGCGCCATCTTCTTAACCTTGCCTGCTTTCGTCAACTTTTTCCATCAGTCCACTCAAGACCGCCTTGCTGAGGTCGGTTGCGTTACCTGCTGAAAAGGTCACCAGGACATCCCCGGGTTTCAGGTTTTCCAGCAGAAACCTGCCAGCCGCGTTAAAATCGGCAAAATACCGCGCTTTTTCATCCGGAAGTGCTGCGGCTATTGTTTCTGAAGAGTAGCCAGGGTTTATTTCTCGGGCTGCGTAGATCCTGAGGATAATGACCTGGTCTGCGCGTGTGAGTGCTTGAATGAAAGCATCTTCAAGCATTTGCGTCCGCGTATAGGTGTGCGGCTCCCAGACTGCCCATAGTCTGCTTTGCGGGTATCGGGTTCTGGCGGCATCCAGTGTGACCGCAATCTGGGTGGGGTGATGCCCATAATCGTCAATGACCGTCACGCCGGCGGCTTCACCCAATACTTCGAAGCGTCGACCTGCGCCGGTGAAGATGCTCAGGGCATCGACGGCCTGAGGAAGCGAGAGACCCAACTCGTAGATCACAGCCAGGACAGCCACTGCATTCAGGACATTATGCTTCCCTGGGACTTTCAACCTAATCTTGCCCAAGTCTTCTATCCCGGATCGGTCACTTTGATGCAGCAGATTGAACTCCGGGAATCCCTCCACAATTGTGATCTCATCTGCCCGGTATGCTGCTCCTGGTGAGATACCGTAGGTCAGAATAGTTATATCCGATTTGCGCATTTCTTCAATCAAATCGCGGACCTCAGGGTCATCACTGCAAACCAGGGCAAACCCGTCCGCACGGACACGTTCAAGGAAGGATTTGAATGCTGCCCGGTAATCTGTCGGCGTAGGGAAGCAGTCCGGATGATCGTACTCGATATTGGTCACGACAGCGACCTTTGGAGAGAGACCTAGGAACATATAGTCATATTCATCCGCTTCAATGGCGAAGTACCTGCCGCTGCCTGCATGAGCGTTGCATCCCATCTGGCTGACCACGCCGCCAGCGATGAAACTGGGATCTGTGCCTAACTGGTCAAGCACCCAGATCAGCATGGCAGTTGTGGTGGTTTTTCCATGGCTGCCAGCGACCGCCAGGGTGTCCTTGTCCTGCGTCAGCTCAGGCAGGAAATCCGAACGCTTCAATACCGGAATTCCCGCTTTATTGGCAGCAATGACTTCGGGGTTGTCGTCTGGGACTGCGGAGGAGCGGATCACGAGGTCAGCACCGATGACCTGTTCACCTGCATGGTCCAGGAAGGTGTGCGCACCCGCTGCCGTGATCGCGTCGAAGAGCGGTGATTCGGTCCGATCTGAACCACTGACGGTGTAACCTTTTTCGAGGAGGACCCGGGCTATGGCGGAAAGACCTGTCCCGCCAATCCCGATGAGGTGAATATGTTTCATCAGATGAACACCACCAGAATAAAGACGAATGCAATTGCTACAACGATATAGACCAACGGTGAAACAAGCCATTGAGGAGGTAATATCTTGATCATGTCCAATGCCTGGATACCGGCTTCGGTCACATCATTGGGCGGTGTGATCCAGGTAAAGGGATAAGCCGCTGCATCCAGGTAAAACCAGGCTGTGCCGAAGATCAGATAACCATTGACCGCACCCAGGAAGATCCCCAATAGGATATCCTGGAATTTATCCTTAATGAACTTGCCGCTTTCAACCAGGCGAGGAATATTTGGGCCCTGGTAGCCAAAGAAGGTCATCCCGCCAAGGATAGCTATCCTGACCCAGAACCTTGTTGTCGGTGTCAGCGAATCACGGATAAAGGGGACGAAGGTTTCAAGGATGGTGATCACGAAGATTGCCACGATCACACCAGAGGTAACCAGGATCTCTTTTGCCCATCCGCGCATCGCGCCTATGAGGGCGAAAAGAATGACGAATATCCAGAAAAGGACGGATAAACTGATCATACTGCCACTCCACTTCCTGGTCCCCCGACCATTTCATGCAGGATTCCAGCAATCTCATCTGCTGCGGAAGGTGTTGCTAGGGATGCCATTGCCTGGCTCATCTGTAACAACTTGTCCGGATCTGAAATCAATGCCTTTATCTGGGCGAACAACTTTGTTTCCAGATCTTCATCCCGAATAACCACCGCTGCGCCATGGTTTTCAAGATAGCTGGCATTGACCTTTTGGTAGCGCCATGCATAAGGATATGGCACCAGGATGGCTGGGAGCCCAAATATGGGATATTCGCCCAGGGTTGATGCACCTGCTCGTGAGACAATTAAGTCAGCTGCAGCCAAGGCCGCGCCCATTTCGTGCAGATAGGGGAACACCTGGTAGCGTTTGGTCTGCTGGGCTGAAAGCTGGCGGGCATTTGCATCAATCACTTCCCAATCCAGGTGGCCGGCAAGGTGAATCACCTGCATCTCTTCGAGGAGCTGTGGGAGGATGCTGATCACTGCGGTATTGATCGAACGCGCGCCCTTACTTCCACCGGCGACAGCCACCGTTGGGGTGTCGGGATCGAAGTTGAAATAATCCAGGGCATCCTCGCGTGTCCATTTGGTCAACCCGGGACGGACGGGATAGCCTGTGACAGCCAGTTTGGATGGGTTGGGGAAGTACTGTTTTGAAGTCTCTGTCGTCAGTGCGATCCGGTCTGAAAACCTCGCCAGTGCTTTCAGCGCAAGGCCGGGCTCGATATCTGGTACGTAGAGCAGGGAAGGCTTGCGCATGGCCGCGACCGCCATCGGGAAGGCCACATAGCCCCCAGTGAAGAGCAGGGCATCAGGCCTAAACTCCCGCAGGATGCTCACGGAAGACACGAATCCTTTAAGAAGCTTCCAGATATTACCGGGCAGCTTTTTCAATCCCACGCCATGCACGCCGGCTGCGGGGATTGATTTGTAGGGAATATCCTGCCTTGTTATCAATGCTTCTTCCATACCACCTTGTCCGCCAACCCACAAAATTGATTGCTTATCGAGTCCGAGTGCTTCCAGAACGGTCACGGCGGGATACACGCCCCCGCCCGTCCCGCCGGCGCAGATCAACAACCGCACTGTGCGAGCTCCTTTCTTCAGAGTCCTGTTTCGCAGAAACCCTTGAAACGTTCATAATGATCCCAATCGAGGTCATTGTGACCAGCATATTAGAACCGCCAGCGCTGATGAACGGCAGGGCGTTCCCGGTGAACGGCAGGAGCCCAACGATCACAGCCATATTCATGAGTGCTTCCATCCCGATCCAGGCAGTCAAGCCGAAAGCCAGCAGCGACCCCAATTGGTCCGACGCGTTCTTTGCGATCACGAAACCGCGCCAGACTAATAAAACAAATAATGCCACCGTAAACAATCCACCGAGGATTCCTGTTTCTTCGGCAACGACAGCAAAAATGCTGTCTGTGGGCGCCAAGGGAAGCCCTGTGAATTTCGTGTCAGCCTGGCCAATCCCAACCCCAAACCAGCCACCCTTGACGACTGCTTCAAGGCAGCGCTGGATGTGGTAACTGCTCTCAAGGGGATTATTCAGACTTGTCAAGTAGGATGTGATTCGTTCTCTCCCGGTGGGGTAGAGGTAAATCAAGGGCAAGCCCACTAAAAGCGCGAGTCCAACGACCAGCAGGATGATCTTCCAATCACCGCCGGAAAGGAAAAACAACATCACGCCGAGGAGCAAGACGGTCAATGCTGCACTGAGGTCTGGCTGCATGAAGATCAGCCCGAAGGTGACTCCCAGGATGATCACTAGAGGGATGTACGCCATCTGGACATCGTTGATCGTGTCCTGACGCCGATAAAGCCAGAATGAGAGATAGATCACAATGACTGCCTTCGCCAACTCAGAAGGCTGGATGGACCCTCCCAGGAGCATGCGCGTGTAGCTATCCCCAGCCTGCATGTTGACGATCAGGACTGCCACAAGCAGCGCAAGCGTCCCCAATCCCAGGGGGATTAGGATCTTGCGATAAAAATGATAGTTCACAAAACTGGCGATCAGCGCAGCAGCACAGCCCAGAACGGCCCAGAGTACCTGCCTTCTAAAGATATATGTGGGTTCTTCTCCCATCAAGATCGAGAAGTCCCAACTCGCTGAATAAACCATGATCAGCCCGAAAACAAGTAAGACGATCACAACCAGCAGGAACGGCACGTCAAAAGGAAGCCGTAATGACTGAGATTTGCCAGATTTGGCTTTTGCCTTGTTTACGAAAGTTCCTTGACCCATTGCCTGAATCGCTTTCCACGTTCTTCAAAATCAATAAACTCATCAAAACTCGTCCCGCCAGGGGAGAGCAGGACAACATCACCGGGTTCCACTCGCTCCGCCGCAACCCTGACTGCTTCTTCAAGACTTTCTGATCGGTCAAGGGTCTCTAAGCGGTCGGCGGGTTTGGGATCTCCAACGGCCTTGTAGATCAGCCCGGCAGCTTCTCCGAAAAGGACCAGATGGTCCACCCTTTCCCGGATAAGGGCAGCCAGTTTATCCCAGGGCAAATCTTTATCCCGCCCACCGGCGAGCAAGACGATCGGTTCTTCAAACGATTGGATTGCCGCGAGCGTGCGCTCCGGTGCAGTGGCGATCGAATCGTTGTACCAGGCAGCCCCGTTGTATTCGCGGACGAACTCAAGGCGATGGGGCACACCCTGGAAAGCCACTATCCCATCATACATGGCTTGCAGCGAGAAACTTGCTGCAGCCGAAACGGCAATGGCTGCCAGGACGTTGTAGAGGTTGTGCACCCCGCGCAGGTTGATCAGTTCAGATTTGATGACCTTTGCCACCTGTCCTGTTGCCTGCAGGTAAAGTTTGTCGCGTTTGTAATATGTCGAGTCCTGCTTGTCATAAGGCCGGTTCAGCCCAAAAGTGATCCGTCTGCCCTTGACCTCCGGAAACAGCTTGCGTGTCTCAAGATCATCACGGTTAAGGACAGCGATATCATCCGGCGATTGATTCGTCAGGATGTGAGATTTTGCGGAGATATAAGCCGACATGGTCTTATGCCGGTCGAGGTGGTTGGGTGTGATATTCAGGATAGCAGCGATATGAGGCGAGACGGTCATGATCTCCAGCTGAAAACTGGAAAGTTCCATCACGGCCAGATCACCTTCCCGCATTTTCCCTACATCCTGGATCAACGGATTACCGATGTTGCCGCCGACCCAGACGGTGTGGTTCGGTTTACGTAATGTGTAATGCTGGCGGGCGATCTCACCGACCAGTGCAGTTGTGGTCGTTTTCCCGGCTGAGCCGGTGATTCCAATCACCGGACAGGGCGTCTCTTCGAAGAAGATCTGAGAATCGTTGGAGAGAGGGATATGACGCGCAATGGCTTCCTGAACGATGGGTAGATCCAGGGGGATGCCGCCCGAAAGGCAAAGCAGGTCAATCCCCTCAAGGATCTCAAGCGGATGCTCTCCGGTGACCCAGGTGATATCCAGGTCGGATAGTTCCTGTAGGGCATCGGAAAGAGTCTCTTGAGTTCGGTGATCATTAAGGATGACCGCTGCACCGTGTTCCGCCAGGAAGCGCGAGAGTGCCAACCCTTGACGGGCTGCACCGAGAACCAGGATTCGCATTCCTTCCCATCGTGACATACGTTACTCCACTAAAATCAGGGCGATGCCCAGCATTGCAAAGATCAAACTGACCAGCCAGAAGCGTTGAACCACCTGGGTTTCGCTCCAGCCCAATAATTCAAAATGGTGATGCAAGGGTGCCATCTTGAAGAGACGTTTCCCTTTCGTCGCTTTAAAGTAAAACACCTGGAGGACAACACTCAAGGCTTCACTCACGGGGATCATGGCGATAAAGGGGATGATCAACCACTGACCCGTCATAAGCGCTACCACGCCCAGCGTTGAACCCAGCGCGAGAGAGCCTGTATCCCCCATAAAGAGCATCGCCGGATGAACGTTGAACCATAGGAAACCAAACAGGGCACCCACCAGGGAAAAACAGAAACGAGCAATGTAGATTTGACCCTGGAAAATAGCAACGAAACCGAAGGCTGCAAAAGCCGTTGCAGAGATCAATCCGGCCAGGCCGTCCAAGCCATCTGTGAAATTAACGGCGTTGGACATCCCGACGATGACGAACACGGCAATCGGGATATATAAAGCTCCCAGATTGATGGGTCCTTCCGCAGTGAACCAATACAACTGCGGAACGACCAGAATATCCCGCAAAGCGAATGCAATAGCGATGGCGAAAGCAACCTGGATGATGAATTTGGTCCGGGCGCGCATCCCCAATCCCCGGCGAGGGCCGCGGATCCCTTCCCAGTCATCGATCATACCAAGGAAAGCAAATGCCCACATGGTCAGCAGCGGCAGCAGCACTGAACGTCCTAGGAGGTCGAAGCCGAAGATGGAAACGGCGTTGAAAAGGATCGTCAGCAATGTGACGGGTACCATGAACATGACTCCGCCCATGGTCGGTGTTCCCGTTTTCGTCATATGCTGGTCCGGCCCATCTTCGCGTACGATCTTCCCGATTCGCCAGTTCTTGAGAAGCCGGATAATGGGATCTCCCCAAATGACCGTCATCAGGAAGCTGAGGCCGCTAATGGCAATCACAACAGAGGTGTTTTCCATCAGTCGGTTCCTTTCAGCGCTGTTAATATTTTGTCCATATGCATGCTGTTCGAGCCTTTAATCAGGACAACATCTCCTTTTTGAATGAGGCTGGCAGCGGGATTGGCTGCCTGTTGTGAATCCGGATGCCACTGTAAATAATCTTCTGAGAAACCGTTTTCAATCGCTGCCTGAGCTGTGACCTTTGAGCGTTCTCCGACCAGGATCAGCAGGTCGGCAGCATTTGCGGCTGTCCTTCCGACGGATTGATGTCCGGATTCTTCATAAATACCCAATTCCAGCATGTCGCCGAGGATGGCGATCCGGCGTCCCTGTAAACCTGCAAGGAGTTGAAGCGCAGCGATCGTCGAAGCGGGGGAAGCGTTATAGGTGTCATCCAGGATGACTGCACCATTCGGCAAGGTTAGCTGGCGCATTCTCAGGTCAATTCGAGCGGTCGAAAGGCCAGCCGTGATCGCCTCCCAATCCATTCCCAGGGCCAGGGCGGCAGCCGTACCACACAGGATGGTATAGATGGAGAACTCGCCCAGAAGGGGTGAATGAACCTGGTGCGCCTTACCCTGATAGTTCAGGGTACAGGATACGCCGTTCAGGGCATGGGTAGTAATATCGGCTGCATTCAAGTCTGCCTTATCGGTGATCCCATAGGAAAGGACCTGAGCATTGGTCTTTTGAGCCATGGCGCGCACCCTGGGGTCGTCTATGTTGAGGATGGCGATACCCTCAGGGGAAGACGGTAGAGATTCAACCAGCTCCGCTTTACCTCTGGCTATGATCTCCTGAGAACCGGCGCGTTCAGCATGCACCATGCCGATATTCGTGACCACACCAATCTGCGGCTGGGCGATCTCGCATAGCAGACGGATCTCGCCGGGTACGTAGAATCCCATTTCAAGAACGGCAATCTCGTGTGCTTCATCAAGCTCAAGAAGAGACAGGGGTAATCCAATCTCGTTATTCCGGTTGCCCGGGTTCTTGAGTACCTGATACTGTTGTGAAAGCAGTGCAGCAGTCAGTTCTTTTGTGGAGGTCTTACCCACGCTGCCTGTTATCCCGATTGCGCGGATGGGATGCTGCCCGCGCCAATAAGCAGCAATTTTCTGCAGCGCAGTTAGTACATTGGGGACCTTCAAGCATAACGGCAGGGTGATTTGGATTTGTGAAGGGTCGAATTGGCCTTCAGATAAGTCCAGAACATTGAATTCGTATGCCATCTCACGGTCAACCAGTGCGAGTTTTGCACCTTTGTCGAAGGCGGCCTGCAGGTAATCATGACCGTCAGCGTGTTCTCCAGGAAGTGCGATGAACAGGCTGCCTTCGACCGTCTGCCGCGAATCGATCACGGCACCGCTGATGCACACATCCAGCGGTGCGATGTCTCGATTGGTTAGAGCGTGAATAATGTTCCTTAGCGTAATCACTTGATATCCTCAGGGTTCAGACAAATCTTCATTCAATTCCAGCCGGATATCATCCGGCGGGATTTTCATCAATACAACCAGCTTTTCCACGATGTCATGGAACACTGGCGCGGCTACTACCGACCCCCATTTGGAGATGGAGGGTTCCTCAAGCCAGATATACACAACAAACTTGGGGTCATCCGATGGTCCCCATCCAACAAAGGAAGTATTGGTGGTTGTGCTGGTGTAACCCAGTTCGGTCGGGATCTCAGCTGTCCCTGTCTTCCCAGCGACGCTGTACCCGTCCACCAAAGCCGAGGAAGCTTCTTCTTGAAGAGCAACCGTGAGCATCTGGGTGAGTGTCTCGGCTGTCTCCGCCGAGATCGGACTGCTGACTACCTGCGGGCTGATATTGTACTGCTGGTCATCGCTCACGACCGAACGGACAACATGCGGCAGCATGATCTTGCCCTCATTCGCCACGGCGGATACCGCTGCAACCATCTGGATGGGTGTGACAGCAATACCCTGTCCGAAGGAGTTCGTTGCCAGATCTACAGAAACCCAATCATTATCTTCCGGCAGGCGCAGGGGAAAATTCGCTTCGCCTGCCAGGTCGATGCCCGTGCTTTTTCCAAAGCCAAAGGCCTGGATATACTCATAGAACAGATCTTCTTCAAGGAGGTCGCAGGCGATATATGCCAGGCAGACGTTCAAGGAGTGCTGCATGCAGCCGGTCATATCCTGTTCACCCCAGGCGCCCCCATCCCAGTTATAAATCGGCCAGCTGTCATCAACCCAATATACGCCTGTGGCGTCATTGTAGGTCGTTTCGAGGTCTGCGACACCGCTGTCCAATGCGGCAGCCATGGTAATGACCTTGAAGACCGAGCCCGGTTCATAGGTCGTTCCGATGGCACGGTTGTATGGTGTGGGATTGGGAAAGGTCTCTTCATATTCCCAGTATTCATTCGCGTCGAAGGTGGGTGTGCTTGCCATACCCAGGATTTCGCCGGTCTCAGGGTCTGAAACGATGATCGTACCGCCCTCGGCCCCTGACCAATCGATCGCGTCAGCCAGCGTTTCTTCTACCATTGCCTGGATTTCGCGGTCAATCGTCAGCACAAGGCTGGCACCGGGATCAATATCGGGGTAGGCTTCAACGAGATAAGGGTCATTTGCCATGAACACCTTTTCTGGTTTCCCTGTCAGCAGGCTGTTGTATTCCTCTTCAACGCCGTATACACCCTGAGCCGTCTCTCTGGAGAAATAGTTGTAGAATCCCAGAATATTTGAAGCTAGGGTTTCCTCCGGATATGTTCGCTGCTGCATGGGAGTCCATACCAAGCCTTCAAGGCTGGGGGTCAGAGAGCCATTATCCGCACGTCGTTCCGCATATGTGGTTTCAAGCTGTTCAAGTTCAGCGATCTTCTCTTCACTTACGTAGCTCGCCAGGACGAAGTAAAGGTTTTCGTCCTCTTTCAGGTCTGTGTTCGCCAGTTCAAAGATATCCTCATAATCCAGGTCTTCAAAGAGTGAGGCTGCTGCAAAAGCAATGGATTCGGGGTCATCCACGAACTTCAGGTCGATGCCCAGTTCATAGGCGATCTGATTGGTCGCCAGGATGTTCCCAGAACGGTCATAGATTAATCCTCGAGATGGATAGATCACCTCTTCAACACCCTGGTAATCCGATGATTTATCGATCAAATCTTGGGCTGTATCGCTGAAATTGATCCGGATCATCTGAATGACAATAGCAATGCCGAAGATCCCGCAGACCAGCATTACGATGACATATCTTGGGAAGTAACTCGGCTTCATGGCAGTGCCTCCCCAGATGAATCAGCTGTACTGCCGGATACCTGCCAGATATTCTCAACGAACCAATCCCAGAGAGACGATCGGTATGAGGATCGCACGATGGGTGCTTCCGCGATGGGGTCAATGCGTGATGACGTAAATACCAGCGCCTGATCTGGATCATATCCCGGGACTGCCAGGTAAACAGCTTCGGCGGGATCAAGCAGTTCGAACCCCAGCTCTTCTGCCCTGGCGGCATAAATCTCCGCCGACCTGGCTTCAGCGAGATCAGCCGTCAATTCCGCGATTTCATCGTTCATAGTGCTGATCTTACTTTCCAACGATTGGATCTCACGACCAGCTGCAGCAGCCTGAGAGTTAACGCTGAGGTAGATGCCCGTGATCGCCGAGATGAGCACGACAAATATGAGGAACAGGCCAATCCATTGAAGCTGGACTCGCCAGGGGGCTTGTTGATAGGCTTGAATCAAACGGTTCTTCATTTCATTTACCTGGTTGCTGCTATAACCTTGATCGTTTCTCTGCTACTCGCAGCCTTGCGCTGCTTGATCTTGGATTTTCTGTAATTTCTCGTTCAGTTGGCCTGACTGGTTTTCCTGTCAGGATTTTTAATGATGCAACATGGTTGCATGTGCAGACAGGTTGTTCCGGTGGACAGATGCAGTCTCTGCTTTCTTGCCTGAAGAAATTCTTCACGATCCTGTCTTCCAGCGAATGGAAGCTGATCACAGCGATTCTTCCTCCGGGTGAAAGACAATTGACCAGTCCTGGGAGGGATAAGGCAAGGACCTCGAGTTCGGCGTTTGTGGCGATCCGCAGTGCTTGAAACGTGCGGGTGGCTGGGTGGATCTTCGAGGAATGCCCTGGAACTGCTTTCTCGATCAGCTGTGCCAGCGCCCTGGTCGTTTGGATCGGCCTTGACTTTACGATCGCCCGGGCGATACGCCGTGAATAGCGCTCCTCGCCAAATTTCCAGATGATGCGAGCTAGTTCCTCCTCGCTCAGTCTGTTGACAAGGTCGGCAGCGGTCGATCCGGCTTCCTGATTGAACCGCATGTCGAGCGGTCCCTCATCCCTGAACGAGAAACCGCGCTCCGGGCGGTCTATTTGCATGGATGAGATGCCCAGGTCCAGAAGGATGCCGTCCACCGATCCCCAGCCGATCTCTTGCAGGATGTCAGGCGCCTGCTGATAGGAGGACAGATGGATGATCGCCCGATCTGAAAACCTGGAGAGACGCTTGCGTGCGATCGATAAAGCACTCGGGTCCAGGTCGAGACCGAGCAGCCTGCCTTGAGGTGCCGAACCCAGTAATATGCCTTCAGCATGCCCACCAGCACCGATTGTCCCATCCAGGTAATACCCGCCGGACAACGGCGCCAATGCTTCCAGGACTTCTTGGTAAAGTACTGGTTGGTGGGGAAAATGTTCGCCAGCCAGGCCGGCGGCAGCTCCCCCCCCGTCAATTGAGTCGTTCATGGTAGGGTAATTAAATCCAGGCCACTAAATCGCTGGTCATTCGCTTCGGAATCGCTCAGCTCTTCTTGTTTCGCTTTCCAGAGGTCTGGCGACCAGAGTTCGAAATACTCCCCATTGCCGGCCAGGACAACGCCATCTGCAAGATTTGCAGCATCTCGCAGGAACGCTGGCACCAGGATGCGGCCGGCTTTATCGATCTCCAGTTCTTGAGCATTTGAATAAAAATGCCTCCGAAACTGACGACTGGTGGGATCGGTGATTGGTTTGGAGCGCATCTGGGTTGAGAGAACCCCGAACACATCCGGCGTGAGTGCCATCAGGCTGTGTTCAAATCCCGTGGTCACGACGAGTTTACCGTCGAGCATCTCATCGCGGTACCGCGAGGGGATCGTCAGCCTGCCTTTCTCATCGATTGTGTGTTCGTACTGACCCAGGAACATTTGTTCTATCACTCCTAATACCAATGGCGCGCCGGGTAATCCGGCGCTCCACTTCGTCCCACAATTCTCCACAATTAACCACTAGTGCTAACAGTATAAACTAATCGAGGATTTAAATCAAGTATGGAAGGAGTGGTGGTTATCGAATTGTAATGAAACGTTAGGGGGAATAACCATTTGTTCAGGAACTATCTTTCCTGAGTTTCAATCAATTTAGCACATTTATCCTGATGGCTGCGTGTTTACGTTAAATGTAGCTGTTCAGGAATGCGTCAAGCCGTCGGTTAGTAATTTGTTTCCTCGAGCAACCTCATCATACACCAGATGACCAGACTCATCAAGTTAAGGGTTTGAAGCCAATAGGAAAGTCAAATGATATCACAAAATCCTTGATGATTGTCCTTGTTCTAAACTTGGTATACTTGTACTTAATTTGGAGATAAGCACCTTATCATGCCAGTATGGAGGAGAAATGAAACAATTACACACTTCAGGTTTTGCCTTGATCTTGATCGCCTTGATGACTGCCGCTTGCGGACTGCAGCCCAGCGCAGGACTGTCCGATGAGGAATTCGCTGTTGAAGCACAGAGCACTTGCGATGCACTTCAAACTGGATTGGAATCTGCGGTGACACTTGAACAGCGATCGGAAGTCTTTGGCGAGATAGCAGATATGATGATGGCTTTTGAGCTCGACCCAGAGAAGGCACCACAGGCGACTATCTTGCGGGATAACATGGCTGCCCTGGTAGAGTCGAGTCAGGTTCTTGCCGATGCTATACACGAAGCGGTCAGCGAATATGAATGGGCTGAATATACCTGGATGATCTTTGGGACCAATGTCTCAGCATATTCAAATGAAACCGGGATATTTGGCATGGAAATCCTGGATGTGGATGAGGTGATCGTTCAGAACTATATGGACAATTGGAATGCTGTAAGTGACGCAGCAGAGGCTTTGGGACTGGAGGGCTGCAAACTCGCCAGTGACTCATAGACTTTGGGACAGATCGTTTGTTAGCAAACCGCATCTTGAGCAGCGATCCGAAAAAATTTTTTAGAAATGAGAAAAATTCACCTTACAGGTTTGAATCCAACACATTGATTCCTGTGAGTTTGTTTCGGTGTTAGCACGGCTGACATTTATTATCAACTGGTCTCGTGAATCGTTGATAAAATTTTGCTATTGTTTTCAATTAGAAGATCCTATATAATATCTTCATAATCTTAAAATATTTTGTTTGGGAGTGATTTTTTCTTGCGCCTGTCAAATACTGGATTGTGATTTGATGGGCATTTTTAAATTGTTTACATCCTGAATCAACAATTGATGTTCAAAAATGCAGGAGTCCTGAATGTCATGAATTGTCTTAATCAATTGCTTCCTGATTTTACCGATTTGGAGGGATGGCATGCGTAAAAAATGTTCCCGGCTTTACAAGGTTATCACTATTTCAATTCTTGTCATTATCTTGACATCTGGTTTCTTTGGGAGCGAGGTTCCTACACTTGCAGCCCCACTCAGCAGTGGACTCACCTTGACGGGTGTCGACCCGAACGAGGGACCGAATGACCTTGATGTTCAGATAACGATCAGCGGCAATGGGTTCGCAGAAGGAGCTGAAGCGCGCCTGGGGGAGACCTCATTAATCAACGTCGTCGTGATTAATGAAACCAGCATTGAAGCAACAGTGCCCTGGGGAATGGATCCCGGGGTGTATACCTTAATCGTTACCAACCCTAATAGCGAGACTGGCGAACTTCCAGAGGCATACACAGTTACCCAGGGCATCGGTGAGTGGACGACGGGAGGGCCTTATGGGGGCTGGATCAACGATATCAAGTTTGGCGAGGATATGGATACGGTCTACGCGACCGTCACGAATGTCGGTTTGTTCCGCAGCACGGACGGCGGCGAGAACTGGGAATTGATCTTCATAGAACAGGGCTATGTCAACTTTGTTGAAATCGACCCCAGGGACCCTGACTCGCTCTATATTGCCAAGAGAGCTGGCGGTTTATACCACTCGGAAGATGGCGGGGACACGTGGTCGGAAATGCCTATCCCTCTCCCCGGCAATCCAACCTATATGCTGCGCATTTTCTTCAGTCCCTATGATTACAAGATGTACGGGGCAATCGCTTCCGGCGGATTTGAAGGAGAAGCTTGTGAGCATGGCTGCGGGTTGTTTGTCTATGATGAATCGGGCCAATCCTGGACCAGACTATCCCAGGGAACTCTCCTAGATGAGAACACCGGCATTACGACGGTCGGGTTTGGCCCGGAGAATGATGACATCATCTATGCCGGCAGAGCAAATGGACAGGTCCTGAAAAGTACGGATGACGGTGAAACCTGGACTGCACTTCCCGATACGCCGCTGGGGTATATCGTCAAGTTGTTTATCAGTCCTTTTAACGGCTCTGTCTGGATCAGCGGCAGTGGTGAAGGGCGTTCTGGTGGATTCTATAAACTCAAGAGTGGCAGCTGGATCACAAAGAATATTCCTGGCAATGATAGTGTCATGGATGCGTTCTTTTCCAGCACCGGCACCATCTGGATCTCTGCAAATGATGATGGCCTCCTTGAATCAGACGACGAATTTGCTACCTGGTCGGTTTTATATGATGAACCTACTAAAGCCCTGGCCCTTGACTCCGAGAACCCTGTGGTCATTTACAGCGGCAGCAATGAAGGGATCGCAAAAATGACGACAGGGGGTGCCACCTGGGAGCAAAAAAATGAGGGCATATCTGGCCGGATACCGTATCACTTGGGGATGAGCCCGCATGACCCTGCGGTAATCTACGGTGTGGTTGATTCCGCTGGAATCTTTGCCTCAACCGATGGCGGGGCTACCTGGGAACGATTGACAATAAGCACTGGCGGCCCAATTGTGGTGGATCCGGTCAATCCTTTACATGTGGTCAATGCAGACTACGACTGTTTCCATATTTCAAATGATGGGATAAATTTCGATGTGAATGTAAAAATGGACCTGCCTGATGGAATGAGCGGTGTGGATTACCAGGTCATTCCGTGGGATATGGTCGCCCGGCCGGGATTGTGGGTGATGGTTGCTGCCTATCTGGACAAAAACGAGGACGCCCATAATTACTTTGGCGGCGGTGGAATCTACACCAGTACTGATGGGAATACCTGGACCTTGATCGCCCCAAAGCAGGTGTGCCCGCTCACAAGCGTGAGTTTTGACCCGGTTGATGGGAATATCATCTATGTGGTAGGCTCGGAGGATTGGGCGGATGAAAGCTGTGAAGGTACCTTCCTAAAGAGCACGGACTACGGGCAAACCTGGCAAAGCAGTACCTATACTCCAGAAATCGGCTGGGGGAAATATATGGCGGTTGAACCGACACCACCCTACCGGATATTCCTGGAAGCAGTGATTTCTGCGGATCAGGGTGAAACCTGGGAAACCTGGATAGCACCATTCTCAAGCTACTGCCGCAATGAGTTGTTGTTCATTGAAGGCTCACCGTCAACGCTTTATGCCGCCACGGGCGGCGGACTTTACCGGACCACGAACGGTGGGCTGTCATGGCAGAAAGCACAAGGTTCGTTGGGTGAACTGGAAATATGGGCAATAACCGGTATGCGAGTCGACGATCGGGAAATCCTTTTCGCTTCTACAATTGGCGGTGTTCTCGATACTTCTTTAATTACAGCCGCAACCACTGATCTAGCACAGGGATCCCTGGTTAATGGTGGCGTTTACAGGAACACTTCAGTCCGCTCCCGGAAGACCCTCTATCTGCCTTTCCTCATAGAATAACCCAAAGAATTGAGCGAATTAGTAGCCATAAACAAGTCGAATTAACCACAATGTTGATCTACCAGGATCAACAAAGCCATCATTGGTTTTCTTATATGAAGGATAAGATTCACATTCTGAAATAAATAATGCCGCCATAAATTATCTGCGGAATTCTCTATAAGCGAATGAAACATCCTTCAGAATCCGGTTGACATTCGCCTTTGAAGACATTATAATACTATTCCTTGCCCCGGCAGGAGTTTTTTGCTGGGGTATAATGTTGTAACCCCAACTTTCCCGATCCCTGGCGGTGACACGCGAGCGAGGTTGGTTAAGTGAAGATTGGAGTAATAAAAATGAAATTTGTAATTGTCGAACAAGGCGGCAAGCAGTATCAAGCTGCCGAAGGCAAGGCGATCGAAGTGGATCGGCTGCCGAATGAGGTGGGAGAGACCTTAACCCTCGAGGATGTCCTTTTAACGGTGGATGATGGCGATGTCAAGATTGGCACGCCTCTGTTGAAAGGTGTCAAAGTTCAGGCAAAGGTACTGGATCATTTTAAAGGTCGCAAGATCCTGGTCTTCAAATACCGCCCCAAACAGCGTTATCGGGTGAAGAATGGCCACAGGCAGCAGTATACACGCTTATTGATCGAATCGATTGAAACGGAGTAGGAATAATGGCACATAAAAAAGGCGGCGGCTCCTCGCGAAATGGTCGTGACAGCAAGTCGAAACGACTGGGCATCAAGAAATTCGGTAGTGAATACGTGATCAGCGGCAATATCCTGGTTCGCCAGCGCGGCACCAAGATCCATCCGGGTTGGAATGTCGGTATGGGCAAGGATCACACCCTGTTTGCTACGGCAGAAGGTTATGTTCATTACGAAACCATGCCGGGCGGACGGAAGAAAGTCCATGTCGTGACTGTCCCTGAAGATGAAAATTAGCACGTACTCATTCTTATAAGAAAGCGAAGAACTTATTATGAAGAAAGATATTCATCCAGAATACTATCCCGATGCAACCGTAGTTTGCGGTTCCTGCGGGGCGACCTGGAAAACAGGCTCAACCAAGAAGGAAATCCGCACTGAGGTTTGCTCGAATTGCCATCCGTTCTATACGGGTCAACAGCAGCGCCTCCTTGACCGAGAAGGTCAGGTGGACCGCTTCTACAAACGTTTGCAGGCTCGCCAGGACTTTCTTGAAGAGAAACAGGCGAAAGAGGAAAATAAAGTCTCTCCAGATCGCCCGATTGATGAACTTGGTTTAGGAACCCGCGTGGATAACGTTCTTATCGAAGCCGGTCTAAAAACGATTGGCGATGTTCTTGAACGGCTAGAAGGCGGCGAGAAAGCCATGCTGGATATCAGCGGCTTCGGCCGTAAATCCCTGATCGACCTCAAGAAAACACTCCGTTCAATGGGATACAAACTCCCAGAGGCGGCGGAAGAAATTACCGTATAGATTCGTTCATTTCTGAATCTAAAATTTGGTAAACTTAACAGGCAGATGATCATTCATCTGCCTGTCACTTTATTTACGTCAGATTTTCTTGGGAGACTACAATGAAACATGATACTGGTTCTGTGGAAGTCATTTGCGGGTCGATGTTCTGTGGAAAAACGGAAGAGCTGATTCGGCGTCTCCGCCGGGCGCGCATTGCAAAACAAAAAGTACAGGTGTTCAAGCCTGCAATTGATAATCGGTTTGCAGAAGCGAAGGTCACCTCGCATTCCGGATTGGATGTGGATGCGAAGCCGGTGGCTTCACCCGATGAAATCATAAAGCAGTTAGATCCAGATACAACCGTGATTGGAATTGATGAGGTTCAGTTCTTTGACCCGGCGATTGTGGATGTGGTCGTTAGCCTGGCGGATAAGGGATTGCGTGTGATCGTGACCGGGTTGGATATGGACTTCCGCGGTGAGCCTTTTGGCTGCATGCCCCAATTGATGGCACGCGCAGAACGAGTGGATAAACTGCATGCGATTTGCATGGTCTGCGGGAGGGATGCCAGCCGGACTCAGCGGCTGGTGGATGGGAAACCCGCTCATTTTAATGATCCGGTAGTCGTGGTGGGGGCTCAGGAATTGTATGAAGCACGCTGCCGGGAACATCATATAGTGCGCAGGGATTGAGGAAGGAGGCGTATGCAGGACTATCATTCATTCCTTGCTGAGGTATTGATCTCTGAAGAGGAACTAAAGGAACGAACCTCTGAATTAGGACGTGAGATAAGCCGGGATTATACTGGCAAGGAAATCCTGGCCATCTGCATCTTACGGGGTGGCGTGATGTTCCTGACTGACCTCATCCGGCATATAACCCCGCTGGTTGCGATTGACTTCATGAGCGTCTCGTCCTACGGCGTGGGTTCACGCAAGTCTGGCGGACAGGTGCGCATCACACTCGACCTGACAACAAGTATCTCAAATAAACACGTCTTGATTGTGGAGGACATCATTGACAGCGGCAATACACTTGCGTCTGTGATCGAAATGCTGCGGACTCGCAATCCCGCAAGTATTGAAATCTGTACATTGTTGAATAAGATCTCCCGGCGTGAAGTGGATGTCCCGATCAAGTACTGCGGCTTTGAGATTCCGGATAAGTTTGTCTTTGGATATGGTTTGGATATGGACGAGTATTATCGGAACCTGCCTTTCATTGGTGTGGTTGACCTGGAGAAATATGAGGTTGAAGATTAGTCCAGAGCTCTCAGATATACTCAGCCGGGTCCGTGCCTGCCTTGAACCTGGAAACGATCTATTCCTTGTGGGGGGCAGTGTCCGGGACCTGCTGTTGGACTGCCCACCGCATGACCTGGATTTTGTGATGTCAGGGGATCCAACAAAACTGGCCAGGTGTGCGGCACATCACTTCGACGCGGGTTTTTTCGTCCTGGATGATGAAAGGCACACTGCCAGGGTCATGTATAGGACTCCTGGGGGTGATTTGTTTCCCCTGGATTTTGTCCAATTCACCGGGCACAGCCTTGAAGATGACCTGAGGCACCGTGATTTCACCATCAATGCCATGGCAATATCGGTCAATGACCTTTCAACCCTTATTGACCCCCTAAATGGGCAGCGAGATCTTGAAACTGCCACCCTTCGCGCCTGCACTTCAGCTTCGCTGTTGGATGACCCGATGCGCACACTCCGAGCGATACGCATGGCGGTCCAATTAGGATTCCAGATGGATGTCGACCTTGGCGACTTAATTCGCCAGGCTGTCCCATCCCTTCCCGGGACGTCTGTTGAACGTCAGCGGGATGAACTCTTCAGGATCCTGGAAGGCCCTGATCCGGCACAGGGGATGACTTACCTGTATGAATACAACCTGACTAGAATCTTGTTCCCATCACTGGCGAGGGTGGAAAGCCGCACGACTTCTCAACAGCGATTCATCATGTCTTTATTAGGTAAGATAGCAAAGCTGAAGAATTATGATCGTCTACTGCGAATCATGCAAGGTCTGGAATCTCTTGAAGAAAGACCTGGCTTGAGGATGCAGGAAGCTGTTTTGGAATTGCTGCCTTTCAAAGATGAGATCACAGCATATTTCTCAGAGGAGATCACACCCGGACGCAAGAAACGCAGCCTGGCGTTATTGGGGTCCATCTTGGATGGGATTGATCCCGAGTCAGCCTGGGATGCGGCGAGACACCTGGCGTTGAGCAATGCGGAATCCAGCTGGCTGCGCAGGATGGTGGGTTGTGGCGGGAAGCTGAAGGAAATGATAAACCAGTGCGAAGCGCCTGACCGCAGGTTAATCTATTGGTACTATAAAGAAGCGGAAAGCGCAGGTGTGGCAGCTGTCCTTCTTATTTTAACAGAGTCGGCAGGGATAAATGGCGAGGACAGGATTGAAGCGAGTTGGCACAGGGTCTTGGCAGTTTCAAGCGCAATGCTGTCAGCTTGGTTTCAAGAAAAGGACACGGTCATTTCTCCTGTACTTTTACTGAATGGGGATGATCTTCAGCAAGGGTTTGGGTTGAAGCCTGGCAGGCGAATTGGGAAGCTGCTGGCTGTTTTAAAGGAGGCTCAGGCAAGTGGGGAAGTCAGCACGAAGGAGGGTGCTTCTGCTTTCATCCGTGATAGGATTTCCAATCATCCGGAGGACGAGGATCTGTCATGAAGCTTCTTGTGAATGGGTTACAAATCGGATATGACATACTGGGTGAGAATGGATCCCCGATTGTATTGATCCATGGTTTGGGCCTTGACCGAACTATCTGGATGGAGATGACCTCGAGATATATGCAGGACTACCGTGTGATCCTTCCAGATGTCCGCGGTCATGGGGAAAGCGATGCGCCGGAGGGAACCTATACCATGTCGCTCTTGTCAGATGACCTGGCTGGTTTGCTAGATTCGGTGGGAATTAACAAAGCGGTTGTCTGCGGGCACTCCATGGGTGGGTATATCGCCCTTGCTTTTGCAGCTATGTATCCGGAACGGCTGGCTGGGTTGGGTTTGATCACCTCACGGGCAGATGCGGACACTGAAAAAAAGCGAAAGGGCCGCTATAAGATGGTTAAAGAAATAAAATCACGCGGTTCGATTGCCCTGGCTGAGAACCTCGCACCTCGGCTGACGAAAGATGCGGAAATCATTCGGAAAGCCTATGACCTGATCGTCCGGAATCAATCGCAGGGGTTAATTGGGGCGGTGTATGGACTGGCGGAGAGGCCCGACCGGACGAGATTGCTTCCAGCTATCCATGTGCCGGCATTGGTGGTTACTGGTAAAGAGGACCAAATCATCACTCCCGATTATTCACAGAAGATGGCTTCCGCCTTTCCCAATGGGCTGCTCATCAACTTATTGGGTGTTGGGCATATGCCGATGCTAGAAGCACCTGAAAAAATGAGTATTGAAATAATAAACCTGATGGAAAAATTTATGGAACGGTCTGTATAGTCTACATCCAATTAATTCAATTGAAGCCCTGTAATCACTCAGGATAGAACCTGGACTATCAGGTAAAATCGGAGAAATAAATCAATAAACAAAGGAAAACTCGTTATGCTGGATACGATCTACGCGCGCCGGAGCATCCGACAATACCAAGAAAGACCAGTCGAAAAAGAAAAGCTGGAGACTCTGTTAAAGGCTGCGATGGCTGCGCCGTCAGCAATGAATGTCAAGCCCTGGGAATTTGTGGTCGTAACAGAACAGCACATTCTTGACGAGATCAGGACTTCAATGACCTTTGGCAAACATAATGCACCAGCCGCTATTGCGGTTTGCGGCAATATTTCCTTGTTCAAGCATCCAATGGCATCTGAGTTCTGGGTGCAGGACTGCAGCGCAGCCACAGAAAATATCCTTCTGGCTGCGGTTGAATTGGGGTTGGGGACGGTCTGGCTGGGCGTGCATCCCATTCATATTTTCTCAAAACGTATTACAAAGATCCTGGGTCTTCCTTCAAATATCAAGCCGCTGAATGTGATCTATGTCGGTTATCCGGCTGAAGAAAAAAAACCGCGCACGCAATTCGACCCCAGCCGGGTGCATTGGGAATCCTATTCGTAAGTTCGGGTCTCACTTTAACTGGTGTTGCAGGTGAGACGAATTGCTATAATGTCTTTATTAGAGAATATTATGAGTGGGTGCAGACATCGCAACTGAAATTGTCTCGCGTTTATCGTTTTATTGCATTTCGCAGGTGAACAGCAGCATTCATTTCCAATTCGGCGATCAGTTTGACCTGGGTGGACAAGCGCTGAAATAATTTCTTCCTATTGAATTTATCCAAAGGGAACTCCGATTGGAGTTTTGAAATTTGTTTATTTAGCTGGTTATGTGAGGTTTTAACTGCTTTCATGTTGGATTCCCGATACGCATTGTATATCTTATTGAGCAAGTTCTTTACCTGATCGAAAGCAGGAACACTAGAAGGAAGGGCAATCTCAGCTAGATTTGCCCAATGACTAGAAAGTTGAAGGTATTGACCGGCAGTTGCATTGAGTGTGGGGTTATTCAGATATTCAGCAGCTTCATGGAGAAAATCTGAATACATCCTTCTCAACGCAAAGCCCTCCGTCCCATCCAGTTTGATCGTTTCGTAGATGGTTCTCAGGACCGGAAAGAGTATTTTGGGATCGCTGAAGATATTGGGCCATCCATGCTGGCTCAGGGGGGTCGTTAAATCATCTGCCCAGGTTTCAAGAGAACTGATCCCGATGGTTCTGGCAGGATGAGTCAATTGGAGAGAACAACTCTCAATACTCTTGATGATTGCTTTACGAAGCTGACGCTGTGAATTCTCTTGTGCGCCGATAAATGTCATCATCAGGAAGTTGTCTTGGATCAGACCAGCCCGGGCTTTGGTAAAAGTCTTCTCCCGGATCTCAATTGGACGCGACGAACAGTCGTCTAAATAGAGCCGCCAAAGGCGCCCATCTCGGGCATGAACAGCAACCTGGTGGCTGATATATCCCTGCATATTCTCAGGCAAGATGTGGTAAGGGAGGCTTGCTTTATCTACCCAAACAATGGCTGGTGAACCCATTTTCAGCGATGTTTGAAGCGCTTCTTGTGCTTCAAGTTTTTCTTTGAATTCATTGAATTGAGCGTTGAATTGGAGTCGGCTGGTTAACCTTCCCAAAAATGCTTTGGGGTTGTTCCATTGATTGCGGAATCCCAAAAGAAGCATAGGATGAGGTAGATGTTTTAGTGAGAAGAGGATATAACCAGCGCCCAATCCCCCACCCATCCCAAGCAGGAAAGCCTCCGAATAGGGCTCATTTGTCAGGGGATTATGAATTCCTTTGAGTCGGAGAATCCTCGTCAATGCAGCAGTCAAAGGATGAATTCCAGGTGCTTGATCTGGGAATTCAAATTTCATCGTTACCTTTCGTGATGCGTGGTTTTTGCAGTGATTTGGCAGATTTTTTGTTTATAGAATGATTAAAATTCAATCGATTTCATTCTAATTCTAATTATACGTCATCAGTCAAATCAATCATCAGGATTTCTTTTAGTCTCGGAGTCAGCCAAATCACGTTGAGGTGCAGAAGGATCAATCCGTGTTGATCCACACCGCATTTAAATTCGTGTAGTCACCAAACAGGTCTGAAACCACCAAAGGCAGGTTTTCTCCAGTAGATAAATCGTAATAATGGAGAGCTCCTAAGGTGCGGTAGAGGAATCCGGAGGAATCTGGTAACCAGCGGATTTCCAGGGGATCGCTTTCCAGGATCAGTGTTTGTTCTTTTTCCAACCCGGCGTTCAGGAGGAAGGCCGAACCGCTGCGGTTGACCAGGATGGACGCGCTTCCGTCAGGTGAGGGGGTCAGCAGGAAAACCGCTTCACCGAAAGGGACATCTTGAAGATCTGCATCAAGGAGCAAGCTCTCTGTCTCACAATTGAGGATGATCTTCTTGTCTAGGATCGTTTTCAGGGTGCATAACTTTTCTATTGTTGTGGTTTGAAGCACCTTTCCGTCAACATCAATCATGGATATGCTTGTGGTGTGCTCATCTTGATGCTGTTGAAGGGCAAGAAATGCGCCTAAATACCGGCGGATGAATGTAAAATCGCCTTCAACGAGCTTTCTTGTTTCCAGGGATGGGATCTCAATCACAGAGTAATGGATGCCGCCGGTAATCACGGTTTGATGGATGATCCCGATGGATTGAGGTGTCAGCCAGGATAGTGAGGGATTGTCCACATCTTCAGGCAGGGAGATAAGACGCGTTTCTCTGCTGCTGACGGTTACCAGATAATAACAATCGTCCTGCCAGATTCCTGGGCCAATGTCGAAGCCCTTCTTCAGCAGGATATAGTCCCCATTTGGGCTGACCCAGGCAGATTCGACCAGCCCAGGCTTGTCTTCCAATTGGTCTCGTTCACCGGTATGCAGGTCTTCGAGATAGAGGTTGGTACTGGCTCCTGTCCCGGCAGAGACAAATAAAATGTGTTCGTCATCCTGATACCATTGGACGTTCGTGAGCGACTTACTGTAAGCGGTTTCGATAGCGTTCAGCATTTCATCCTCAGAATACTTGAGATCAGGTAATGCTGAAATGATTGCCGAAACAGCCTGATCCAATTGGAAAGTACTTGTATTGGAGGATGGTTCGAGTTCGTAAGTTTTGCGGACCTTCCCTATGAGCAAGTCCATGATCTGCACTCGATATGCGTTGGTGTGGAGGATCATCTGCGCGCCGCCGGGAGAAAGGCTGCTCGCAAGATTATATTTTTCATCCGAATCCGGGAGTGGATATGGTGTGATGGTTCCCTGGCCAAGGTCAATCACCTCGTAGACGTGATTGTCCGTTTGGAGGAGCAAGAAAGGCCCACTGGAGGAAAAGAATTCCAGCGGGGCAGGCGTGGCTGTCAGGGATTCACTTGAGTCCTCATTTTGGACGGGTGCCGTGCAGCCTGCAATGAGAATTACCGAAATCAGGCTTAGCATTAAGAAAATCGGATGTCGCTTAATCATAAAACCTCAGGTCCTTATGACAGGTCTTTTTCCAGCTTTATCTCGTCCCGTATCAGGATATTATTATCGCCGATTTCAGGGATGGCAGGCTTTAATTTTCTGGACACGGCTATCTGGTTGGGGAAGAGCGCTGCCAGGTGAAAACCACGCCGCTGGTAGAAGCCCAGCGCATTCAGGTTGTCATTGGTCGTGACCAAGCTGATTTGTTTGCATTGATTTTCCCTGGCGATAGATTCCACTTTTTCAACCAATGCAGACCCAATCCCCTGATCTTGCTGGAGACTGATCAGGGTGAGGATTTCCCATTCATCCCCGCGGGCCCGGTAATGCAGGAAACCAACGATCTTACCTTCCATAACAGCCTTGATGCCGTCCAGAGATGTCGGATGGAAGAGTTCCCCGTGTGCAACGACCGTTTCATCCCCCCAATTTTCTTGCATGATCTCAGCAATGAACGCTTGATCGTGCTGATTGATCTTCTCAATGGTAAATACCATACAGTAACCTCCTGTATCATTATAATAATAGATAGTTACGAATATGAAAACGGGTATCCATGCAAAAGCAGAAATCATCATTCGATAATCCACTCATCAGGATTTATCTCTGGGCAACTGAACTGCTCTACCACCAGCTAGCCTGGGCATACGATCTGGTCGCATGGGTTGTCAGCTTTGGATACTGGTCGCGCTGGCGGATGGATGCGCTGAATTATTTAAAGAAGGGCTCTGTCCTGGAGATGGGTTTCGGGACTGGCTCGCTCCTGATTGCGCTCACAGAACTCGGATGGGATGTGACCGGCCTGGAACTCTCCCCGGCAATGCAGCGAGTGACCCGAAGAAAGCTGGAGCGTAAAGGCCTAGATGCGAGGCGCGTTTTGGCGAATGCGGGATCAATCCCTTTCTATGAATGTGCGTTCATGAATATCCTGTCCACGTTCCCATCGAATTATATCGCTCAGGAAGAGACGTTCCGAGAAGTCAGGCGCGTGCTTGATAACGGGGGGCGCTGGTTGATCCTGGGGATGAGCGTTGAATTCAAGCGTGGGTTGAAACGCCGGCTGACACGCTGGTTCCTGCATGATCCCGGCGGCGAGTGGATCATGCGCTTCATGGAGAAAGCGGAAAGCATGGGATTCGTCCCAAGGATCGTTCAGCATCAGTCCCCTGATTATTCACTAACGATATTGATCCTGGAGAAACCTGATGATTGATCAACTTGAGAAGCGGGAAGCCCATCTTGGGCAGGTGTTGGGTTCATGTCAGGATGGATTTCGGTTGATCCTTCCTCAATCGGATCGTCCACGCTATTGTCTGGCGCAGCTGGATGATTATATGCCCCTGCCCAGATGTAAGTTGCCCTACCAGACTCCATTCAGTTTCCAATTGGAAGCAAAAGTAAGCGGCTCGGACCTGCCAGGTACATGGGGTTTTGGCCTGTGGAATGACCCCTTCAGCGCCGGTTTCATCGCAGGCGGTGTGTCCCGGTTGCTGCCGGTGCTGCCAAATGCAGCCTGGTTCTTCTACGGATCGGAAGAAAATCATTTATCGCTGCGGGATGATACCCCGGCATCAGGTTTCCATGTTAAAACTTTCCGCTCTCCTCAAATTCCTTCGTTCCTTTCACTGTTTGCCCTGCCGTTAGCCCCCTTTTTATGTTGCCCGTTCACTGCCAGAACGCTGCGCAGGCTGGCGAGCAAACTCATCAGAGAGGATGGGAGAGCCCTCCAGATTGACGCAACAGTCTGGCATGAATACGGCCTGACATGGGAGGATGAAGAAGTCAACTTTTCGATCGATGGAAAGACGATATTCCAAACACCTGTTTCGCCAAGAGGCAGGCTGGGCTTGGTGATCTGGATAGACAATCAATATTTTCGATTCGATTCTCAGGGGAAGATCGGATTTGGGTCTCTGAAAATAAAATGTGAACAAAGTCTCTCGATCCGCAACATCGAATTGACCTCTCCATAAGGATGTGTCCCGAATACTTTCCAGGATAAAGTAAACTCAAGAAAATTTGGGAATCGTAATCCTTAATGGTAAAATTACGACCTTAAGGGACAATTTACGCAGATTGCGTTTAAATTAACATAGTTTTTATTTATAGGAGGAAGAATGTCCGATAAGAAATGGGTGTATTTGTTCAACGAGGTTGAGCAGGCAGAGAAATATGCCGGTAGTTGGGACGGTGTGCGCGGCCTTCTCGGTGGAAAAGGTGCAAACCTGGCTGAGATGTCTCGGATCGGTGTACCAGTCCCCCCCGGTTTTACGATCACAACTGAAGCATGTATCGCATACCAGGATGATAAGTCTTTCCCAGAAGGCATGTGGGATCAAAGCCTGAAGGCATTGAAGGTTGTTGAGGATCAAACCGATAAAAAGTTCGGTGACCCCACCAATCCTCTCCTGGTTTCCTGCCGGTCCGGCGCGAAGATGTCCATGCCCGGTATGATGGACACGGTTTTGAATATCGGCTTGAACGATAAGACCGCAGCAGGCATGGTCAAGCTGACGGAGAACGAACGCTTCGTCTATGACTCATACCGGCGCTTGATCCAGATGTTTGGTTCTGTTGTTCTGGGAATCCCGGATGAGGAATTCGAAGAGGTTTTGGATGCATTCAAGAAGGAAAAGAATGCTGAGAGCGACACGGATCTTGATGCAGATGATCTCAAGGTTCTCACAGAAAAGTTCAAGGCTGTGGTCAAGAAGATCAAGGGCTTTGACTTCCCACAGGAACCGGTCAAACAGCTCGAATTGGCAACCAAGGCAGTCTTTGACTCCTGGAATGCCAAACGTGCGATTGATTACCGACGCCGCGCCAATATTCCTGACGATCTCGGCACGGCTGTGAACATCGTCACAATGGTCTTTGGGAATATGGGCTGGAATTCCGGAACCGGCGTTGCCTTCACCCGTAACCCTGGGAATGGCGAGAAGGAACTCTTCGGCGAATATCTGATGAATGCTCAGGGTGAAGATGTTGTTGCAGGTATCCGCAACACCGAACCCATTCAGAAGATGGAAGAGAATCTGCCAGAGGTCTTTGCACAATTCCAGGATATTACCAAGAAGCTGGAAAAACATTACAACGACATGCAGGATGTTGAGTTCACAATTGAAAATAATCGATTGTGGATGCTGCAGACACGAACTGGGAAACGCACTGCAAAAGCAGCGATCAAGATCGCGGTTGATATGGCAAACGCCGGCTTGATTGACAAAGAGACAGCAGTCATGCGCGTTGATCCTGAACAGGTCAACCAGATGCTGCACCCGCAGTTCAATGAAGCGACCATTGAAGCAGCTCGTAAGGCGGGCAAGCTGTTCGCAACCGGTGTGAATGCTTCCCCGGGTGCTGCGGTTGGTCAGGTTTATTTCGATGCAGACAAAGCTGAAGCGATGGCTGAAAAAGAAGGCCAGGATGTGATCATGGTCCGTCCCTTCACCAAACCGGATGATGTTCACGGCATGCTTGCCTCTAAGGGTATCCTGACCAGCGAGGGCGGCGCGACATCCCACGCAGCAGTGGTTGCCCGACAGTTCGGTGTGCCTTGTGTTGTTGGCGCTTCCATGATGGCCATTGATGCAGAAAAACTTGAGATGAACTCCAATGGAAAAACCGTCAAAGAAGGTGAATGGATCTCATTGGACGGCGGCACGGGCGAGGCTTTTATCGGAAAATTGGAATTGACCGAACCGAACCTTGAGGAACAAAAAGAACTCATGACACTCCTGAGCTGGGCGGATGAGATTGCCCGTTTGCAGGTCTGGGCAAATGCAGATTATCCGAAAGATGCCCAACGAGCACGCATTTTCGGTGCGAAGGGGATTGGCCTCTGCCGGACGGAGCACATGTTCTTTGAGGAAGAGCGACTCCCATTCGTTCAGGAGATGATCCTGAATGCAGAAGAGGCGCAGAAACTGGTTAATAGCAAAGAACAGCTTGAAGGTTTCCTGGAATCAGGCAAGCTGGATGGCCAGGCATTGACGGATGAAATGAAGAAAGAAGTTGAAGCTGATCTGAAAACAGCGAAAAAAGACCTGAAAGAATCGAAAGCTGCCCAGGCGTATTTCTCTGCCCTGGATAAGCTGCTCCCATCCCAGCGGTCTGACTTCTACGGTCTGTTCGAGGCGATGGATGGCTATCCGGTCATCATCCGCTTGATCGACCCACCACTACATGAATTCCTTCCATCACAGGAAGACCTGCTGGTGGAAGTGACCCAGATGCGCACGAAGGGTGAAACAAAAGGCCTGGCAGAAAAAGAAGCCATGCTCAACGCAGTCACAAAGCTGCATGAAAGCAACCCAATGATGGGGCTGCGTGGTATCCGCCTGGGGATCGTTTTCCCCGATATCATGCGCATGCAGGTGCGGGCGATCTTTGAAGCTGCCAGCGATGCAGCAAAGAAGGGTATCGATGTCAGACCCGAGATCATGATCCCCTTGACGGGACACATCAACGAACTCAAGCATGTCCAGCCAGAACTTGTCGCGATTGCGAAGAATGTCATGGAAGAGAAAAGTGTCAACTTCTCCTATAAATTCGGTACGATGATCGAGATCCCACGGGCAGCTCTGACCGCCGGTGAGATCGCCGAAGTCGCTGAATTCTTCTCGTTCGGCACCAACGACCTGACCCAGATGACCTTTGGGTACAGCCGTGATGACGCCGAACGCAACTTCCTGGTCACCTATGTTGACGAGGGCATCCTGCCGAAGAACCCCTTCCAAGTCCTGGACCGTGATGGCGTTGGCAGGCTGATGAATATTGCAGTCTCCGAAGGCCGCAAGGTGCGCCCCGAACTTGAGGTTGGCATCTGCGGTGAGCACGGCGGCGAACCCAGCTCGATCGAGTTCTGCCACCTGGTGGGCAACAACTATGTAAGCTGCTCACCCTTCCGTGTGCCGGTAGCTCGACTGGCTGCGGCGCAGGCCAAGATCAAGAACGACTGATTAATAACGACCTAAAACAAAAAGAGGCTGCCTAAAATAGATGGGCAGCCTCTTTTACTTTATAAGAGTTTTTTAGGAAGATCAGCACCAGTTGGAGGTTTTTATTTTATCGAACTGGTGAGGGGCACATTCGTGATTTTTCACCTCATCCGGCGTTTCACGCCACCTTCCCCTCGAGGGGAAGGCTTCTCTTATCAAATTAATATTTACTTATGTTTATTGTGGATTGTAAGAAACTAATGATGCTTCATCCAGGTGCACGTGTAAGTAAAACGGACTGATGAGGTGAGTAAACATTTATGGAGTGCGGCCTGCCTGCCTCCCGAAGGGAGATAGGCCGCTGGGATGGTCTATACATTCATGGGATGGTCTATACATTCAGGGTTATCTCTCATGAATTAAAAGTAATAGACGTTTAATAAATTTCTATTTTAATTGTATTTGTAATTTTCAGAAGGACTATGAAAAGTCATCTTGAGATTATCTTCCACTGCAACCGTAGCTATCTGTCAATATTTGGGCGACCTTAAGGCCACACTCAAATTTTCCACATAATGTTGTCCTTCTTTAAAGAATAACTTGAACTTATATGCGATTGCTCTGGAATCAATCTGGACAAAGGGAGCAGCCTGCTCTACAATTGGGATGGAAGGCGTGGAAATGAGTGAGTCATTCTCGTCGTCAATTAAGAGATCGAAATTGCCAAAGGAGACGGAATAATGGAACATGTAGAAGGATATTTTAAGGCTGTCCGGGACAGTAAGATCTACTATCAAGCCTGGCTGCCAGATGGGGCAGTGAAAGCAGCAGTCCTGATCGTACACGGCCTTGGGGAACACAGTGGGCGTTATGAAAATGTGGTCGGGCAGTTGGTACCGCAAGGCTATGCAGTATATGGATTTGATCTGTATGGGCACGGCAAATCGGACGGCCCGCGCGAATTCGTGAAGAGTATGGCAGATTATTTTGAAACGATCACTCACTATAAAAACATGATCAAGGAGTGGCAGCCCGATAAACCACTCTTCATCCTGGGTCACAGTATGGGTGGCTTGCTCGTTCCGAATTATCTGCTTGACCATGCCGAGGATTTCCGAGGCGCATTGATCTCTGCACCTGCTATCCTGGTGCCGCCCGGCATTACAAAAGCGGTCGTTGCAGCAGGGAAGGTCTTATCCTTTTTGGCTCCCAAAGCCGGTGTGATGCAGCTGGATGCTAACGGCGTGTCAAAGGACCCTGAAGTGGTACAGGCTTATGTCAACGATCCGCTGGTATGCCATGGGAAGACGTCAGCGCGCTTATCGGCGGAAATGCTGGATGCCATGATGCGGGTTAACAAGGAGATGGGCGAGATCACCCTGCCGGTACTCATCCTTCAGGGGGGAAAAGACACCATGGCGGACCCAAAGGGCGCTGAAAAACTCTATCAGAATGTTAGTTCTGAAGATAAAACACTCAAGGTTTACGAAGGTCTTTATCATGAGGTCTTCAATGAACCTGAACGTGCTCAGGTCCTTGCGGATGTTCAAGCCTGGCTGGATGCGCATATATAGCCTGCAATAATCAGGAACTACTACTAAAACCTCACGCGTAATTGTGTGAGGTTTTATCGTTAAGTTCCTGATGTGAAATATTTCCTGATGCGTGAGTTATCTAGGGCGTTGTCATTTCACTGCCGTACAACCAGCGGTAGATATAGTGAATCTCTGTCACCAGACGGATATAATTCCGGGTTTCCTCAATCCGAATGACCTCCAGCAGCAAATCAGGGTCGTCAGGTGCAAGCGATTCCCAGTAAATGGTATTCCCGGGGCCGCCGTTGTAGGCTGCCAGCATGGCGTATTGATTCCCGTTGAAATAGTTGCGCTGGCGGTTCAGGTAATTTGCCCCAAAGACAAGGCTGACATACGGACGGTAGAGGTCTTCCCAAGAATAGTTTTCCGGCCAACCGAGGTCACCTGCCAGCTGTGCGCCGGTTTCCGGGATGATCTGCATCAAGCCCAACGCGCCAGCGCTTGAACCGATGAAACCCTCATAGGAACTTTCCTGACGCATGACCGAAAGGAGCAGGATCGGCGATAAGTCTTCAGAATCGGCGGCGGACAGCACCCAATCCAGATAATACACGCCAAAGCGGATCCGGGAGAAGAATTCAGGTGCATCAAGTGCCGAACCGCCCTCTAAACCTGCTAATTGGAGTAAGCCGGTGCTGGCAGCCACAGCCGAACGGTACAACCCTATCTCGACCAGGACGGGGATCAGGCGGAAGGTCTGGGCAGGGTCCTCGGCGTACTCCTGACGCATGGATTCAAACTCGGCTTTTCCTTCTTCATATAATCCCAGCGACCAGTATTCCAATCCACGCTGGTAGCGGAGGTCGCCTGACAGCAATCCCGGGCTTTCCAGGTTTGTGTCGGCTGGCAGGTCGAAGGCCTCCCTGACCCAGGCTTCTGCTTCCATCTGGTAAGCGCTCAGGTCGGGGTTGAGGTTCAAGACGGAAGGTTCGGTAAGGACATCCCTTTCGAGCAGCAGGTCCTCTGCACGGATGCTGTAGTAACCGAATGGGTCGGCCATCTGTGCCTGTTTCCAGTTATCCAGGGCAGCGCTGATGTCTCCCTGCGCTTCCTGGCATTTACCAATCCAGAGGTAGGATGCAGCCACCTCCTCTGGTTGATAGGCGATCACCAATGCCTGTGAGAAGATACGCTGTGCGGCAGCCCAATCACCGGCCCTGACCATGGCAATTCCAGCAAAATAGCTGGCCTGGAAGGCGTATTCCGATTCAGGGTGTGTCGTCGCGATCTGTCCCCAGGTCTCCGCCGCTTCTGTGAGCATCCCCGCTCGTTCGTAATCCCGTCCTGCAAGGTACAGGAAATCAGCAGCTTTTGCTTCTACTGCGTAAAGGGCCGCGAAGCTGAGGGCAGTTTCAGCCGCCGCAGCCGGTTCAGACAGATATGCCCACTGTGTATATTCAATATCCTCCCAGGCATCAATGAAATAGGCACTGGCAGGATAGTTTTCAATGATCGTTCGCCAGAGGTCGATTGCCTCCTCGAAATTTTCTTCACCATTACTGACTCCCGCAGCGCGAGTCGCGAGGGCTTTGTAATATAGCACGCTGTCTGTGTTCGTATCCGGATATTGAACCAGATATCGGTCGAACGCCTCAATTGCCAGGTTGTTGTTGCCTACATAATAGTTGATCAATCCACGCTGAAATTCGTTGACGGCGATGCCGTCATTGACCAGCACGACAAGAGCGCTGTAAGCATCGTAGGCCAGGGGGAAGTTGTTCACTGCATCCTGGAAGTAGGTATAAGCGGTCTCAAAGGCTTCCTGTGTATAATAGATGCGTCCTATCAGCAGGTCCATCTGAGCTTTCGTATAGTCATTATTGGATGTGTTGTAAATATCTTGATACAATGCCAAAGCAGTATCATCATCACCGCTGTTGTCATTGGCTACCGCGATCTTCACCACCAGGCTTTCATTTCCACCATCCGGGTCGGTGCGGTAAGCTTCCTCGAAAGACTCGATCGCCTGCCGATGATCGCCCAGAGTATTGTGTAGGTCTCCGATCAATTCGTGGATATGAGAATCGATCAGTCCGGGTTGAAGTACCAGGCAGGTTTGATAAGCAGCCAATGCCTCTTCATAGCGCTCCAGGTTGGTATAGGTTTTCCCCAGCAGGTAATTGGCACGTGCTGAGATTTGTGTATCCGCTGACTCAGCCGCTGTCCTCAGATAGTTGAGCCCTGATCCATAGTTGCCCTGGTAATAATAGGCTTTCCCTATGCCCAGGCTGCTTTCAGCGATTGCGTCCAGTTCGCTGCCGCTGTCGAGTGCTGCCTGAAAAGAATCTATCGCAGTTTCGTAATCTCCGGCCAAAATGGCGTAATCTCCTTCATCCATCAATACTTCCTGTGCAATTTCCGGGGAAGGCGTATGCGTGGGTGAAGGCGCAGGAGTACTGGTGGGAGCTGCAGTGATGGTAGGTGTGATCTCTGCTTGTGGTTCACCCTGTTTGTAGCATCCTGTAAGGATGAGAAGGATAAGGAATAGTAAACCGAATTTGGGTTTATTCATATTAGGTTTTATAATGTATGTTGAATAAGGTGTCAATGTTTTGACAAAGCTAACATCCAATGGTAGACTGTCATCGTGATTTGATTTGACGCCCAAACGGGCGTCTTTTCACGAGAATGGAAACATTTATGAGAACGATAACCTGGGATGATGAGGCACAGGTCATGAGGATGATTGACCAGCGGATCCTGCCGCAGGAATTCAAGCTCCTCAGTTTCAGCGACCATCAAGCAGTTGCTGAGGCAATACAAACGATGGTCGTGCGGGGTGCGCCGGCCATTGGTGCAGCAGCTGCCTTTGGCATGGTGCTCGCAGCGATCCATTCACCTGCCGGCTCGAAAGCTGAATTGATGCAGGATTTGGAAAAAGCCGGGAATGTCCTCATTGATGCTCGTCCGACGGCTGTTAACCTTCCCTGGGCAGTCCAGCGGATGTTGCGTGGCGCAAAGATGTCCGACGGTTCCGTTGAAGACCTGCGTTGTTATCTTGTGGACCTGGCAAAACAAATCGCTGATGAAGATGTGGAAACGAACAAGAAGATCTCTGAGTACGGCGCAGGATTGATCGATGATGGGGATCATATCGTCCATCACTGCAACACGGGTGCACTGGCTACCGTTGATTGGGGCACCGCGTTGGGAGCGATCCGTACTGCGCATGAGCAGGGCAAGCATATCCATGTGTTTGTAGATGAAACCCGGCCCCGTCTACAAGGCGCAAGGCTGACTGCATGGGAGCTGGATCAGTACGGCATCCCATATGACATCATAACAGACGGCGCTTCAGGCTATTTGATGCGCAAAGGACTTGTCCAGAAGGTATTTTTCGGTGCGGATCGTGTCGCTGCCAATGGCGATGTGGCCAATAAAGTCGGCAGTTACATGCTAGCGCTGGCTGCATATGATAACGGTATCCCAGCATATTCTGTTTTCCCTATCTCAACAGTTGATTTTGAACTTGAACGGGGAGACCTGATCCCCATCGAAGAACGTGAACAATCAGAAGTGTTGCAAGTCCAGCTTAAGGATCAAAAGGCTTCGCCAGAGGGCGCTTCTGCAAGGAATTTTGCTTTTGACGTGACACCGCACCGTTTGTTGTCAGGTTGGGTGACAGAAAAGGGCGTGATTTACCCGCCTTTCAAGAAGAATCTTCAAGCCGCAATGAAAGAATGAGGGCCAGCAATGAGTATCGTATTAACCGGATCTATCGCTTTTGATTACCTGATGTCCTTCCCGGGATATTTCAAGGACCATATCCTGCCGGAGCACCTGGAATCGATCAGCCTTTCTTTTCTTGTGGATGAGATGGTCAAACGCCCCGGGGGCGTGGCTGCCAATATTGCCTACACGTTGGGATTGCTATGTGAAAAACCACATTTGGTCGGAACTGCCGGGGTTGATTTTAATGACTACCGGCAGATGCTGGAGGAAGCCGGTGTGGACACTGCGGGTGTGAAGATCATCAAGGATAAATTCACGGCATCCTTCTTCGCCAATACGGATCAATCGAATGCGCAGATCGCCAGTTTCTATGCCGGCGCGATGGCAAATGCGGGTGAGATCACCATAAAGGACCTTGGCTTGAGCAAGGATGACCTGGTGATGATTTCTCCCAATGCGCCGGATGCCATGATCCAGTATGCTCTGGAATGCCAGGAGTTGGGAATTCCGTATATTTTTGATCCCAGCCAGCAGGTTGTCCGGTTGGATGAGGAAGGGCTGAAAAAAGGCATCACAGGTGCACATGCGCTCTTTGCAAATGAATATGAATTTGAATTGATCCAGAAGCACAGCAAGTTAAGCGCGGATGAGATCATGGATTGTGTGGAATTTGCCGTGATCACGCTTGGAGAGAAAGGCTCTCGAATCTATGCGGATGGAAAACTCATAGGTGAGGTGCCGACATTCCCACCCGCACAGATCAAAGACCCGACCGGTGTAGGCGATGCTTTCAGGGCCGGTTTTCTGAAAGGATATATGAATGGATTTGACCTGCTCCTGTGTGCCCAAATGGGTGCGCTGGCAGCAACGTATTGTCTGGAAGAGATGGGAACTCAAACCCATTGTTATTGTATGAAAGATTTCGTGACCCGTTTCCGCACCGAGTTTGATGACAAAAGTGCATTGGATAAACTGTTGCAGGGAGCGTAATCATCAGCGTTATAAGCATAACGCAATTCACATTTGGAGGAATTAATGGAAAAATATGATGTCAAGAACATGGATCTGGCTGAAGGTGGACGCCGGCGGATCGAATGGGCGGAACGAGAAATGCCCGTCCTGCGTTCGATTCTGGAACGTTTCAAACGTGAACGCCCCCTGGAAGGCGTCCGGGTTTCTGCCTGTTTGCATGTGACCGCTGAGACCGCCAACCTGATGCGCGCATTGCAAGCGGGCGGCGCGGATATTGTGCTGACGGCATCGAATCCGCTTTCAACCCAGGATGATGTGGCTGCTTGCCTGGTCTCGCATTTTGAGATCCCTGTGTTCGCCATCAAAGGCGAGGATAATGTGACCTATTACAAGCATATTGATGCTGCATTGGACCACCACCCGCAGGTGACCATGGACGACGGTGCAGACCTGGTGAGCACCCTGCACAAGGACCGCCGCGACCAGCTCAGTGAGATCATCGGTGGTTCGGAGGAAACGACCACAGGCGTGATCCGCCTGCGTGCAATGGCCGCCGACGGCGCTTTGAGTTTTCCAGTGATTGCAGTCAACGATGCCATGACCAAGCACTTCTTCGATAACCGATACGGAACCGGCCAGTCCACCATTGACGGGATCATTCGTGCCACGAATGTACTCCTGGCGGGTAAGACCTTTGTGGTTGGCGGTTACGGCTGGTGTGCACGCGGGCTGGCGATGCGGGCCCGGGGCATGGGCGCGAATGTGATCGTGACCGAGATCGAACCGATGAAGGCACTGGAAGCCGTCATGGACGGGTTCCGGGTGATGCCGATGATGGAAGCTTCACCGATCGGTGATTTCTTTGTTACCCTGACAGGGGATATCAACGTGTTGGATAAATGCCATTTTGAGGTGATGAAGGATGGCGCGATCGTGGCGAATTCCGGGCACTTCAATGTCGAGATTAACATCCCTGCGCTAGAAGAAATGGCCGTTGAAAAACGGCTGGTTCGTCCCTTCGTGGATGCCTATGAATTGCCAGATGGACGGACGATCCACATTTTGGGTGAGGGACGCCTGATCAACCTTGCAGCTGCAGAAGGGCATCCCGCCAGCGTGATGGATATGTCCTTTGCAAACCAGGCACTCAGCGCGGAGTACATGGTCAAACATGCCGCTGAACTTGAGAACCGGGTTTATGCTGTCCCTGAGACGATTGATCGGGAGATTGCCCGCTTGAAGCTCGAATCCATGAACGTCAATATTGATGTCCTGACACCGGAGCAGGTTGAATACCTGAATTCCTGGAAGCACGGGACGTAGGATAGTTCGTTTCAGAATACGATTTCTAAGTGGATTCAAAACGGGGATTGAACCTGATTGGTCGGTCAATCCCCGTTATCATTTAATGCTTGAGGTGCTTCAATACTCAGTTATTTTTCATTGGTGGTTTCGTTATCAGCATCGTCTTCGTATTCTTCCTCATCGTCTGACCAGGGACTGGAAGGGTTCGTGATGAGTGCCTGTTCGCGGACCGCTTTCTCGATCTCCTGCTCCAATTCCTGATTCTGTCTGAGAAATTCTTTTGTATTTTCACGACCCTGCCCGAGGCGGATATCACCGTAGGAATACCACGACCCGTGTTTGTCGATGATGTCCAGTTCTGCTGCCAGGTCAACGACATCGCCGATCTTGGAAATACCTTCGTTGTACATGATGTCAAACTCTGCCGTGCGGAAGGGTGCTGCGACTTTGTTCTTGACCACCCGTACCCTGACACGGATGCCGATGATCTCCGAACTGACCTTGATGGATTGGATCCTGCGCACATCCAGGCGGATGGAAGCATAGAACTTGAGGGCATTCCCGCCGGTGGTCGTCTCCGGGTTGCCGAACATGACGCCGATCTTATGTCGGAGTTGGTTGGTGAAGAGCACTGATGTGCGGGTCTGGTTGATCGCGCCGGAGAGCTTGCGCATTGCCTGGGACATCAGGCGCGCCTGGGTGCCCATGGTTGGGTCACCCATATCCCCTTCGATCTCGGAGCGGGGGACCAGTGCGGCGACCGAGTCGATCACCACAATATCCACCGCACCGGAGCGCACCAGGGTTTCCGTGATCTCCAGTGCTTGTTCGCCCGTATCCGGCTGTGAGATCAGGAGCTCATCTACATCAACACCGCACTTGGCTGCGTATGCGGGGTCAAGAGCGTGTTCCATATCAATGAAAGCGGCTGTTCCCCCCAGTTTCTGTGCTTCAGCCACAATATGTTGAGCAATGGTTGTCTTGCCGGAGGATTCGGGACCGTAGATCTCGGTGATCCTTGCCCGCGGGATGCCGCCGACACCCAGGGCGATATCCAGTGAAAGGGAACCTGTTGGGATTGCATCAACGGCAAGGTGCTTTGCTTGTCCAAGTCTCATGATCGAACCCTCACCGTAGCGTTTGGTGATATCTTTGAGTGCTTTATCAAGTACTGTTTTCTTCGCCTCATCCATGTCGCCTTCCTTTTCTATCTTTAAATTGATGATCTCTTCCTGCGTAGGTTTTGAAAATATTATAGTTTATCTGCGTCTAATAAGTTTACTCTCATTTTAGCACAAATGTTCAGTGTGTCAAGTCGATTACTCTGTTTCACTAAAGAGGATGAACGGATCGAAGAGCTGATAGTACCCGCTTATCCGCCACAGGCAGTAATTTGCCATTTCCTCAACCGAGCAGGTGGTCAGGTAATGCGCCATGTTTTGGAAGCTCGCACCGGAGGGACCCAGCCGGGTTTCAAGGTGGAGATGCGGGTTGCTTGACCAGCCTGTGCTGCCAACAGTGCCCAACAACGCTCCACAGGAGACTAGATCGCCCGTTTCGAAAGTGGGGAGTACCTCCATATGCGCGTAAAGGTGGTAGACCGAGTATTCACCTGTCAGCGCTGGTGGTGTGACTTCCGGGCAGTTGAGCCGGTAGTTGGGAGCCTCAGGTACGGGCAAATATCCCGACATCAGGCTCTCCTGCCGCGATTCCGGCAGGTCCGCCAGCCGTGTTTCAATCAGGATGGCATAACCATAGGGGTAGGTATCATCGAGGGTCAGGACAACGCTGCCGGCCATGATCGCGTAAATCTCAATCCCCTGGATCGATTCGCGTTCACCGCGTCTGTAGTAAGCGAAGTCAACGCCGTGGTGGCCGGTATCCTGCCCGAAAGAGGGTGGAATATCCAGAGGTTTGGTGATGATGAGGGGAAGGCTTTCGAAGGTCTCATCTTCCAACGGGCAGCAGATCGCAAAAGGGACCTCTGTCGGCGTCGGGGTATTTAGTACCTGTGTTGGCGCAATGGTGAATGTCGCCGACGGCGAGCGTGTCGGTGTTTGCACTGCAGTGGATGAAGCTGTCGGTTTGGTACTTTCGCTGATGGAAGCCGTGCTGCACGCGCTCAGCAAGAGGGCAAGTAGAGCCAGCATAAGTTTCTTCATGTTATTGGATTCGCCGGCATTCCAGGTAAAACCGTTTTTCCTTCGCTTCACCCATTGAAAAGGTCTTCCGAGGCAATGCACTGTCCAGGATGACCGTCTTGAACAGGTCAGATTTATCCATGGCGGGGATGTAAAAACCGGCATTACCTGGTGATGCCCCCTTGCTGAAGAGGACCTCCGTGCCGTGCACATAATCAATCTTCTCCGCACTGCCTTCTGCCAGGTAAGCATCCAGGAATGCTTGCAGGGTGCCGACGGGGAGGTTGCTGTCGGGTTTGTGAACCTCCAGCAGCCGGGTTCCTTCTGCGGTGAGCATCCCGATCTGGTGCCAGGGTTCTTCCGCTTCATCGACAACAGCCATCATCACCTCCAGAGAATCGACATCCTTTATTACCATGTTCTCACCCCAGAAAGCCTGCATCTCTTTGAGGATGTCTTTTTTCTGGTTGAAAACCAATCTATGAATGGGCTCAAAGGTCAGCGCCGGGTCGTGGATGTTCTCAATTTCCACCAGAGCATATCTCGCAGGGTGGTTCATCCCGACTTCTGATTTGATCTTTTCCCAGATCGCTTTGGCAGTCGCCAGGGAGTGGTTGCCATCACCCATGGCGAACAGGAGCGGTTTGTGTCGCCCGGGGATGAGGTTGTATTTTTCTGCAAATGTTTCAGGATTGACCAGGTTCTTCAGCGCTTGAAGGATGTGTTCCCTGACGTTCTCATCTGTGACAGCCATGCCGGTCAGGTGGCCGCTGCCAAGCATGAGGTTGAAATCATAGACTTCCTCAAGGTGCATCATTTGGGCATCCAAGGGTCCAAAGACGGTGTCATTGGGATCGTCGAACAGGACCAGGATATGCGGACACTCCAGGGGAGCGCTTTCACGGATGCGGATGCGCGGCGGAAGGCGATCAAGGATCGTGCCCTCGGTCGCCCGGATCAGGGTTTGTGCGCCCTGGTTGTAATCATAGTGTTCCAGGTCGAGGCAGATCATCAGGCCGCGCCGGGTGCGAGAGCCTACTGTCCGCAGGACATAAATCAAATCATTCACCTTTGTGAAAGTGCCTGATTGGAGATAGGATCGCATCACAGTCTGCGTTTCGGTGATGCGTTTCTCCTCTTTGGGGGTCCCCAGGTAAACCTCTGGGAGGATCATGTGATAGGTGGAAGGTGCATCTCCGACGAGTTCCTCAACCTGCTGCCAATATTCCGGTTCAGAGGTGAACTGGTCACAGGCGATCACAGACCATTTATTAATATCGATGGATGGTTTGGGGATGAGAATATCTGGAATACCGATACCAATTTCTTGTGTGAGCGACATAAGGACCTTTCTTGGGCTGGTGAATTAATCCGTTTATATTTTATCTGATATCCGAGGGAATGGTTACCCATTTCTCGAGATCAAAAAAGGGCTGTTCGATTATTAACAGCCCTTCCGGTAGACAGATATTTTATTTACAAATGAAGCTCTATCCATTTAACAAGTCAGGGTCCACACCGGCTACATATGCAACACCCACAGTCCCAGGGCCGGTATGCGTACCGATCACGGGGCTGAGATTCGCCAGGAGGATTTCTCCAGGATTGAAGCGCTTTTTGATCTCCTCGTGCAGCTGAGCAGCGGATTCTTCAGCAGCAGCGCTGACGACTCCCATCATGTTGATTGGAGACTGACCATTCACACCGGTTTCCAAAAGTTCGACCAGCCGGTCGTGCGCACGTTTGGAGGTGCGGACGCGTTCGATAGCTTCGATCTTCCCCTCCTGGAGCTGCAGGATAGGTTTCAGGTCCAGGGCTGTGCCAAGATAGCGGGATGCAGAGTTGATGCGTCCCCCGCGGTGGAGAAATTCTAATGTATCCACAGCAAAGAACACATCCACGTGTTCCCGGATCGTCTCGGCAATCTTTTTGCAATCCTCCAGTGAAGCACCTCGTTTGGCTGCCCGGGCAGCCGATAAGGCCATAAAAGCCAGTGGGACGGATGTGTTTTGGGAGTCGATCAATTCAATCTTTGCTTCCGGAACCTCCTTCTTTGCCTGGATTGCAGAATCCAGGGTACCGGAAAGACCTGCGGAGATGACGATCGTGAGGATTTCGTAATCTTGCGTGTGCAGGTTTGTAAAGGCATCTACGAAACTCTGGATGGTTGCCTGAGATGTGGTTGGCATTACTTTGGCGGTTGAAAGACGATCATAGAATTCGTTCGGGCCGATATCGATATTATCTCGCAGGGTTTCATCTCCCCAGATGACAACCAAAGGGACCACGGTGATGTTGTAGGCGGAAACGAGGTCGTCCGGCAGGTAGGCAGTTGAATCGGTTACAATAGCGACTTTAGACATGATAATGACCTTTCTTGAAAAAAATATATTAAAAATGTTTGTTATAAATCCAATCATGATACTTAACCCAACTTATCTACAAACGTTTCGTGCTGAATCTTGTTGGGGTTCCAAATGAAAACCTTAAGTGGCTAACCGGTGTTAATAATAAAAAGAAGAAAATTATCATTTGGATGCATCATTATCCAGTACTGGACATAACATTCGTCAATTAATATCTTAGAAGCAATTAAGGTGGATATATGAATATCATTGCTGACGCTCTAACTTTAATAAGAGGTATTTTCGTCCTGTTCATCCTCATCATCGGGGTTTCATGGGGCAGGGACGCGCTTCCTCTGGTGGTGATCCTAACGATTGTTTGCTGGCTGACGGATGTACTTGATGGGATGCTGGCCAGGAAATCCGGAAAACCGACCCAGCTGGGGAATTTTGATTTGGTGATGGACCTAGGTCTGGCGGTGTCGCTGGCCGTTTGTCTTGCCTTCTGGGATATCGTCCCGGTCGCGGCTTTCATCGCGGTCATCCTGGTTGTCCTGATCAGCGAACTGGCTTTCCATTTCACGGCCCCACGGAAATTTATGATGGGTTTGGTCTATGCTGGTCTGCTGTTTGCTGCCTGGCAGATCAAACCAGCCTGGGCTTGGGTGATCCTGGGCGGATTGGCTTTCCTCGCTTTTCTCGCGCCCAAAAGGTTCAAGGTCCTGGTTAGGGAATTCCTTGGTGAAGTGGGATCGCTTTTTACGGAGAAGGACCCCGATCCGTCTGAGAAGAATTTTCATTTTGAATGAATTATCTACCGGCTGCGTGATACTCCCAGAGGAATTTACCCGCTGAATAGGTTGTTATTTATTTGAGTGGGGAATGACAAAAATTCAAAGGCAGCTGCAGAGTCATAATTATGAAAGAGGCGTCGTCCCGAGGCATCCTGTGGGAATCTCGATAGAATAATCACTTGATGATGCGTAGGAGCACGCTGTGCACAATATTGTGGTATGTTTTTCTTTTTCCACCTCATTAGTCCGCTTCGCGGACAGCTTCCCCTCGAGGGGAAGCCTTAACCAAGAAGTTTTTGTAAAATTATTCTCCTTGTTCATTTTAATCAGGCTTTCCCTGGTCCCAGCACCATCCGGGTTTCCACTTCGCCTGATGACTGCGTTGTTTTATTCTTCAGAGAGAAGCCTTAATGATGATTAATCTTATTTTCTATCAATTTATTGCATTGTCTAACGATTCATAAAATATTATTCTCTGAAGAGCCTTCCCTTTGAGGGGAAGGTGGTGCGCAGCACCGGATGAGGTGTTAATGGCGCAAGAAAAGATGCTGTGAGTAGTGCAAAAGAACTTCTATCGTGGTGTAATGCGAAAAAGTGAAACGGAATACTCTTCCAACCTGTCCAGTAACCTGAATTTCTCTGATGTGGACTTTTTCAAGATACAGGATGTGCTTAAAACCGGATCGCGCCAATATCTGATTCGGGCTAGAAAAATCACACCAATGTATATTCTACATTTTAATTACCCTTACAATTTTCCAGTCGCTCTTGACCATCTGTTGTTTACACGCTAAAATCACAGGTTGACAGTTTGACCGAATTAAATGAAGTAATGGTAAAGTGTGTTTGAGAATCTAACAGAACGGTTATCGAATATCTTCACGAACCTGCGCAGGCATGGCCGTCTTTCCGAATCCGATGTGGATGAAGCTATGCGCGAAGTCCGTATGGCACTGCTGGAAGCTGACGTGCATTACAGCGTAGTGAAGAGCTTCACTCAGCGGGTGAAAGCCCGCGCAGTGGGGCATGAGGTCTCAAAAGCCCTTAATCCATCACAGCAGGTCATTAAGATCGTCAACGATGAGTTGATTGCAACCCTGGGTGAACCCGGTAGCTTGAACCTCAAAGGGGAACGCCCTTATGTGATTATGCTGGTCGGGCTGCAGGGCTCCGGTAAGACGACTGCAGCTGCCAAGCTTGCCAAATTCCTGCGCAGCCAGGGCGAAAGGGTACTCCTGGCCGCAGCTGATCCTTACCGACCTGCCGCAGTCCAGCAGCTGCAAACCCTTGGTGAACAGATCAACGTTCCCGTGTTCTATAAAGAGAACGTCTCACCGCCGAAACTGGCCGAGGAAGCGTATAAGAGCGCACGGAAAGGCGGTTCAAGCGTCATGATCCTGGATACGGCCGGTCGTTCGCAGATGGACACCGCCTTGATGGAAGAACTCGGCGCGATCAAGAAGAAAGTGACCATTACTGAGACCTTGCTGGTGGTGGATGCGATGATCGGACAGGAATCCGTAAACATCGCTCAGGGTTTCCGCCAGGAACTGCCGGTTTCCGGGCTGTTCATGACCAAGATTGACGGCGATGCCAGGGGCGGTGCAGCGATTTCAATCCGGGAAGTGACCGGTGTGCCGATCAAATTCCTGGGCGTGGGTGAGGGTGTTGAGGCAATTGAGGTGTATAATCCAGACAGGTTGGCCTCTCGCATCCTCGGGATGGGTGATATACTGGGACTGATCGAAAAGGCAGAGACCAGTTTTGACCAGGAACAGGCACAGGCGCAGGCTGAGAAGATCCTGAAAGGCGAATTTACCCTGGAAGACTTCGCCAAACAGCTCAAGCAGGTGCGCAAGATGGGTTCCTTTGGTCAGGTCATGGAGATGCTTCCGGGCCAAATGGGTCAGGCTGCCCGTCAAATCGATCCACAGGCTGCTGAGGACCAATTCAAGCAGGTTGAGGCGGTGATCAACTCAATGACCGTTGAGGAACGACGCCACCCTAAGATATTAAATGCCAGCCGCAGACGCAGGATTGCTCGTGGATCGGGATTGGAAGTGCAGATGGTCAATCAGGTCATCAAAAACTTCCGTGAAACCCAGCGGCTGATGAAAACACTTCAGAAATCCGGCGGTCGAGGTTTGGGCCGTTTGATTTGAAAGCCAGAAGACAGGAAAGGTAAGCGTTCCTTCAACGCTCTCTCAAGCCTTTTACTGAAATCGGGCTAATTGAAATAGAATATACATAAGCGAAGAGGAGCAAAATTTCGATGGTACGTATTCGATTGAGTCGGGTAGGATCCCGAAACCAGGCAAGTTATCGTGTTGTGGTGGCTGATAAGGAAAGTCCGCGTGATGGACGTTTCCTGGAGATCGTCGGTCATTATAATCCCCGAACTGAACCTTCGACGATTGTTTTGAAAGATGACCGCATTTTCCATTGGTTGAGTGTAGGCGCTCAGCCAACGGATGCTGTTGCCGGTCTCTTCAAGCAGGTCGAATTATGGGAGCGCTATGAACGTTTCAAGGGCGGTGAAGATATCGAAGCCCTTGTTGAAGAAAGCAAGAAGGTTTACGATACCCGGGTGACGGACCCACGCACGAACCCACCAAAGACTAGCTGACCAGGAAAGACATGAGGCAAATATGAAAGGCGAGAACCTTCAAGGTTTAGTTGAATTCGTTGCTCAATCATTGGTAGATGAACCGACCAAAGTGAATGTGAATGCCCATAAGAACGGGAACACGGTATATCTTGATTTGCATGTTGCCAAGCAGGATATGGGCCGGGTGATCGGTAAGGGCGGCAGGGTGGCAAATTCGCTGCGAACATTACTCACGGTTGCAGCTGCCCGTGAAGGAAACCGGGTGAAGCTGGATATTGTTGAACCGCGCTAGGTTCTGAGCTTTAAATAGAGATGTCTCGAGAATATCGAAACGGTGCAGGCTCGCACTTATCCCGTGAGCCTGCCTTTCTTGTTTTAGGAAAATTAAGACGTGCCCATGGTGTTTTGGGGGAGATCCCGATGGAAATTTATACCCAGTTATTGGACCTGATCACGCCTGATCAAATCATTTACATTGGTGAAGACTATCAACCGTTTACAATTGTATCCACGCGCTGGAAGCAGGATCTCATATTATTAAAATTAAAGGAGATTAACGATCGGACGGCCGCTTCTGCACTGACCAATCAACTTGTCTTTATCAAACCTGACCAACTACCTGAATTAGCAGAGGACGAGTACTATTACCACCAGTTGGTGGGGCTTAATGTCTTTGATTCTGACGGGGTTTATCTGGGTGTGTTGACACAGGTCATGGAGACCGGCGCAAATGATGTCTATCTGGTTCGGGCTGAGGATGGCGGGGAAGTCCTCATCCCCGCGATTGATGAAATGATCCTGTCGATTGACCCGGGATCGGAGAAAATGATCGTCAATAAAATGGAATGGTACGGTGAGGGGGACTAGGGATGCAGAACGATAAGAAATTTTGGGTTGGTTTCAATTTGGTCAGGGGCATCGGTTCGGTCCGTTTTCAACAAATACTTTCCTATTTCGGAGACCTTTCTGTCGCCTGGGAAGCGCCAGCTGAAGCATTCAGAGAAGCGGGTTTGCCGGCGCGCGCGCTGAACAACTTTCTAAAAACACGCATGGAAGTAGACCTCGACCGGCTTTATCAATCAATCCTGGCGGATCATATCCAAATCATGATCCTGTCGGATGAGGATTATCCTCGGCTCCTGCGAGAGATAGACCAACCCCCGCCGGTTCTGTATGTGAAAGGGACGCTTACTCCTGCAGATGAGTTTTCCGTGGCAATGGTTGGGACCAGACGAGTGACCGCTTACGGCCAGCAGATTACACGGGATACGAGTATCTATCTGTCTGGTCATGGGTTAACAATCATCAGTGGGCTCGCGCGCGGCGTGGATGCTCTGGCACACCAACATGCTTTGGAAGCAGGTGGAAGGACGATTGCAGTCCTGGGAAGCGGCGTGGATGTGATCTACCCGCCTGAACACCGTAAACTCGCGGAAATGATCATTGAAAACGGTGCTGTTATCAGCGATTACCCGATGGGAACCCAACCCGAAGGCATTAATTTCCCACCGCGCAATCGGATCATCTCAGGGCTTTCACTGGCGACCATCGTGGTGGAAGCAGGAGAACGGAGCGGGGCATTGATCACAGCGGAGTTTGCAGTCGAGCAGGGCAGAGATGTGTTTGCCGTGCCGGGGAATGTCCTCGCGCCGATGAGCCGGGGAACGAATCGCCTGATCCAAAAGGGTGCTTTTGCGATGGTATCCCCTCAAGATGTGCTGGAAGTCCTTGACCTGGAGCAGGCGGAAGAATACCAGACTGCTCGTCGGGTTCTGCCCTCAGATACGACGGAAGCCAAGATCCTGCAGGTGATGGACTTTGAACCGATCCATGTGGATGAGATCTGCAACGAAGTAGAACTTCCAATTGAGAAGGTTTCTGCAGCGCTGACCATGATGGAGCTGAAGGGAATGGTGCAGCATGTCGGTGGGATGCGCTATGCAGCCATCCGTGAGATGAGTGGAAAGTGAGGATGTGTGATGTTTGAACATTATTACGCAGTGATCATGGCTGGCGGGAGCGGGAGCAGACTCTGGCCGCTTTCGCGCAAGGACCATCCCAAACAATCGTTGAAGATAGGCGGGGATATGACCCTTTTCCAGCGCGCTGTGGGTCGTTTAAAGGGGCTGTTTCCTTTTGACCGCATCCTGATCGTTACCGTTGCTGAACAGGTGCACCTCCTGCGGAAAGAATGCCCAGAGATCCCCCTGGCGAATTATGTGATTGAACCGCTGCCGCGTGGGACGGCATCTGTGGTAGGATTAGCGGCAATTGCGATCTCCGAAGCTGATCCTGATGGGACCATGGCGATCCTGACGGCAGACCATCTCATCAAGAATGAGCGACACCTTCAGCAGCTGCTGAAAGCCGGGCATGACGCTGCACAGAAAGGCTCCCTGATCACATTGGGTATCACGCCGACCTATCCCGCGACCGGTTACGGGTATATTCAGAAAGGTGAGTCAGCCGGCAAGTTCCAGGACCTAGATGTGTTCCATGTCGCCCGTTTTAAAGAAAAGCCTAACCAGGCTCTGGCGGAGAAGCTGGTTGCTGATGGAGAGCATGTCTGGAACTCAGGCATGTTCGTGTGGCGGATTGATTCGGTAATGGACGAGTTTGAACGTCAAATGCCCGTGCTCTATGAGAAGCTAGCCCTTATCAAAGCAGGATGGTCTGGTGAGGAAAAGAAGAAGACCCTTGATTCAATCTGGCCGACGATAGAACCGCAGACCATTGACTACGGCATCATGGAACATGCCCGCCAGGTAGTGGTCATCCCTTCGGTTGACCTGGGTTGGTTTGATGTTGGAAGCTGGGAGTCCATCTTCGATGTTTTGAAGAGTGATTCTTCCGGCAACATCACCATGCGTGGAGAATCGGTGTTGTTTGACACGCAGGGTACACTCATTTGTGAAGAATCGCCAGAACGTTTGGTTGTGACGGTAGGTGTTGAGGACCTGATTATCATTGATTCCGGCAATGCCTTGCTTGTCTGTGACCGCAAACAAGCACAGCGGGTCAAAGAAGTTGTGAATTATTTGAAGAAGAATCATCGTAGTGAATACTTGTAGGAGTTATTACCATTGGAAGCTTACTGCGTTAAATGTCGAGAAAAAAGAGAAATCAAAGATCCAATTGCAGAGTATAACGCTGCCGGCGCCCCGGTAACGAGAGGTACTTGTTCCGTATGCGGGACGAAGGTTTACCGTATGGGCCGTACAGATGCACATGCGAATATTGAAAAACCTGTTGTGACTCGAAAGAAGAAAGTCAAACGAAAGGGTAATCTGGTCATTGTCGAGTCTCCAGCCAAAGCAAAGACCGTTGGAAGATTCCTGGGAAAAGATTATACCGTCCGTGCTTCAGTTGGGCATGTCAGAGATCTGTTACGTTCGAAATTATCCGTGGATGTTGAGAACAATTTTGAACCACGCTACCGGGTGCCGAATGAGAAGCGGGAAGTCGTTAAAGAGTTGAAGAGCCTGGCGGGAAAGGCTGAAAAGATTTACCTGGCGACTGACCCTGACCGTGAGGGCGAGGCGATTGCTTGGCACCTGATGGAAGCTGCGGATATTGATGAAGGCCGTACGAATCGGGTCGTCTTCCACGAGATCACCAAAGATGCTGTTGATCATGCTTTTGCTTCACCGCGCTCGATCGATATGGACCTGGTGGATGCACAGCAGGCGCGCAGGATCCTGGATCGTCTCGTGGGGTATGGGATCAGCCCGATCCTCTGGAAGAAGGTTCGCAGCCGATTGTCCGCCGGGAGGGTACAGTCCGTTGCCCTGCGCTTGATCGTTGAGCGGGAACGCGAGATCGAAAATTTCGATCCTGTTGAATATTGGTCCATTGAAGCGGATTTGGTACCGGAAGGCGGTCAGGTGCCTTACCGGGCGAAATTATCCAGGATCAATAATGCTGAACCTGAGTTAGGGAATGAAGCTGTTGTTGAACCGATTCTGGGTGATATGCGGCGGGCAGTCTATACTGTTGAAAAGATCAAACGGGGCACACGCCGCCGCAGTCCATCCGCGCCTTTTATTACCAGTACCCTGCAGCAGGATGCCTCACGTAAACTGGGTTTTACCGCGCGGAAAACGATGGCAATTGCACAACAACTTTATGAAGGCATTGAGCTTGACAGTGAGGGGACTACGGGCCTGATCACCTACATGCGTACAGATTCGACCAATATCTCCAATCTTGCTTTGGATGAAGTACGAAAATTCATCCGCGAACGCTATGGGGATGGTTTCCTCCCGCAAAAGCCGCAAACTTATAAGACCCGGACCCAGTCAGCGCAGGAAGCTCATGAAGCCGTTCGACCGACTTCGGTTCTCCGACAGCCAAAGGCGATCAAGCAGTACCTCTCACGAGATCAGTTCCGCCTTTACCAGTTAATTTGGCAGCGATTTGTTGCTTCACAGATGAACCCAGCCATGTATAAGACGCTATCAGTTGAGATCGCCGGGAAGGGACACAAGAACGAGTACCTCCTGCGGTCTTCCGGCAGCCAGCTCGATTTTCCCGGATTCCTGATCGTATATGAGGAGGGCAAGGATGAAGATCGGACTGAGGATGAAGAAAAAGACAGCGGAAAAATCCCGATTGATGACATCAAAGAGAACCAGGTTCAGAACCTGAAGGAATTGATCCCTGAGCAGCATTTCACTCAGCCGCCGCCACGCTTTACGGAAGCCTCACTGGTGCAGGTGCTTGAAGAGAACGGGATTGGCCGCCCATCAACATATGCGCCGATCCTTTCCACCATCCAGAACCGGGGATATGTCGTCAAGGATGGTAAACGACTTGAACCGACCGAGACCGGCTTCCTGGTCAATGACCTGGTTGTGGAGTTCTTCCCCAGGATTGTAGATGTTGGGTTTACATCGCAGCTTGAAGGTCAGCTTGACAGGATTGCCTCAGGTAATGAGGAGTGGGTGGAAGTCATCCGGGAATTCTACGGACCGTTCTCGGAAAGGCTGGCACACGCAGAAGAAGCCATGCCCGAGAAGAAAGCTGAACTGGAAAAAGTGGGGCGCGAATGCCCCAAATGCGGACACGATCTGATCATCCGCTGGGGTCGTTACGGGAAATTCATCAGCTGCAGCAATTTCCCGGATTGCCGTTATACGGAACCGTATCTGGAGAAGATTGGGATAACTTGTCCGAAATGTGGGGAAGGGGAAGTTGTCCGCCGGAAGACACGCAAGGGACGTACTTTTTATGGGTGCTCACGCTATCCGGATTGCGATTTCACCTCCTGGAAGCAGCCTGTTTCGGTGCGTTGCCCAAGCTGCGGCGGCACATTGGTGATTTCCAACAAACGCCACCTCAAATGTCTTGACTGCGAAGAGACATTTCTGCAGGATGAGCTTCTGGAAAGTACGGAAGTGGCATAAAGCTTGCAAGCCTAATTCTGAGCGTCGTTATTGCAGAAAAGTCTCAAGTAATCTACAATAATCACAGCGCGTAATCATCATAAGGTAGAGATGGGAGTTGACGATGAACTCGGAAAAAATTAAAGCTTTTCTCAAAAATTTTAAAATCTCGATACCTGTTGGTGTCGTATTGGGGCTCATCCTTGGATTGATCATTGGGTGGGGAATCTGGCCTGTTCAGTGGACCGATCTGGCACCATATCATCTGCGCGCTGACCTTCGGGAAGATTACTTGCGGATGTCAATTTATACCTATTCGTCAACCGGGGATGCGTCTATTGCATCAAAAGCCTGGTCTGAATTGGAGGATACAGCTGAAGATACACTTGAGGCGGTTAAAAATAACCCCCTCTATCTATCGACCGATCAAATCACGAGTTATGAATTGATCGTTGGCGCCGGGATCAGTGATGTTAAACCCACAATTGAAGAGACTACTCCGGTCAAAGATGAAGACGGAGGGAGCAGAACCCCAAATTGGCTGCTCCTGGGAGGTTTTTGCATCGTTTTGCTGGTGGTCGCCAGTGGTGTGGTGTATTTTTTGCTGATTCGAGGCCGGCGTTCGCAGGATAACCAAACTGAGACCCTGGAATCACAGGGACATGCGCATGAAAGATTTGCTTTCGATCAAAATGGGCTTGGCGGAATCCCCCAGGCGCAGGAATCATACAAAACACCCTTCTCGGAGGAGCCAGCAGTACCTGCCGCTCAATTCATGACGACGTATATGCTGGGAGATGACCTTTATGATGACTCATTCAGCATTGATGCACCGACAGGAGAATTTCTGGGTGAATGCGGGGTCGGAATCTCAGAAACCGTGGGCGTTGGCGAACCCAAACGGGTGACCGCTTTTGAAGTCTGGCTCTTCGATAAGAACGATATCCAAACCGTAACCAAGGTTGTCATGAGTGCCCATGCTTATGAGAACGATAAGATCCATATGCGGCTTGAATCAAAAGGCGAGCCAATCCTTGCCGAAACCGGGAAACAGATCTTGCTGGAAACGGCGACCCTGCAGCTAGAAGCACGGATCGTGGATATGGAGTATGGGGAAGGTGCTGCGCCCGACCAGAGTTTCTTCCAAAGGCTGACCCTTGAATTGGCTGTCTGGCCGAAGTAAATTTGACCAATTTTAAATGCATTTATCCCGGGCTTTAACTCCTCGTACTGTTTACGACCTAAAAGAAAAATTACATAGACAGGCACCTTCTCAAAGAAGGTGTCTGTTTTTTTTAGTTACATACTTATAGAGATGTAGCAGCAATATACTGGTGAATCAATGTTTTGATTTTTCAAAGGGGAATGGTACAAATTACCGCAAAGTTTCATTTTACAGATGCCCGAAAACACTCAGAGTGAAAGTAACCGCTAAATAAAGTATAAAAAATTATATATTAAATTTTTATATTGACGATAATATATAATAAATTATATATTAAATATTTGACAAGCATCGTTTGCGATAGTATACTGTGATAAAATATAAAATTTTATATATTAATCGCCTAATAGAGGCTTAAAATATAATTATTTATATATTAATAATTTATCAATAAATTCTATTTATCATAAGGAGAAGGAAATGCATCCGGCTGTGGATTTTTCAATTGCAAATAGTGAGACAATCGCGGCTGCATTGGGGGGGCAGATCAAGAACATACGCCTTTCCAGGAATATCACTCAGGCTCAATTGGCGGTAGAAGCAGGGGTAACCACGCTTACGATTGTTCGGTTGGAAAAAGGATTGGGAACAACATTGGACACATTTATTCGGGTGTTGATTGCTCTGGGCATTCAGCAGAATCTGGCGGGGTTGCTGCCTGACCCAACGATACGTCCAATAGAACGGATCACCGGGGAGGGTGTTGAACGCCAGCGCGCTCGCCCCGATACGTCTGACGAAGCCCTTGCTGGTTGGTCCTGGGGAGATGATGAGGATGACGTTGGTTGAGACGGTGAAGGTTATGTTATGGGGTAGTTTAATCGGAGCTGTTACCTGGCAGGAAGACCGCAAACGCTCCGTATTCCAATATGCACCGGATTTCATAAGAAGTCATATTCAAGTCGCCCCGCTGACAATGCCTCTGCGAGATTTTCCTTATGAGTTTCCAGCATTGCCCTGGCCGATGTTCCGGGGACTTCCGGGTTTATTAGCTGATTCGCTTCCGGATAGATGGGGAAATGCTGTGATTAATGCGTGGTTAGCTTCTCAAAATCGGGCAGCGGAAAGCTTTAGTCCGGTAGAACGACTTTCTTATATTGGTAAGCGTGGGATGGGTGCTCTGGAGTTTGAACCGGCTATTCTGGGAAATTCAACGCAATCGAAGATCGTTGATCTTGAAAAGATGGTGAATCTCGCCAACCGGATACTTGAGCGGCGAACCAGTCTTCAAGGGGTATTTTCAGGCGAGGATGATAAGGATGCCATCGAAAATATTCTGAGGATCGGTACCTCTGCTGGGGGGGCGCGTGCAAAAGCAATCCTGGCTTGGAACCCGGTGACGAATGAATTTCGTTCCGGTCAACTCGATCAATCAGAGGGTTTTCAATATTGGTTGATGAAATTCGATGGGATCAGGAATAACCGCGATAAGGAACTTTGTGACCCGTTGGGATATGGCAAGGTGGAGTATGCTTATTATTTAATGGCTTCTGCTGCCGGTATCGTGATGAATGAATGCAAGCTGCACCAGGAAGGCGGTCGCAGTCATTTTATGACACGGCGTTTCGACCGCATACAGGAAGGCAAGAAAATTCACATGCAGTCATTGGGGGCGATTGCGCATTTCGATTTTAATCAGGCCGGTGCTTATTCTTATGAACAGGTGATCCAGATTATCCGCCGTCTCGATTTGCCAAGGGAAGACCTTGAACAGCAAGTTCTCAGGGCATTGTTCAATGTGGTTGCTCGAAATCAGGATGATCATGTGAAGAATATTGCTTTTTTGATGAACAAACAGGGGGAATGGCGGCTGTCGCCTGCCTTTGACCTGACCTATGCGATGAACCCGCACGGTGAGTGGACGTGTCAGCATCAGATGAGCATCAATTCCAAGTTGGATGACTTTGATCGTGAAGACCTGTTGGCCTTTTGTAAGAATGCGGGGATTAAGAAAAATCAAGCGGATGATATGTTTGAACGGGTGGTGAAAACGGTCCGGAACTGGCCGCTTTATGCCGTAAAGGCTGGTGTCCCCGAGGATTGGATTGACAATATTCAATCAACATTAAGGACGAACTTGCTGTAAGTGGGATTTATTTTTCAAAGTTGGATTGATTGGACAATGGCTTAAGCGCTGCATCCAGCCGGCGTTCCTTCCATAGCTTGACCCTTGAATTGACCGTCTGGCAGAAATAAAAGGACTGACTTCCAATCACCTTAAGAAAATAAATCCCTGGATTTTCCAGGGATTTTTCCATCGTGGAGGCATTGCAAGCAGTGTCTCTACATAAGTGAGTTTATGGGGAGGATTTCAGGCGATTTCCAGGATTTCAAGCTGGATCGTATTCCCGTTGGGGAGTTTGACATCAACCAGGTCGCCGGCCTTGTGTCTCATCAGTGCTTTTCCAATTGGGGATTCGTGCGAGATCTTGCCATCTCGCGGATTGGATTCTTTGCTGCCGACCAGATGATAGGTTTCGGGTGGGTAATCCCTCTCCTTGACGGTTACATGTGCCCCAATAGTTACCTGATCGTAGTTGGCTTTTGTTTCGATGACTTCTGAATTCTTCAAAATTGCCTGGATTTCCTGGATGCGGCCTTCCAAAAATCCCTGGTCTTCCTTGGCTTTATGGTAATCCGCATTTTCCGAAAGGTCGCCCATGGAAATCGCATGTTTCAGGCGCTCTGCGAGTTCTTTCCGGCCGGTCGTCGTCAATTCCTGTAACTCGGATTCTAATTTTTCTTTTCCTTCTGGGGTTAAATAATTTACTTCATTCATTAAGTGCCTTTACGAGTAGTATTATCATGGTTACTGCCTAGGGCAGGACGGTTGGATCAAATAATTTCTGATATTCATCAATAGCGAACCGGTCGGTCATCCCCGCTAGATAGTCACAGACTGTCATTTCCAACCCGATTTCGTCAATTGATTTCTGAAAATGTGTTGGCATCACGGACGGTTCTTTGATAAAGGTTTCAAACAGACTTTCGAGGATGCGTTCGGCTTTGACGGCCATGCGCACGACCCGGTAATGGTTGTACAGGTTCTGATACAGGAAGTCCTTCAATTCACGGTTGCGACGGTGCATATCTTCGCTGAACCCAACGACATTATAGGGCAGCTTTTGGAGCTCATCCACATTGCGGATTCCACTCCTGCGGATCATCCTGTCAATGGACTGGATCAGGTCGGTGGTTTCGATCCCGATCAACCGCCGGACAAGGCGGTGGCGTGCCAGGTCGTCCAGCGTATCTGCCCGCCGACGGCCAACACTCTCATTGATGACTTCCCATAATGGGACGCCGGCTAATTGCTCCGATGTGATCATGCCGGACCGTAAACCATCATCCAGATCATGTGCCATATAAGCGAGCTCGTCTGCAACATTGGTGATTTGGGCTTCAAGATGACCGCGCAGTTCAGGGTTGAATGCCTGCGCGTCGGCGATGTCATATTCGGTTTCATGCTTCACAATGCCTTCAAGGACTTCCCAGGTCAGATTCAACCCATCAAACTCCGGATAGCGTTTCTCAAGCTTTGTGACGATCCGGAATGCATGCCGGTTGTGATCGAAACCACCGTGATCAACCATGAGTCTGGCCAGCACACGTTCACCGGAATGACCGAATGGAGGATGCCCAATGTCGTGCGTCAGGCAGATGGTTTCCACCAGGTCCTCATTAGCGCCTAGCGCTCTGGCAATGCTGCGCCCGATTTGGGCGACTTCCAGCGTGTGGGTCAAGCGGGTGCGGTAGTAGTCGCCTTCATCATTGATGAAAACCTGGGTCTTGTATTCCAGACGCCGAAAAGCAGTTGTATGCAGGATGCGGTCCCGGTCGCGCTGAAAGACCGTCCGGTAATCCGGTTCATCTTCGGGATGTTCCCTGCCTTTGGTATCCCTGCTGCGGATCGCATAGGGAGCCAGGTTCTGGTCTTCCAATTCTTCAAGTTGTTGACGCGTGAGTATCATTTATCATTTCTCCAAAAGATTCTCAGAACGTAGATTATACCGGATTATTATAATGAAGTCCTAGTGAAGACCGCTGGAGATCAGGATTCCAGCAGAGTGTGGAAAGGGTCATCCACCGATCATCGTACCGGGGTATCCACCTTCGATTGCCCCCAGGACAGCTCCGGGTTCTGCTCCAGAGAAGATCAACACCTCCAGCGCTGGCATCTCCTCGACGAGTTTCAACATTAATTGGACTTTCGACAGCATTCCGCCGGTCACATCGGGATATGCTGCGCCGCTCAGGACCTGCTGGACCTGGGCGATGTTCCTGGGTGTGATGTGTTCGAAGATTTCCTGAGATTCGTGCGGACTTCTGTAAACGCCTGGTTCAAGACCGGCAAGCAGGATCCGCGCAGGTCGGAAGACCTTTGCCAGATGCTGGAAGAGCTGTTCGGTGGAAAAGATCGTGCCGCCGATGGCCATATCGAAGATGACATCGCCGTAAACGACAGGGATGAGGCCGTGCGAAAGGGCTGATCTCATGGGACGCGTATCCCAGCTCTTCAACTTCCGGTTTTCTGAGATGATCCCTGTGGAAGGAGGGAAAGCAATCACGGGGAGATTCTCAGCAGCAAGGTATTCGATAACGATCTGGTCCAATTCACGTGCGGCAGCCCGGACTTCTAAGAAACCTTGCCAGGCTTTTTCCCCTTGAACGCCAGCCTGGGTCTGGTAATGGCTGGCGACGCTGTGCCCGAAAGAACCGGAGCCGTGGCCGATCAAGTATTTGAGTTGTGGGAAGCGTCGGCGCGCCTGTGCGATCTCAGCTGCAATACATTGGATCACGTCCAGACGGGGTGTTAAGGGTTTTGACTTGTCGGTGATCAGCGACCCGCCTAATTTCAGGAAGAGTGTTTGGGATTCAGCCATCAGGATTTCCTCGCAGTTAATGTCGTGGCGATCACCTGCTTTGCACCGGCTTTAAGCAGAGTTTCTTTCATTTGTGGGATCAACTCAGGTGGGAGGGCAGCGATGATGTTGCCCCCGCGTCCCCCGCCGGACAACTTCGCACCGAACGCACCTGCGGACCTGGCTGCTTCAATTAGATTATCCAGGCGTGAACTGCTGACATCCAGTTTTTCTAGCAGGCGTTGGTTCTCATCCATCAATGCGCCAAGCGAAGCAGAATCGCCCTTGATCAGTGCCCGGTGCGCTTTTTGCACAAGGGCACCGATCTTTTCAAAGATTGCAGTATAGATGTCCGGGTCACTTGTATATTGTGATTGCACGGAAGAGACGGTCTCCCTGGTGGGAGTCTTTTCTCCGCTGTCTGCAATCACCCAGGAAGTCGGATGTCTGACCTTCAGGATTTGGATCTGCTGGTCGCGTTTGAAGAAGACCGGCTTTTCATACGCGATGACCGTGTTATCAATCCCGGACGGCGTCCCATGATGGATGACTTCCACCTGATAGGCTAAATTTGAGATTTCTTCCGGTGGTAGGGGGCTGCCCAGGAAACTGGAAAGGGCGCGGATGATGGCAACTGAGACGGCAGCGCTGGAGCCCATCCCGGCTGCAATGGGAATGGTGGAAGACAGCTCAACGCTGAAAGCAGGGGTATGCTTTGGGGAGCACTTATCGAGTGTGAGGTGAATGGGGGCTGCCAGGGGATGGTCTTCTGGCAGATCTGTGAGATCGGATTCGAACTGCAAATCCTTTGCATGGATGGTAATCTGCCCCGGTTTGGAATCGATCTTCGGGAAGACCCGAGCCGTGGCATTGACCTCTGTGACAGGGATGGCAATCGCGGGTTGTCCATAGACGACAGCATGTTCCCCGAACAAAATTATCTTTCCTGGTGCTTTTCCAAACAAAATTGGCATAACAATCCCCTGATTAGAAGAGATACAGGACAAGGATCACAGTGAGCCCCCACAGCAGGACGGCAGCCTGCATCGGACGGTCTTTAAGGAAGATCTCTTCAGGTGCGCCACCGATATGCTTCATCTTGATCAGGTACAGATAGCGGAACAATCCGTAGATCACAAAGGGGATGGTGAGCATCATCGCCTGACTGTCTGTTGCGATTGGCGAGGAGATAGTATACAGGCAGTAGGTCATTAAGGTAGCGCTCAGAACGATCGTCAACAATTGATCGAGAAGCTCCAGCGAGTATCCATTCAGGACGTGCCGGTGAGCGCCGGCTTCAGCTTCCAGGAGTTCGATTTCAGCACGCCGCTTGCCCAATCCAATGAATAAGGCCAGGAATGTGGTGGCGAGGATCAGCCAGGGTGAAAATAGTTCCGGCTGGATGATCACCACGCCGGCAGCAACCCTCAACACGAAGCCAATGGCGATGATCATCACATCGATTAGTGGAACACGCTTCAGCCACAGGGAATACGCCAGCATGAGAATGAAATAAGCGAGTGCGATCAGGCCAAAATACACATTCAGGAGGAAAGCGCAGAAAAAACTGATCAGGGCGATGACTACTGCAGTGATGATTGCAGTCGTTTGAGATAATTCACCTGATGCAAGCGGACGCTGTTTCTTCTCAGGGTGGCGCCGATCTGCTTTGACATCTGCCAGGTCATTGATGATATACACCAGGCTTGATGTCAGGCAGAACAACAGGAATGCTGCAAAAGTATCCAGTAAGGACTTCACCACCAGAAGCTGCAGGTCAAAGACCAGCGCGGCGAAGATGAACACATTCTTCAGCCATTGGCGGGGGCGCATTGTTTTTAGGATGTATTGCAGTTGTTTGAGCATAAGCCTATCTTATCATAAATCGAATTGAGATAAATCAAAAAATTGTGCAGCCATACGCTGGACATCGATCGGTAAGCCCTCCTGTTCCATAGAAAGACTGATCCTCAACCGTTCAATTACGAATTAGAATAAGGTTATGACCAAGAAAAGGATTGACGTCTTGTTGGTGGAACGGGGGTTGGCAGAAAGCCGCAACCGGGCACAGCGTCTGATAAAAACTGGCAAGGTTCAGGTGAATGGTGAGGTAGTGGAGAAACCCGGCATTCAGGTACCCGATCAAGCAGATATTGTGATCCTTCAGGGATTACAGTTTGTTTCCCGCGGGGGGCACAAACTGGCAGCGGCAGTGGATGCTTTCAAAGTCCAGATCAGTGGAAAGATTTGCGTCGATGTCGGTGCATCAACGGGCGGGTTCACCGACTGCCTTTTGCAGAACGGCGCTGAAAAGGTTTATGCAATTGATGTGGGGGTGGGTTTACTGCATAAGAGTCTTCGAGATGATCCAAGGGTGATCCTCATGGAAGGGACGAACGCCCGTTATCTTATCAACCTGCCGGAAGCGGTTGACCTGGTGAGCGTTGATGCCTCGTTCATCTCATTGAATCTGATCCTGCCTGTGGTCAAAGGCTGGTTTGCAGGGGTGGAGGGGCAGGTAATCGCTTTGATCAAACCGCAGTTTGAGGCCGGCCCGCGGGCAGCCGCAGCGCATGCAGGAGTCATTAAAGACAGGCGCATTCATCGGGCGGTGCTAGGTAAGGTGATCTCGGAAGTGATCAATATGGGATATTATCCGGTCGGACTGATCCAGTCACCCATCCGCGGTCCAAAAGGAAATATCGAGTTCCTGGTCGATTTGCGGCTGCAGCCGACTGCGGAAGCGGTTGATGTGGAAAGGATGATTGGGAGCGCGTTAGAGTCGGACTTTTATTAAAATCCTTGCAGCATGAAAGAGATATCAGTTCGGAAATGAGTTACTTTCTGGGGGAATTAGCGTGTTGTTTCTGTTTCGAGTTTATATTCTTGTATGGCAGCAGCGAATTCTTTTTTCAGGCGTTTGCTGTTAAGCCCCATCTTCTGCATGGAGTAATGATGACGGCTCTTGTATTTTTTGGCCTTTTCAGCTTCAGCCCTGAGAATTTTGCGGTATTCCGGGGTGATGTCGATTCCGAAGCGTTTGTAAATATGCTTGATCACAGCTTCCGGATTGGCGACCAGGTCCTGGTAGCGGACCATGACATATTGATCTGAGGGTAGTTTCTTGAGGTATTGATGGGGATAGAGATACCAGTATTTCGCCTGTTCACGAATGACATCCGGCGCAACGTGAGGGTATTCCTCGCCCGGTTCACAAAATAGCTGCCAGTGTTTGCTGAACATATTAACGGAGGATGGGATGACTCGCAGCGGTGAACGTACGATATTGATGAACTTCGCGTCCGGGAATTTTTGATGGAGGGTGCGGACCTTCGGTGAATATGTCGGGCTCTTGGAAATATACCTCTTTCCGCGGTTCACAAAGAGGTGGCGTTTCAATACTTCCTGGTAATGCGCCATGTCCATTTGCTTTTGTGAGTCAGGGACATCCTTGTCATAGTAGATGTAATTGTGAATCAATTCCGGAAAGGGAAATATCGCGAAGAGGTTATACGTTGACCAGGTTTGCAGGAAAAGGTTACCGTCTTCTTCAATTTCATTTAGACTTATCGGGTGAATGTAAGTATATTCTTTGAGGCTGTTTTCAAATGCATGGATGAGTTTTTGAACTGGGCTGCCGATCAGTTTGTTTATTTTCATGATCCAGCGAAGAAAATTCCTCTGGATGATGGAAGGAGCAAGGAAGATTTCCCAGGTTTTCATACCTGTAAAGCGCTCATCCTTTGCCAGCAGACGATGCAGAAGTGTCGTCCCGGAACGGAAATTTCCCACAATGAAAACGGGTTGATCGACGTTCTGGTCTTCAAGATGGGGATAGAATATCTTGTCTAGCTGGTAAGCGAAGCGAATGGAGAGATGCCATACTGGATAAAGAAGGAAGATTAAAAGGAGGATAAAAAAACGTTTGGGTGTGATCCTTCCTGGGGTCCCTTCAGATTGAAAAAAGCTGATCCATATTGTTTTAAAGTACAGTTTCAGGTTGAGTTTCATAAAAAGTTCTATTAATTTTCATGTATTTTATTTGCTAATCACATACAGCATTTTGGGGTTAATCATGGAAATACTGTTGGAATAAGGATTTAATCCTACCCGATTTTGAATTGCTGCGTATTGGATGACATCTTAGAAATTTATTAACAATACAAGATGTCAAATATATCTTAAGACTCGATGATAAAAATTTGATTAAGGTTTTTCAAATCCTTTTCCAGGTCGATGAGCGTTGATGGGTCCATATCTTAAGAAATACCTGCTTCTGTCTCGTAATATGCTTCTAAGATCTCTTTTGCGAGAGGGGAATTTCCATCCTCTGCCAGCTTCTTGAAAAAGACCAGCGCGTGATTTACCTTAAGTGGATCTGAATTATGGAGGTTCTTGAGATGATGATCCAGGAACCCTTGTTGTTCTAGCACAGCCCTAGCCGCATCACAGGCATAACGATCATCGTTCTCCAGCAGATGTAGTAATGCGAGTTCCCCATTTTTGCCAAGTTTTCCCAGAGCCCGGACAGCGTTGCTGCGCACGACCCAATCTTGATCGGTTGCTGCTTTCTTCAAATGTGGGATGGATTGGGGCAGGCAAAGAAAACTCAAACTACGGCAGGTTGCCGCGCGGACTTCCCATGAAGGGTCGTTGAAGTTCTTCACAATTTCAGGAAACAACAGTTCGCCATCTTCTTTGGATACCATTGACAGCATCTTGATCTTTTCATGTTCGTTTGCGTTTTTCATGCGGTGTTTGAACATGCGAAGTAAATCCGGGGGAGTAAGATTCAAGAATTGTTGTTCTGTCCCTTCAGATGAATTTGCTATAGTTTTGGTTGCTTCTCGGCCTTCTTCGGTGACACCTGCGGGGAACTCATGGCTTGTTTTGTCCCAGGCGACTTCGCGTTTGCGAAATTTATGAACTGTGTACTGGATGATTGCTCGGGTCATCGCAAAGAAGTTGATGGCATTTCCCAAGACAGCTCTGGGGATGGAAGTGATTGCAGGCCAGAAGCCGTATATGAGGTTGACTGAATAGGCACGGTTGAGCGATCGCCAAGCCATAAATACCGTTGAAGTCAGCACCAGGATGGCTAACAAAGAGTCATCTGGGATTAAGACGGGCATAGATGCACCTGTTAAATAGTCGACCAGCGAATAAAGCAGGAAATAAGTAAAGACGAGATATCCAAGGAAGTTTACCGGTGTGGAGATAAGCGTTTTGCGATCCTGGAAGAGATTCCATTTGACACCCAGTGAACCTTTCCATCCAATGTTCTCCCAGCCCTGCAGGATAATCCCGATATTCCAGCGTGTCTTTTGTTTTACAGAACGTTTGAAATCGGTGGGAAAAACTGCTCGTGTGGCAATCCAGTCCATAGCGTGTTTCTTTTTTGAGGTCTTCGACTGGGCAGTGGGGATCTTAATGTTGACAAATGCCGCTCTCATATTATGCATGTTGAACTTCAGACCAAGCTGGTAGTCTTCGGTGAGCGTATTGGGTGAGAAGACTTCATTCTGGTCAAGCGCCAGGATCTGGAAAGCGCGTTTCGTGAATGCGGTCCCCACGCCGGCGGAAGGGACAAATCCACCTGCATGTTCCCGTACGCGCAGGGTCTTTGTATGATTCTCAGCAAACTCATCCGCGTATGTCCAATGGGTCATCTGAATGAGAGGAAGCGCTATCGGGAAGACGGGAATCTGGATCATTTCCATGCGCGGGAGGAGATAGTTATAGACCAGCAGGGAATACGGGTGGATCACATCTCCTGAGTCGTGCATCACGATGATATCGAAGTAACGCTCGTGTTCGGCTTCGTAATTGAGCAATGCGCTGAAGACGTGGTTTAGGTTAGAGGCTTTATTGGTTGGCCCGTCGTCAGGTGTAATGACCTTATGTATACGGGGATTGTCTTTGGCGACCTTGTCAACCTCTCTTTGTGTATCGGGGTCGTTTGGATAGGTACCCACGAAAATGTCATAGTTCTTATAACGGATCGTTTCAGTGGCGTTCGTGAGCGTTTGGGCGATGACGTCCGCTTCATGCCAGCAGGCTATGAAGATGGCAATTCTTTGCTGTTCCCGCGCTTCCATGCGTTTCAGTGTCAGCTTTGGCCAATGCCGGCCCAAGATAACCCTGCGGATGTTTAAGCAGAAATTAAAAATATCAACGAATAGGTCGGTGAATCCAGTGATGACAAAGACAACCCCGACAATCAGGGCCAGAACATGGAACACTGGATATAGGGCAACGAAGAAATTAGCAATTACAGTGATCACGATATTCATCACGCGTTAAGACCCTCCAGATAAACCTCATATAGAAAAAAGCCGTTAATCAAGCAGTCTGGCATCAACAAAAAAGAAGTTCCCGAACCGGGAAGACTTTATTTTCTTGTTTTTTAAACGAAGTGCAGTGGTGTTAACCTGAACAAAGGATGAATGAACAGGTACTCTACCCGTTGCTATAAAATGAATAATTTATGCACAATTCGATCAGTTTCATTATATGAATCAGGGTATAAATCTGGTGTATGGCGCTGATCAGTTGATAAATTTAACAAATTCAACTTCTTTATTTTTATGATGAAAAGAAATGAGGTTTGGATTCGGGATTTTTCAATGGAACAGCGGTCATGTATCCTGCATGAAGAAAAGTTGATAAAAATCCCCTGCTGGTATAATTGGGGGAGCGTAGTAAGATGATAAACCCTGTTGACAAGATAAAATTCGGATCAGTTGATTAGACTACTCGTTGTGAAACTATAATTTCGGTTATACTCTTTGGTTATGATTAAAAATATCAGGAATTTTTGCATCATTGCACATGTAGATCATGGGAAATCCACCCTGGCTGATCGCATGCTGCAGCTCACCGGTACCATCTCCGATCGTGAAATGACGGAGCAGATCCTGGACAGCATGGACCTTGAACGCGAGAAGGGTGTGACCATAAAGGCATCAGCCGTGCGGATGAGTTATGATGCCTCTGACGGTCAGAATTATGAATTGAACCTGATTGACACACCCGGACACGTGGATTTCAACTATGAGGTCAGCCGCGCCCTGGCAGCCTGTGAAGGGGCACTCCTGGTTGTGGATGCCGCTCAGGGGATTGAAGCACAAACCCTGGCCAACCTGTACCTGGCATTGGAAGCAAATTTAAAGATCATCCCCGTGATCAACAAAATCGATTTGGTCTCAGCCCAGACGGATGATGTTGCTGAAGATCTGCACAATCTGTTGGGAACTCCCCAGGAAGAGATCATCCGGATATCTGCGAAACAGGGAATCAACGTAGACCAGGTACTCCAGGCGATCGTTGACCAGGTCCCACCGCCAAAGGGAAAGGATGACAGCCCCCTGGAGGCGTTGATCTTTGATTCCCACTATGACTCTTATAAAGGCGTTGTCGCATATGTGCGTGTTTTTAATGGTCAGCTCAACCATGATGATAAACTCCTGTTGATGTCCACCGGTGTGAAGGCTTTGCCCGTGGAGATCGGTATCTTTGCGCCGAATTTAAAACCCATTGAGCGGCTATCTGCCGGCGATGTGGGGTATATCGCCACAGGATTGAAGACCATCTCGGAATGTCGCGTCGGTGACACAGTCACCCTAGCTGAAAACGGATTGGATCAGCCCCTGCCGGGGTACAAGAAAGCGAAATCGATGGTTTTTGCGGGTGTCTATCCGACGGAGGGTGAAGATTATCCCGACCTTCGCGATGCGCTGGCGAAGCTGCAGCTGAATGATGCCTCCCTGACCTATGAACCTGAAACAAGCGAAGCCCTGAACTTCGGCTTTCGGTGCGGTTTTCTGGGTTTGTTCCACATGGAGATCATCCAGGAACGTCTTGAGCGGGAATATGATATGGATGTGGTTTTCACTGCGCCTTCTGTTGAATACCGTGTTGAATTATTAGATGGCGATTCGATTAATATTTCCTCTCCTGCTGAATTACCGGATGAGAGTACGATTGACAGGATCCTTGAACCCTGGATGGAATTGACGATCTTAACCCCGACCGAGTATTACGGTGTGGTGATGGAACTGGTTACAAAGAAGCGCGGTGTGTTCATTGCTCAGGAATACCCCTCACCAAACCGGGTTCAGATCGAATTTGAAACCCCGCTTTCCGAGATCATCATTGATTTCTTCGACCAGTTGAAGTCTGGGACGCGCGGCTATGCTTCTATGGATTACCAGTTCAAGGAATATCGTCCAGAAGCTCTTGTAAAACTGGAAATCCTGGTCAATGAAGAACCCGTGGACGCACTGACGGCCATCGTCCATAAGGACGATGCTTATCATAAGGGGCAGGCACTGGTTTCACGATTGAAGGAATTGATCCCCAGGCAACTTTTTGTGGTTCCTATCCAGGCTTACGCTCAGGGAAGGGTTATCTCTCGTGCGAATGTAAAAGCTTTGCGCAAGGATGTCCTGGCAAAATGCTACGGTGGGGATATTACCCGTAAGAAGAAGCTGCTCGAGAAGCAGAAAAAAGGGAAACGTCGGATGAAGATGGTGGGTAGTGTTGAAATCCCACAGGAAGCGTTCATGGCCATCCTCCGATTGGATAAATCGTGAAAGAAAAGCAGGCTAAACCGATATTAAACAAGATCCTAAGATGGCTCATTCCACTGGGGATGAGCGCTGTTGCAATCTGGCTTGTCTTGCGTCAAATTGAGCTTACACGCCTTCTGGAAAGTTTCAAGAAGATCGGCTGGCAGGCGGGTTTATTTGCCTCGATTGCTTATTTCACCAGTTATTTCATCAGGGTTTTTTGCTGGTATATGATCATGAGGCGCAAAGTTTCTTTTAAAGATGCTTTTTTCACCATGGGTGCAGGCTACCTTCTGAATAATATTTTCCCTTTTCGCCCGGGCGAAATTGGACGAGCGCTTCTGCTGGATGATCCTGAGAAACATCCTGCCCTGGAAGTGTTTTCTAGCATCGTTGTGGAACGAGTCTTTGATGTGTTCTTGGCGGCGATTTTCTTCCTGAGCACCCTTCCGCTGGTTTTGGACGTCGATCATAACCATACACTGATCATCATTGTCCTGGCCATCGCCCTTGCGGGATTGTTCATCCTGTATCTTCTGGCGAGGTACCAGATCAAGATTACTGCCTGGCTGGATAGGTGGGGGACACGTTCTGATTTCATTAAGACACAGGTTTTACCGAGAGCATCTCAGCTGCTGAAGGGTCTATCCGTGTTGACCAATCCGGGCTTATTCCTGCTGGCATTTTCCAGCCTGGCGTTCAGCTGGCTGGTTGCATTCGGAGAGAACTTCATCATCTTTCAAAGACTTTATCCAAACCCGCCGTTCTGGTGGATGATCCTTGTGCTCAGTGCAAGCGCATTTGGAGCTGCATTTCCTTCTGCACCGGCGAGCCTGGGTGTGTTTGAAGGTGTGATGGTTGTTGTGTTTGCGTTAGTTGGCGTTGACGCAGAACTTGCATTTACGCATGCGATCATGATCCATGCGCTGGCATTTGTGTACTCGAATATCATTGGTCTGATCGGCTTGCGAATGCGCGGGCAGGCTTTGGTTGACCTGTTTCACCGAGCTATCCACCGGAAACCAGATCTGCTGGCATCAGAGTAGCTGCGATGAATCTATTAATTGCCCTGACCTATTATCAACCCTATAAATCCGGCCTGACGCTTTATGCCGTCAGGCAGGCGAATGCCCTGGCAGCGCGCGGACATTGCGTAACCGTCCTGACTTCCTGGTATGACCGTGAACTGCGTCGGGAAGAAGTCCTTGAGGGTGTCAGGATCGTACGCGTCCCGGTTGTTTGTAAAATCTCGAAGGGTGTTGTGATGCCCGGGCTGCCGTTCAAAGCCTGGAAGTTGATCGGTCAAGCGGATGTGGTCAACCTGCACGTTCCGCAGGCGGACTCGGCTGCCCTGGCGTTTTTGGCGAAAATACGAGGCAAACCGGTTGTGATGACCTATCACTGCGACATCCGCATGCCGGAAGGATGGGTCCATATACTTGCCGGATGGGTGGTCCGCCTCGTGCATCGGGTTTCTGCGAATCTTTCGGATGTGATCGTGCATAACACCAGGGATTTTGCCGAGCATTCCGGTTTTCTGAAACGATATATGCACAAATTGGCAGTTATCCAGCCGCCTGTCACCGTTGAACCGGTGACTGTACGGGAAATCAAGGTTTTCCGAAAGAAGAATAAGATCCTTCCTCACCAACGTGTGGTCGGTATGCTGGCGCGCCTGGCTGCTGAGAAGGGGGTTGAGTACCTGGTTGAAGCGGTGCCGGAGCTGGTCAGGGCTGTCCCGGATGTGCGGGTTATCTTTGCCGGTGAATATGAAAACGTGCTTGGCGAAGGGGCTTACCGGGATAAGCTGCTGCCATTGATCCGTGAATTAGGTGAGCATTGGACTTTTCTTGGGGTTGTGTCTGAGGAAGAGAAATCTGCGTTTTTCAAGATTTGCGATGTGCTGATCCTGCCCAGTATCAACAGTACCGAATCTTTTGGGATGGTGCAGATAGAGGCGATGAGCTGCGGGACGCCGGTGGTCGCCAGCGATCTTCCAGGTGTGCGCCAACCTGTGCTGTCATCCGGGATGGGGAAGATCGTCCCGCCCAGAGACGTTGCTGCTTTAAGTGAAGCTGTGATTGATATCCTGAAAACAGGAAGAAGGAATGACCCCGGAAATGTCAGAGCTGTGATGGAATATTACAAGCCGGATACCGTCGCACAGGTATATGAGGCTCTCTTTCAGGGCTTGAAGAGGCATAATGGATGACCGGAAATTAGATGAGATCCTCTGGCGGCATCTCTCAAGTTTGCCGTATTTCCGAGGTTTCTTGCGCGCTGTGGAAGACCGTTTCTATCAAGAAATTGACCTACCGAAACCCGTCTTTGACCTCGGCTCCGGCGATGGGCATTTTGCATCCGTGGCTTTCGATCATAAGCTGGATGTCGGTCTGGACCCTTGGATTCCGCCGATGCGGGAGGCCAGGACCAGGGACGCTTACCGGCTTCTTGCCCTGGGTGACGGGGCATGCATACCCTTCGCCGATGGTAGTTTCAACTCGGTGACGAGTACTTCTGTGTTGGAACACATCCCGGATATTGATCCTGTCCTGAAAGAGGTTGCCCGAATCCTGAAACCGGGTGGAAAATTTGTGTTCTGCGGTCCCAACCACCGCTTCCCTGAAAAGCTTTGGGGGCGAAAGATCCTGGATGAGCTTGGATTGAAGGGGTGCGGGAAGGCCTACAGCAGATTCTTCAATTGGATATCACGCCACGCGCATACGGACGACCCGGAAGTCTGGCAGGCGCGCCTTGAAAGCGCCGGCTTTACATTGGCTGAGACCTGGGATTATTTTCCACCCAAAGCCTTATATATTCTGGAATGGGGACATCCTTTGGGGATGCCTGCATGGTTCCTGAAGAAACTCTTTGGTCGCTGGATCCTCATACCAAGACGGTGGAATCTGGCTGTCCCCTGGAAGTTGACGCGAAAATATTTGGATAACCCGCTTTCAGAAGAAGGCGTGTGTTCATTTTATATTGCTTATAAGGCTTGATTGGTTAGATCAGGTTGATAGATGACCTGTCATTAGCTAAAGAGAGAATATTTGATAAGATTAACCATCAATGATTTAGGAACGAATTATGGCTGATCGAGAAGAACCCAATTTAATAACTGAGCCCAGTGTTTGGGATTATTTTGTTGCCAGGCTCAAGTTCTGGTCGAAGGATCATCAACGATCAGAGCAGGAACAAGAAGAGCAACCGGAAGTGGAACTTTTCAAAACCGAGCAACAGGATGTTGAAGAAAAGCACCCGGTCCAAAGGCGTGCTTTCCCATGGCTGACTCTGGGCGCGTTGATCCTGGCATTGATTGCTCAACTTTCCCTTGAACCTTCACCTGCGCGCACTGCCTGGCCGGGTGTGGTGCTTTATGCTGGCGCCTTGGGTTGCCTGATTGCTGCGCTAATTCGCAGAGAATGGCACCTTCTTTCATTGAAACCGGATTCTGAGGAGCCTTATAAAATCAGTTTCAGGTGGGATTTCTTCCTGATCGGCTTTGTCCTGGCTGTCTTTGCCTTTTTCCTGTTTGGCAGCGGTCAATTCGGCTTTTTGAATACATTTCTGTGGGTCCTTGCGCTGGTCTTTGTCGTGTTTGCATTCTGGAAGCGGAAGAAACGCAGCCCCATTGATTTCAAGGCTGGATGCCAGCGTTTTCGAGATCATGGATGGCGGATCAAGGTTACAGAGTGGACGCTGATCGTCCTGGCTGTGATTGCGGTGATCCTCTTTTTTAATTTTTATCGATTGGACTCGGTCCCCCCTGAAATGGTCAGCGACCACGCAGAAAAGTTGATGGATATCAACGATGTCCTGAATGGGTATACGCCTGTGTTCTTTGTACGCAATACAGGGCGTGAAGCGTTGCAGTTCTATTTAACTGCAGGCTATATCAGCCTGTTCAACCTGGATGTCTCTTTTCTCAGTTTAAAGACGGTTTGTGTCATCGCAAATTTGATCACGATCCTCTTCATTTATTTACTGGGCAAGGAGATGGGGAACAAGTGGGTGGGATTGGCGGCAGCGCTTTTTGCCGGGATGGCATACTGGCCGCTGATCTACACCAGGATCGCCCTGCGGATGGTGTATTATCCGCTCTTTGTTGCGCCGGTGATGTATTACATGGTGCGTGGTCTGCGCCGGCAAAACATCAATGATCTGATCCTGACAGGGATATTCCTGGGATTGGGCTTGCATGGGTATACACCCTACAGAATCATGCCCATCCTTGTCATCTTTGGGGTCATCATCTATATCCTGCATAACACAAAAAAGAAACGGACTTTTGAATCCCTGTTTGCACTGTTCCTGATTGGATTTATCGCCATAATTGTCTTTATCCCATTGGGACGTTACTGGCTGGATAATCCGAGTGCCTTCTCCTATCGCGCCATGACCAGGTTGACAGAGGTAGAAACAGGTTTCAACGGGAATCCAATTCTGATCTTTTTCCAGAACTTTTGGAAAGCCTGCGTGATGTTCTTCTGGGATAATGGTGTAATTTGGGTGCATTCGGTGACTCAAAGGCCGGCATTGGAAGCTGTCTCCGGTGCATTGTATTTCCTGGGGATTGCAGCCTTGCTGATCCGCTATATCCGCAAACAAAACTGGCGGGACCTGTTCCTCCTGGTTTCGATCCCCATGCTGCTGATGCCGTCCATCCTTTCGATTGCTTTTCCAGGGGAGAATCCCTGCCTGAACCGGACGGCCGGGGCGGCTGTCCCCGTGTTTGTTGTGATTGGATTGGCGTTTGAATCATTTGTCCGGATGTTCTGGGAACGGATGTCCGGGAAATTGGGCAGGACGATCCTGATCCTGGTGGTGATCTTGTTCATTGTCTGGTCTGGGGTTAATAATTATGACCTGGTTTTCAACCAATATCAGGAAGTTTATCAGGCATCAAGCTGGAACTCTTCAGAAATCGGACAGATCGCAGCGATGTTCATTGAGACATTAGGGACACCGGACACCATCTACGTGGTGGGGTATCCGCACTGGGTGGATTCTCGCCTGGTTGCTATCATTGCTGGTTATCCGGGGATGGATTTTGCCATCTATGCCGACCAGATCCCTGAAACAGCCAATGACCCCCAAACAAAGATTTTCTTCTTGAATGTGAATGATGGAGAAAATATGCAGCTGCTCCTGCAGACCTACCCGGATGGCATCCTCAGGCAGTATGATTCAGCAGTGGAGAACAAGGACTTCATGATCTTTTATGTCCCGCCTGCACAAGGAGTGGCTCTTCAATGACAGCGAACCCTTCACAGCAGCGAAAAAGGAAAGCCATCCGGTGGGGGCAGGTTGGATTGATCCTTGCCCTGATCGTCATCATTGCGGCAGGCGCATATTTGCGTTTCGTGGGTGTGAACTGGGATGAAGACCAGCACATGCACCCTGATGAGCGTTTCCTCAGCATGGTGCTATCTGCGATCTCACCTGTTTCAAGCCTTTCGGAGTACTTTGATACCACTGCGTCCAGCCTGAACCCGGGGAACCGCGGATATTCCTTCTTTGTCTATGGCACGCTGCCGCTGTTCATCGTGCGGTATATCGGTGAAGCGCTTGGCCAGGCTG
>Ga0272443_10000244_pt1 | contig 103850 bp, 84 predicted proteins | sample SSMAcet12_FD_193581 | JGI IMG/M metagenome (GOLD analysis project Ga0272443, IMG submission 193581) | Marine sediment archaeal communities from Little Sippewissett salt marsh, Falmouth, MA, United States - SSM-Acet-12 | ecosystem: Environmental > Aquatic > Marine > Wetlands > Sediment ... | reverse complement strand
TTAGCCGAGACTTATTCCTGGGGTACCGTCCTTCCTCTTCCCCCAGAAAAGTGCTTTACAACCCGAAGGCCTTCATCGCACACGCGGCGTTGCTGCCTCAGACTTTCGTCCATTGGGCAATATTCCCCACTGCTGCCAACCGTAGTTGTATGGACCGTGTTTCAGTTCCATTGTGGGGGGCCACCCTCTCAGGCCCCCTACCCGTCGTCGCCTTGGTAGGCCGTTACCCTACCAACTAGCTGATGGGCCGCAGACCCCTCCCAAAGCGGATTGCTCCTTTCCTTCATGGTCCTCTAGCACCATGAGGGGTATAGGGTATTAGCCCCAGTTTCCCGGGGTTATCCCCTTCTTCGGGGTAGGTCATCTACGTGTTACTCACCCGTTCGCCACTAGGACACCTCAATACAAGTATCAAGGGCCTCGTTCGACTTGCATGTGTTAGGCACGCCGCCAGCGTTCATCCTGAGCCAGGATCAAACTCTCCGTAAAGACTTTTGAACCATGCTTGAAGCATGGATTCAGGTCATTATTAACAGGTACACGCTCTGTTGGATTTCCTATCACTCTTCAGTTGTTAAGGTGCGTTTTTCAAGAGCGAGCGACATCGTATCACCCGCCTATACCTCTGTCAAGGGTGCGGTCAAAAAAGCCGATGCATCATTCGACATCGGCTAGGCTGACCGACACTGGACTTCCGTCCAGGTCTCTGACTTCCTTGACGGTATTCGTTTGTTATATGTCTTTCCGTTTCCGGACGAGACGTTCTGTGGTATTGCAGGGGTATTATACCGGCATCGGATGAACTGTCAAGGTCGATATTAAAACTCGACTCGTCCTTGCAGCGCCTGCGAAAGCGTATTCGCATCCGCGTATTCCAGATCGCCGCCCGAGGGCAGCCCGCGCGCCAGCCGGGTAATGCGGAGCGGCTTGCCCGCCATCTGCTGTTTCAAATACATGGCCGTTGCCTCACCCTCCAGAGTCGGATTGGTGGCAAGGATGATTTCCTCTATGCCTTCCCGTTCAATCCGCACCAGCAATTCTGCGATATGCAGATCCTCAGGGCCAACTCCCTCCACAGGCGAGAGCGCACCATGCAGCACGTGATAGCGTCCATCATACTGACCGGTCCGCTCGAGGGCGACCACGTCCAGCGGCTCCTCCACCACGCACACGGCTCGCGCGTTGCGGGCGGGATCCAGACAAACCATACACGGGTCTTGATCCACACCGGTAATGTTAAAGCAATTCGAGCAGAACCGCGTCTCGCGCCGGAGTGCCTGGATGGCCTCCGCCAGCGATGTCGCTTCCTGTTCGGGCGACCGCAGCAGATGATAGGTCAGACGTGACGCCGACTTCGGCCCCACACCCGGCAGGCGCGAGAAGGCTTCAATCAACTGTGTAACCGGTCGCGGTACGGATGATTTCATCCGCCCATCCCCAGCATGCCGCCCAGACCTCCGGTGATCGGACCCATCTTCTGCTCCGCCAGTGCCCGCGCGTTTTCAATGCCCTGGTTCAACGCCGCAGCAATCATGTCCTGCAGCAAGTCCACATCCATATCCGTCAAGATATCGGGGGAGAGGATGACCTGTTTACAATCCATGTTACCCGAAAGGATGACCCGTACCGCGCCGCCGCCTGCCGACCCCTCGACTTCAGCGGCGGCAATTTCAGCCTGCGCCCTCTGGAGCTGCGCCTGCATCTGCTGAACCTGGGCCATTAAACCCTGCCTACCCTTTGCCATGCATCTTTCTCCTTCACCTCTTTGGGTGATTGATCCTCAGTCTGAAGGCTGTGTGCCGCCCGATAAATCATCCACGCCAACGACTTCCGCTCCGAGATCGCGCAGCGCTGTCGCCACCATGCCATCCTGTTCTACCGGCACCGCACCTGGTTCGACATCATGATTGGATTCCCACACCGAGGTCAGAACGCAGCGAATACCAAGCTTCACCCCGAAGATATCCTCAAAGGCAAGTTTGGCTCGCTCGATATATTCAGGGTGCTGCATCTTCTCGCGGATGATATCTGATCCATAACCGATGACAACAACATCGTCCTCGATCCCGAGGGGCTTGCCGGAATTCAGCAATGCCTGTGTCTGGGGGTCGTGCAAACGGGCAGCGCGCAGGACATCCCGCCAGCGCCCGACCAGTTTATCGAACTGGACCGTTCCCGGCTCTTCCGGCGTCAGGTCAGCGTCGTTCTCTTCGTCGGTTGTTTCCACTTCCTCATCAACGCGGAGTGCCGGCGCATCCTCGGCTGATTGCGTATCCGCATCCGCTTTCTGCGGAGGGCTGGATGTCTTCTGCGGAGCCCTTTCGGCAGCCGCTCCGGGCGAGCCTGCATGCGAGTGCTGCCGCTCGCGTCCAGGGATCGACTCCAGCAAGGCAATCTCCAGCGGCAGGCTGCGCTGCCATGAGCCGCGCCGCTCGCTGGCCGCTTTGTTAAAGGAACGAATACCCTGAAGCACCTGGTCGAGATCCAGGGAGCGCATACGGGTTTGCATCTCCGCCCGTTGCTCCTCCGTTACATCCAGCAGTTCCGCATTCCCCATATGAATGAGCAGCATGCCGCGCAAGTAGTCCACAACCTGCCGCGCGAGTTGGCGCTCATCCGTCCCTGCGTCCATCGCCTTATTAATGATGGTCAGGCCTGACTCAGGCGAGCCCTCAACCCATGCGCCAACAAGGCTGCGAACCGCCTCGCTAGACGCGGTCCCCAGCACAGCCTGAGCCCGCTCCAGCGTGATAGTCTCGCCCGTCGATGCCAGTTGATCAAGCAAGGAGATGGCATCGCGCAGACTGCCGGTCGACTGACGAGCGATGAGCTCTAGCGCACCTTCCTCGACTTCATATCCTTCCTCCTGGCATTTCGTGACGAGGAAGTCAACCATGGTTTCCATGGGAAGCCGGCGGAACTCATGCCGCTGGCAACGAGAAAGGACCGTGGCGGGGATCTTGTGAGCCTCTGTTGTTGCGAGGATGAAGATAGCATGCTCGGGTGGTTCCTCCAGCGTTTTCAGCAGGGCATTGAACGCGGCAGTCGAGAGCATGTGAACTTCATCGATGATGTAGACTTTGTAGCGCCCGCGGTTGGGGGCGAAATTGATTTTATCCCGCAGATCACGAACATCCTCGACGCTCGTGTTCGAGGCTGCATCGATCTCAATCAGGTCCAGAAAGCGGCCTTCCTGCAGTTCGACACACGGCGGGCATTGATTGCATGGACGGTCTTCCGGCGACTCCGCTTCGCAATTTAGGGCCTTTGCCAGAAGTCTTGCGGTTGATGTTTTGCCGGTCCCCCGTGGGCCTGAAAAGAGAAAGGCGTGCGCTGTCCGACCACTCTGGACGGCGTTCCGTAGCGTCTGAATGACATGGTCCTGACCGATTACATCATCCCAGTGTTGCGGTCTCCACTTACGATACAGCGCCTGAGTCATGGGCATTCCACCTCGTTTCGCGAGTGTATCAGACGCCCCTATCACACGCAAGGAAATCCCAAGAAGACACGAATCCCGGACGAGTCAAACACCATTCTCGTCGCGCGAATTGCACGCCCCGCGGGAGCACAGGGGCGTACCATCATCATACCAATTGATCAGGGAATGATCCGGGAAGCCTGGAGAGCGAACTCGATGGCGAGCCGGGACGCATCGCCGGAGAGATCCTCATCTTCACCATCCAGCACCAGCACCCGGATGGGAAGATTCAGCATACGCATGCCTTCCTCAAAAGCCTGCGCGCTTTCAACCCCTGCGGAATGCCTCTCACCTACGATCACCAGAATGGGTAAATCTTCCGCTGCGGTCGTCGGCGCCGGGTAGCGTTCCAAGGCCAGCGAGGCCACACCGCTCATGGCATACGGATACCGAAGCGCATAGCGCAGGGCGAATTCTCCACCGGCATCCGTCCCGGCGATGAAGAACTGATCCTGGAAAGGATAGGTGCTGTATAGAATCCGCAGTAGAGTCGCAATCCGATTTCCACTGTCGGTATCGTTCAGTTCTCCATTGTTAACCTGGAACGTGGGACAGAGCAGGACAAAGCTGTAGTCATCCGCGAGCGGTTGCCAGCGCTGGAAGCAATCCTTTCCGGTCTCGCCTTCACCGTGCACGCCGACAATCAGCAGCCAGTTGACATCGGCCTTGTAGTCTTCCGGGAAGTAGACGTAGTACTCGAAGGGGTCTGTTGAGCGGTAGGCAGATGCGTCCGTTCCCGAACTGCAACCCGATATCACGAGCATGAGGATAATGAAAAGGAAGAGTCGAACGATGTGACGCATCAGTTGTTATCCGGAATCTGAAAGACGGACTGCACCGTGCCTTCAGCATCCACCAGGCGGATCTCTCCACCCGGCTCCCATAACGCACGCGAGGAACCAATATGCAGTTCAACCGGTGAATCAGCTCCTTCCGCAGTATGGATTTCAACCGCACCGCGGCTGTAGAACGTGAAGGCGGGGAAGCGGTAAACCTCACGACTTCCATCCAGAATTACCCAGCCTTCCATGGCCACCTCACCATCCACATTCTCCAGACGAATGAGCTCCTGGTCAAGTTCACCCACGCCTTCCACCGCGCGGATGAGAACCTCAAAACCGGGTTCGGGAAGAGTCGGGAGGGGCTCTGGGTTATCGGCGGCGGCTGTTGCCTCAGCAACGGCTGCTCCACCAGGGATAATCAGTTCCTGCCCCAGATCCAGATCATTCGCGTCTTCAAGACCGTTCGCCTCCATCACGTCTTCTACCGAAAGGCCGAAAGACTGCGCGATCTCGTACAGGGTGTCGCCGGAACTGACGATGTAGATGTAGGGCGTCGGGGTCGGTTCGGGGGTCGGCGTTTCCGTTGGGAGAGCTTCCGCCACCTGCGCGACCAGGTCAACCGTAGGAGTGGGAAGGACTGGCTCGCTCGTCCGCCCGCGACCAAAAATGGCCAGCACGGCGAGCGTGGTCAACGCCGAGACGAGCACATTCAACCCCAGGTAGATCAGATACTGCTGACTGCCGCGTCGCCTAACGCTTCCCATAATGTCTCCACATCCCTGACCGAGTTTTCTCTATTGACGATTGCAAGTTGTGTGCCTAAAATCGGGTGTCACCCGCGGGCATCTACATTTCTATCTGCATTCTAACCCTGGAAAGGAAACGATGCCATTCATTATTGATGGCCATAATTTAATCGGCGCCTTGCCTGACATTCAACTTGCGGATCTCGATGATGAAGAACAACTCCTCAAGCGCTTGCAGTCCATCACAGTGCACTTCCGCAAGACCATGCATGTCTACTTCGACAAGCGCGCGCCCGGAGCACCCAGCACCTTCCGCCAGGGGAGATTGATCGCACACTTCAGCCACCAGACCAGCAGCGCGGATGACGCCATCAAAGCACATATCCGTCGACTCGGCAGGGAGTCTTCCAATTGGACCGTCGTCTCCTCTGACCATGCGGTTCTCGACTTCGCCCGGAACCATGGCGCCCGGACAACGACCAGTCAGGACTTTGCCGCCAGCCTTAACGCGACTCGGCACGAAAACGAGGCGGACGACGAGCGCGATGTCCATCTCTCCCCGGATGAAATCCGCTCCTGGGAAGAGCTTTTCGACCGCAACGATTCCACTTCAACATGAGCTCTGGATGAATATCAAGCAAATCAGGTCTGGTTTGTGATAAAATCACCACCAGGACATCACGACTTCTTGGCTTAGGTGTTGGTATCGTGTTTGTCTTAGGGGAGCCACCCTACCGCGCACGTGTCCCCCCTGCACGTTCGGTAGGACCCCGACTACTTAGGACTTGCCGGGTGACCCCCACATCCGGCAGTCCTTCTTTATTTCCATGGTAACGTTAATTGCCAGGGATCCGGGCAACCAGCGCTGTTATTTCCTTCTCGCGGCTGATTTCCCGGGCAGCCGCTACAAGAGCTTCTGCGCAACGATGGGCATCCGGGTAACCCTGAAAAGCGCCTGCGATGACCTCATCAGGCAAGGCCTTCCACAAACCCGGAGAGGCGAGCAGCAGGACATCACCTGCCGATATTTCATGGGACGTAATGTCAACTTCCAGTTCATCCGCTGGGCCGAGTAGTTTCAGACTCGACTGTGTCCGCTTTTCCTCGGCAAAGACCGTGCCGGCAGGCGTGACTTCTTCACCCCCTGAAGGCAATGGATGGTCCTCCGTCAGGCGTTTGATTTCCTGGTTGTGCCATAGATACGCTCTGCTGTTTCCGACATGCCCGACGACCACCTGCTCGCCGAGGATCAGTGTCACGGTGAGGCATGTTGCGCCCTCTTCCGCTACCGCCTTCACCGCCCAATTGGCTTCTTCGAAACAGGTTTGCATCAACGTATGTAGGGATGGAAGATCACCCAGGGGTTCCAGCTCGAGAACCTGCAGATAGGTTCCTCGCGTGACGGAACGCAGTGCCGTACGCACTGCTGTCGTGCTCGCCTGATCACTCATCGAGAAGTCAGCTTGTCCGACAGCCAGCGAAAGGATCCCGTAATCCGGCAGCATGTCATTGCCGTCATATCCGCCCAGCATAATCATGTGCGCATCGGTGCGGGGTCCGTTCTTGCGCCCGGTACCGACGTGGCCGACGCCAATCTGCAAATGTCGGCGCCCTTCCCCCGGGATATCATCAGGGACCAGTTCCGGGGTGAGCGGTGCCGTTGTGGCACGGTCAGGAGGCGGTGTTTCCGTTCGGCTGAATATCTTGCGTAGAAATCCCATCGGTGGGTTTACCTTCCTGCCAGAAAACGGCTTGACCGCATTCTACTCAGGCGCCCATGTAATCGCAAGCAGCGCTGACCTACACTCCTACATGTGAAAGCACGCGGTCCACACCCCGCTGGACGATGGGATGGTAGCGGTCCTTCAATCGCAAGAAAAGCGGTCGAGCGTACTCTTTGGACCACGTCGAACTTGCGAGTGCGCGGTAGATAGCTCGCACGAACAAACCCCTGCCCACATGTTCCAGCAGCAACTCAACTTCTGGCAACGAGTCCTCATAGCCCGACCGTATCGCGATTAACAGATAGGCAGTGAGGAGTTGCTTGTTGTGGGCATCCTTCAAGTGCAGCCGGTCGTGCAGCAGTTTGCAGTCATCAACGGGAATCTGTTCAGGCAGCCGCTGAAGGAAAAGTTCTTTTTGTGCCGGTGTCCAGCGGTCGAACTCTTCCGCTGTGGGCAACTCTCCATCCGCATAGGACTCAACGGCGCGCTCCACATCCTCCAGAAGGGTGGATTGAAACGCAGGCGCATCCTCTGGAAAACCGGGCGCGTAAAGCCACGTGTCCAGGTCAACATGGTCTGCTGCTTCCGGCAAATGTTCCTGAAGAAACGCAACGAATTCTTCGGTCGTCAACGATTGAAAGCGGTGCTCGTTGATGTAGCGTTGAATGAACGTATCAAATACGTCTCGCCCGACCGCTCGCTCAAGCGCAACGATGAAGGAAAAGCCCTTCTCATAGGCAACGCGCGACATGACTGCATCCGGGCTCTTTCCCTCGTGTGAGAACTTCAGGCAGGTCGGATCCGCGTCCCGGCCGAAATAATCCATATCCGTGAACATATTGTTGCGACCGATGATTGACGCGAGTTCACTCGATTCCCGGCCGTCCAGTTTTTCAAGGATGCGACGCTCTGCGTAGACCGTCCACCCTTCATTCAACCAGAAATCCTCCCAGGAGGCATTGGTAACAAGATTACCCGTCCAGGAATGGGCGAGCTCGTGAACCACAACGGAAGTGAGGGAACGGTCGCCGGCGATAATGGTCGGGGTCAGGAATGTGAGGCGCGGATTCTCCATCCCTCCGTACGGGAATGCCGGCGGCATCAGCAACATGTCGAAGCGATCCCAGATGTACGGGCCAAACAATTCTTCTGCCCCATCAATCATCGCCTCCACGTGCTCAAATTCCCAGGCTGCCTCCTCAAGGCTTTCCGGTTCAGCATAGATCCGGCTGCGGGGTCCCAGGTCCTTCGAAGTGATCCTGCCAACCGCAAAAGCGAACAGATACGATGGAATGGGTTGCGGCATCTGGAAGCGGCATTCCACAATCCCGTCCGAACTGGAGAATTCACCCGGCGCGGCAGCCATCACCGCAGTCAAGGGCTCGGGCACCCGGAGAACAGCGTCGTACGTAAAGCGAACGGAAGGGGTGTCCTGGCAGGGAAACACGCTGCGGGCATGGATGGACTGACATTGACTATAGAGGAAGGGATGCTCCCCACCGACCGTCTGGGATGCTTGAAGCCACTGGAGTGCGCTCGCCTCCGGGGAGGTATGGAAAGAGATGGACAACGATGCCGACCCCGGAAGGTCATGGATATGCAGCCGTTCCCCCTTGATGTCATCCGCCTGGTCCAACTCCCATGCCACCTCGGTTCCTTCGCAGGAAACCGATTCAATCGTCAAGCCGCGGGTATCGAGAAATAACGACCCACTCACAGGCTGATCGAAGGTGTAGCGGCCTTCGCCATGCAGCACCTTCATTTCAAATTCGACGGAGTACGACAGGGCAAGGTGCGTGATCTGGCCCTGACTCGTATCGGCATAGGAATGCACATCCATGGACGTTTCCTTTCATGGTCGACGTGTGTGCGCATCGGACGCTGCACATCCAACAGGAACACCGATGTTGATGGGATTCAGACAGCCCTGTTCCGGTGTTCACCTGGTTAATGCTGATCTGATTGCATGAGAAGTGGGCCCGGCAGGATTCGAACCTGCGACCGACCGGTTATGAGCCGGATGCTCTTACCGCTGAGCTACGGGCCCGCGCCCCAATTCTATCAGACCCTGAGCATGCTGCAATCATCGATCCCGAGCGGACCCTGCGCCTCGAACACGCTCATATGAAAAGAAAAGCTGCGCCAATAAGCGCAGCTTCCGTGAGAGCGGGCGACCGGATTCGAACCGGCGAATGTCAGCTTGGAAGGCTGATGCCTTACCACTTGGCGACGCCCGCCTGCGTTCGCATTCTAACGCCTGGCCAGCAATCGGTCAAGTTTTCAGAAAATCGGGAGCAAGGATTGATCCCTGGTCAACGACCTCGAGCCTATCTGGAGCTCGCCATTGACGACCTGCACCGCATCGAGAAGTTCATAATCACCGGCAAGTTCCTGCTTCCGGCCAAAATAAATCTTCTCTCCGTCCTCGATCCGCCGGGCAAGCTCTTCGGGTGTGAGATGAAGGTAATCGCTCCACACAAAGCCGCGACGCTCAACAACCCGCAAGGCAAGCGGAGCATCGGACCCAACCGGCCACTGAGCCGCAAGCAACACTGCATCAATCTTTCGAAGCTTTCGTGAAACCGGTTTCCCGCGCACAAGCCCCTCCCCACAGCCGTTGATGAACAGGTCGGGGTGGGCGGACTTGAACCGCCGACCTCCGCGTCCCAAACGCGGCGCGCTTCCATCTGCGCTACACCCCGATCACCACATGAGTATAATTGTCGCCGCGGCGCGGGTCAAGACAGCCGGTCTTGTCTGGGCTGGAATGGAGAGACACTTTATGGGGACGTTGTCTTTCGCTAACCTATTCGATTCACAATATATGGACTTCACAGAAGACCTGCCCTTCTGGCGGGAGGTTGTTTCGCATTCACCAGGCGCAGTCCTTGAACTCGGCTGCGGTTCCGGTCGCGTGCTGCTTACCCTTGCCCGGGCGGGCTTTCATGTGACCGGGGTAGATATCGACCAGGCTATGTTGACCGTCCTCACCGCCAATACCCCACGCGAGCTTCAATGCAGGGTCAAGCTTCTTCACGCAGATATCCGCTCGTTTTCACTCAACCAGCGCTGCGCCTCCATATTGCTGCCCTGCAACCTGTTCTCCTATTTCAATGACGAAGACGCCCGCCGCGTCCTGCGGCAGGTCTCGCAGCATCTCCTCCCGGGGGGCATCCTCGCCATGGATCTGCCGAACGCGCCAATCATCCTGGCAGACGACCATGACGAACATGAAATCCTCGACACCTTCCAGGACCGAACGACGGGGTTCCCGGTCCAGGTCAGCGCATCCCAGCGCATCACCCCGGATCAAAGCAGGGCGGATGTCGAGTGGCACTACGATGTCCTTCAAACGAATGGCAAGGTTGAGCGCATGACGGTTCCCCGTTCCTACCATCTACGCACGTCATCTGACATCGACATGCTGCTGCGCTCTGCCGGGATGGAGATCCACGCGCAATATGGCGGGTACGGGCGCGAACCCTACCGGCCGACATCGCCTCGCATGCTCGTACTGGCCACGCCTTTCTCGGGATAAATAGAAACAGCGCACAGCCGACGCCATGCGCTCTTCAATGTCCAACGATAAGATGATCGATTAATGAAGCTGCCTTACGACCAGGACAACTTTCCCCTGAACTTCGAGATTCTCGGGATTGTTGATGTAAATGGGGGCCATGGTTGGATTCGCAGGCTGCAACCGTACTTTGCTTCCCTCGCGGTAGATGTACTTGAGGGTTGTTTCTTCACGATCCTTTAGCCACACAGCAACCATATCTCCGTTACGCCAGTCCATCTCCTGTTTCATGACAACGATATCGCCATCGCTGACCATGGCATCTATCATGGAATCGCCTTTGACTTCAAGGGCAAAGAGCTGCTCCTCATCGCTGAGAAGATCCCGGCTGACCCGAATCGCCTCATCCGGGCTGAAGACGGCAGAGTCCGTGCTGGGCAGCATCACGGGTTCGCTGGCGAAGATGCGTCCGGCGAGAGGAATGCTGAGGATGTCGCCTGAAAGACCGGTCATCCGCCCCAACTTCTCGGTCAACCGGATTCCGCGCGACACGTTTTGATCCCTGTCGAGATACCCTTCCTCGACCAATCGGTTTAAGTTGTAATTGACAACCGACGTCGACGAGATGCCAACGGCTTTACCAATCTCCCGGATGGAGGGGGGGTAGCCGGTGTCCTGAAAGAAATCCTGAATGTAATCCAGGATCTTCCGCTGCCGTTCAGATAACCTGCCCTTCGCCATTGCGTGCTCCTTTTCCCATCTGCTCCATGCAGGCCGGGGCTGTGATACGCACACTTGTTCGTATTCTAACGGAACATTCGTTCTATGTCAAGCGGCGGGAATCAAAAACCTCCCGCACACCAGGCGTGCAGGGAGGTTCCACCGGTTGCTGTTGCAGGCAGGTGCTACGGGATGAGCACCCGGATGAGGAGCCATACCTCCAGAACCAGGACAGCCGCAAATCCAACCAGTACGACTGTCTGAATGAAGCGCTCCATGCTGAATCTGCCGTGTTTCGGTTCGAGTGTATCCATGTGATATACCTCGTCCTGTCGATGTGCCAAATTCATGCGGCACCCCCACTCCTTCGTACTCATCATAACCCTTCACGGCTTGGAAAGGCGCGCTTTGTAAGCCGACTGCAAACTTGCACCGGGCACAGCGTAGCATGCTACAATGGTCGCATGCTCCGGGCACGTTTCTTCACACTGGGCCTCCTGATCCTCCTCTGCACATCCATGCTCGCAATTGGCGCTTCGGCACAGGACATCATTACATTGCGAGCGTACGCAGCGGATGTCGACTCCTTCCCGCGTATCGCCATCAACGTCAGCGTTAGCGACGACAATGGACAACTGCTGCAAGGCCTGCAGACTGGCGATTTTGCCATCCTCGAGGACGGTGAGCGGATTGAGGCAGTCGATGTTGAGGAGGAACGTCTGGGAACCCGCCTGGTGTACGCCATTAACACAAACATCGATCTGCGAGTGCGTGATGCATCCGGCCAGAGCCGCTACGAGCAGATTCGCAATGCCCTTCTCGCATGGTGGCAACTGCCTGAAGCGAGCGAACTGGGTGTGGACGATCTCAGTCTCCTGACGCAGGAATCGATGCTCGTCCCAAGAAGCGACTCAACAGCAGAACTCGCCGCCACACTTGACACCTTTGAACCCACATTCCAGGAAGATGTCGATGGGTACGCGTTCATACTGGAAGCATTGAACTTGCTCTACGACGCCCCTCAGAACGACCTGCCCACCTTTCTCATCTTTGCCACCCCCATCCTCCCCTCCAACGCAGAACTGCCCCTCGACAACATCATCTCCCAGGCGAATGAAATTGACACGGCGATTTTCCCCATCGTCCTCACATCCTCGGATGATCCCGAGCAACCAGGCATTGAACCGCTCCGCACAATAGCGGAAGCGACTGGCGGAGGGCTCATCATCTTCGATCCGGACGAAGGACTCCTCAGCCTTGCCGCACAGGTACTCTCGTTCCGGGACGTCTACAGGTTGAGTTATGATTCTCGCGTGCAGAGCGCAGGGGATCACTCCATCCAGATCGAAGCGGCACTGGAGGAGGGCGCCGCGTTGTCTGAGCCGCAAATCGTCTCCATTGCGGTTGAAGCTCCAGACGTGGTGTTCATCCAGCCGCCGCTTGAGATTGTCCGCTCGTCAGATGACACCGGCCTTCCACTCAGCGAATACCCTCCAACGGAACAATCCCTTGAGGTTCTCATAACCTTTCCGGACGGCTTCGATCGCGCCATCACACGGACAGCGTTGTATGTCAACGATGTCCTCGTCAGTGAGCGGACGGAGGCTCCTTTCGACCAGTTCGTATGGGATCTTTCCGATGTGCTGGAGCCCGGGACCTACGCCCTTCAGGCTGAAGTCGAGGACGAACTCGGTCTCGTCGCGAACACCATTTCTCACCGGGTCCAACTGGATGTCGACATCCCCCCCAGCGGCATCGCCGCGCTGGGTCCCGCGCTGGGATCGCTGCTTGGTGTCTTCGCACTGTTGATTATTGGCATCGCCAGCGTGACCATCCTGCTCACATGGATCCGTCGGCAGCGTCAACTGCAGCCAGTTCCCCAAATCAGCCCCGGGCGCGCCATCCTCTCCAGTCGAAGGTCAAATCTGTTAAATGAAGCTCTTCAAGCGCCGATCGAAGCGCATCTCATGTGGCCCGACGATGAAGACCATCCAGAACGGTGGATCCCGCTGACCGGTGCAGCCTACAGCCTCGGCAGCGATCCTTCCGTGGTTCCCTTCCCCATCATTCATCCTTCAGTGAGTGGTCTGCACGCCAATCTCAAACGCAACGCTGCAGGCGAGTACATCCTGCGCGACCAGGGCTCTTCGGCGGGCACCTGGATCAACTATGAACCCGTTGACCAAACGGGAAGCGCCCTGAAACACGGCGATCGCATTCACCTGGGACGGGTGGAGCTGCGGTTCATGCTTGACCATCCACCCGAAACACGTCATATTCAAACTACCGATCTGCGCGAAGACATGGCTGTTCACCCCACCGCTGGAGAGAACGCATGAACCCTTCGGACGCCCCGCATCTCACAATTGCTTCGCTGAGCCATCCTGGCGAGCAGCGCACGCTCAATGAAGATCGTTTCAAGACGGCGCATTTCGTCACATCATCACGCAAACCCGAGCCGGTCGTTCTTGCAGTCGTTGCTGACGGCATCGGCGGTCATCAGGCAGGTGAAGTCGCTGCAGAAATAACCATCGAGAGCATCTACACCGGTGTTGCAGGCTCCACAGGGCGAAAACCGCTGGAGATTCTCCGGACGTCTGTCCTGCGCGCCTGGAATCAGGTTTATCAGCAGTCGGAACAGCAATCCGATTTTGAGGGTATGGGGTCAACCGTCGCAGCGGCTCTGGTGGTAGGCAACCGGTTGTATATCGTCTACGTCGGGGACAGCCGCATTTATCTCCTTCGCAAGAAAGAGCTGCGGCAGATATCGATCGACCATACCTGGGTGCAGGAAGCCATGGATCGCGACATCATCACCAAGGAGGAAGCCGCCAATCATCCCAACGCGCATGTCCTGCGAAGGCACATCGGCGGCAACAGTCCCCCCGAACCTGATTTGCGCCTTCATCTCTTCCCTGGCGAACCTTCCCGTTCCGCAGCAAGCAACCAGGGTCTGGAGCTAGCGTCAGGAGACCAGATCCTTCTCTGTACTGATGGATTAACCGATCTCGTTCGCGGCAAGGAAATTGAATCACTGCTCAATACGCACCCCCCGGCAGAAGTGGTGAAATCTCTTGTTCAACTTGCGCGGATGCGGGGCGGACACGACAACATCACCGTTGTCCTTCTTGCAGCCCCGGACAGCATCTCGCCGCGCGACTTCAAATTGGCGCGATTCCTCCTCATCGCCTTTTTCAGCGTGCTCATCCTGTTGCTGATTACGGCTGCGGCTCTTGCTGCGGGCTGGTGGTTTGGAATCTGGCCCTGGATTTAACGACTCCTCCTTCAAGCTGGTCGTTGTATCCTCAAGCGGAAGATGGCCCGGTCGACACCGCCAAAGCGGTACTTGTAAGGCTCATCCCCTCGCATAAAATCCAGTTCAGACCGGTCATGCTCAATCCCCCATCGGATGAGATGAGCAAGCAGCACCCACCCGGCTGAGGCGGAGAAGAACTCCGGATTGATAGCGGAGTTGTACACCCACAATTTACCCTGATCATCGAAATTCAAATATGCAGCGGCAAGGATGCCGTCCGCCTTCAACATCGCTAGCTGGAGCCATCCTTCATCAAATGCAGAGCGCATCGATCTGCGAAACTGGGTCTCCATCGCTGGCTGCAAGAAGGCAGCCTTGCGTACATCGGTCCTCATTAAGGCCAGCATCCCTTCCAGACTCTCTTTGAAGGCGTCCCGGTTTTCAGCCACCTGGAATGTCAGACCGATTTCTCCGGCTCGTCGCAGCTTCCGGCGAATCTCATGCCGATACTTCTTTTCCAGTCCTGCGAGGTAGTCCTCCCAGCTCGAAGGCAGCACCACTGCCGGACAGGGCTGCAGCGTCGATTCAGCCACTCCCCAACCGCGCTCCCGTGAGGCTATTGCAAGGGCACGGCGTGACGGAGATGCATCGGGGAGATTGTAAAGGTCAAGAACCTGCCAATCGTCTGAACGCTGCCGGCTCAACGCATCCAGTAAATGCCCGGAGAAGACGTCCACGTCATCGGGCGCTGCGATGACATCCAGGTAATCTGATATTTCAATGCTTCCGAGGAACATCAACCGGTGCTCGTTCTCGGAGGATCGCGTTCGAAAGAGTGGGGCGATTCCGCGCACACGCCCTTCCACACGTCCGACGGCAATCCAGAGCTCACCCTCGTCCCACTCACCTCCCCCGAGCGTGCTCCACCAATGTTGGAGATAGCTATGCCGCAAGAATGGCACATTGGTTGCCGACCTTTCAACAAGAGCATCCCAAGCGGGCTGGAGTTGGCCGAACTGATCGGGTTGATGAATGAATTGGATGTCCATGTGACCTTTGAAGGCGTATACTGAAATTCTACCAAGCCCGGCAAGCGCGTTTCTACTCATTGCGGAGGGCAAACCGTTTCTGTACAATAAACCCATGATGCATTCACTTGAAGCTGATGTCGCTCTTCTTCATATTGCCGGGAAAGCCGCCCGTATAACGCCGCCACCTGGAACGCTCGCCCAGGCGGCTCCTCGGCGCTCGGCACGCGGGCGAGGTGATGATCTATTCTTTGTCACCATCGGCTCGCGCGGGGCGGACGCCGTCCCCCAAAATCTGCTGGACAACTTGAGTGCATCCGCCTCTGATGCCTATTATGGCACTCCGGGGTCGGTCACTTCCGCCCTGAGAGAAGCTGCCGCCTCCATGAACGACCGCATCCTCGACCTTAACCAGAGCACGTACCAGGACGAGCCGATGCAGGTCAGGGCAATGCTCGCCGTGATGCGCGGTGAAGATCTCTACCTCGCTCAATGCGGCGCCGGTCAGGCCATCCTCATCCGGCCGGGTATTGTGACGCGTCTCAGCTCTGATGACGCGTCCCGCTATCCTCTCGGCGGTTCCGCATCGCCGCATGTCCGGTATCACCACCTCGAACTCCGTTCAGGCGACATGCTGCTTCTGACAACGCATCCGAACCCCGTCTGGGGAGAAGCCACACTCACCGGTCTCTACAACCTTCTCCCCGAGCAGGCGATCGACAGACTCGTCGCAGCCAGCGCCGAAGATCTGGCGGGGATCCTCGCCCGGATTATTCCCGCCGGCGAAGCCTCCTCGGCCATTCTCGAACCTCCCGAGCGAACCAAACCGCCGGCCCGCGAACCGAAGGTGGATGCCGCCTCCAGCCGCGCCGCTGCTGCAATCGACCGCGTACGGACCGCCGCACAGCCGCTTCTGGACAGTATTCGGGGATTCCTGAACCGCATGGCGCCTGGACTCGCAGAACCCCAGCCGGCAAGCAATATGCCCTCCGGTCTTCTTGCGGCAACAGCCATCGTCGTCCCCATCATCGTGGTAGCCATTGCCGCCTTCGTATACTTCGGAAGAGGCAGGCAGTCCCAATTTGAATCCTATCTGGATCAAGCCCGCGCTTCACTTGCAGCGGCGCAGATGGGGGGCGATGAAGTTCAGGTCCGTGAGCACTATGAACAGGCCCTCCAGGATATCGACCTCGCCGAGAACTACCGGGTGACAACAGAAAGCCAGCAGCTTCGAACGCAAATCCAGGGAGCGCTGGATGAATTGAACATCGTATTGCGCATCGATTTCACCTCCATCATCCCGTCAGGCTTTGGCGCTGACGCGCGTATCACAGCAATTGCCGCATCGGATACCGATATTTACCTCTATGACGACGAGGCCCAGAAAATCTGGCATGCCTGGGGTAATCCCGGGAGGGAATACACCATCGACACCACCTTTGAGTGCCTGGATGGTCCCGGCAGTTTCCCCCGCATGGACGCTCCCATCGACATCGAAATCCAGGAAGAACCGGGCGCACTGGGCGTAGAAGGCGTGGTTGCGATCGATCACGATGGAACACTGCTGTACTGTGCTCCCGACCGGCAGCCGCTGATGGCAGAACTCACCCCGCCGGACGTTGGCTGGAGACGGATCACCGCCATCGATGTTTTCGGCGATACGCTCTACGTCCTGGACGCAGCCATCGACAGTGTCTACCTCTATAGTGCTGCGGGCGGTCTGTTCAGCGGCGTGCCGGAATTTTATTTCGCAGAAGAGGTCCACGACCTGAATGGAAGCATCGCGCTGGCGCTCGCCCAGGACGAACTCATTCTGCTGTTCGCTGACGGCAAACTTGACCGCTGCCGCCGCTATGAGGAATACGATCCCCAGGGCAATCCCCGCATCCGTGTGGAGTGTGAAGACAACCCCCAATTCGAGGATGAACGCGCTGGATTTGGCTCAAGCGAACAGATCCCGGGCGCAATCCCCATCGCCATGGAATACACGCCACCGCCTGAGCCATCGCTGTTCTTCCTTGACAGCCTCAACAACCGCATCTTCCACTACAGCCTGCGGCTGGTCTACCAGGCACAATATGTGCCGATTGAACCATTCGAGGGGGATGTCACTGCCCTCACCCTAGGTCCGTTAAACGATCTCTACGTTGCCGTAGGCAACCAGGTTTACTACGCGCAGACAACACGCTGATGTTTCGTTTTGACAAGCAATCTTCACAGGGCTACAATCGGCTCCAGAAGCCGTACTCGGGAAGGATCATCCTTTGAGCAGATGGGCGGGGAAATACGTCATTGGCCTCACCGGCAACATCGCGACGGGAAAAAGCGTCGTACGGAAGATGCTGGAGCATCTCGGCGCCTACGGCATCGATGCTGATGCCCTTTCCCACCGCGCCATCGCCAAAGGCGCACCCGGCTATTCGCTGGTCCTGAAATCGTTCGGGGAGTGGATCCTGGACGAGGAGGGGCAAATCGACCGCGTTCGATTGGCGAAAATTGTCTTCTCTGACTCGCAGGCACTGGAACGGCTTGAGGCCATTGTCCATCCCCTTGTAACACACGCCATCGACCTTCTTATCCGGCGATCCAAACACAGCGTTGTTGCAATCGAAGCCATCAAGCTGCTGGAAACAGATATCGCGGCTGGATGCGATACCATCTGGGTAGTGGACGCTCCGGTGGATTTGCGCATCTCCCGTCTGATGCACAAAAGGAAGATCTCCGAAGCCACCGCTCGCCAGCGCATCAGTTCCCAATCCCCACAAGCACTCAAACTGCGTTCAGCAAAGGTCGTCATCCATAACGACGGAACCTTTGAAAACACCTGGGACCAGGTGCAGGCCGCATGGGTCAAGCTGCCTAAGCCTGAGGAGCCGCTGCTCAGCGCACCTCCAGAAGCCAGCCCGGGACAGATGGTCGTCCGCCGCGGCAAACCGCAGGATGCGGACCGGATTGCGCGCTTCATCACGCGGGTGACTCATGGCAAGCGACGGATGACGAGGACAGACGTCATGGCCGCCTTCGGCGAGAAGGCATACCTCGTGATCGAAAAGGACGGGGGCATCGTCGGTCTGGCAGGTTGGCAGGTTGAGAATCTTGTCGCCCGTATAGATGAAATCTATTTTGAAACCGGGCTCCCGCTTGATCAAGCTATTCCGGTGTTGATGAATGCGGTTGAGAACTCATCGGTTGAACTCCAGAGCGAAGCCTCGCTCCTCTTCCTGCCCCCTTACCTCGCCCAGCACGTCGGCTCCTGGAGGGGTGTTGGATACCGACCGCAAACAGTGCAGGGGCTGGGCGTCCGTGCCTGGCAGGAAGCCGCCATCGAATCAATGCCCCGCGGCGCATCACTCTGGTTCAAGAAACTGCGTGAGGACCGAGTGCTTCGGCCGCTATAATCTCACTCCGCCACCCGGGAATTATCAAGAGGCGCCTCTGCGGGCGCCTCTTCTCTTCAACCGTATCCAGATGCCCTACCACCAGATGCGGAACGAATCCGTCGTCCGCTCCAGGATGGTTCCATAGGTCACGATGTATTCCAGTTCAACCAGATCGCCCGGCGCCTTGTCTTCAAAACGGAGCACGGCCTGGCTGATCCCGTTTTCGTCGGTGGGCGTGAGTAAAAGGATGCGGCGCTCGTCATCGAATTCAACCGCCAGTGTCACTGCTGCATTTTCGATCGGTCTGAAGTTCTGGTCCATCACATGGATATAGACCGTCATCTCATCATTTACGCCGACGACAGGCCTGGAGACAGAGGGGCTGAGTTGGAGGTGCAGGACCTCGTACGCGAACATGTAGCTGGGCTGCACCGGACGGAGCAAGTCTCGACTATACCCCATGTAGTTAAAATGCAGTCTGCCAAGCTGCGCAGCCCGCACCTGGTAACCTGGCGCATTCTCAGGGACCCATTCCAGTCGGAATCCCTGGAAATACTGCACCAGCCTTCCATTCTCGAGTGTCATTTCCGAAATCGGGTAACCAATCAGTTCCGGTCCACCTTGCTCGACGAAATACGTCAGGAAGGCATGGCAGACGCTATGCCCTGATTCAGGATAGTAGGTGCAACCAGCTCCCGCGTCATGGACATCGATCCGCTCCTGCCAGCCCCCCATCCACTCACCAAGGGGACTGAGACGCACGGTCAGGTCTCCACTTTCCGGATCGGCCGCCAGCTCAATTCTCGCGTTCTGCAAGTACTGAACGAGCAAGCCGGTCATGGGGTCATGGAAGGGATCGGTGATGGGATAACCCAGCAGGGCAAGTCCACCGTGGGTGTCAAAATAAGGCACAAAACGGGCATCGAGTGTATGTCCCGTTTCCGAGTAATATCGACCCGGCCCTTCGAAACCCGCCGCAGGAGAGGGAACCACAAGCATCAAGCAGAGGACAAGACTGCATACGGCCTTGATCCACGCCTGACGGTTCTGGACGTGCTTCATCGTCTGTCCCCTCCTCTCCATCTCAAGGCTCGCGATCTTCACCCAGGCGGATACGTACGTAGGAGTCATAGCGTTCTGCCGCAATCTCGCCCCGTTCAACCGCGGCGACGACCGCACAGCCAGGCTCGTGCATATGGGTGCAATCGCTGAAGCTGCAGTCCGCCACGCGCTCGCGCATTTCCGGGAAGTACGCATCGAGTTCTTCTGGCTCAATATCCCACAACGCAAGCGCCTTCAAGCCCGGCGTGTCCGCGACATACCCTCCCACCTTCAACGGAATGAGCTCCGGAACGACGGTGGTATGCTTCCCCTTCCCGGTCCCTTCCTGCACTTCCTGCGTATGCAATCCCAGGCCAGGCTGGATGGCGTTAAGTAAGCTCGATTTGCCAGCGCCGGAAGGTCCGGCGAACACACTCACCTTGCGCTTGAGACTGCGTCGCAGCGACCGGACCCCCCGTCTTGTGACGGCAGACGTATAGATGACGGAATACCCGATATCCTTGTAAAGGCCGAAATGCTCACGCGCGCTCGATCGTGTAACCAGATCGATCTTGTTTGCACAGATGATGACAGGGATGGATTCGCGCTCGCAGACGACAAGGAAACGGTCCAGCATCCGGAAGTTCGGATCGGGGTCAGCACAGGCGAATACGATGACCGCCTGGTCTGGATTTGCGACGATGATTTGCTCGATGTCCCTGCGCCCTGGCGCTCGGCGAGAGAGAACTCGCGTGCGCTCATGTACATCATCGATGATCGCCGATCCGTCGTCGAGAATGCGAACGGTCACACGATCCCCTATCGCCGCCGCATCGCTCTCGTATTTTCCCTTGGTAAGTTTCCCGCGCAGCCGTGCGACAATCGTCTCGTGTCTGGTCTTCACACCAAAGAAACCGGACTGGGCTTTGACAATCAAGCCCTCGCGGACGTCGCTTTCGGCCATCATGGTTCAGGCGTTTCCTCCGGAGCCTCACCTGCCTCGGGAGTCGGGGTGGCGGTCTTCAGGACGCCGATGCGAGATTCCCAGGGATAGATGGCGATCGGGCGGTCGTAAAAATACGATTCCATCACCCGTCGGAAGATGGGCGCCGCCCACTCCGAACCTTCACCCTGGTATTCAACAATCACCACAACGGCAATATCCGGCAGGTCTTCCCGCTCCTCGAAACTATACCCCGCGAACCATGCGTGCGGATCCTCAAGACCGCTCTGAGCCGTACCGGTTTTCCCCGCGATGTTCAGGTTCAATCCAAGGAACTCGCGCCAGGCGGTACCACCCTGCTCACTGACGACCATGGTCATGGCTTGCTGGATGATGGCTAGATTTTCCGGCGAGACAGGCAATGTGCCTTGCTCGATGGGCACGAACTCGTCCAGGACCTCGCCCTCAGCGTTCTGCATGCGCAGGACAATTTGCGGCTGGAAAAGTGTCCCGCCATTGCCTACTGCTGCGACGAATCGTGCAACCTGAAGCGGGGTCACATTCAAGGAAGCCTGGCCAATGGCAAGCTGAACAGCATCACCTGGCCCCCATTCCTCACCAAGATTCTCCAGCTTCCACTCCGGATCCGGAACGATCCCCGCCTCATCACCAAGTTCAATCCCCGTCGCTTCGCCAAGACCAAAACCAATCGCCATTTCCGGCAGGGCGGTGGTAAGACCGCGATTATAGAGATCAAGTCCGATGTGATAGAAGTATGGATTACACGAGTGCATCAACCCCTCTACGAGGGTGACTTCGCCGTGTGGTGGAAGCTCCTTTTCGACCGTCCAATCGTAGAATACCTGGCCGGGAAGCTCAGTAAACTCACCGGTGCACGTGTAGACCGTATTAGCATCGTAGTAGCCCGATTCCAGCGCTGCTGCCATGGTGATAATCTTGAACACCGACCCGAGGGGGTAGGTGCCATTCGTCGCGCGGTTGACAAGTGGCTGATTGAAATCGTTGACAATATCCGGAAGCAAATACTGCCAATTGGGATTGCTGATGTCGAAGGCGTGCGGGTCGAAGCCTTCCGAGGATGCCATTGCTAGCACGGCGCCGGTATCGCGCTCAAGCACGACGATGGCACCGTTGAAACCCTGAATAGCCTGCTGGACATTTTCCTGGAGGTCGCGATCGATGGTCGTATAAATCGCCATCGGCAGCGCGATGTCACGCGCGGCGATCACGCGCACCGTTTCCCCGCGCTCGTTGATCAGATAGAGTGTTCCTCCTGGCGTACCGCGCAATTCATCTTCGTACACGGCTTCCAGTCCAATTTGCCCGACGTACTCGTCCCCCTGATACCCGAGCGCCTGATATACCTCCAACTCCTCCTGGGTAATCTGACTGATGTAGCCCACAGCATGGGCAGCGATTCCACCACCGTAGTAATACCGTCCCGAATAGACCGTCGGAGAAACCCCGCCAGTTCCAAGGAGGACATCGCTTTCCCGCAGGTAATCTTCATACGAGACCTCGCCCAGGGGGATGTACCAGTCTGGAAGCGCATACTCGTAGGTCTCGGCAATTGTCTCAGATGGAACATCGAGTAAACGGCTCAAGGAGCTGAGCATGATCCCTTCGGAATCGCCTTCACCAATCTGCCCTGGCACCACACCCAGAGCGACGATATCGGTTTCGCTGGCCAACGCGAGCCCATTACGGTCATAGATATTGGCTCGAGTGGGGGTCTGGATATCCAGATACAGGTCATATCCTTCTTCCAGGTCTGGCAACAGCATCGGTCGGGCCCAGGACACTACCCAGCCATCATCATTGCGTGTGAGCTCGAGCCGATTCTCGCGTTCGAACTCGCCTACAGCAGCACTGCTGTAGGTCACCCGGAAACGCACCTCCGCCGCTTCCGGATTGACAAGTGCTGCGATGATTTCATACTCAATCCGTGCAAGCGCCGTGGTCGTACGGAACCACTGGTATTCTCCGATAAATTCCGTCTCACTGATCCACTCCTGCGTCAGTGGGCTGAGCATGGCATACATGTCACTGTATGCTCCCTCGACCCAGGCATCGAGAAAAGCTCTGGCTGCTTCCTCGGCATCCGGTGCATGTACAGTTGTCACATTCGGATTGGGGAGTGTTGCGCCAGCCGACTCCGCCGGGCCTCCTCCGAACAGTGAACATCCTGTGAGCATGATCACCATGAGCAACAAGCCAAGCTTGTGTTTGTTCACACATCACCTCGTAGGATTGAGCGATACACCGGACAGGTATAGCCTGTCGCCTGCTGGCAGGATGCAGGGACATCGGATGGAGCATTAAACCCGATCCTCTTCATGATTCGGGTAAGATGACAGAGCGGCAGCCCCATCACATTCGCATAACAGCCTTGCATTCTCTCCTCATCAACGGGCGAGAAGGGATGATCCTGGATGCCGTACGCCCCAGCCTTATCCATCGGTGAGCCGCCGCGAATATACGCCATCATCTCATCATCATCATACGCCCGCATCGGCACGATGGTCTCGCAGGCATCCAAATGTGTCTCCCCGTTCCTCTCATCCAACACAGCCACTGCCGTTCGTACTCGGTGGGTCCGTCCTCGAAGCCGGCCAAGCATCGTAATAGCTTCTTCTGCCGATTCCGGCTTTCCAAGGATGTCGCTGTTGTCAATCACCACGGTGTCGGCTGCGAGGATGAGTTCCGAGGCCCCAAGCTCTCGCGCGGCCTCGGCTTTCCCTTTTGCGAGGAGGATCGGAACATCCTCCACACTGGCGGCTCTTACGCGTGATTCATCGAACGGCACTGGCTTCCAGGTCGCTTCCCAACCCGTCAAAGCCAGCAACTGCCGGCGGCGTGGAGATTGTGATGCAAACAGCATGGATGGCTGGGTTGGTTCCATGGAAAGGTGAGGCCGCCTCCAGACGACGCTTCTCCGCTTAGACACCTGAATCGTGATCAGGATTCTAACATAGTCACATCCCCCGCTCCACTCCCCTCAGAACATTCGTGGGGACGCCCTCACGGAGAGCCGCAATGGTACAATGCCCGTATCCATGGACCTCTTCGACCACGCAGCGCAGGAACGGATCAAGCGCACGGCCCCACTCGCAGCGCGAATGCGGCCGCAGTCATTCGATGCCTTTATCGGGCAGGAGCACATCGTGGGGCCAGGCCGGCTCCTCCGGCGCGCCATTGAGGCCGACCGGCTGTTCTCCTCCATCATCCTCTGGGGTCCTCCCGGTGTCGGCAAGACGACACTCGCCAGGATTATCGCCAACAGCACCGAATCCCACTTCTCGGTCATCTCCGCCGTACTCGCCGGAAAGGCTGACCTCCGCCGCATTATCGACGAAGCCAAGGAACGACGGAAACTCTACGACAAGCGCACCACACTCTTCATCGACGAAGTCCACCGCTGGAACAAAGCACAGCAGGATGGTCTTCTCCCCTTCGTCGAAAATGGGACGATCACACTGGTCGGTGCGACAACCGAGAATCCCTACTTCGAAGTCATTCGCGCGCTGGTCTCCCGATCTCGCATCTTTCAACTCCACCCCCTCAGCCCGCCCGCATTACGTCAGGTCCTGGAGCAGGCTCTGAAGGACGAGGTGCGCGGCCTCGGCGACCGCAAGGTTCAGGTGGACGAGAACGCCATGACGCATCTTGTCGACATGGCAGGCGGGGACGCGCGCAATGCGCTGAACGCCCTGGAGCTTGCTGTCGAAACCACACCACCATCCGAGGACGGCGCCATTCATGTCACGCTTGCCGTCGCCCAGGAATCGATCCAGCGTCGGGCTGTGCTGTACGACAAAGATGGTGATGCCCATTACGACACAATCTCGGCATTCATCAAATCCGTGCGCGGCTCTGATCCAGACGCCTCTCTCTACTGGCTGGCGAAGATGCTTTATGCAGGTGAGGATCCGCGCTTCATCCTGCGCCGACTGCTCATCCTCGCGTCTGAAGATATCGGACTTGCTGATCCTCAAGCCCTGGTTGTTGCCAGCGCAGCCGCCGCCGCCTTCGATCGTGTCGGACTGCCGGAAGGCGTTTACCACCTTGCAGAAGCTACGCTTTATCTTGCAACGGCACCCAAGTCCAACTCCACCGGCGCCTACTTCAAAGCGTACAAAGCGATTGAAGAACGCGGTGAACCCGATGTCCCGCTTCACCTGCGAGACGCCAGCCGAGATGGCGCAGCGCTCGGACACGGCAAACAGTACCGTTACCCACACGCTGAACCCGCTCACTTCGTGGAGCAGCAGTATTTACCGGATCACCTGCTTGGCACCTCCTTCTATGAACCATCCGATCAAGGATACGAGGCAGTCATTAAGGCGCGGCTCGACGCCTGGCAGATCGCGCAGCGAAAAGCACTGGGCATCGAGGATGTCCAACCCTCCGAAGAGCCCACCATCGAAGATATACACAACATCAAGCGCCATCATTCGCGCTGACCCCGGCAAGGAGCATTTCATGCCCCAGATTTACCTCATCCGGCATGGTGAAAACGATCTTGTCAAAGAGAAACGGTTGGCAGGGCGGCTCCCCGGTATTCATCTCAACGACAGGGGACGCCAGCAAGCCGCAACCCTGGCCGTGTTGCTGGGTGATCTGCAATTTCATGCCATCGTCTCCAGCCCGCTTGAGCGCGCCATGGAAACCGCACGGCCGCTTGCGAAGCGATGCAGTCTTCCTGTGACGACCCATAATGGTTTGATTGAATTCGATTACGGCTCATGGCAGGGAAAAACACTGAAAGCGCTTCGCCGTCGAAAACTCTGGCCTCTCGTCCAACAGCACCCTTCCAGGATGCAATTCCCGAATGGGGAAAGCTTCCTCGCCGTCCAGACACGCGCGGTTGCCGCGATCGAAACGATCCTACGCACGTACCCGGAAGACGGGATGCGCATCGCTTGCTTTTCCCATTCCGACGTCATCAAACTCATCCTTGCGTCCTACATCGGACTTCCAGTGGACTTGCTTCAGCGTTTGCAGGTTGCGCCGGCTTCAGTGTCGATCCTCTCCCTTACAGGGGAGCATGTTCGCCTCGTGACGATGAATGATCAACGCGCCACACAAAGCGGTGCCGCGCTTTGATATACTCTACAGTAGCGAATACACTGCGTCCCTCTTGCGCAGCGTCCGGAGTATGCAATGCCCCTTCGATATGATCTCAAGCCCGTCCACCACCTGACGACCGGGACCACTGGCGAGCCGGGGAAACGCGTCTTTTATCTCCAGGCTGGAGACGGCGAGGAGACCATCACGGTCATCATCGAAAAAGCCCAGTTACTTTCCCTTGAGAAAGGTGCATCGCAATTTCTGGATGATCTCGAGGAACGCTATACCGACATTCCACCCGCCTCGGAGAGCTACAACGAGGATGGGATGGCGCTCCAGACCCCGCTCGACCCCCTCTTCCGCGTCGGGAATCTGGGACTGGGATACGACGAAGAAGAAGACCTCATCGTTTTGCTTGCGCGCGAGATTGGTCCCGACGAATTTGATCCCGATGAGGTTCAAATGATCCGCATCTGGTGCTCCCGTTCTCAATTGAAAGCACTCATCCATTACGGGTTGATCGTAGCCAGCCAGGGCCGGCCAATCTGCCCCCACTGTGGAGAACCCATTGATCCCGAGGGGCACTTCTGTCCAAAGCGCAACGGCCACAAGCATTGATCTCCTTCCCTGGGTCATGACCCCCGCATGGATATCCCTGACCTTGAACGCACACTGCACATTCTTGCCCATGGCCGCATGGCGATTCATGGGCAGTTCGTCCGCGGCTCAAATGCGACTCTGTACGTCCATCTGCAGGATAAGTCCGAGGAACGCTGGGCCGTGTATAAGCCACGGCAGGGGGAAACTCCGCTCTGGGACTTTCCCGATGGAAGCCTTGCAGCGAGGGAAGTAGCCGCCTATCTTGTGTCCGAAATGCTGTCCTGGAACCTCGTCCCCCCGACCGTCTTCCGTCGCGATGCGCCATACGGCGAAGGCTCTGTGCAGCAATTCTTCCATTACGATCCCGATCTCCATTACTTCACCTTTGACGCAGCGACGCGCGCACAGCTTGACCGGGTCGTCCTGTTTGACCTACTCATCAACAATGCTGACCGAAAAGCCAGCCACATCCTGCTCGATGATGAAGGTCGGCTCTGGTTGATCGATCATGGCCTCACATTTCACCACGAGCCCAAGCTCCGCACAGTCATCTGGGAATTTGCAGGCAAGGTTGTACCCTCACATCTCAAGCAAGACATCGAGCGACTGATCCGGAATCTGACGGCATCCCCGTCTCATCAGGATGCCCTCCTCCACCTCATGACACCGCTTGAACTGGAAGCGCTATTGGGGCGTGCGAAGCGCCTTCTCACACTCACGCACTTTCCTGAGCCAGGGGAGCGGCGTGCATTCCCTTACCCGTTGATATAATCCGGAATCAGCCTGCACAAATTATCGGAGAGAAGAGCATGCCACATCGCCGCCTCGCACTTATTGGTTTTGGAAACGTCGGACAGGCTTTTGCCAGATTACTTCTCCGCAAGAAGACAACGCTGGAGAAGAATGCCGATCTGACCTTCTCGATTGCGGGGATTTTCACCCGCAGCCATGGCGCAGTTTGCCATGAAGACGGGATTGACATCGCCGCCGCTCTCGAGCGAGCTGCCAGCGGTCAAAAAATCGGCACGTCTGATTTCGACGACGCACTTGCCTTCCTCGATGAATGCGAAGCGGATATCCTCGTTGAGAATTCTTCCGTCAATGTCGTCAACGGAGAACCTGCCCGGACCTACATGCTCACGGCATTGCAGAAGGGAATGCATGTCATCACGGCAAACAAAGGGCCGATCGTTCATGCCTATGAAGACCTGGTGGAGACCGCAAAGAATAACCAGCGGCAGATCCGATTTGAGTCGACTGTCATGGACGGCACTCCCATTTTTTCCCTCTGGCGGGCTGCGCTTCCTGCCGCAGAGCTGCACGGATTCCGCGGGATATTAAATTCCACCACCAATCTCGTCCTCGGATTAATGGAGGAAGGGATGCCCCTCCGTGCAGCCGTCCAGCGGGCGCAGGACCTCGGCATTGCAGAAACTGACCCCAGCGGAGATCTGGAAGGGTGGGATGCCGCCATTAAAGTAGCCGCCCTTATCCGTGTCCTGCTCAAAACGCCCTTCACGCCCCAGCAGGTCGCACGCGAAGGCATCAGCCGGATCAGCCGGGATGCCGTTCAGCAGGTACGGCAGGAAGGGCGCCGAATCAAACTCGTCTGTGAAATGAGGCGCGACGGTGATCGTATCCACGCACAGGTACAGCCTATGGACATCGGCGCGGATGACCCGCTCTTTCAGATTAACGGCACATCGACCGCAGTGACCTTTTACACCGATGTACTTGGGGCGCTTACCATCGGGGCACAGGACCCCACGCCCGACACAACCGCCTTCGGCCTCCTCGCAGACCTCATCAGTCTTTCGAACCGTGTCTGAGCCATACCGTGTCGATGCCTTGTGAGGAAGCACCCCACTATCGCATTTATCCAGATGGAGCAGGACTATGGAATCCAATCCATTTATCGCCTTACTACTCATAACCGGACTGGCGCTTATCGTTCCCATCATCCTCGGCCGCTTTCGCCGTCTTCAACTGCCCATCGTCGTCGGAGAGATTTTTGCCGGCATCCTCATCGGAAAGAGCGGCTTGAACCTGGTTGCCGATTCGCCCACCCTGAAATTTCTGGCTGAATTCGGCTTTGCCTTTCTTATGTTCCTCTCCGGTCTGGAAATCGACTTCAGCATCATCCTCACTGCCCGGTCCGATCGAGATCAGGCGTTCTGGAAACGGCCCCTTCCATTCGCCGTCATCATGCTTTTCTTCACGCTGGCTCTATCCATCTTTGCGAGCATCTTTCTTCATCAGCGAGGGTGGGTCGATGACATCGTGCTCGTCGCTCTCATTCTCAGTACAACTTCGCTCGGAATCGTCGTCCCTGTTCTGAAAGAAAACAGGCTCTTCCGGGAGGAGTTCGGGCAGATTCTGCTGGTGACAGCTACCGTTGCAGACTTTGCCACGCTCCTCCTCCTGACGGTGGATATCGCCATACAGAGTTCAGGATTAACTCTCGACCTGCTCCTGATGCCTGCCCTCCTCGCGTTGTTTGTCCTCAGCGCCCGCTTTGTCAACCGGGTTACGACCCGTCCAATCATCCAGCGCGCGCTGGATGAAGTCTCCAGCGCGACATCGCAGATTCGCGTGCGAGGAGCCTTTGCGCTCATGGTCGCCTGGGTGGTGCTGGCTGAAACACTCGGTGTGGAGCTCATCCTGGGCGCTTTCCTCGCCGGCGCGATTGCGGGTCTCATCTCCCAGGATAACGAGAATGCGCGCGAGAAGCTTGACGCGATCGGCTACGGCTTCTTTGTTCCCATCTTCTTCATCATGGTTGGTGTGGAACTCGACCTGGGCGTCTTCACAGAATCTCCCGAGGCGCTGCTGCTGATTCCGCTCCTTCTCATGGTTGCGTTTGCGGTCAAAATCATCCCGGCGCTTCTTCTTCGAGTGAAATTCTCCTGGCGCGATTCGATTGCAGGTGGCGTTCTTCTTTCCTCACGCCTTTCACTCATCATCGCAGCGTCCTCGATCGCGCTGAGCATCGGCGCAATCAGCGAAGCTCTTAACGCTGATGTCATCCTTCTCGCCGTGATGACGGCATCCCTTGCGCCATTCGGTTTCAATCAGTTGTTTATCAACAAGGAGGAAGAGGGGCGTTCCGGCACCCTCATCTATGGCGATGACCGCATTGCCGAAATGCTTGCACGCAATCTCCTCGCACTTGGGGAGAAGGTGACCTTGCTTTGCGCAAACCCGGAGCGGTCAGAAGAACTCGAGCGCGCAGGGCTCACGACGCTTTCCGGCTACCCCACCTGCGAGGAAGCACTTCTTGCAGCTCAACCCCAGACCGCGCAGGCGCTCGTTGACCTCACCACCAACCCCGAGGATACGCTCGCGCTGTGCACCCTCGCGCGTGAGACCTACGGCATACCGACGGTCGTTTCCCGAATCGGCGATGTCGATCTCATCCCCAAACTTTCCGAGCTTGGCGTCAAGGTCGTGCAGCCCGCCCTGGCTACCATCATGGCACTGGAGGGGGCATTGCGCTTTCCGACCGCCTTTGATGTGCTAATGTCATCCGATGAGGAAATCGAGGTTGTCGAAGTTGTGCTCACCAATCGTTTTCTGGACAACGTCCCCATCTCCAGGCTGAATTTACCCGGCAATACTCTTGTCCTGAGCATCCAGAGGAACCAGAGCGTTCTTGTGCCGCAGGGCGATACACGTTTGCGGCTCGGAGACCATGTCGGTCTGATCGGCAACCCGGATTCACTCTCCCTGACGCGGATGATTCTGTCCCTATGACCCTCGGCTTGTCTGAAAAGGATTGACAGCGCCCAACCAGGAATGGTAGACTACGCAACGAATCTTACGAAAGGAAGGCGCATTGAAGATGTTCACCATGTTTACTTCGGCAGTTCGCAGCGGCGCTGCATCCATGCCTACGCGTAGTGCGCCTCCTGGCAGGTAGACTCACCGAAACGTGATTCACGCCGCGGGTGCACACAAGCACCCGCGGTTTTTCTTTTCCTAGTCCGAATGGCTGCGGGATGTCCGCAGCCATGTTTTTTATCAGGAGGATGAAGATGGATCGCACAAAAGCTCGCATGCACCACTAACCCTTTCCTGAGCACTGCTTGCCTCTCATCACGTATCCAAACGTCCATACGAGGCCTGCCCAGATCGCCGAGGAAGGGTCACTGACTAGACAGGAAACAGTCTCCGCAACCAGGAGAGAAGAACATGTCTACGCAACCCATTGACAATGCAATGCTGAAGATGCCGATCAGCCTGCCTGTCCATAATGTAAAACTACGTCCCTTCCGTACTGATGAGGATTTCGCGTTGATCGCGTCCATCAAGCGTCGCTGCCTGCAAGCAGACAGGGTGCTCCGGCTGCCGACACGCAGCAGTATCGCCAACGCCTTCGCGAGCCTTGGCGGATTCCAGCCAGCACGCGATGTGATGATTGCTATGCAGGATGATAAACCTGTGGGATATGTTCGCCTGCATGCACATCAGGATGGGGATGGAAGGACGCTCCTGCAGCATCGCTGTTACACGCTGCCCCGGATGCGCCATTCCGGCCTCAGCGAACACCTGCTTGCGTATGCCGAAGGCAGACTGCTTTCACGGGTGATCGACCTTGACTCCAGGAACATGGTGATCCTCACAAGTGACGCCTACGAGACCGAGGTTGAAAAGTGGGGCCTGCTGGAGCGCAGCGGTTACCGGATTGCCACAACCTACGACGACATGGTATGCGATCTGGGTTTGATCTCCCCGCCAGAGCATCCAGCCTCGGGGTGGGATGTGCGGCCTGTCCAACTCTCTCATAGAGAGGACATTCTGGCATGGCTCCAGACGATCGAGGGGGACGCACTCCACCCCATCGAAGCCAATCTGTGGCGGCGAGAAATGCAGCAATCGCCGTTGCTCTGGTGGACGTTGCTTCACGATGATCACATCGTTGGATGCGCCATCTGCCGCGTCGACCGACAGGAAAACATGACTCTCGGGCGCCGTCGGACGTACATCGACCGGATTGTCTTTGATCCTGCATGCCACGGGAACGGTGGTGAGGAGTTCTTCATCGCGAGCCTGCTCTGGCACCTGAAACGACTCGGATTGCGCGAAGCAGTATGCAGGGTCAATCCTGACCACCCGGTATGCGGGCATCAGCGGCTTGCCGGACTCGGGTTCCGGCGCATTGCCCGCTACTCTTCGTATTGGAAGAGCCTGAATTAGCCAAAGTGCCACACGGAGAAGACAACATGAATACGGATCCCTTTCATCCCCTTATCAAAGAAAACTTCCACGTTGAATCCGTGGATCTTAACCGGCTGTCGGAACTGGTGGCGATGTTCAATCGTTGCTCCCAGACCATGATCGGCGAGGATGATTTCTCGCTGGAGGAATACAGGCTGGAATATCAAGTGCCGGGTTTTAACCTGGAAAAATCGACACGTGTTGTATACACACCTGACAACCGGCCTGTCGGTGTTGTCGAGGTCTGGGATCATGACCCTGTGCCCGCTCATCCATATATCTGGGCCCTTGTGGACCCGGAATGGGAAGGGAAGGGGATCGGCAGCGCCATGATGACGTGGGCGCTTGTCCGTGCACGCCAGGCCCTGAAGCGCGTGCCTGCCGATCTGCGAGTCTCGGTGCGATCCTCTGTGACAGCCAACTACCAGCCTGCCCGTGAGCTGCTGGAAGACTTCGATATGACGCCGATCCGGCAGTATCTGCGCATGATCATCGATCTCGATGAAGCGCCCCCTGCGCCCGAATGGCCCACCGGAATCACGTTGAGACCCTTCCGGCCAGACCAGGACGCTGAAGCTGTTTACCGCGCCGAGGATGAAGCCTTCCGCGATCACTGGGGATATGTCGAAAAGCCGTTTGAGACAGGGTTCGAGGAGTGGAAACACTACACCTTGAATCATCCGGATTTTGATCCTACGCTCTGGCTCATCGCCATGGATGCCGACGACATCGCCGGACTTGCCCGCTGCGTCGGTGTTACCAGCAACGATCCAGACATGGGCTGGGTGAATGTGCTCGGGGTGCGCCGCCCCTGGCGGCGTCGTGGACTTGGGCTGGCGTTGCTGCGTCACTCCTTCTGCGCCCTTTATCAGCGCGGAAAAAAACGCGCCGGGTTAGGCGTGGATTCCACAAGCCTTACCGGCGCAGCCAGGCTGTACGAAAGGGCAGGGATGCACACCGCACGTATCACCACGAGTTACGAACTCGAGCTGCGGGAAGGTGTCGAAAGCATGACTGAAACGGTACCAGCCTGACGGCAGTCTCAGGGGGCGGAGCGATCCGCCCCATGAACTCCTGGTTTCATCAAAACCACGGGCAGGTTACAATCTCATGTGACAACCATCAACGCAGCTTGAGGAGCCAACACAATGAAAGCAGTGATCTGGGACATGGGCGGTGTGTTCATCAGAACACCGGTGCGCGACGGTAGAGAGAAGTGGGAGAGAGCATTCAATCTCAAACAAGGCGAGCTTGAGCACATTGTGTTCGGCGGTCATTCTGGATATCAAGCCAGCATTGGCGCGATTACGCCAGACCAGCACTGGGCGTGGATTTACGAGCACCTTGACGTTCCACAGCATCAACAGGAGGAATTCACCACCGATTTTTGGTCTGGAGATATCGTTGACTACAGCCTCATCAAGCACATCGGCGAACTCCAGAAACGGTACCGCACAGGATTGATTACCAATGCCTGGCTGGATATCCGTCACTTCCTTGAAGACATCTGGAAGGTTGATTCCGTCTTCGATGAAATCGTCATTTCAGCCGAAGTCCGGATCGCGAAACCGGATCACGCCATATACAAAATGATGCTTGAAAGGCTGGATGTTTCCGCTAAAGAATCCGTATTCATTGACGATTTCGTTGAGAATATTGATGCTGCACGCGCCCTGGGTATGCATGGAATCCAATTCCGGAACCCCGACCAGGCGCTTCGGGAACTCACCGCCCTGTTGAACGAAGACTAACCAGAAGAGGAAGCATGGGGAAGAAAAAACCCTTGCCCCCGTTTGACCAGGATCTCATCAGTGCCGTCCGGTTTGGCCTTGACGATGCGTTTCAGGCTGCGCTTGCAAACGCCATTCGCGAGTGGCCTGATCCTCTGGATGTATCAGACGGCGAATGGGATCAGTTCAAGGTTCGCCTCTCTCGCCTCGCATCCGCCATCTGTATCGCAGCCTCCGCTGATACATGCCGTACCATCATCACGACACTGCTGGAGCACAAAGCCCTTGCCGCTCGTTGTCTGGGCATCATGTGTCTGCCACATCGATGGAACCAGATACGCCCATCGACCTTGCCAGCCCTCGCCGCAAGCCATGCTCGTATCCGATCATGTCTCATCACCGCGCTCCAATCGCTTCCCGACGCCGAACGGCGTGTCATCGCCGAGGACTGGCTCTCATCCACTGACCCGTCCATCCTCGCCACCGCCATCCATATCTTCCCCGCGTCGACGCCTCAGGAAACGATCGCCATCCTGGAACGCCTGCGCCCACAGCTCCACCCTTCTGTCCAGGAGGCCATGATTCAAAGGAGTGTTAGCGCAGCACGTCAGGATTCTGGCGCAATGTTTTCGGCTTTTCACCAATGGGCAACCGATCTTCGTCCGGGAGATGTGTTCATCCTGACTCGCACCCTGGCGCAGCAGCCCCTGCGGAGCGATCTCACCTCTTGCTTTGACATCCTCTCCATCCTTGGTGAGAATTGTCCTGGCTCTGCGGAAGCCGACCGCATCCTCGGAGCCATCCGCGCCCTCGCCCGCGAGCATGAAGCCGCTCTAGTTCATGAGCAGCTCGCGATCTGGCAGTCCTCCTCTTCCAGAAGCTTGAAGGATCTCGCTGCGAAGGCTCAGCGAAGAGTACAGCGTAGCTGAAGAAGCCGAAACGTTGCACGTTTCCTCGCATAGTGGCACAATACGTGTGACCGGCAGATTTCCGAAGGGAATCGCCGTCCCGTGCAAGCACGCTGTCCTCAGGGGGGAACCCGGACAACCATGAAACAATCCAGGCCACCCGTTCTTACAAAGCCTCTCCTCCTCTTCCTCATCGGCATTGCATTATCGGAAGTTTCCTACACACTCACCATGGTCCAGATACCGATCTACCTTGTGGAACTTGATGCGGACGTGGTTAACATCGGCGCCTTCTATTCCATCGCGCTGATCACGCCCATGCTGCTGCAAATCTTCGGAGGCTGGTTGTCGGACAGTGTCGGACGCATACGCATCATACGGGTTGGCAGCCTTGCTGGTATTCTCACCTATGTGCCATACCTTCTGGCATCGACCTGGCAGGGTGCCATCCCGGGTCAGATCCTGCGCGCCCTGGCCACATCCTTCATCCTCCCCTCATACCGGGCTTACCTGGCCGACACCACCTCCCCGGACATCCGCGGGCGTGTGTTCGGAACTGCCGAATCCATTCGAAGTGTTGCGTGGATTGTCGGTCCGCCCATTGGAGGGCTCATCGCCCAGGCAGGAGGCTCTCACTGGTGCTTTGCGCTGGCGTTGCTGACCAGTGCAATTGCTTCTGCTATCTTCTTCCTGAACATCGACGCCTCTGCAGAAAAAATGGAGGAAAGGAGCACGTTGAACTGGCCCTCATTCAAACATTCCATGCAAGACATGGGGGCGCTGCTTGTTTCCGGCGGATTGGTCACGTGGCTGCTCATTACGGATGGCATTCGTGACATCTCCTTTCACATTTCCTTTGACCTCATGCCGGTGTACCTCACGAACATCGCCGGGTTCAGCAAACAGACCATCGGGCTCCTGGATGGCATTCATGGTGCAGCTTGGACCATCACGTGCGTTTTCGCCGGTTGGCTAATCGACCGCACCAGTGAGCGGCTTGGCGTCTTGCTCGGTCTCATCGGCCTCATCTGTTCACCGCTTCTCTTTGCCTTCGCCGGCGGGTTCCCTGGCTTCATGCTTTCATGGATCTTTCTTGGTGTCGGCGGGGCAATCCTCGATCCTGCGCTGAACGCCATCATCGCCCGCGGCGTCCCCACCCGCCTGCGTGGTGTGACGTATGCCCTTATCGCAACCACACTCGGGCTCCTTTCCCTTCCGTTCCCCTGGATTGGCAGCCAACTCTGGGCTCACTTTGGGCCTCAGGTGCCGTTCCTCACAACGGTCGTTCTCGCATCCTTTGCGCTCATCCCCGCGTGGAAGAAACTCCGAATCCCGGAATCTGGAGAGGTTCCGGCCTGACCCACGGATGGGCACCTCGACGCCCTTGTCAGCTGTCCACCCAACCTCCTTCTGCTTGCGCTATAATCCACCCGGAACAACAAGGCCAGTCCACCCGTACCGAAAAGGCATCGATCGTGGTTTCTCTGGAATCTTCACTACAGGATGAAGACCTCGGCCGCTTGAGAATACTCGCGGAGTTATGGGGCATTGACTCGGAAGGGGCAAGGGAAGATCTCCTGCCAACGCTCCTGGACTCCATGCTTGACGACGACTTGCTGCTGGAAATCGTGCAAGCGCTCCCGCCATCCGTCCTGGAAGCACTTGATGCCATCTTACATCGCGATTCCCCGCTGCCATTCGCCGACTTCAACCGGGACTTTGGGCCTTTGCGAGAGATGGGGCCGGGGCGCCGAGACCGGGAAAAACCATGGCGATCGCCCATCTCTTCCCTTGAGCAACTCTGGTATCGGGGCTTGATTGCCAGGACCTTCATGGACACCCCTCAGGGATTGATGGAGTTCGTTGTCGTTCCTGCGGATCTCGCCGCCAAACTCCCCACTGCAGCCATCAGCAGGATGCCGGTGCCGGGAGAACCCTCAGCCCATCCCGTCCAACCCTCGCCTCGCACCAGTCATCTCCTTGAAGACCTCACCACCCTGTTGGCGTATCTTCGCGTGTACCCGGAAGTGTCCCTTGAACCGCTTCCGGACGACCTGTCCCGTCATATCCTCCACCCCGGGACAATACCCTTTCTCCTCGCGCTGCTTGAGGATATCGGCATCCTGTCCTCCTCTCCATTGCACGTGATCCCGGAGCGTGTCAAACCTTTCCTTGAAGCGTCTGACCAGAACATTCAGCATCTGCTGGTACAGGCCTGGCGCGCAAGCCGCCGCTGGAACGATCTGGCCCATGTGCCAGACCTTATCTATCCAGAAGCCTCATGGCCCAATAATCCGCTTGTTTCCAGGGAGGAAATTCTTGCCTTTCTCATGAGCATACCCGCAGGAGAATGGTGGGATCTCGAATCCATCGTCCAGTCGATAAAAACCTCTCGCCCTTCGTTTCAACGTCCAGGCGGGGATTTCGATTCGTGGTATGTGCAAAACCGGGACAACGGTCAGTTCCTGCGGGGTTTTGAACACTGGGACCATGTGGAAGGTGCATTAATCCGTTTCATGACAACGAAGCCCATGGTCTGGCTCGGACTCCTGGAGACAGGCACCGACTCGTCTAACCTTGATTCCGTCACTTCCATTCGGCTGCTTCCCGAAATGGCATTCCTCGAGGAGATGTCATTCGAGGACCAGATGCAGGGAGAACCTGTGACATCCCTGGTCAAATCAAACGGGGAAATCATCGTTCCTCCAGGGACTCGACCACACACACGCTACCAGCTTGCCCGCCTGGCGCAGTGGGAATCACAGGATCACCGCGGATATCACTACCAGATCACGCCCTCCTCGCTGGACCATGCGATGCAACAGGGCCTCGAACTCCGCCACATCCTCAGCATCCTGACCCTGGCAGCCGGACAGCCCATTCCGCCATCCCTCTCGACTGCGCTCAAACGCTGGGACGCCCAGGGACCGGAAGCTCGAATGGAACACGTGCTGATTATCCGTGTCGCCCGTCCGGAAATTCTGGATGCGCTCCGCGATGCAAGGGCAACATCCCGATACATTATCGAGCGGCTCAGCCCAACCACGGCGGTCATCCCCGAGAGTGCCCATATGGCCTTTATCAAGGCTGCCGCCGATGAGCGCATCCTGGTCGAGCCGCTTCCCCAACATGAAAACAGCGCCTGATCAGGCGCTGCTCGGTTCCGCCCTTGTCCCGGTTACGATCGGCGTCGTCTGGAAATCTGGCGGGGGTGGGCTGCTACGGCCTTCTTCAATGCAGATTTCAATTCATCCATCGTAACCGGCTTGAAGACAAATGCATCCGCTCCCAGCCGGATGGCTTCCTCTACCTGCACGTCTGTGGTCTCGGATGAAAGCATCACGATAGGAAGCTGTTGAAATTCTGGACGGCTCCGGATGAATTCAAGCAGATCGATGCCGCTGACACCGGGCATATTGATATCGAGGACCATGAGGTCTGGTCGGTGACCTGCCAGCATTTTCCGTGCAGCAGTGCGTGCATCTCGATACGAATGCACGTCAAGCTGCATCAAGCGCAGCATGAGCCCTACTGCATGGCTCATTTCTTCGTCGTCATCCACGATCCAGACGGAGATCATCTATCCCTCCACGATCACAGCGATTCCTTGATGCGCTGTGCAAGCTCCTCATCGATCCCTGGCAATGCTGCGAGATCATGCAGCGAGGCTGACCGAATCCCTTCCAGATCCTTGAACGTTTTCAGGAGTTGTTTCCGTCTTGCAGGTCCAATCCCCTGAATGGCGTCCAACTGTGAGGCCAGCCCCGCCTTCCGTCGACGGGTGCGGTGATGGGAAACAGCAAAGCGATGCGCTTCGTCCCGCACTCGCTGGATGAGGAAAAGCGCCGGGCTCCTCCGCGGGAGGATCACAGGATCCGGGTTTTCTGAAAGATACAATTCTTCATGCCGTTTTGCCAGTCCGCACAGCGTGATCTGATCTTCAAGCTGGTAGCGTTGGAGGACCTGCTGTGCCCGGTTGAGTTGTCCCTTCCCGCCGTCCACGATGAGAAGATCGGGGAGCCGGCCGAAGGCAGGATCGAGTTTCCCGCCCGGTTTCCCGGCTTCCTCGCGGGATGTCTGCCAGCGGCGAAAGCGTCGATCCAGCACCTCCTCCATGCTGGCAAAATCATCCTGCCCCTCAACAGAGCGAATGGTAAATTTCCGATAGAGACGTTTCTCCGGTGCGCCCTGCTCAAAGACCACCATCGATCCGGCAGCCGCCGTTCCCTGCAAATTGGAGATGTCGTAACACTCAATGCGGTTGGGCGGGGCATCCAATTCCAATGCTGCCTGCAATTCTGCTAGGGCCTGTACATGCTTGCTGCGATCGGCTTCCCATTGCGCCCGGAGGGATGCCAGCGTGTCGGCGGCATTCTCGGCAGCAAGCTCGACCAGCTCCTTCTTTGCCCCGCGCCGGGGCACATGCAAAGCGACCTTCTTTCCCCCGCGTCGATCGCGCAGCCAGGCTTCGATGATGCCCGCTTCCTCTACATCCATGGGCAACAAGACACGAGCGGGGATGGTCGTCGCCTTTGTGTAGAACTGCTTGATGAAGGATTCCACCAGTTCCACATCTTCTGCGGTCTGAGTCCCATCCAGCACGAAATATTCCCTGCCGATCAGTTTTCCACCCCGGATGAAGAAAACCTGCACGCAGGCGTCATGCTCGTCACGGGCGAAGGCGATGACATCCGTGTCAATCCGATCCTGCGTCACGACCTTCTGCCCTTCGACCACACGATCAATCGCTTCCAGTTGGTCACGAATCATCGCCGCCCTTTCGTAATCCAGACGGGCGGAGGCGGAATCCATTTCGTTCTGCAATCGGGTGACGATGGGATCGGTATGCCCTTGCAAGAAGCGGCAGAGATCCTGAATCATGCGGCGATAGCCCTCTTTGGTAACCGCTCCGATGCAGGGTGCAAGACAGAGTTTAATGTCATAGTACAGACAGGCACGCTGATCCTCACCGGTGATGACACGATCGCAGGTAAGGTAGGGGAATATTTTTCGCAAGACATCCAGGGTTTTATGAACAGCCCATACACTCGTATAGGGCCCGAAGTAGCGGCTTCCATCCTCGACAACTTTGCGCGTCATCATGACCTTCGGGTAATCGTCCGCCCAGGTCACTCTGACATAGGGGAAACGTTTATCATCCTTAAGACGGACATTGTACTTCGGCTGGTGGCGCTTGATGAGATTCATCTCGAGGATGAGCGCCTCAAGTTCCGACCCGACCACAATCCATTCAATATCCGCAATGTGCTCGACCATCTCGGCGATTTTGCTGCTGTGAGAGGACGATGCATGGAAATATGAGCGCACCCGGCTGCGCAGGTTGATGGCCTTGCCAACATAAATTACCTGTCCCTGAGAATCTTTCATCAGGTAGCAGCCCGGTTTGACCGGCAGTCCTTCCAGGAGGGGTTGCAGGTGATTCATGATGCGTGATTCTAGCATAAGTGGTTTCCCTATTGATAAAGGCAGGCATCCTGCCGGATAGGAAACGCCAGGAAAGCAACGTTCGCCTCCGGGAAATTCAAGAGTATAATCTTTGCGTTATGCATTCAATCTATCGTGTTAAACAAGCCTTGTTTACAGCAACCGCGTTCCTGGCGTTGCTGCTTTCTGCTTGCAGCCTTGTACCCACCCCGACCATCACGTCCACACCAACCGTTGCGCAGGCTACAAGTTCGTCCACCGACGTTCCCGTGGTTACGCCGGAACCGGTCGAGGAACTAATCATCTGGGTTGCACCCGCCTTCGCACCGGGGGAGGATACTGAAGCAGGTCGTCTGCTCGCAGAGCGCCTCGAACAATTTACCAACAACCACCCGAATGTGGAGCTTTCCATACGAACCAAGGCGCTTCAAGGTGATGCCGGCTTGCTGAACACGTTCCTCGCCGCGAACCTCGCCGCGCCCGAGACCCTGCCGGACCTGATCACACTCAACCAGAATGCGCTCGCCACTGCTTCCGGTGAGGGGCTGCTGCTTCCTGTCGTCGAATGGGGTGATGCTCCAGACGCGGAAGAATGGTATGACTTCGCCATCACAGGTTCGCGTATCAACGGCACGTTTTTCGGCATGCCCCTTGCGGCAGAAGCAGATATTTTCGCTTTCTGGTCGGCACGTTTTGAACAGGCACCAGCAAACTGGGAACTCCTGCTGGAAGAAAATGAGCGCTTCTGTCTGCCACTCGGTGATCCACGAGGTACGTTCACCTTCGCATCCTATAGCTTGATGGGCGGCCCTTCCATCGAAGCCGATGGCAGCCTGACGCTCGATTCCGGCATCCTCACCAGTATTCTTTCGTTCTATCAGGCGGCACAGGAAGCACAGTTGCTCGCGCCCGAGTCAAGCACGATCGAAACGACTGAAGAATGCTGGGATCTTCTCGCCATCGATCAGGTCTCAGCAGCCGTGGTGCCGCTAGAGAATGTCCTGCATCAGGTGGGCTCCAGCCTTTCCGGAGGGTCGATCCCGCTTCAACATGGCCCTGGTTTCAGCCTTGCATCAACCTGGTCTCTCGCGCTCACGACCGCTCGACCCGAACGAATCGAGCTAGCCGCCGAATTAGCCGAGTGGCTTTCCGATCCGGCGTTTCTTGGCCTCTGGAGCGAAGCACTGGGGTACCTCCCCGCCCGCGCAGCTGCGTTGAGTACCTGGGAAGACGAACAGCAGCTTGCCCTGGCAAGCAGCCTTGTCACGCTTGCCATGGTGCAGCCATCCTCGACTATCCTCTCGCCATTCAGCGCCGCCATCACGACAGCCATCGATGATGTTCTCGACCGGGGTCTGCCACCGGCTTCGGCTGCCACGGATGCAGCACAGGGCGTCCTGGAGTAGCCGGGGGACGCAGCCGCAGACGAGGAATTCATGCGGAATCCAGCATACACAAACCATCAAAATCACCTTGCCCTGATCCGCAAGGCCATTCATGCTGCCGCAGATCCTGCCCTTGCAGTAACGCGCGCCCTTTCCCATGATGCCGGAATGATCTATGTAGCCGGCACGCCGTATACCCTCCCGGATGCTGCGTCCCTCTACCTCATCGCATTTGGTAAAGCATCCAGCGCAATGACCAGCGCGGCCACTGGCATCGTCGGGAATCGACTTACCGCCGGCGTCGTGTCCTTGCCCGCCGGAGCTTCACTGGATATGCCCGGTGTTGACGTCTTCCACGGGGGACATCCCCTTCCTGACAGCGGAAGCATCGCTGCCGGGCGTGCAATCGGAAGCTTGCTGGAACATATCCGGCCGGATGACCTGGTGCTCATCCTCATTTCCGGGGGTGGCTCGGCCATGCTTGAATGGCCGCTGGAGGGAATAAACCTTGCGGACTTTCGCAGACTGACCGGATTGCTGCTTCAATGTGGTGCCCCCATTGAAGAAATCAATATCGTCCGGAAAGCCATCTCACGTATCAAGGCGGGGGGAATCGCCCGTCTCGCGGCTCCTGCCCGCTGTGTCTCACTCATCCTGTCCGATGTCGTCGGCGACCGGCTTACAGCCATCGCCTCAGGGCCCACCGTCTTACGGCGTGTTTCCCATGATGACGCCAGGCAGGTCCTCACGGCGTATCACATCTGGGACCGTGTACCAGAGAGCATTCGTGATGCGCTCTCGCGCGAGCAACAAGCCGCCACAACCGCGCCGCGACCTCATAACCACCTCATCGGCAGCAATCGACTTGCCCTGACTGCTGCCTTGTCCGCTGCAGAAGACCTCGGCTTCACCTCTCGCATCATCTCACGGCAGATGCACGGGGAGGCCCGGATAGCAGGGGCCCGCTTCGCAAGACGGATCCTGCATGCCACACCCGGCTCCTGTCTCATCATGGGCGGCGAAACTACGGTAACCATTCAGGGGAATGGCAAGGGAGGTCGCAATCAGGAATTTGCCCTCGCAGCCAGCCTCGCCCTACCGGAGAAACCCCCGCGCGTTGTGATGTCCCTGGCTACAGATGGTGTCGATGGCCCGACAGATGCGGCAGGCGCGGTGGTCACCAGCGAAACGCAACGCCTCGCCGCAGGAGTCGGTCTGGACTTGCACTCTGCGCTCGAGAATAACGACAGCTACTCCGTCCTCGACCCATTGAACGCCCTGATTAAGACCGGCCCCAGCGGGACTAATGTAAACGACATCGTCATCGGCCTTGCCTATCCCTGAGCCTGCTGATGGCTGGTTGACCGCCACGCAGCCCCCTGCTACAATTCCGCCATTGTCAACCCCACCCAGAGGAGTCTCCATGCCAGTACAATTCGGAACCGACGGATGGCGTGCGGTCATCTCCGACACCTTCACGTTCCACAATCTGCGACTTGTCACCCAGGCCATCGCCGATGCTGCAGCGACGGATGAATGGATGCAATTCTCCAGCGAAAACCTGCGCCCCGATCCACGGCGCATGGTGATTGGCTTTGACACCCGCTTCCTATCCGATCGCTACGCTGTCGAAGCCGCGCGAGTTCTCGCCGCCAATGGCTATACGGTCTATCTCGCCACGGGCGACGTCCCCACCCCATGCGTCTCCTACGCTGTACGGCACATGGGGGCGATTGCCGGGCTGATGATTACCGCATCGCATAACCCTCCCCGTTACAACGGAGTCAAGGTCAAGGCGGCGTATGGTGGCTCCGCGGTTCAAGAACAGTGCCGGCATGTGGAAGTGTATTTAAACGATAACGAGTCGCGCGGCCGCGGGCCAAATCTGATGGACTACGACAAAGCCGTATCCGACGGTTTGATCGTCCGCTTCAATCCCACACCCGCCTATTACGATCACCTGCGCACATTGATCGATTTTGATCTCATCGCAAGCAATCCCCAGCACATCGTCGTGGATGCCATGTACGGTTCCGGGCGAGGGGAAATCAAAGGCGTGCTGATGGGCACCGGCTGTGAAGTCAACGAAATCCGCAGCGAAATGAACCCCGGTTTTGGCGGCATTCACCCGGAACCGATTGGCCGCTATCTGGGAGCGCTGGCGAGCGCAATTGGATCCGGCCTCGGACAACTCGGCATTGCACTCGACGGCGACGCTGACCGGATCGGAGCCATGGACGGGCGCGGCCAGTTTGTCAGCCCACATAAAATCATGTCTCTTGCGCTGAAATACCTTGTCGAGGAGCGCGGATGGTCAGGCAAGGTCGTCAAGACCGTATCCCACACCCTCATGCTGAATCGTCTTGCCCAGAAATTCGGACTGGACATCATCGAGACGCCGGTAGGGTTCAACTACATCGCAGACCTGATGCTCAAGGATGACATTCTGATTGGCGGTGAGGAATCAGGAGGCATGTCCATCAAGGGGCACGTTCCGGAAGGCGATGGAGTGTTAATGGGTCTCCTGCTGATTGAGATGGTCGCCCATTACGGAAGACCGCTTGAAGAACTGGTCGAAGATTTGCTCAAGGAGGCGGGGCCCTCTTTCTACAAGCGGGTCGATCAGCGGCTCTCCCACCCCGTTTCAAAAGCGGAGATGGTCAAGCGGCTATCCGAGAACGCCCCGGGGATGATCGGCGGACAAAACGTGGCCAATGTCAATACGGCCGATGGCGTCAAATATATGATGGCAGATGACTCCTGGCTGCTCATCCGCCCTTCAGGGACAGAACCCGTCCTGCGCATCTACGCCGAAGCGAGCGAAGAAGAGATGGTGGATGCCCTTCTGGAGCATGGGAAGTCTGTTTCAGCCGTGCCATGACAATGGGATCCCCCTGATTCACATGAAGAAGGCAGCCCACTGGCTGCCTTCCTTTATTCTTCGTACTCTTCGCTGCGTTTCTTCCCGCTGGACGCTCCGTACTGAATCAGGATGCCCACCAGAAACAGCGGTAGGACCAATGCCGTATATGAACCCAATCCCCAGATGAACATCACCGCGCCGGCTGCGGCTGAAAACAAGACCATCCACAGCTTTCCAAAGAGAAGCATCAGCGCCCCGCCGATAACGACACCGGCAACAATGATAAAAATCGTCGCCTCATCACCGACAAAGGTTGGCCATAATGAAAATGCAAGATACCCACCGCCAACAGCGCCGATGATGAAAATGGCGATGTCATGTAGTTTCAATGCCAGCCATGCGCCAACCAGACCCAGCACAAGCACCAGGGCCAGGCTGATCCAGTCGTTCTCAACCAGCCTGTCCATAAACGTCGCCCCGAACCCGGCAGCCAGCAGAAATCCCGGGAAGGCAACGACGAAGCGGTAAATCTTCCAGCCAGCGACCAGCAGCAACAAGCCTCCGGCCATCGCGATGATTTTCAATGCGCCATCTGCAGGCCCCATAGCTTCGAGTAACGCATCGGGGTCGGAAGGGACGGCTTCCGCCGTGCTGCATCCAACCAGAACTAGCGTGAAGAATCCCAGCAGCATAGCTGCTGAAAGCCGGACATTTGTGCGAGAGGGTCTGGTTTCCACTTCAACGGGCATGAGAACACCTTCACTTACATTCTTCAACACTAATTCGTGGCTCAGCGGTCGTCTGGTAGATTCTTGGGAACGCTTAAGAGTTTGTAACCTCGCCCTCTCTGCGTGATGAGGTAACGCGGTTCGGAGGGGTCCGGCTCGATTTTGGATCGCAGCCGGCTGACGAGTTTTTCGACGCGCGCATCATCCACATCGCCGAGGTATTCTTCACCCCAGACGGTAACCACGATGCGGTACTTGTCTGTAATTTTATCCTGTCGCTCATAAAGCAATTTCAGAAGTCGGAATTCCAGGTCGGTCAGGACCGGTATCCGCACACCGTCCACCCAAACGTCCCCTGAGTCCATGTCAACAAAGACACCCTCATCCTCCACCTGCCCGCTGCGGGTGCGTGCCGCGACGAACTGCTGGAAGATCGGGGAGAATATTCCCCCGTCACGAAGGATGCCCAGAGATGAAAGATGTCGCATCATATGTTCTGGCACGCCTGCTTCTGCCTCCAGGGCAAGACTCTCCAGATGTGCCCGCTCGTCCTCCGTCAATTGGCTCCACAACTTCAAACTTTCTGCCCGGGGCTGCGGGCTGCGTGTAACAAGCCGTCTGAGGTCGCTATCCGCTTCCGACGAATGATCCGCCAGGACTTCTGCAATGGCCAGCAGCATGCCCAGGTGGCCACCGGATAATGTGATGCAGAGTTCACAGCGCGCATCTGAGCCGACATCCACTCCGCATTGATCCAGCATGGAAGTGGATTCTGCCGGTGTAAGCAGCGGCAGCGGAAACGTTGCCGGTGAAAACATCTCGGAAAATTCATCCTGAAAGTGTGTCCCCCGGATTTGGGGAAGCCGCCTGACAGTTGCTGTGACCAATAATAACTGATCAGGGAAACGGTCTTGAAGCGCACGCAGGTTCAGAAGGGCACGTTCATCCAGTGCTGCATATAACTCGTCGAACTCATCCAGTAAGAAGCAGAGATCGAAATCCGCTTCCTCACAAAGCTCGGTCAGTGCGAGGTTGAACGCGAGGGATGCGTTAAATGTACTCCCCGCTTCCGTGACCTCCTCATGATGCGTTTGGAGCCGCTCATATCCTTCCGTTGAGAGTGAGGGTGAAAGTCGTTCCAGAGCAGAACGCAGCACGATTTCATAAAATGCCTGTGCTGAAATCGCGACAGCACGATTGCAATCCACGTACATCATGATGATCGGCCGATTCCGGCCTTCCTGATACGCTTCTTCAGCAGCCGGACTTCCCAGTTGGCGCATGACGTACGATTTGCCGCTATTGCTCAAACCGATGATGGACACGCATTGGCCTTGCACCAATTCGCTCATCACCTTGTCGATCAACTTTCCGAAGGGAATGTTTTCCTCTGACATGGACTTCCCCCGCAGAGAAACAGGGCCAACGATTCGTTGACCCTGTTTTCACTTCACGAATCGAACCAATCATACCCTATTTCTTTGCCGTCGATATCCTCAAACTACGGGCAAGAATGAGCGCCAGGATGAAGATTCCGCCGAGGGCTGCCAGCATCGGCATACCGACCTCATCCGCAAATCCGGTAGATGGCAGCGCAGTCGCGGTGGGGGTCACGCCACCCTGTGCAGCGGCCTGTGTCTCCTGTGCGGCAGCCGTTGCCTGGGCCGGTTCCAGCGTTGGCAGTGTCGTGAATGGCGTGGATGTCGGTGATGGGAGCACGACAACCTGCGTGGGCGTCGCCGTCGGCGGTTCCGGTGTATCGGTCGGTTCAGGGGTGTTCGTCGGCGTTTCACCGATGGCTTCCGCCGTCTGGGTCATCGCTTCTTCCGTGTTCTGCAGCAGGATCGCAGCGGCTTCGGTCGCTCGCTGTTCCTCAGAGGCTTCTCGCTGACGGGGACCGAGGATCAAAGCGTAGACAGCCAGGAAGATCATGCTGATTATCAACAGGCCGCCAAGAATCGCGGCAGCGATGACGAAGGTTCGGTTGCCCGATTCCTCAGGCAGGGGGCCTCCGATATCATAGTCTTCTGTCATCTTCTTCTCTCCTCACTCATCCCTCCGCCGGGAACGTCTCCTGCAAACTCGGGGGATGCACCGTTCCTATCTTATTGGATAACTTCCAAATTTGCCATTGGGGCTGTTACCGTGCCCCCGCTGCTCAATTCAACCTTCACACTCCGTGCCATAATGCCACTTGGATATTGAACAGCTCGATCCAGAACCTCACGAACAATGCCTGACTCTCCAAAATACGGTTCTCGCAGCAACCGGACACGCAATCCTGCCTTGAGCGGGAAGACCTCGTCCGGCAAATCAACATCTTTTGTCGCAGGTAGAGGAATGATCACCTCTGGACACTGGCTTTCGTAGGTCCTCGCGTTGCGTGCATTCAAGCACACTTCCCGCCCGATATTGGTTGAGAGCATGTTGAAGGATGTCGGGTTGATGGGCACCTCTCCAAACCCCTCAAGTACAAGGATCGGGAAGGGCAGCCGCCGCATCATCGGGATCAGATCAGACGAAGCTGAACCGAGGATGAGACCTCGCACCGCCAGCTCGTGCGCCTGCCGCAGCGGACCGGGATGCTGGCAGGTGCCGGCAATCATGACGGCGCCGCGTAGATTGACGTCCAGCTTGTCGGTTTGCAGCCGGTCTGCAGCCGACTCGCCCATCATGCGCATCACGCCGTAATCCTCCCGTCCATTGCCCCAGGTCGCCTGTACCAGCGCACCGGTGGTCTCAAGCACAACGGACTGCATGCCATCGCTGGATACCACCGTCCCCGGAAAGCCTGCATGAAGGGAAATCAAGCTCCCGCTCTGTTGGAAAAGAACACGTCCCTGGTTGATCTCGACGACCCGCCCATCCGCAGGAGCCCTCACCATCTTGCGCGGGATCCCTATCGGACCGGCCAGAATATCACCTGCTTCAACACGGTCGCCCTTCTCACAGGCCATGTGCCGTCCCACCTCGCGTGGTGGAACACCGAGCGCACGTGCAATGTCCAGGAAAACATGCCTGGGGCGTACTTCGGCTTCTGCGACGATGTCGGCAGCCTGGACCTTCTCATTGACACGGACGGTGACCGTACCCGGTATCGGCAAACGCCGTTCACGCCGGATGGAGTTGAGCGGTGTTACATGTTTAACCGGTGGCAGATACGTTCCGTTCATCCTGTCACGCCCTCTATGTTGCAAGGATAATGCCAGACGCTCATTCCAGCGCTCCAATATCCCATAGCCACTTCTCCTGCAATTCCCGGCGCCTTGCAGGGTCTTTGGGAAGACGTAGTGGCCGGCCGCGTGCGTCGATGATAAGTCCGACTGCACCACCGGCAACCCTCAACGCCCCTGCCCTTCCTGGTCCGCCGAACCCGACATCAATCCCGCGCTCTGGACGCAGGGTCAAACGACCATGTGCGCCCTGGGGAAGTGGAATGACTACAAGCTGGCCCATCCGAACTTCGCCGGTAACGGGGTTCCCGCCGCTTTCAGGTTCAAGCTGCACCCGGACCACCCTGCGACCCGGCCGGGCCCTCCCGAAGGGAGAAATGATGGTTCCCAGGCTGGCGTAGCTGCCTGATTCGAGAACATGAACAGCCGCCATGGGCAGCGGGGCGGCTGCCGCACCGAGAGCTGAAGTGAGATTATGCGGATCCAGAACCAGCGTCGAGATTCCAATCGGCTGCAGCGCATCCAGCAAGACGAGTGCGGCATAGCCGGGTCTTGGGGCTCGTGCCAGCACCGCCCCGCTTGCGATGATGGGCTCAAATGCGGGCAGCAACCACGATGAGGAAAGATCGAAGCCCTCCGGCCAGTCCTTCCGCGCCTGTGTCAGTGCCAAGCGGATGACCTGCCGCGCCAGCGCGTATTCCATGTGAAGTTCATCGGTGTCCGTCGGGATCGTCCTTGGATGAAGCGCCTTGTTGAAAATGTAGTCACGCACATTGGCTTCCGGAAGATCGATGGGAAGCCAGCGCATGACATCCTCTAGTGCACTCTTCTCAATCACTCCGGTTACGGAATCGCCGATACCCAGATCGGAGTTGACAGACAAACGCATTTCCCCGTCAAACCCCGCTGCGATGGAGGTGTGGCTGGCACCAACATCGACGCCCAACACGCCCTTATCCGGTCCATAAATCCGGCTCAAGTAGCGAATGATGCGTCCGAAGCCATCTGCGGTTTGCATGAAGTAACCGCCCGTCCACTGCTCCAATTCGCGGAATCCCGATATCCGTGTGTCACGGACTTCCGTGATGACCTCGCCGATGCGCAGGCGCGCCGGAGCGAGATCCTCTTCTTCCAGACTGGGGCGGATGTTGGGCGCTTGCAATATCTTGATATGCTCACCGAGTCGTTCGAGCATGACCGGTACCAGCTCATGATTCCCGCAATAGAGAACACGCGGTGACTGCTCGCGCGGGAGGATGCGCGTCGCCATCCCCACGGTTTCGATCATCCGGATAACGGATTCATTCGCTCCGCCGTCCGTTCCTCCGGCCAGCAAGATGAGATCCGGCTTCGCAGAGAGGAGCATGTCGAGATGCTCTTCCTCGCGCAATCGATCCATCAGACTGATTTCTCCCTGGACATCGAGATACGTCGAGGACGCCAGTTGACGGGCGCTCTGGAGAGAAACCCCTGGCATGAGGCCTACCAGCATCACACGCGCCTTCGGCCCGGCAGACGTGGTGGCAACGAAGACATCCACACCGGAACCTTCGTTATTCACAGGCATGATGAGGGATTCGGATTCATCCACAAGCTTCCGGCCGGTGACGGACTGAAGCTGATCCAGCGCCATGTGCACGCCTTCATTGATATCAAAAAGTGGAGAGCTTGCCGTCGTCGGTGCCCTTCCGGTAGCCACCAGCCGATACCGTCCATCGACGACATCGAACAGGTTGGCACGGGTATTCACTGTGCCAACGTCGACCGCCAGGAGGGTATCTGCATCAATCAGCATGCCCATGGGCGCATTCAGCCTTTCAGGAATATCGAGACCACATCCCACAGGAACTGGATGCGCTCGGTAAGAATCACAAGCGTGGCAATGAGAGCCCCGGCATACATCACACCAAACGTGACCGAGATAAATAAGCGGCCAAGATAGGCGAAACCTTCCAGGAGCTTGCTGCGATCAGGCTTGCCCGATGGCATCCGTTTTGCGGAGAACCGGAAGTATAGCAAGGTGCTGATGGTTCCCAGAAGGACGACCAGAATGTTGAAAAGGCGTTCAGCACCCGTTTCCCCTGTCAAAGGCGCCTGCACGGATGGATCAAGTGTTTCCATCGCAGCATAGGACTGGGGGATCAGCGTTCCTGTCACCGCACCGCCGACCACCACTGCCGCTCCGACACCGACCAGCAATGCGATGGGAAGCGTTCCAATACGTGATGTCGCAGGCGATAGCTTGAACAGCAGCATCACAATAAGCACCCATGGGATGAGAAGGGTGACAATCGTCGAGGGTTCAAACAGCGTGGCAAATCCATCATGCAGGAGAGGATCCACCAACCCCGGGCGCAGCACATTGTGCCATGCAATCGTGCCAGCATATCCCGCAGCAACCCCGATGAAGAGATACGTGGCCAGGCGGAAAAAGAGATTATCCCCGATCAGGTAACTCATGACCATGATCGTCAGGAGTGCAGCCACGAGCGTACCGATGGTGTCAATCGATGTGAGGGCTGTCATACCTCAACTCCGCCTCGGCTTGAGAATCCATTGAATGAGACCATACACCATCCCGGCCAACAACACGGCTTCCACAACCAGCATGCCGGCGTTGAATCCATCCCATCGTGCGATGGCATCCGCCGGGCGTGCATTCATCTGCTCATACGCAACCGCTTCAGGAAGTCCGGTGAGAATGCCATCCACCTGCGGTTCAAGTGCTTCATAGTACGGGCGAACGAGTGGCTCAGCGCCGGCGCTCAACACCATCACGAGGGGTGTCTCACCCATCCATGGATTTGCTTGCTCAGCCCAGATACGGGCGTTGTCCGTGCCAGCCGTGATGACGGCCACCATACCGAAGTCGGAAAGCCGCTGGACATCCCGCAGAATGCTGGATACCCAGGCCGTCTCCCCGCTCAATTCCTCCGGGAGTAAAAAACCGCTCAAGATGGCTTCACGTGGGGCAGCAGCGAAAAGCTGAACCGCGGTCGGCCCACCGGACAGGTAGCCGAGGTGAATGTAATCTGTGCCGTTGACAAGATCATGATCGGAACCGGCTCTTGCCAACGCTCGTTCCGCAAGCATCGGGCCGGTGACCTGGGTGGATACGGTAGCAATGGAAATATCGCGCCGCATCAGATGTTCCAGGATCACGCTGGCCACGGCGTCGAATTCGCCTGTATACCCGGGCGGGTAATCAAAGACAACAAGGACCGGCTTTTCTGTCGGCAGGCCATCGACGAGTGCGAAGAGCGGACCCAGATCCTGCGGGACGCGTTCGGGAAGCGCGAACATGGTCGATCCGGGCGAAGCGCTGACAATGGAGAACAGGATAGCCAGGATCATCAAGGCGCTGATCACCCAGCGGAAGACCGGCAGCCTTCGCCGCCGCTTCGAATCCAGCGAGACCTGTCGCTCCTCGTCGTCCACCATGCGATGCAGAAGCTCCGCCTGTGCGTATTGTCGTTCGCTGATGTCCAGGCGGCCAGATCCCACACTTGCCTGGTGGGGAATGGCAACCACAGGCTCGGCCATCAATACCCCGCGTAAACCGGCCAGCGGGCCTGTTGATTCAACAGATTGATCCACGTCCGGTTCGATCTCCACAGAGGACCGGAAGGTTTCAATCGGCCGCATGGCTTCGAGCCACGCCGGCAGTGTTGCGGGAGCCAGGTCGGGATCAACAGCAGGTTTCTCTTCCGATGCTTCTACAGAAGGCTTCTGAAGGTCCCCGAGCCATTCAGGAAGGTCGAGTTCTGCCATGTTGAGTTCCTGGCTGTCGATCTCCGTCGGCTGGGACCGATCATCGAATATCAGCGGCGGGGTGTGCTGGGATACCGGTTCCTCCGGGTACGAAGGTTTCTCTTCCGCGGGAGGAGCCTGCGCTTGAGCGGGTTCAATCCACTCCACATCGTCAAGCCCTTCGAACGGAGTTTCCATGGACGGCTTGTCGGCGATGGGCTGCCGTTCATCCAGGGCTTCCAGCGCTTCGAAGATTTCATCTTCGGAAGCCTCTTCTGGCACCTCATCCGTCAAATCCAGATCAATCGGCTGGAACGCAGGCGGAGTTTCAATGATGTCTTCTTCCGATTCCTCAGGGGGTTCTTCCGTTGCAGCTTCAAAATCGGATAGCCAGGAATCGTCATCGCCGATGTCAGCGTCCCTAGATGCCTGTTCGATCGGTGTTGCCGGTTCGATGGCTTGCCCTGCGGCCTCCTCAAAAGCAGAAAGCCATGCTGTATCTTCTTCAGGCTCCTCGCGTGGTGTCGACGCCATGGGTGGTTCTGCCGGGGGTATTTCGTCAAGAGGAAGCACATCACCCAAATCCTGGACGGGGGGTTCCGGGATCTCAGATGGCTCATCTTCTTCCCCGGTGGATGCGCGCAGCGAGGTCAGCCAATCCTCATCTTTCGCCGGTTCCGGCTGAACGGGTTGTGCTTCTTCATCGTCTGTTTTTTGTCTCAGTGATTGAAGCCAATCATCCGGGACTGCTGGTTCTTGTTCGCCACCCGCCTTTTTCTTTTCTTTGGAACGGATGCGTGCAAGCCATTGAGGGACTTTCTCATCGATGGATTCATCAGGTGAGCGGGTATCGACCCAGTCGGGGAAGCTTTCGCTGGGTGGACCTGCTTCCTCCGCTTCTTGTGCTTCCTCTTCGCCACTTGCGGAACGAAGCCTTCCTAGCCAGTCATTCTCCGCGGCTGGCTCGGATTCCGGTTCCTCCTCAGCCTGTTGGGAAGCCTGTACATCTGAGCGAATACGGCTTAACCAATCCGACGATTCAGCACTCTGCCCACCATCGCGGCCTGTTGACTCATCGGAAGAGATAATCAGCGGCTTCAAGCGGGCGCCGCAGTGAATGCATTCTTCCGCATTTTCGGGGTTGGGTTTGCTGCACATCGGGCAGCGCTGTTCAGGCATCTACCTACTCCCCGTACGGCCGATCGGCTGCCAGCAGGACACGCAGTCCTGTAACAATAGAACCTAACGCGACGCCAAGCAAAATACCTCTTGCTCCACCTGCCGCCCAGACCTGAGAGAACCAGTTACGGATCTGGCCAAAGAAGATTTGTAGACTGCTATCCTGGCCAATCAACCATGGACCCGTTGCAACCAGGATGATGAATGCGGTTCCAATAAAGACCACACTCGACAGGTCCCGCCTTACCCGGACAATTCGAAAACCAGCCATCAGGAGCGAAATGGCCAGGATCGCCATCAGACTGGCCTCAATGGGAAGCTGAACGTAGTTGAAAATATTGACCATGACCGTGTTGTCCGGTCCGTACATCAACCCGAGCACCAGCGTAACCAGAAATGCCAGGATGAGGATGGCGCTGTAGGGCCAACCCTGATACTGCTCACTGACCTTGGTCCAGTGAACCGAAAGCAGGTTCCATAAACCCAAAAGCAACGCTGCAGCGGCAATCAGCACGGCCCATCGCATCAATGCAAGCCGCAGACTCAGGATAAGCTGACTGTCCACAAAATAACCCAGCAGGACGACGCAGCCAATGGCAACAGCAGCGGCTGTCCAGATGAGGTAGGGGCCCAGTTTCATGCGATTACCCCGATCGTTTTCAGGACCGTACCGATTAAAATCGCGAGGATGATGAGCAAGCGAATGGCGTCCTGGGTTCGCACGCTGGCTTCGTGCAGGGCACCGGAGCCCATGTAAGCGCCTGCAGCGAAGAGTTCCTCGCCAATGAGCAGGTAATCGGCTGTCGCAAACAGCATTGCCTGCGATAGCACATCCTCCGTACCAGCAAGAACGAATGTTTCCTGTCTCCGTCCGAAATCTGCGGCGAGCGCACCTTCGGAGCCAAACGATCCGGTGAGGACATGCACAGAGACGTCCTCGCTGTCAAGCAAATTGGGGATTTCAGCCGTATAGGAATAGGGCGTCGGGCCCAGCATACGTCCTGAGATGGATTTGTAATGCTCTCCCGCATTCGCTTTCTTGTACACCGATTGAAGGGAATCCTGGGCGAGCATGGCCATTGCGCCATCGCCAGCCGTCGCAACGATTGGCTTGTCGCTCGTCGTGGTGGCTTCGGCAATCTGGGAGAGTAGGGACAACCCGGCGAAGGCTGCGGCACTGTCTGAGCCAATCACCGAGCCCGTCCCCAGGGAGAGATGGACTCGCTCACCGGCTTCGACCGCCCGCTCAACAGCCGTGTTTAATTCATCGTAGGCCTTGATCGGACGAAAAACCGCAGGCCAGCGCTTGCGCATTGCCGAGTAGAACAGCATCAGCAGCACAAACAATGCGAGAACTGTCAGCCCCATCACGTTCATCGGCTGCGTCCTTTTCCCTCTCCGGACGGCTCTGAGTCTCGATCTCCGCGCGGTTGCGAATCGTCCAGCCTGCGGGCCAGACGACTGATCGGCTCTCCGCCGAAGGGTTCAACAAGAAACATCAACTGAGCAGCCACAATGCGCAGCGGCGCCAGACCCTCTTTGAGGATCTCTTGCTCTGCTTGCAGCCACTCCATGTTGTTATCCGGTTGATGCTTGTTCACATGTCCCCGATTCACTCGACCTGTCGCGGAGTATAGCACATCGTCCCACCCCTCACCATACGCTCATTTAGAGGCTTCTGAGGGGGCGGATACGCATTGATTCTAGTCATCGCAAGGAGCAGGGTCAAGCGTCCGTCCTCTTGAGGGCGTATTCGATGCCGCGTTTCGCTTCCCTTACAGGGCCTTTTCATCCTTCAGGATGCAACTCTTGCGCCACACAGGATGCATGCAACACATGAGCAAAGGGCGTTTCCGGGGATGATCCATCCTGGAAACCGGCAGGTAGATCATGGTTCGCAGCCCAGCTCGATCAGGATGCCGTCTACGAGAGTCCACCCATCATCATCGAGATCGACGCTCTCTGCGATCCGCTCCCAGGCATGGCACAGTGGGCGCCGAACGCCCGCACTATGTTCCAGGGCTTCCCACGTCAACGTGATCGCCCGTTCAAGCTGCCCGACGTGCGCGTACCCCTCAATGAACGGGATGCGTTCTTCAGCCAGATTGGGATGATCCTCGAGCTGGAAGGCAATGTCTCCAAGAACAGCAATGTCCTCCCAATCACCTTGCTGGCGAGCCAGATCGGCATGTTCGAAGTAGTAGCACCACGTATCAACGGGCTCAGGACCCATCAGGATCTCTGCCAGTTCGCCTGACGGAGCGCCTTCCGTGTCGATGAGATCAAGCCTTGAGAGGTGAATCGCCTCGTGCATGACACCGGGAAGCGTGGGGGAGGAATCGTCCAGGACCTGATCAACCACTCTCAAACAACCAGGAGGGGCGTAGTACAGGAGCAAGGCCTGGGAGGTGGATCCCGAAAAGGTCGTCGCTCTGTACACCCGTTCCACCGGCAAATCCGTCTCCAATCCGCTCAAGCCGTGACCCAGGCGTGTATCCAGATCGAACATGAGGAAGGGCATCTCAGCCGTTTCGTACTCGTTCGCGTACATCAGATTGATTACGCCTGTGAGCGAATTGTCCGTCACAAAATCCATGGGAAACTCATTGGTAAGGAGCAGGGTGCCAGATTCAAGGTCTGGAATCCGCCACGCGACATTCCAGAAAAAACGTTGTTCTGCTTCCCAGGCGCGCTGGAACGTAATCGCAGCCTGAACCTGCGCACTCACACCCGCTGCAACCAGCACCGCAATCGCAGCAACTTTGAGCCATGTTCGGGGAAGAAGCCCATCCAGGAGCGCTACCCAGAGCATCCCGATTCCAAGCATCCAACCAAGCGTGAAGCGATCCCAGGGGAAGAACAGGGCCAGATCCAGGGCAGGCACCCAGAAAGCCCATCCTCCCAGGAGGATAGAACCCAGCCCCACCGATGCGGCCTCAATCGCCCAACGCTGACCGTTCTTAGATTCGGTGTCGTTCGTCTCCTGTGCAAGAAAAAGAAAGACAAACACCAGGATGCCTGCCGCACCAGCCACAAGGATGGTTGCCGTCGAACCCAATCGTCCGAACGTCGCAAAGGAAGGGGGAATCAGGGCCCGCCACCAGGCCTGCACGCCAGCCTCGAACAGATCAGTCCATGCAGTGACAAACAAGGACCCGATTGCATCGAGCGGTGCCGAGCGTAGATTCTCCAGCAACACCGGTTGATACGCGCGAAAACCCACCGCCTCCGTGCGCCAGAAGGCATACGTGATCCAGACGACAGCGTATGGCACGAGATGAAGAATCCATCCCCCGCGACGTCCTCGATCCCGGTGTGTCCTTTTCCAGCCAATCCACAACACCAGCGGGCGAGCCAGTTCCAGACCGATGAAGAATTCCATACTGAACAGGCTGAAGGCTCCTGTCAGGATGGACACAAGTGACCACACCCACGCAGGTTTGCGGTGAAGCGCCGCCAGCATCGTGGCCCACGAGATTCCAATCAAACCCAGTATGAGAAAATAATGACTGTAGATGAGCGCAATCGACTGCTGTTGGAATCCCGGATAGATGGCAAAGAGCAGGATAATCCAGCGAGATCGCTGTTTCTGTTCAGGCCATAATTCACCAAGCGCCCAGTAGAAGCAAATCAGGGAAAACCAACGAGTCAGTAAGGCAAACAGGTGCCAGCGCCATGGGATAGCGCCCAGGAGTGCTGTCGTCATCTGGAACAATGGAGCAATCATCGGACGATCCATCGCCCATACCTGGTGGAAGCCTTCCGGCCCCAATGCCTCCAGGAACCATACCATCGGCCAATCATCCCAGTAGAAACCCAGATTCGGGATGAGCAAACCGTAGGCTGCGTAACACAACACAAGGAGAACAAGTGGAAAGAGCACTTCGATTCTGCTCTGCACGTAAGCCCTGCTTGCTGTCATGATTCTGCGCCAACGAGTCATCCAAAATCCTCCTGGAAGTCCTATTCTAATGGAAGAGTATTGAGGGAGATACCAGAAATCCCGTCCCCAATGTGAATCTCTTGCCCGATACGAACATTTGTGCTATACCATAGGTAGATGGAATCCCTGCAGAAATTCGCGCTGTTGCAAGAAGCATCCGAATTCGATGTCGAGGAAACGCCACGACTGCTGCGTCGGGGAACCGGTCAAAAAGAACGGTGTTACCGCATCGATGGCGTGTCGATTCCGATCACACATGCCAGTCTTCCCGCCGGCGGAACCATCCCCCTGTTAAAGGCGATGATGACGAGTGCTTGTGAACGAGACTGTCATTACTGCGCTTTTCGGGCAGGAAGAAATACGCCCCGCTACACCTTCGAACCCGACGAGCTTGCCGATGTGTTCATCCGGTTCCACCAATTAGGCATCGCAAAAGGGTTATTCCTATCCACCGGAATCATTAACGGTGGTGTTCAGTCGGAGAGTCGTCTACTGGACGTCGTCGCCATCCTGCGCAGGAAGAAGAACTTCACGGGGTATATCCACATCAAAATCATGCCGGGCGCCGAGCGGGATCAGGTTTATCAAGCCATGCTTCTCGCAGACCGGGTCTCCGTAAATCTTGAGGCGCCATCCGCGGCACGGTTACGTGCGATCGCACCCCGCAAGGACTTTGAAAAGGAACTCTTCCAGCGATTGCTCTGGATGGATGAAATCCGCCGGACCCAGTCTCCGGAGAAAGCCTGGAGAGGCCGTTGGCCTTCCAGTACCACGCAATTTGTTGTTGGACCAGCAGGGGAGAGTGATATTGAATTGCTTCACGCTTCCGATCGACTCTTCCACGACTTCCAGTTGTCAAGAACGTACTTCATGGCTTTTCGACCGCAGATCGATACCCCGCTGGAGAACCACCCCGCCGAAGATCCACTGCGACAAGTGCGCTTGTACCAGGCGTCCTTCCTGCTGCGCGATTATGGATATCAATTCGAAGACCTGGCTTTCACCGATACCGGCGCGCTTCCGCTGCATCGTGATCCGAAAATCGTGGCCGCCGAACTCCTCTTGCAGGATCAACCCGTCGGCATTAATACAGCCCCGCGAGAACTTCTCCTGCGTGTTCCCGGGATAGGACCACGCAGCGTGGAACGCATCTTGCGGGAACGCAGATACGGCCGGATACAGGATCTTTCATCGCTGGCGAGGCTTGGCGTCTCCACGGCTCGGGCAGCACCATATCTCCACTTCAATGGCTCTCGTCCCTCGTACCAGCTCCCCCTCAACTTATCTTTCGCGAGCTGAGATTCCGTCAATGCCGATTGTTCTCTCGCAGAACGGTCAGCATCCCGAGGGTGGAGTCATGGTGTTTCCCCAAGATAGTCCAGCGCGTAGAGGGCATCATGGTAGAGCGGATTAATCTCGAGAGCCGCGCGGAAATCTTCCACTCCGCCGGCTGTATCGTTGAGCATGACGCGCGCCCACCCGCGCCACAGCAGTGATTCTTCAGCATTTGTGGTCAGTTCCAACGTCGCATTGGTCAGATTGAGAAGATCGTTAAAACGACCGAGGTTAAAGTACGTGATGTACGGACCGAATTGATAGCGCAGAAAACGCCAGGGGAGACCCAGTGCCAGAGCATTCTCATAGGCATTAGCTGCCTCTTCATAACGCTCAAAATAGAGCAGGTTGGTGCCCAGGTTGAACCATGCAAAGGCATCCTCGGGATCATGCTCCAACGCTTGCTGAGTCATGTCAATTGCGTGACGGCGATTCTCATCTTCATCGAGGGCATCTCCAAGGAGTGCATTGATTTCTTCACGATCCGCAACCGGAAAAATCACGAGGTAGATGTAGTTAAAAGCCTTCCATTCCTCGAGGAGCTCCTCGAAAGAAACCCAGCGATCCGGGCCATTGAAGGTGTCCTGACTGAGAAATGCACCGAGCTCATCGTCGTATCCGGTGAGCAGCAGATAATGTCCGGCCCAACCCCTGTCCGGCCCATCACTTTCAATTACGATGCCTTTTTCAATCATGATGGGATATCCCGCTGCGAGAAATTGCCGAAGGGTATCCAGGTCTCCCGCTACTCGGTATACCCCGTCCAGCCATCCCGCTTGAGTGCGGACAAAATACACCAGCTCCTCAATATTGACATTCCGGTCGCCACGGTAAGGCTTGATGACATCCGCAATATCGAACTGATCGCCGTCCCAGCCATAGAATTGCAGCGCGAGCGAGAGTGTGGCAGGACCACAATTATTCCAATCCTGCTTGACCCACTGCGGTGCCGGGAGCAACACCCGCTCCGGCAGAGGGATTGGTGTGGGCGAGGTGATGGGCGTTACAGGGACGGTCATGGTCGGCTGCGGTGTTGGGGCTGTGATGTTGCTGACCTCAATGTCAGGCGTAGGGAGGGTGTCACATCCGCGCACGGCACATCGCAGGGATGATATCGCTGCGTCAACGCGCCATTCCAACGATGGAAGAAAAGCCAACATCGTGAACAGAACAATCAGTCCCGCAACCAGAAGCCAGAGGTATCGTTTCTTCTTCATACGATTGCATCAAACCGGAGCGTCGATTGAAAGCCTCCGTCATGCATCGGGAGGAACATCCACGCCTTCCAGGGGGTATCCGGCTTCCACCCAGTCGACGACCCCTCCCTGGATGGAGGTCACTCGCGGGAAACCGGCCTCAAGGAGAATGTCACGCCCTTCGCTGCTTCGGTTACCCGTCCGGCATACCATGATAATGTCCAGGCTCATTGGAATAAATTCAAGCTGGTCCTCAAGTTCATCCAGCGGGATGGAGAGTGTTTCGGGGATGTGGAAGGACTCGTACTCTTGCGCTGTGCGAACGTCCACGATGAGAGCGCCATCATCATACATTGCTTTCGCATCTTCCACGGAAATCTCAACCGGGAGTGGCTCGATGTCAACAGCAGAATCCGCCTGGTGTCCGATCCACCAGATTCCTACAAGACCCAGGACGACTACGGCCACCATGACCGCAAGCGAAGTCATGATCCGGATTCGCATCAGCCGCTGCTGTTCTCTTTTTTGCTCCCGCCGTTTCCGCTTCGTCATACGCACCTTCCTTCATCCTGTCCCGGGCATGAGCAACCCGATTTTATGCCCATTGCCAGACACGAGCATTTCTTGGTTACAATAGCATTCTACTCGTTCTGACTCATCTCAACAGGTATTTTGGAGGACCCGTGCAACCAGACAAGCCTAAACTTACCCTCCCTGCGAGGATGGACTGCTCCCGCCCCGGCACCTTCGCATATGAAAGCATTCACCACCGTCTGCCAACCATCCTCGATCGCGTCCTGACCGAAAACCATTATCCCGAGCCCATCGAGAAAAAAGTGCGGGCACTTCGCACAGAACTCCTATCGGGAACCGTACGCCCCATCCAGCCAGGCTCTTACCCGGACGGGGACAATTGGGACGCATATACACAACCCTACCTCGGCATGCGATGGCGTGAGCTGCCCTGGTTTTTCGCCGAGACCTACTTCTACCGTCGCGTTCTCGAAGCCGTTGATTACTTCGATCATCCTCCGGATGAACGGATCGATCCCTTCCTGACACAGAAAATCCTGGCCTGGGAGATGTCCGATAGCGCTCTTGTGGCGTATGCCCAGCGCACGAATAGTTTGCTCAACCATCCCGATTCCCTTCCAGAGATGTTGTTCATGGATCTGTGGGGCAACCGAGCGGATCTCAGCATCTGGCCGGCTGATCCCGGCTCGCAACCCATCTTCAACTACGACAATCAAGCTGACTTGCTCATTGACCACTCCAAACAGGTGAAGGACCACATTCAACAGCACGGTGGGAATGCCCGAATCGACATCATCCTCGATAACGCCGGTCTTGAACTTGCCGCCGATCTCTATCTCGCCTGCTTCCTTCTCGAATCAGACCTTGCTCAAACCGTCCATCTGCACGCGAAACATCATCCGACCTTCGTGTCGGACACGATGATTGTCGATATCAACTGGGCTGTCACCAAACTGGAGCAACACCCTCATCCATCGGTTCGCACCCTCGGGACGAAGCTTGGACAGCACAATGAAAACCGACTCTTCCTGCAGGCTGATTCGTACTGGAATTCGCCGTGTGCCGGCTGGGATATGCCGGACCGTATCAGGGAGGAGCTGACCCTTTCCACGCTGGTCATTTTCAAGGGCGATGCGAATTACAGGAGGCTGGTCGGCGACCGGAACTGGTCATTTACGACACCTTTCAAGGATGTCTGTGCCTATTTCCCTGCGGCAATGACATGCTTACGAACCCTGAAATCGGAAGTCCTGACCGGTCTCGCGCCGGGTGTGGAACGTGCTCTTCGTGAACGCGACCCGGACAGTTTCACCAGTGGTCGCTACGGCATCCTGCAGAGCCGTCTTTGAGATTCGTGTGGGTATGAAGGATATCCCTCGATAGAATCGGGGACGAAACGCATGGGAGCACTTCTTTTCTAGCAGGCCAATTCTCGCGATAATAGTGACACACTGAAAAGAAACCGATGTCCACACTCCTGGAGGGATCAATGACTGGGGGCTACGCCCTGGCAAATCCGTTGGAACTTGAGTTAGGCAAGTCCCGTTCTGAATTCACCCGCAAGGACCTTGTCAGGGTGATCCATGCGCACCACCTGGAACGGATTACCTTTCGTTACACTGATCTTGATGGGCGCATGCATGAACTCAAACTCCCATTACGCGACCAACACCACTGCGAACGCATCCTGGCAAATGGGGAGCGCCTGGATGGCTCCTCAATCTTCAAAGGTGTGATCGACCCTGGCTTTTCAGACCTTTACGTCGTTCCTGAATACACAAGCGCCTTCCTCAACCCCTTTGAGGATGGCAGCCTCGACATCATGTGTCGTTTCATCACGCGTGATGGCGAACCTGCCGGCTTCACACCCGCTCACCTCCTCGAGGCGAGTTCACGAGGCTTCCATGACAATACCGGCCTCGACTTGTTTGCAATGGGTGAATTAGAGTTCTACCTTTTCTATGAACCCCATACCCCTCTCTATCCCAATGCTATTCAAGCCGGTTATCATGCCTCTCCTCCCTTCATGAAAACAAGCACTGTGCTCAATGAAATTCTTGCTATTCTTACCAGCATCCTTGGCCCGGTAAAATACGCACATGGCGAGGTTGGTTTTATCCCCGAACTGACAAGTGCAGATCCCCAGCTAAACAGGAAGCGCGGGGAACAGGTTGAAATCGAATTCCTTCCCACGCCTGTGCACAACACAGGAGACATTCTCGCGCTTGCAAAATGGATCATCCGCAACGTCGCATTCAAGCACGAGATGCTGGCCGTTTTCTCACCCAAGGTCGAGGAAGGTATGGCCGGCAATGGGCTTCACATCCATCTTGAATTGCAGCGCGATGGTCAAAATGTGATGCGCACCGTTGACGGACGTCTCTCCGATGAGGCTCTTCAACTCATCGGTGGATTGATTACGTACGCACCTTCGCTTACCGCGTTCGGGAATACAGTTGCCGCCTCCTACCTGCGGCTTGTGCCTCACCAGGAGGCGCCGACTCGCATCTGCTGGAGCGAATCAAACCGGTCTGCGCTCATCCGCGTCCCTCTGGGTTGGTCTGCGGGAAATGACCTTGCTGCTGCCATCAACCCGCAGCAGGATGTGTCGTTCAAGCAGAATGACTGTGTGCAGACGGTCGAGTTACGCAGTCCGGACGGCAGCGCCATACCCCACCTTCTACTGGCAGGGGTCACGACGGCAGCCCGCTGGGGCATTGAAAACCAGGAGAGGGCGGCGGACATTGCAGCCAATCACCACATCACCGGGAACGTCTTCGACGACAGCGCACTTCTTGAACGTCTACCGTCGCTACCCATCAGTTGCGCCGACTCCGCGAACCGCCTGGAACAGGATCGCTCACTATACGAAAAAGCGGGCGTCTTCCCCGCCAACATGATCGACAGGGTGGCAGAACTACTGAGGGACGAGCAGGACGACCATCTCTTCCAGGAGCTTTCCGCTCTGGATGGGGACGAACGCACACACAGGGTACGGGACATTATGCACCGCGATATCAACCGACGCTGATCGGCCCCCATCGCAGCACGAAACCGGCGCGCTTCTGCCGTGTTGAACCCCTACGAAAGACACAGAATAGGGTATGCTTCTACTATGAAACGATTCTTGCCTCTCCTTTTCTTCTGCATGATATTCCCACTGACGGCCTGCACAGCGGACCCGGGGCAACCGGTCCTGCGGATCGGGCTGCTTCCCATCCTGGACGGGCTTCCCATTCACGTTGCAGACTCCCTTGGCTATTTTGAGGAAGAAGGTTTGCAGGTTGAGATTATCCCCGTTGCTTCAGGCGCCGAACGGGATCAACTCATGCAATCCGGCCAGATCGATGCCATGATTAATGAACTTGTCTCGGTTATGCTGTTCAACCAGGAAAGCTCCCGTGTTGCTGCAGTGCGTTTCGCTCGCACGGCAACTGAGACAACCCCGCTGTTCCAGATTCTTGCAGCTCCCGGAAGCGGGATCGAAGTGCCCGGGGATCTTCGCAACATTGAGGTTGGAATCTCGGAAGGTACGGTCATTGAATACACCACCACGAGGATGCTTCAAGCGGCAGGCTTGCGGGATGAAGAGATTGCCGCCATCGCGGTGCCGAAAATTCCCGACCGTCTCAACCTGCTCCTCGGCGGACAACTTCTGGCAGCAACACTCCCCGAACCCGCTGCCAGCGTCGCCGTCCAGCAGGGCGCACGCGTGGTTCTGGATGACACCCTCATCCCGGAACGTAGCAACAGTCTGATCACCTTCGATCAAACCTTTCTGGACCAACATCCTGACATGGTGAGCGCATTCCTCCGTGCAGTCGAACGCGCTGTCGAGGTCATCAATGCTGATCCCGATGCATGGGATGCGCTCCTGGTGGAACGCAACCTGCTCCCTCCTGACCTCGTGGACCACATCCAGGTACCGACCTACCCCCTTGGAGGCGTCCCGGACGGATTGTCATTTGCAGATACCCTTCAGTGGGCGCAGGAAAACGGCTACCTCGATGAAGATGTCTCATATGAAACCTGTGTGACAGATGACTATCTCCCTTGATCAATCCAGACTGGATACCGGCAGAGCATCATGATTAAGGTTCGGGACCTGACGTTTGCGTATGAACCAGGTCTGCCTGTTTTTCAGCACTTCGATTGGACTGTCGATCAGGGTCAGGCCTGGGCGATCCTCGGCCCATCTGGCTGCGGGAAAACAACGTTTCTCTACCTGCTGGCCGGGCTTCTGACACCCACCGCCGGCAGTGTCCGCATTGATGATGAACCGCTTGAACGACCCAGACCGCGTACCGGTCTCATTCTCCAGGATTTCGGACTCCTGCCCTGGGGAACCGTGGAGGAAAATGCCAGCCTGGGATGGACAATCCGTTCCTTTTACGGGCCAGACGAGCGCCACGCCCCCGCTGGCGAGCCGATCGGAGACAGTGCAAGTCGAGTACATCCCTGGCTGCAACGACTCGGACTGTATTCCCTCCGTCACCACTATCCCTCTCAACTTTCCGGCGGACAGCGTCAGCGGACAGCCATCGCCCGTACGCTTTCGCTTGAGCCAGACCTTTTACTGATGGATGAACCCTTCGCCGCTCTCGATGCGCCGACACGCGAGAGCCTACAGGATACCATTCTCGATCTGCGTGACGAACGTTTACTGACCACAATCGTCGTTACGCACACAATTGAAGAAGCAGCCATTCTCGGCAAGCACATTCTCGTGCTCGGAACACCACCCAACGAAGGCGGTCGCGTGATACACAACGAAACGTCGGGGACGCCGGGATTCCGCGGATCTCCGGCGTACCACGCCACGTGCGACACCCTGCGACAGTCCCTGGAGCGCAAACCATGAAAGCGCAGCATGTTCTCCTGTCAGCCATCGTGCTCATGGTGATCTGGCAGGCGCTGGCCGTGCTCCTTCAGCAGCCCATCCTCCCGCCTGCGACAACGGTCATCCTGACCTTCCTCAGGGAGATTTCTGGCGACCTCGGCTGGCATTTCCTCACCAGCCTCTGGCGGGTGACTGCTTCCACCGTTCTCGCCATCCTGCTCGCGGTCCCGCTTGGGCTCGGACTCGGCCAGTCGGAGCGTCTCAACCGCATCTTCTCTCCCGTCATCTACCTGCTGTATCCCATCCCCAAGGTTGTGTTTGTCCCCATCGTGCTGCTGTTCCTCGGGGTGGGCGATGTTTCGAAAATTGTCATCATTCTTCTCATTCTTTTCCTGCAGATTCTTGTGCTTGTGCGTGATCAGGCCGCCCTCATCCGGCCGGAACTACTCCTCTCTGTGCGCAGTCTCGGCGCCGGGCGACGTGCCCTGTTCCGCTTCGTCTATCTTCCGGCAAGCCTCCCTGCCATCTTCACCGCGCTGCGGCAATCGATCGGCACAGCCGTGGCTGTCCTCTACATCACCGAATTGTTTGCCACTCAGCGAGGGTTGGGGTACTACATTTATCTACAGGGCAGCACTCTCCTGAACTACCCACAGATGTACGCAGGGGTCATCGCCATGAGCCTTTTGGGATTCGGTCTCTATATCGTCGCAGATTGGCTCAACCACCGGCTCTGCCCCTGGATTACGGATCAAGTCGCATGAAGATTGAAACTGCGCTGCTCATCATCCCGCCGCTGGACATACAGGCATTTGCCGCACCACTACGCGAACGCTTCGCCGAAAGCACCTTCCCCCTTGTGCCGGCACACCTGACTCTGATGTATCCTTTCGTCGAAATGATGAAAGTGCCCGATGCGAAAGCGATTCTCAGGGAACATTGCTCCACGATTCCTCCGTTCGAGATCGTGCTGGACCGCTACAACCATTTTCCACGAGCTCTGTTCCTGGAGCCCTCCGACCCGGATCCCATCATCCATCTTTACAGATGCATCGCAGCGGGGTTCCCCGACTGTATTGCCTACGGCGGCGAATTTGGCGACGATCTCCATCCCCACCTCACCATTGCCGAACTCGCCAAGGATGACGATCCAGGCCAGCTTCCGCTACCGGCCATTCCTCCCCTGCGGTTTCTCGTCGACCGGATTTATCTCTATGCCGGCATCGCCGAGGACGATCGAAGCGGTCCCATCCCTTTCATCCCCCTTTCCATCATCCCTCTCGGAGACAGGCATGGCATCGACGCAGGGTGACACCAGGCGCAGGTATGTACGCCGCATGTTCGGCCGCATTGCCCCGCGCTACGACCTGCTCAATCGTCTGATGACATTCGGTCAAGACCGACGCTGGCGGAGAGAACTCATTTCACGACTTGAACCCGGCCCCGGCGCCCATATTCTCGACCTAGGTGCGGGCACTGGCGACCTGGCGGTCGACATCCTTCAGCGCCATCCGGATGCCATCGTCGTAGCAGCGGACCTGACGCCCGAGATGATCCAGCATGGGAGGAACCGTCCTGAGGCGGCAGGTGTGCGCTGGCTCATTGCGGATGCAGATCACCTGCCATTCCAGACGAATTGTTTCGATGCAGTCGTCTCCGGCTTCCTACTGCGGAACCTCGGCGACCTCGCCCACTCCCTGAAGGAACAGTTGAGGGTGCTTTCACAGAACGGTCGATGGGGGGCACTTGATACGTCTCCGCCGCCGAATAACCTCCTGCGCCCATTCATCCGTGCCTACCTCCACCTGGTCATCCCCGTTCTTGGAATCCTCTTCACAGGAGACCGGGAAGCCTATCGTTACCTGCCGGCATCAACGGAGGCATTCCTGACCCCTGTAGATTTGGTACAGGAACTTGAAAGCGCTGGATTTCATCGCACGACCGTGATTCAACGCATGTTCAGAACCGTCGCTCTGTACATCGGACACAAACGCTGATTGGAGTATGTTATTATCCCGGCAAGTCTGCAGAGACTGATTCGTCGCGAGCGTCCACACAGCTCTGCACTGGAGGAACCGTAGCGTGATTGTTGAATTCATCAAAGCCTATCTGGTCCCCGGTTCTGCGACGTTCCTTCTCATCGCCGGAACCATCGGCGTTGTGCTCTGCTACGGCCGCGAGCGAGCCGCGAAAACCGGGCGTGTCCTGCTGACCTCGCTCCTCATCCTTTACTGGCTGCTCGCAACCCCCATGGCTGCGCGCGGCCTTGAACTGGTCCTGCGCGGCAACTACAGCGCTCTCCAGCCAACGGATGAATTGCAGGTCGATGCGCTTGTGGTCCTCGGTGGCGGAAGCGTCACCCACACGGTTGACGAGGCGGAGATCAACACCCTCAGCACCCCCAGCGCGCTGCGCGTCCTGGAAGCGCTGCGCCTGTATCCGCTCCTGGACGAACCGCTCGTGATTGTCTCCGGCGGGATCAATGAGCGCGTGGGGCGCATGACGCCTGAAAGTTACCCCCTTCGCGATGCGCTTGTCGCGGGCGGGATCCCCGAAGACCGCATCATCATGGAATCGTCCTCCCGCAACACCTACGAACAGGCTGTCAACCTTGCGCCGCTCTTTTCGACGCATGACATTGACTGCTTTATCATGGTGACCTCTGAATCCCACATGCGCCGCGCGATGCTGGTCTTCCAGGCTGAGGGATTTCAGCCCATCCCCTCAACTGCACCACAGCACGCAGAAGACCAGACCCTGTCCAGATGGGGGGTTCTGCCAGACGAAGAGGCATTGGACGCAAGCCGCAATGCCATGCGAGAGGTCATGGCTTTGATGTTCTATGCTGTAAGCGGAAAACTATCTCCCTAAGTGAAAACCCATCTCGACAGCGCGAGCCCGAAAGCCAGCGCATATCCATGCAGGAAGATGAGTTGCGCCGTTCCGGCAAGGCAGCGATTGAGTGCACGTCCGGTATTGGCGGACAGAAAGCGACTCCAGCGAACCGCAAGGGGAAGCGTAAGGAGAGGGAGCAGGGCTGAAGGACCCGCGTAACCAAGCAGCACCACGATCACCGGAGCAATGTACGCAACAACAAGCAATAACCTGTACTCAAGGATGCCTGCCTTCAAGCCGTAGACAACCGGGATGCTTCGCCGTCCGGATGCCCGATCGCTGTCGATATCGCGGACGTTGTTCACGACCAGGAGTGCGGTGATTGTGGAACCGACTGCAGCCGACGCGAGCCATGTCTCCATCGGAAGTGCCCCCATTTGGACGTACACCGTTCCACTGACAGCGACGAATCCGAAGAAGACCAACACAAAAAGATCGGCAAGTCCATTTTCAGAGAGTGGAGATGGTCCTGCTGAATATGCAAGCGCAGCCAGAATGGATACTGCGCCGAGAATAAGGACTGGAACACCGCCTCGACATGCGAGATAGATGCCGGCAAGGCACGCGACGCCTAGCGAAAGCCAGACACCTCGCATGACTGCTTGCGGTGGAAGAATGCCAGCCTGTGTTACGCGTGTTGGCCCCAGTCGGTCAGGTCGATCGGTACCACGCAGATAATCAGAGACATCGTTATGCAGGTTGGTCCCAATCTGGATAGCGAAGGCGACAATCAGAGCAGCCACAGCCGATCCGGCATGGAAACCGCCATGCTGGATGGCAATCCCCCAGCCTACCAGCACCGGCGCAGCGGCCGCTGTCAATGTCCTGGGGCGGCTCGCCATCACCCATTTGTGCCAGGCGTTCAATGGGGCAGAATCCAGCGATGCATCGGACATAGGTGTCGTTTTCATCCTCCGTAGAGTCTCATTCTAGTCCGAACAGCGCCTGCCGACTACCCCTGCAACTGTTGTTGGAGACGCATGACATGGAAAATGTGATAGACTTCGACGGGCACCTCCCCGGAAACGGATGCCAATTAACCAGATGAAAGAACTTAAGAACTGGAAAACCCTGCATTCCGAAATCCTCGTCGATCAGCCGCCGTGGCTTTGCGTGCGCGCCGATGAAGTCCTTCTTCCCGATGGTCGTGTCGTCAAGAACTACATGCATGTGGAAGCACCCGACTCGGTGATGATTGTGCCGGTGAGTGAAGCGGGGACTATCGGCATGGTCCGCTCCTACAAACGCGGTCTGGACGGCATCGACATCCAACCGCCGGCGGGTATGGTCGAAGATGGGGAAGATCCCCTGCACACCGCACAACGCGAGCTGCTGGAGGAATGTGGATGTACAGCCGGGGAATGGTTCGACCTTGGAAATTACATCCTCGGAGGCAATTTCGGTGGCGGTTGGGTACATCTGTATCTCGCACAGCGTGCACATGTGATTGCAGAACCGAACCCCGGAGACCTTGAAGAAATGGAAGTGCTGTGGATCCCTCTGGAGGAGATCAAGCGCATGTGGATGCGTGGTGATTTTCGGCAGATTTCATCCTCTGCAGCAATTGGATTGGCATTGATGCACTTGAACGGCAGCGACCATGCTGGGAGTCCCCATGGATGATCCCTGCTGCCCGAAGAGGAGCCGCTCTGATGACGCGTGATTTTGAGAAAGCAGCCCTGCGTGGTGAGCCTTCGTACGTCTGGCGTGACGGCCAGCGACGCCGCCTGCGCATGATCCTCGACGCGGCAGACGATCGCGCAAGAGGGAGGATTCTGGATAACGGATGCGGTGTTGGCATGTATCTCGAACATCTCACCCTGCATGCCTCTTCAGCTTTTGGTCTTGAATATGATCATGAACGTGCGCAGCAAGCCGGAAAACGGCATCACACGGTTATCCGTGCCGCCGGCGAATACTTGCCCTATCCCGATTCAATGTTCGACCTGGTCCTATCCCATGAAGTCCTGGAGCATGTTGCCGATGACCGTCTCGCCATGGCGGAAATTGCGCGCGTGCTCCGCACACCGGACGAACGCCACCCAGGCGGCCGGTTGACGCTCTTCGTTCCCAATCGCGGCTACCCCTTTGAAACCCACGGTGTGTACTGGCGGAGCCGCTACCATTTTGGGAACATCCCGCTTGTTAACTACCTCCCCCGTCAACTCCGTAACCGGCTTGCTCCGCACGTCCGCATCTATTCTCGTCGCGATTTACGCAAGCTTATTGAGGGACTGCCCCTTGTCATCGTGAAGCGCACTACCGTGTTCGGTGCCTACGATAACATCATCGCCCGCTTCCCCCGGGCTGGTAAAGTCCTGCGCGCTCTCCTTCACTTCCTGGAGCGAACACCGCTTCAGATTCTGGGGTTATCTCACTTCTGGATCCTGGAGAAAACAGAACCGGACGCCTGAGCGCCCGGCATTCCTCATCATTCGAACCGCATCCTATTCAATCGCAGAGATTTCCCCAATTTCGTGAACGTCAACCGGGATCCCTTCGATTTCATCTGGCACAAGGTCCTCAGGAGCAAGCTGGCTTGCTGGAACCTTATGACTGACCAGGACAACAATCGCCACGTCACCGGTAGGCTTCCCCTCGCGCATTTTCATGCCCACTCCAACGCCGAGCACATTCGCTTTCTGGCGCAGTTCTTCCTCATACTGGTTGCGGACACCCGCTGCTTGATGATACGCCAACTCCATTGGAGAGCGGGCATCCATGGCACTTGTCATATCACGACCTCCAGCCTTTCGAGAACAGGTTGAACAGGATTGTACACCGAGGCTTGATCGGAGCCGGCGAAGAGGAGGCCCACGGCCAGCAATGCTTCACCATCCACGAGTACCGATCCAGAGTCACCCGGCGACGACATGGGTGTTGTCAGGAGCTGGCTCACGAATCGGGCGATGTAGTCGCCGTAATGGATATCGACGCTTGCATCCATCACCACAATCTCCCCTGTGGAATAGCCGCTGGTACGACCACTTTTCCGCACGCGCATATTCAGCCGGGGAGCGGTTGTGCCACCGAGGATGCCGATGTCAAGAATCTCTTCTGAGATGTCCGCATCATCAACCGGCAAAGCCGTTGCGGCATCGACCTCGTTCGTCGCGTCCGTGTCATGCCAGCTCGCGTCAAGACGGTGCTGTGCGCCAAGCAGTTTTGCGATGCGATTACCGAGGCGCGCATACCTCATGGCAAGGTCACATGTGGCCGGCCCGTCCGAGAATTGCAGCGGGATGAACCGCTCCAATCGCGCAATCACATCGTCAGGATTCTCACCGCCGTCGACGGATCCCGGCTGGAGGATCGGGTCGCCCGGAGCGGCATCATTGCAGTTGGCGAGGACGTGATTATTGGAGAGAATGAGCCGCTGGCTGGTCATCCGGTCGCGCACGACGCATCCCAGGGTCCCGGCTGTCACTTTCTCGTGGCCAACACTCACGCCACCTGGAGCAGGCCGGATACGTTCAAGGCGGGACGCCAGGGCAGAAAGGCGTCCGACCTGAACCACGTCTGTGCGCACACCATTGAGTTCTTCTGGCACCAGGGCGTCCTTGGGGAGAGCTGCCCGCGGCATCTTCTGATCCACGAGGGCAACAAGGCACAACTCATCTGTGCGGCGTCCACCCTCGGTCCGGAACCCGCTCCCCACACCAACCACGTGGGGTTTTGCGAAGAGCGCCTGCTCATGCAGCGCCTTGGCCTGGGCGATTTCCGTCAAACGCATGCATCCTCCCGAATCTCTCTGCTAGTATATTCCCCCGGCTTGCTTCTGCAAATGAAAAACCCATCCGGCACCGGATGGTGTCGGATGGGCTGTCAGACCTGCAGATTGCCTTGCTACATGTGGATGGCTGCACCCTCTGCATCATGTGCAGCTTCCATCAGCACCTCGCTGAGGGTGGGGTGCGCATGCACATTGCGGGCGATCTCGGCTGCCGTCAACTCCATCATCTGAGCCAGGGTCAGTTCTGGAAGCAGTTCCGTGACCTCGGGTCCGATCAAGTGGGCGCCCAGGATCTCCCCGTACTTCGCGTCCAGAACCAGTTTGACCCAGCCCTCCGCCTCACCCAGGCCGAGTGCCTTTCCATTCGGACGGAAGGGGAAGCGGCCAAGCTTGACCTCATAGCCCTGTTCAGTCGCCTGCGCTTCCGTCAGCCCAAAGGATGCAATTTGCGGGTGCGAGTATGTCGCCCGGGGCATCATCTCGTATTTCAGCGGTTCCGTTTCATGACCCGCTATGTTCTCAGCACATGCAATGCCCATGGCTGATGCGACATGCGCCAGCATGAGTTTCGCCGTCACATCACCAACCGCCCAGATGCCCGGGACATTGGTTGCCATGCGGTCATCGATCACAATCGCGCCTCGCCTATCCAGTTCGACGCCCATCTGCTCCAGACCGAGGCCGCCCGAGTTCGGACGAAAACCGATGGCCATCATCGCCTGTTCGGCATCCAATACCTGTTCGCCGGCCTCGCTCGACACCGTCACCTTGACGCCCGTTTTCGTCGTTTCAAGCTTCTCGACGCGGGTGGCTGGCATGCAGTTGATCTTGCGTTTCTTGAATGCCTTGGCGAGTTCCTCGCTGATTTCCTCATCTTCATTCGGCGCAATGCGGGGAAGCATCTCCACAATCGTGACATCCACCCCATAGGCGTTCCAGATGGTCGCAAATTCCAGCCCAATCGCGCCCGCCCCGATGATAATGACCGATTCAGGCAGTGTCTCCTGAAGAATCGCCTCTTCGTAGGTGACCACTTTTTCGCCGTCGATGTCCACGCCCGGGATGACCGCCGTTGTGGCGCCCGTGGCGATGATGATATCCGGCGCGGTCAGCGTCGTAGTGCCTTCCTCGTTGACGACATCCAGGGTGTGGGCGTCCTTGAACGTCGCTTCGCCCATCAGCACATCGATGTTGTTTTTCTTCATCAGAAAGCCGACGCCCTTTGTGAGACGATTCGAAATCTGCCGGCTCCGTTTGACAGCTTTGCTGTAATCCAGCGTCAAACCGTCCACCGTGAACCCGAACTCCCGCCCGCGGTTCTGCAGCGTATCGGCGACATCGGCGGCCTTTAACAGCGCTTTCGAGGGGATGCAGCCTACATTCAGGCAGACCCCGCCCAGCCAGCGTTTATCCACAATGGCCGTCTTTTTTCCGAGCTGCGAGGCACGAATGGCCGCCACATAGCCCCCCGGACCGGCTCCAATGACGATGACATCATACTCTGTCATGCGATGTTCTCCTTATGAGTTTTCCAAGCCCAGACATTGTATCGCACTTCGATACGCTGGATTTCGCCCAATTCGTGCCATTTGTCACAAATTGTCGCAAGCGGATGGAAGCGTCATGCGTTTTCCATGGCAAACGCGCCGCCCCGGCCCCAGGGGGCGAGAATCAACATCAGCAGGGTGTCAAGCGCACCCTGCTGATACTCGCTGAAGTCGCAATGGGGTTATGCCAGCCGGGCGGCCAGCACCTCGGCGATATCCATGACGTCCACGGGGTCAGATAGATCATTGGCGGCATCGCCGAGCATCAACAAGCAGAACGGGCAGGAAACAGCGAGGGATTCAGCCCCGGCTGCCACCGTCTCCTGCAGCCGTGCTTCGCTGACTCTCCGTTCGCCGTGTTCTTCTTCTTTCCACATCTGTGCGCCGCCCGCCCCGCAGCAGAATGCATTTTCACGACTGCGCGGCAGCTCTGTGATTGCCGCACCCGCTGCTTTCAAGGCTTCACGCGGGGCAGCGTAGGTACCATTCATGCGGCCGAGGTAACAGGGATCATGGTATGCAATCGACAGAGTCGCATCAGCCTGTTTCAGTGGGAGACGTCCTTGCTGCACCAACTCGAGGAGCAATTCGGAATGGTGCACAACCTCGTATTCACCGCCATAGGCTGGGTACTCATGTTTGAGCGTGTGGAGACAGTGCGGGCAGGTGGTCACAATTCTTCGTGGTTGAACGCGATTGAGAGTCGCCACATTTTCCTGGGCAAGCATGTCAAACACGTACTCATTCCCCGCACGTCTTGCCGCATCACCTGTGCAACGCTCTTCGCTTCCCAGTACAGCGTAACGAACATCGGCAGCGTTCAACAAGCGCGCAAAGGCCTGTGCCGTTTTTTGGGCACGCGGATCGGTCGCCGGCGCACATCCCACCCACCAGAGCAAATCTGGTTCAGGTTCTTCCTGCACCGTTGGAACGTTCAATCCCTCTGCCCAATCCAGACGTCGTTCGGGCGGGATATTCCACGGATTGGCCGTTCGTTCCATGCCGCGAAAGGCGTTTTGGATCGGCTCCGGGAAGCTGTTCTCCATCAAGACCTGGGCGCGCCGGATGTCAAGAATGTCCCTCATCGGCTCGTTCCCAACGGGACATGCCTGAATACACGCGCCGCAGGCTGTACATGCCCATACGGCTTCGGCCGGGATGGCGAAGTCGAGCAGCGGAGCATCACTGTCCCCTCCCTGGGCCAATGTCGTACCTACCATATTCAACGTATACCGTTTGTTGATTTCCAGTGCGGCCGGAGAGAGGACTTTGCCCGTTGCATAGGCCGGACACGCGTCCTGGCAGCGATTGCACATGATGCAAGCATAGGCATCCATGAGGCTCTTCCACGGGAGATCCTCAAGGTTCACCGCACCAAACATTTCGATACTCTCATCCTCGAAATCGAGGCGGTCAAGCTCGCCTGGAGAAGTACGATCGGGTTGCAGTGCGAAGTTGATGGGTCCCATGATGAGGTGGAGATGTTTCGTGTAGGGGAAATACGGAATAAAGGCCAGAATAAGGCCGATGGCAAGCCACCAGCACACGTGCCACGCTGCAGTTAGAAGACCTGCCGAGGCGGAAGACAGCGGCGCAGCCAGGAATGATGCAGCCGGCTGCCAGGGGTCAGGACCGTGCAGAGCGAGGTTGAAGATTTCCCCGGCGAAGCGTGCACCAACGTGAAGAATGATGAACGCGCCAACGATCGCCGAATCCCTGCGTATTCCATGGCGCGCTTTCTCCATCAGCAGCGTCGAATCGCGCGTCGTCAGTGACTCCGGTCGAAGCACGAAACGTCTAACCATGAGATAGGCCATGCCGGCAAGGATGGCGACGCTGAGCACATCCGCACCGAGTCGATACAGATTGCCGACCACACCCTGTCCCAAGAAATGAAAGTCCGGGATCAATCCGGTCAGGACATCGCCAAGATTGACAAGCATGTAGTACATGAAGCCCCAACCCACCAGGCTATGGAAAAAGCTCACCACCGGTCTGGCCTGGAATACGTCGTAGAACGTCAGCGTGCGCACGAGTGCCCGGGGGATCTGGCGCAGCGCGAGAGTCCAATCCGGCGCACCGGCACCGCGCCCCAGGATCCCTGTAAGACGCCGCACGGCTTTGATGGTAAGCACAAGGACGACAAGCAACGCCACCAGGAACAGGCCTTTTTCGATGACGGTCAACAAGGTGTGCCGCCTTTCTCCCCGCGTGACGGGGGCGGTCGGAAGGTATGGGCGAAGCGGATGCACGAGTCTACCACAGCGACCTGTGGTGTCCGCAAGAAAAAACCCCCGCGAATTCCTTCGCGGGGGCTGGCGATGCAATTGCCGCGCTCAAGCCGCGCGGGCAGGAGCCTTTTCGGGCACAGCTGGTTGCAGGGTTTGATTCTCAAGATACACCGTCACCTCCTCCAGCGCTTTCTCATAGCGCTTGAGGAGTTGCTCATCCGAACCCTTGAATCGGCGCAGCATCTGTTTCCCGCATGACGTACAGCCGCGCATGGCGCGGTACGAATCCGTTTCGCAATTCAGACAGCCGTTAATGCGAATAAGTGTGAGGGCTAATGCAAGGCTTTCGGGGTGATCTTGCGGTAACGTGATGACCCGCTCGACCAGTTCCTGCCATTGTGGACCGCGCTCATGGCGGAGCCGGGCAATGACCGCAGGAGAAATGAGTAGGGCATTTTGAGCGTACATATCCCTCCTGACACCAATAACAATAAATGTTGCTTACGGACACCACATTTGCATTATTGTAGAGGGGGCGCAAGAGCCCCCGGCAGGGTACTTAAGTACCACTGATTAGAACCCGCCCGCCCCGTAAAGCTCCTCATCGGTCGGCGTTTCACCGGACGGATCGAATACATACACCCAGGTGCCTTCCGTCGACCATTCATAGATCCATTCTGCGTCAGCCGGAGACAGATTTACACAACCGTGAGAGCGGGGATAGCCAAACCCGTTGTGCCAGTAAGCACCGTGGAGGGCCCGTGATTGGTCATAGTAAAGAATCCAGGGGACATCCTCGAGGTAGTAGAAATCCGATCGATCTGCCTCAAAGGCGCCTTGCATGAAATCGCTCTCCAGTTTTTGATAGACCTGGAAAAGCCCCGGCTGGGTCCACCACCCGCCGATCCCGGTCGACACCAGCGTGGCAAACACCATCTCGCCCTGCTCATACGCCGCAATGGTCTGCTCGTAGAGATTGACCGATATCCAGCGATCATTGGTCACACCTTCCGGTGCAGTGTACTCCGGGAAAACCACGCCAAGCAGACGCTGTTCAATCCACGCATCCGGACCGATCATGTACCATGTCCAGCCATCGATGTCGACCATGTCATAAATCTGGACCATCTCGTAGCGGTAGATCCAGCGGTTCGAAGTGGGTGCACTTCGCCCGGGCTCGGTTGAGGGCTGCACCTGCCCCAGCACCCACGCGAACGGTCGGTAAGGCGTTCCATTCAGCATGATCCCGTGAAAAGAAGATGGGGCAACACGGCTGACATCACCACCTCGGATGTAAATACCGGGCTCCACCATGTAGATTCGTTCCCCTTCCTGATCGAACCAGTCCAACCAGGAAAAGAAGACGAAGCCCGGCTCCATCACCCTGTACGCATTTTGCGCCCTGACAGCGTCACCCAGGCTGGTGTAGAGCGGTGTGCCGCTGTCGCTGTTTGCCCGCAGATAATAGAAGGGAATGTCACCCAGTTCTTCATCGTAGGCGTGGATGGGAAGTGGGCGTTCAGGAAGGATACCGTCGATGGCGAGGTCGGTCATATTCCCTCGTGCGTCATCATGCCGGCATCGCTCGGGATGTCGAAGCTGCATTCGGGCAGGGCAATTGACGTTCGAGATGCCCCCTTGTTCCGCTGGTTCATCTGCACCGGCAGGTTGAATGAAAAAGACAACTGCCGTCATCGCAAGCATCGTGCCGGCCAACCGGAGCCGCATACCCGTCCTCCTGCAGTTCAGTGATATGGAACATTATAACGAGACCTCGCAGCAATGCGAGGCATTCGTTTAAACAAGAGAGCCCCCGGGCATGCCCGGGGGCTCATTCAATCAGCGATGTTCAGCAACATCTTCCTCGATGCGGGCAACAAACTCGCTGATGGGCATCGCCCCAAGATCCTCCCCGGAACGAAGCCTCACAGCAGCGGCTTCTGCCTCAATCTCCCGATCCCCTACAATCAGCATGTAGGGGACTTTTTCAAGCTGGGCATCACGGATTTTCGCGTTCATACGATCGCTGCTGGAGTCCACTTCCACACGGATAAGCCGCTTGTGAAGCTGCTCCTTCAGTTTCTCTGCATACTCGATGTGCCGGTCTGCAATCGGAATAATCTTCACCTGCACAGGAGAAAGCCAGACTGGAAAAGCTCCAGCATAGTGCTCGATAAGCACGCCCATGAAGCGTTCCATCGAACCGAGCAGCGCCCGGTGGATCATGTAAGGCCGGTGCTCCTGACCATCTTCACCGATGTAGGTCAAACCAAAGCGTTCCGACAGCACAAAGTCGAACTGGATGGTGCTCAGCTGCCACTCCCGTCCGATGGCATCCTGGATCTTCAAGTCGATCTTCGGCCCGTAGAACACAGCCTCACCCTCATCCACCTGATATGGCACGTCAGCCCGTTCCAGGGCTTCGCGCAAGGCTTCCGTTGGGCCCTCCCAATCCTCGGGGTTCCCGGCAGCCTTTTCGGGATTGCGGGTGGAAAGATACGCGTGAATCTCCTTGAACCCGAAGGCTCGCAAGATGTTCAGACTGAACTGCAAGACTTTGTCGATCTCCTCCGGCATCTGGTCTGGCCGGCAGAAAAGATGGGCATCATCCTGAGTGAAGCCGCGCACACGCAGCAGTCCGTGAAGCACGCCGCTGCGTTCATACCGGTACACCGTACCCCACTCAGCATAGCGCAGGGGTAGATCACGGTAGGACCGGGTCTGGCTCTTATAAATCTGGAGATGGAAGGGGCAGTTCATCGGCTTGATGTAGTACTTCTGCCCTTCAATATCCAGCGGCGAATACATGTTTTCTTCGTACCAGCCAAGGTGACCGCTCGTCTCCCACAGATTGGCTTTCCCAATATGCGGTGAATAGACGAAGTCATATCCGCCGATTTCATGCTGCTCACGGCAGTAATCCTCCGCCAGTTTGCGGACCATGCCGCCCTTGGGGTGCCAGAGGATGAGCCCGGGGCCGACCTCTTCGCTGACGCTGAACAGGTCAAGCTCTTTCCCGATACGGCGGTGGTCACGGCGCTTGGCTTCCTCCATCCGCCAGAGATAGTCATCCAGCTCTTCCTTCGACTCCCAGGCCGTGCCGTAGATGCGCTGCAGCATGGGATTGTTTTCATCACCCCGCCAATAGGCACCGGCGACATTCAGCAGCTTGATGGCGTCAGGGTTGATGTCGTTTGTATTCTTAACGTGTGGGCCGCGGCATAAGTCCACAAAATCATCCTGGCGGTAAATGGAGATATCCGGTATCTCTTCGATCGGTTCTCCATATTCATCCAGACCACCTGCTTCAAGCCCATCGATGAGCTCAATCTTGTAGGGCTGATCGGCGAACAATTCGCGCGCCTCATCACCCGAGATGACCTGGTATCGAAACGGGTGATCACCGGCGAGAATCTCGACCATCCGTTTCTCAAGCGTCTCGAGATCCTCAGGAGTCAAGCTTCGCGGCAAATCGAAATCGTAGTAAAACCCGTTCTCAATGGGCGGGCCGATGGCGATTTTCGCTTCTCCAGGGAACATTTCCATCACAGCCTGGGCCATGACGTGCGCCGTGGAGTGGCGAATCCGGAACAGTTTGGATTCCTTGTAGTCTTCCTTCAACATAGCCATGTTCATACTCCTTTTGCCGCGAAACAAAAAAGCTCACGCCTCCTGGGGCGAGAGCTTCTGCTCACACGATTCCACCCAGATTGACCTGACCGGTCATCTCTGACAGCCGATAACGGGGCTGAGCCGGTTCCCATACTTCGTACCCGGTTCCGGGTTCCGCTCACGGGGGGTTTTCGCCTGATCCTGTCCGGGGAAGATTCTCAGTCTACGATCTTCCTTCCCTGTCGCACGGTGTTCAGGTTACTCGTCCCGGTCACAGCGATTTGCTATTTAATTGAGGTGGGCGGTATTGGACTCGAACCAACGACCTTTGCGATGTCAACGCAACGCTCTAACCAACTGAGCTAACCGCCCATACGCGGTCTGCATGACCCCGTGGTGGACATTATACAGATGGAACAGCGATCTGGCAATACTCAACGCACTCGCCGACAACCGGCCACGTTTGTGTGATAATGCCTCAAAAGGAGTCATGAACATGAAATGGATTAAAGGGTTGTCAATTCTTGGCGCAGTGGCGATGACAGGCGTTCTCGTCTACGGTTTTGTAGTGGGTGATTTCTCCGGCGAAGGAAGCCAATTGCTGGGCATGCCGTGGGGAATTGTTTCCCTCGTTGATTTGTACGTCGGCTTTTCCCTCTTCTCCGGCTGGATCATTTACCGGGAATCATCCCTTCCCGCGACCATCATCTGGGTCGTTCTGATGATGGTGCTTGGATTCTTCACGGCAAGCATCTACACCTATCTCGCAGCGCATCGAGCCGGAGGAGACTGGGATCGCTTCTGGCACGGCACCCGCCACACGGCTTGAAGAAGCCGGTCGTCAAGCCAGCGCCTCGTTCGGCACATCCCTGACCGCGACCCAGAGTGCATAGCCTGCCGTGAGCGCCAGCAGGAGAGCTGCTGCCTGGTATAACCCTCCGATCGAAGCGCGCTGCACCCATGCCAGGCCAGCAAGCGGGCCAAGTGTGCTGCCGACATCTCCGATGGAGAATAGCGCACCCAGTACCGTTTCCTGAGCCTCTTCCGGGACACGATCCCCGACCCAGGCTGTCAGCAAGGTCTGAATGCCCCCGCTCGTCAATGAGGAGAGCAGCAGCCCGGCGATTCCAAGCGGGAACCATGGCGTTCCCATCATGGCGCAGCCGATCGCACCAAGGCCCACGACTGCCGCCAGTACAGGCCAGCGCGCCCCCAGCCTGTCCGAGATGCGCCCCGTCAGTGTCGTCGATGCAAGGCTGATGAGGGTCCTGGAGGCGGAGAATGCTCCTGCCAGCGTGGCAAGCGCCACAAAGGCTCCTCCCACCTGCACCCCCTGACCGATAAAGGTTTCCAACCAGAGGATGACCGTTACGGCCAGAACGCCTGCAAATAGAAAGCGGTTGACAAACATAGGAACCGCAGCGAGGACGACCGAACGCCTCACCGCTTTATCGCCCAGGGAACCGGCGGGCAACTGGCTTCGTTGTTCGCTCCTTCCCGTTTCCGGCAATGCCCAGAACCAGAAGCAGGATACGAGCGCCATGATGAATGCACTGAACCGCAGCGATACTTTCAAACCGACTATGTCTGACAGCCATGCTCCCATGAAACTGGAAAGACCTACCCCGATGAAGAACCACATCTGGAAGAGACCGCTGTGTCTGCCGCGGGTATGATCCTGAGACAGATCAAGGACCACAGCAGTGCCGCCAACCCACAACCCCGCCCATGCAAGCCCCCAGAGGATGCGGCCGGCCATGACCAATGGGAATCCGCCAAATGAGCAAAGCAGCGTTGACACGGCACCCAAAGCGAGGGAAGGGATCAGCACAATCCGGCGCGGCAGCACACGCAGCAGACGCCCGGCAAGCGGGTTGAAACCCAGGCGTACCAGGCGGTTCACGGCAAGCGCCCAGGCGACCATGTTGATGGTTAACGCCAATTCAGATGCAAATGCCGCTTGCGGGAGCACCGTCATCATTGTGCCATCGCCAAGCAGCGATAGGGCAATCCCTGCACCAAGCACATGCAGAACCGGGAATCCGGCTTGATCACGGAAGCTGTGCGGAGGTTTCCTCACCTCGCTAGACCGACCTCGCTCCGTCTGCAGCAGGCTCCCCGGGGAAGGGCTGGTCCCAGTCCCCGTGATAAGCAAACTCTCCCAAAGGACGCCTTGTCCGTGTAACGCGCTCCTTCTCCTGAACATCGTCAGATAGCAGTTCGAGTTCGCCCGGATATCCGACGGCAATCATCACCATCGGGCGGTGTCCTTCTGGAATGTGGAACCGTTCGACAGCCTGTTCCTTGTCGAACCCGCCCATTGGCCTGCAATGGAGTCCCAATGCTGTCGCTTGAAGCAGCAGGCTTTGATTCGCCAACCCCAGGTCATGCTGCCCATAGGCATTGGCTCTCCCGCCGGAGCGGACCTCTTTCGCAATTCCAAGGATAAGAACCGGGGCCTGTGATGCCCATACACCGTTTCCGGGGTCCAGAATCGCACGTGCAACCTCGCGGGCTTCAGGAACGCGATCGTCAAATACGAGATAGCGCCAGGGTTGGCCGTTGCCGCTTGAAGGCGACCAGCGCGCGGCTTCAAGAAGGAGAGTGATGGCTTCGGACGGCACTGGGTGGCCGGGATTGTATACCCGCGATGATGCTCTTTTCCGCAGTAGCGGATGGATATCTTGATGATCGTAGGTCATAGCTGCTCCTATAGGAAGGTGCTCATTCTGGCCGTTATTCTATCCCATCCTTCCACAAATCATCACCGCGCGAGCATCATCGCCGCCATACTCACCATCCGTCCGGTGTAATTCAACCAATCCGGATTAACCTCATCGGCCATCTGTTCAGGCAGGTTGCGTTCATCTGCTCCTCGCCAGCGGACCATCAGCGCGGGGATGCCAGCATCCCGGAAAGGCAGATGGTCAGAAAGTTCCGTCAGGCCTTGCCGCCCTGTAACGGAGAAAAAAGCCTCCGGACGCACCCTGGTTGATCCGGCGCCTTCCGTCTCGTAATTGAGATGAAGTCTCCCATCAACGATGTCGTCAGCCGCCTGCATGATGTACAGCAAATAACCATCCTGATCAATCAGACCGGTCACTTCAAGATAGTAGCCTTCACCACCCCCCACCGCATCTAGCTGGATGACAGCCACTGTGTCCTCAATCGGAAAGACAGGATGTTCGACATAGAAAGTCGAGCCCAGTTGGCCCGATTCCTGGCCATTCCATGCTGCAAAGACAACCGTACGGGCAGGTTGATAACCGGCTTCATGCCAGACACGGGCGATCTCCAGGAGCACACCAATTCCACTGGCATTGTCATTCGCTCCAGGATAACGCAGCCCCGGCTCTTCGACACATACCGATTCACCATCTTCCCCGGTCTCGCAGACAAGTGCTGGGGGATCGTCTCCAACGTGGTCATAATGAGCCCCGAGGATCACGATCTCATCCTGCAGGGAAGGATCCGACCCTGGAAGCACCCCCAAAACATTGGGGACAAGCTCTTCGAGCGCCGGATGTTGATTCACGGCCAGGCTGGCCCACAATCCAAGACGAAGAGCAGGTGGAGTTTGATAGACGCTGATCGGTGTTAATCCCGCCGATGCCAGAATAACTTCAAAAGCCTCGTTCTGGATTTCGAAGACAGGGAAGGACGCCAACAGCATGGAATCCGCCGTCAGGACAGTTTTAGCCAGGGTGGCAGAGGCATTCTCACTTTCCCCTACCAGGATCAGCCCGCCTGCGCCATGTGCCTCCGCCATGGCAATTTCCACGGAAGGTGCAAAAACAGGGGCGCGCAGAACAATACGTCCGCCCAACTCCAGTCCTGAATAGTCTTCGCTCAATACCCACACCATCTCCGCTGTCACATTCCGTTCCTCCTCCAGGAGGATAGGCAGCATCCTGAAATCTTCGCGGTATTCCAGCGCGTGCAGCACTTCGCCATCCTCTGAAAGAATCGACAAAGCTGGCGCCGTCTGCAGTTCCGCCATTTCAACGGGGAAGAACTGGTAGTAGGAAGAAGGATCGTTGACGGCACCATTGTCCATACTGGCTTCAGCCGTTCCAGCTGGCGATGTCGCGAGCACTTCGTCAGCCGGAAGCAAGCCGGCTTCAGCAAATTGAGCGGCAATGTAGGCAGCCGCAGCTTCCGCTCCGGCTGATCCTATGCGCCGTCCTGTCATGTCCGAACTGGTCAGGTTCGCAATATGATCCAGCGCTTCCTCCGGGTCAAACAAAGAAACCATCTCCATCCAATCCGGATCGGTGAATCCTGCAGCAAGCGATTCTCCCCATGTGGTTTCAAACTGGGTCATATCCATGTCCGCTTGGCGTTCGATGAACGCTTCCAGGCTCATGCCGCCTCGCATGATGCTGACGAGCGTTCGGAGATCCATGTGATCCGCTTCTTCAAGAAGGAAAGCCATACTGCTCCACGCATGTGCAAGCGACACTCCCCTTTCTTCCGAAGAAAGACGATCAAGCCGGGCGAGGTCCACCAGAGATGGCAGATTCTGGCTGCGCACCGCGCGGGCCGCAGCGCTGAGGTTCTGCATGGCCAGGTGCTCCGACCGCCGCGAATCCAATTCTGACGAAAGGAATACGGTTGCAGCCTGCACCAGCCACTCCGAGTCAACACCTGCCTGTTGCAGAACCGTCCTGAGCAGGGCATGCCCCAACTCCGTCTCAACATCCTCAGCAAGTGTGCCGCCTTGCAGAGATAGCAGAATGCTCTGGCCTGTCGCCCAGGCCGCACCGCCTTCCATCTCCGGAGCTCCCGGGTCCACGGCAATGCGCAGCCTCCCGGCATCACTCATCAATTTAATCGTCATCATGCCGTGTGATAAACCCAGTTCTGCAGAAATGATGTCCAATTGTTCTTCCGCCAGCGCAGCGATATTCCGGGCCGCATCTTCGGCTCCTGAGGGGTAGAGGACGCGGATGGCTCCCTGCCGCAGCAGTTCATACGGCATTCCACTCCACAACAAGTTTCCAGCGGAGGGCCGCATCCGGATGGTCAGCGGCACAGAGGCCGTTCCGAGTTGTTCGTCCACATCGGCGAGACCATATTCCAACACCACACGCACGGCGATGCTCCCGTCAGGCAAGAAAGCCATCAACTCACCGGAAAGGTTGAAGTGGTCCAGTTGATGCGCAGTAAGCGCGTCGAACCATGCCCCCTCTTCATAGATCAATGCCGGCACCCTGGTGTCAACGGTGCTCAGGAACGCCGAACGCTCTCCACTCAAGATAGCCTGCACGCGTTCGATGAGAAGGGCATCGATTTGCGTATCGGTCTCGTCCAGCCGGGTCGCCCAATACGCCTGTGTATCTGCTTGCAGGTCTGACAATCCCATTCCTGCCGATCGCGTAAGCGCCTCCTCCGCCCCTGCCGCATCCACACATGCTCCCTGGTCACAGGCACGGCCCAGCGCACGGAGGATCGAACCCAGACCTGGCATCCCAAACCGTTCTCGCAGGTACACTACGCTTCCCCATCCGTCTACAGTATTCTCCTCTTCCCCCTCTTCCTGAAGAGTTTCCCTGGTCGCATTCAGCAGTGCAGGCTGCCACACCAACGGATTCTGTTCCCCGAGCAGATACTGCGTGAGACCTTCCTCCAGCCAGGCGAACGCCTGCGTGTCGATCCCGGCCTCGGCCAGCGCGATGCCAACCAGCATGTGCTGCCAATCCGTCGAGTCGTGCAGGTCTTCTTGGTAGGCAATCCTTACCAGGCCTGGTTCAACCCGGAGCGACTCACCCCGCGGGAAAGCGTAACCAACAGAAGCACGGAGTTCACTCGTGTTCTGGAAAATCAGAACATCGATGTCCGGTGTCTGCGAGAAACCCAGACTGCGCGCCAGTGCTGCGTAATCGTCTTCAAGGGCGTGAAGCAGCTCAACCGCCTCCTCACCCAGAGATCCGGGGGCAAGAACATGGAAAGTTGTCCCGTCATCCTCAACCAGCGGGAATAAATCCGGACCAGTCCAGGTCCAACCTGAAGCAAGCCTGGAGAAGCGAATCCGCTGGTGAACAGTGTAGCTTTCAAGCTCATCCTCCTCATCAAAGTACTCAACCGTAGCTTCGACCAGACCCGATGCGCCTGTGCCATCGAAGATGATTTCACTGCTGGTAAAGGATGCCGTAACCGGATCCAGCGCGAGGGCATCGTCGAGCCAGCTGCGCTCAATGGCCCGGGCATCCAGGTCTACTCTCTGGAGAAAGCCTTCCACATCGCCTTCCTCAACAGCCTGTGCCCGTAGCTGAAGCAATCGATCGATCGCCGGCTCGCTCTCTGCGACAATCATAATCAGGCTCATCGCAAGGCTTCCATGATCACTCAATCTCTCACGATCAATCCAATCGGCAGAATCGTCGGTTTCGCCGGCGCGCGGCACGCGTCCCGATTCATCATATGCTTCCAACCCGAGAACAGGGATGCCCAGGCTTTGAAACGGTTCCAGCTCCGGGATTCCCTCAGATGCCTCACCCAATGCAAGATTCAACGCACCTGCTGACGCAAGAACCTGGCCCTCAAACTCCCCGGTTTCATAGGAAACGGGATATGCTGATCCAACCGCTCCGATGTGGACGTAGCGCGCGATGTTATCCAGAGGGAAGAGTGGGGATTCAAGGAAATAGGCCAACCCGGCCTGCTCCTGAACAGATCCATCCCAGATGACGAATACAACCGTTCGGAGGGGAAGAAAACCTTCCTCCTGCCACCTTCGAGCCATCTCCAGCATCACTGCCACACCGGATGCACCGCTGTTCGCTCCGGGATAGGCATCTCCTCCCGGCATGGTGCCCATGGCATCGATATTCGCGCCCACCACGACAATCTCATTGCGATACGACTCATCCCTGCCAGGCAGCATGGCGATGATGTTCCTGCCGGAACATGGACTCCCGTCGCATGCGCTGCCGCTCTCTCCGGCGACCTCAACTCGCACCGCCGTGGAGAGGGGCAGAACATCGAAATTCAAGGACAGGTCATCAAGTGAGTATCCCGACCCGCTGAGGAGATCATTTGCAACCCGATCGGACACGCGCAGCACTGGCAGCGGTAAGGACAGCCAGGTTTCCTGGCGGGCTTGCGCAGATTCAACGTGCACAGCGTTCTCCCCGGGGAGTAATAGCAGTGCCGATGCGCCAAACTCGAGTGCGTTCCTTGCAGCATCAACACCGGGCACCTCGCGGCAAAGAAGCACCGCACCGGTGATGTCTCGATTCAGAAAATCGGATCGCTCACAGTTGTTACCCCACATGGCGTTGCCTTCTCCAACACCTGAGCCAGCATACCCGCCAATAACCGGCGCGAAATCCACACCTGCCATATACCCCGTTTCCACCTCGCCAGCCGGCGTTGTGATGGACAATCTGGGGACCTCAACAATCGACAGTTGATAGACCGGAAACGTCTGGAAGAAGGTTCCATCCTCGCCCGCGGGCTGGAACCCCAGATCAGCCATCTGCCCGGCGAGATAGTCCCCGGCTGCCCAGCCTTGTGCTGATCCAGCCTCCCGCCCTTCATACGGTGGCCCGGCAAGAATGCTGATCTGCTCCCACGCGCGTGCCGCGTCAAAAGCGGCAGCAATCGAAAGGACGTCTCCCGCAGCAGCCAGTTCACCGGGCTGATACGCAACGGGGATCATCTCCGGCATGGGGATTTGCTCGTCCCCGCTCTGCTCCCCTCCCTGGATGACCATCTCTCCTGACTCGGATGACGCGATATGCCGCAACGCGACTTCGAGGGCGCGAGTTGTCTCACCCAGTTGGGCAATTCTGCTCTGCCAGAGGACGAGCCCCACAGCCCACAAACCCAGCAACAGCCAAGTTCCCGCCAGAACGCGTAGATCCCTTTGACGCTTCCGGTATGTGTCGGTATCAAGCTTCAGGTTCGCCGCTTCGAGGTCTGCATATGTAACCCCGAGGCGCAGAGGCTGTCTCCTGCCGTATGTGAGGGTGCGCCAGATCCACTCCAGGGGCCCGAATTGATAATGGTCAAACCACCACTTACTGATGCGGATCTGCAAGAGATAGGTCAGGATCGTAAGAAGTAAGCCCGTGAACGGCCCAAAGCTCCCGTACCATCCAAGACCATATCCATAGAAAATCAACGTGAAGAGAACGGAGTGTGTGATGTAATTTGAAAGCGCCATCTTCCCAACATACGACAGGGGCTGCAAACGCGCGTAACCGCCGCGTGTCTGGAGAAGGAGTACTACCCCCGAAATATAGAACATCGATAGCGCGGGAGCGCCGAACGACCGTGCGCCGACGGAGATCATGCTCCCGTATGGACCGGAAAGCCATGTGGGGTCGACCCAGGAACGGGTAAATACATAGTTCAATGGCACTCCAATGAGCAGTCCTGCAGCACACAGCCGCTTGAAAAACGGGATGTGCGCAGGGATGTCCTCGAAGATTCTCTTCCGGCCGAAGTAAAAGCCGAGCAAGAACATCGCAAAGATATTTCCAAAGTAGTACAGCAAGGAGACCAACGATGTGAGCCAGCTTTGAAGCCGGTCCAGCGTGACACCGATGTACGATTCCGAGACAACAGGTTGCCCGCCCTGGATCATCATTCGAAACGGCTCGGTGAAAAGAGCATAATTCTCCCGGAAGCCTTCCAGCCAGGGGGAGGTGAGTACGGTGGAGAACAGCAAACATACCAGGACGGAGGAAAGCAGGAAGCGATCCGATCGCTTGCGAAAGAGAATGAGCACAAGCCCCAGCAGGGCATAATCGGTGAGGATGTCTCCATCCCAGATGAGGATTCCGTGGATGGCGCCAAACAACAGCAGCAGGAGAATGCGGCGCACATAGCGAGGGAGGTAGTTCTTGCCACGCGCTTCGGCCCGGATCATCTGCATGGCCATTCCCCAGCCGAAGAGAAATGAAAAGAGAGAATAGAATTTTGCCTGCACGAAGAACTGAGTAAAGATGTATACAAATTGATCGAGCGGCTCATTCCATGCATCAAAACGCAGAGACTGACCAGAGAAGCCGATCATGTTGAAGGTCAGCACACCGAGCAACGCAAACCCGCGCAGGATATCAATTGCTTCAATCCGCTGGCTCCCCCGCACGGGCCCTACAGCGGTGGTCTGATTGTGGTTTGTTGTCATCGTCGTTACTCCCGGCCGAACCGGTCCCCTTCCACCAGCACAACCTTCCCGGCTGCCTATTGCTCCACAGAACCAAGTTCGAGATTGCCCGCTGGAACCCATCCACTCATTTCGTGCCCTTCAACATGAAACCACACACCCGCGCCCACTTCTGTGGAATCAAGGATCAGAACCGGGCTACCTCGCTCAACCATGTCGCTGATGGGAGATGTCAAACCCGGTTCCTCGCGGAGCTGAACAAAGAGGGCATTTCCTGTAATTACGGCAGGGATGCGTACAGCGCGGAGACTTGCCCGTTCGCCAGCCAGCGAAAAGGTAACCGCCAGCAACACAACTGCGGTGATTGCCGTCATACTCCATAAGAGGTATTTCGTCGACCGTTTCACCGGCATCCCTTCCTGACTAGTAATCCGCCTGGCGAAAGATCTGGGTCAACGTCAACGAGAACGCTTCACCCAGCTCTTGAAGCCTCTCCGGCTGGATCGTCTCAAGCGCATCCTCGCGGGGATCAAGCCAGGGGTCGCCCCACTGCAGTTGCAAATAGGGAATAGTTCCCCGTACTGAAGCGCTAAATCCATCCGAATCGTCCGGCACCTCCACGTTCAATTCCTGTTCATTTGCATCTTCACGAAGCAGTTCGATGAGATGTAGCGATGAGCCTGGCGACACCAGCAGCGTCTCGGAACCTGCACCCACATTGTCAAGGACAAACAGCATGACGGGATGGACCGATTGGCTCATGTTATCGGTGACAAGATGGCGGAAGCTGTATTGATTGGCCAGGAAGGATACAGCCTCATCCATGGGAAGCGTTCCACCTCCCCATGCAATGAACAAAGCAGCACGGCGCGTATCCAGGTCCTGCTCCTGCCAGAGACGAGCCACCTCAAGCAGCATGGCGACACCTGAAGCATTGTGGTTGGCTCCGGGATAGACAGTGCCATCAGGATCGACACCGAGCCCATCATACGTGGCGAAGAGGATGACGAGTTCATCTGCGAGGTCAAAATCCGAACCGCGCGCATAAGCCATCACCGACGGCACATCATAGGTCTGCGCTTCGTCCAATTCCAGATCCATCAACGCGTTGTATGGCAGCTCAACCGCGTACCAGCCCTCTCCACTGAAATCGGCTTCCAGTTCCCATGTGCCCGGCGGATCGGGGAAGCCTGCACGATCCTGAATGCGCTCCGCTGTTTCGCGCGCAACCTGGAAGATAGGGATTCCCGGACTTTGCAGGTGTTCAATCCCGGGATCCATCAGCGCAACCTGCGACAACGATCCATACACATCGTCTTCCAGCATCCAGATGACACCAACTGCACCGCGCAACATCGCCTCAGTTACGAAGGAATCAGGCGTGTGCCCCTGATGAAGCAGCACGATCTGCCCGGCAAGGTCCAGCCCGCGATACGCCTCCTGCGGCAATTCGCTTCTTCCGGAGGGAAAGCCTACATAGGTTAGAGGGGCACTGACGGTGCCGGAGCCGCCATGCCCTTCAATGATGTAGCCGAAGTCCGTCTGATGATGAAGCGATAGGACGACGTTTCCATCCGCATCAAGGATGTCCAGCGCCGGCTGCTCAGCAGGACGGACAAGGACGGCTTCGTGCGGGTAGATGTAGCTGTTCTGCCTCCAGCCGGGGTCCAGATCGTATGCCTCAAAGTGTTCAGCGATGTAAGCCGCTGCCTCCTCACCGCCAGGCTGGCCGATCCCGCGGCCGTCCATGGCAGCCAGCGCCGCCACATGCTCATACGCATGCGCGCCATCAAACGCCTGTGCGACGCGGTCGAACCATGGCGCCGGGCCTGTACGGTTCATGATAAAAATCGTCGCCGCCGTAAGCCCTGCAACAGCCAGCAGCATTCGTTTCTTTAAAAGAAACGCCGTGTTGACGCTGTAGCGTTCGAAGACTTGCCGCAGACCTTCACCCAGCGTATTGAAACCAAATACGGATACGAGAAATGCCATCGCCGGTGGAACAACGACAAAGGGTTTGCTGCGCAAATAGCGGAATCCCTCGGCGAGCATCGCACCCCATTCCGGGACATCTGCCATGGTGAAGACTTCGAACTGCATCACATCGGTCTCAAAGGAGATACGCGATCCTCCTCCAATGTACACACCCAGAAAACCGAGTTCACCCAGCAACATCATCACGGCGCCCATCTCGAGAAAGGTAATCACGATGAGCTGCGGGATGACATTGGGAAGGATGTGGCGCACGGCGGTTGCCAAACCGGTAAGGCCGATGGATTGTGCTCCTTCGATGAACGGCTTTTTACGGAGCACGATGAATTCGCTGCGGATGTATTGTGCAATTTCCGTCCAGCCGATGGCGGACAGGGCAATGATGAAAACGGGCAAGCCCCGGCGGATATCCAGGGCGTAAATTAAGAGCATGGAACTGATGAGCATCGGCACGGCGTTAAGAACGCCGATGATGCCCATCACGATTTGGTCGGGGGTTCCTCCCTCATTCCAGCCGGCCGCCCCTCCAAGCCCAACGCCCAGGATGACCCGCACCATCGTGATAAACGCGCATGCGATGAGCGTGTTCCGTGCCCCATATAAAAGCATGCTGAGCAGGTCACTTCCCCATTGATCTGTGCCAAGGGGAAATTCCTCCGAGGGCTCTAGCGGAGGACGGATAAATTCATCAATCTCAAAATCGTAGTGCGGGGCAATATGTTCCCCGGCAATATAGGGATTCATCGGCGCCCAAAGCGGGCCGAACAAGACGATCAAGAAGAGTCCCAGAACGATGATCGTTCCGATCATCAAGGGGATGTTCCCCAGCAGCACCCGCAGCCGAAGGCGCGGATGCATTCCACCTGGGAGTTCGCCATCGTCCGAAGGGGTATGCTGTGAATTCGTGGGCCGTCTTGTATTCAGCCTGGACCGGGGATCCACCAGGGAGCGCAAGAGTTCAAGCAGGTTCATGCGTCCTCCCTCAACCGCGGATCTACAAGACGGTACAGGACATCCAGTAGAAAATTGAACACCAGGAATGTCAAACCGAGCAGGAGTGCCAGAACGGCTGTCAATGTGCGTTCACGCGCATCGATCGCCTTAATCAGCTCCAGCCCCATTCCCGGCCAACCAAAAAAGAACTCAACAATGGGAAGCGAACTCAGTGAGAAGCGCAGCGATACACCGACTGCCGTCAACACCGGAATGGCGAGGTTTCGGAAGGCATGGATGCCAAGGATGCCCCATCGCCGGACGCCCTTCGCATTGGCGGTTCGAATGTAATGCTCCTGGAGGATGTTTCGCAGGTTGATGAACGTGGTGCGCGTGAGATAGGCGAGCGGCCGCGCCATCAACACCAGCACCGGCAACAACATGTGCTTGTAATCCCAGCCAAAACCGCCCATGGACACAAGGCGCCGTCCGAACGCCTGATGGTAACGTAGTTCCCCTTGCTGAAGCAGCAGCGCAGCCACAAAAGAAGGCGTGGAGACGCCAAGGATGGTGAGGGTAAGCAATGGAAGGAGAACTTGGCGAAAGCGGGTCAACGCGGCGAATGTGCCGATGGATAAGCCAATCAATGTCGAGACGGCCAGCGCCACGAGCAGCAATCCCATGCTGTTCACGTATGCCTGCTTGACAACCTCGGTGATGGGAAGCGAGCTGCCGCTGGCAACGGTGTTCCCCAGGCTCCCTCCAATGAGCCTGCCAAAGAAGACCTGGGTCTGGTCCCAGGCGGTCGCGCCATGGTGGAGCAGGCGGAAGTTCGGGATGGCGCGCTCCGAATTCGTTACCATACTCATGCCAATGAAGGTGAAGTACACAATCAGTACAGTCACCATTGCAATGAATACGACTCGCCGTGTGACGAATGAGGCCATGCCGCATCTCCTCCGCATCGAGAAACACAATCCATCCGGCGCAAGCACACCGGTTCAAACCATACCCGTCCTTCTGCAGAATCACAAACAAGAAGGCGGCGCATCCCGAAAGGGATGCGAGAAGCTTAAGTATGTCTACTTATGAGAGGAGGAAAAGGTTCATGCCACCCTGGTGATGGTCCGGGGCATTCCTAACACCGTTCCCCGGTCAAGCGATAGTGGGCGCAAGGGATTGAAGCGCAAGAAGGGAAGCGTAGATTGTGTCAGGCGAAGGATTTGACAAACTGGCCAATGCCATTTTGCAGAAACACGTCCACTTCGTCGGCCGGGATGGGGAAGCTGATGTAGTTGCCCTGAACGATGTCGCAACCCTGTTCGAGCAGGAAGAGGAGTTGTTCTCTGGTCTCCACACCTTCCGCGATAACGTCCATGTGGAGGCTGTGTGAAAGTGCGATGATGGCAGCGGCAATGGCGGCGCTATCCGAATCTTTGGTGATATCCACCACGAAGGTCTGAGCGATTTTCAGCGTTTCAATCGGGAACCGCTTCAAGTAACTCAGGGAAGAATAACCCGTGCCAAAATCATCAATGGATATACGGACGCCCATCTCTTTCAGCATGAACAGCATGCTGCTTGCGACATGGGTATCGTCCATGAGACTGCCTTCGGTCAGTTCCAGGGAGAGCAGACCGGGATCGAGATCCGTCTCGCTGAGGATGCTGTCCACCACATGCGGGAGTTCTCGCTGCTGGAATTGACGTGCAGAAATATTAATGGAGATGCCGATCGGGCCATGACCCTGTTCATTCCATAACTTGCATTTTTCACACGCCGTTCGAAGAACCCATTCCCCGATCGGAATGATGAGCTCTGTCTCCTCTGCCAGCGGGATAAAGCGGCCGGGATAGACGAGACCATATTGCGGGTGTTCCCAACGGATGAGTGCCTCTGCGCCAATAATGCGCTGCGACCGCAAATCGACCAGGGGTTGATAGTGAATCAGGAATTCCTCGTTGTCCAGGGCTTTATGCAGGCTGTTGCGGAAGGCGAGCATCTCAAAGGCGCGTTTGTTCATATCCGCGGTGAAATACTGATAGGTATTTCGGCCCTGCTCCTTGGCACGGTACATCGCCGTATCTGCGTAGCGGAGGAGTTCATCTGTCGTCCCGCCATCATGCGGGTACATCGAGATTCCCAGGCTCGCCGTGACATAGACTTCGTGACCATCCAGATCGAACGGCGGCAGCAACGCCTCGAGGATTTTCTGTGCGACGGATGCAGCATCCTTCGCTGCCGTGAGCCCCTCCAGGATGACCGTGAACTCATCCCCGCCAAAGCGGGACACGACATCCGTTTTTCGCACACAACTTTTTAATCGATCCGCGACCGTAATCAGCAACCGGTCACCGGCGTTGTGTCCCAGGCTGTCATTGATCGATTTGAAATGATCCAGGTCAAGGAATAACAGGGCAACAAGGTGATCGTTTCGATCCGCCCAGGAAATAGCCTGAGCCAGCCGGTCATTAAACAACGTTCGGTTAGCAAGCCCGGTAAGATGGTCAAACTGGGCGAGGTACGATAGCCGCTCCTCGGTTTGTTTACGCTCGATGGAATAGCGAAGGGATCGGATGAGCAAATTGCCATCACCCATCCCCTTCACAAGGTAATCCTGCGCGCCAGCCTGCACGGCCTGGACGGCGATCGCTTCGTCATCCATGCCACTGAGCACGACAATCGGCAAACCAGGGTGTTGCGAGAGGACGTCTTTGACCGTCCGTAATCCCTGAGCATCCGGCAAGGATAGATCCAGAAGTACGATGTCATGTTCGTTCTCTTCGAGATGGGACATGGCCTCGGAAAGACGCGTGACATGCGTCAGATGAAACCCCGTCGGATCGACTTCGTTGACGAGTTCAAACACCAGGCGTGCATCGCCGGGGTTATCTTCTACAAGGAGCACCTGTATTCGGCCGTTGTTATTCATAGAACTGTGTCACCATGCAATCAAGTTGATCGATTTGGAAGCTGCACAATGTTGAACCAGAACGCCTCAATAGTGTGAACTATCTTGATGAACTGGTCCAGGTCTACCGGTTTCGTCACGTAGCAGTTGGCGTGCAGATCATACGTGCGGAGTATGTCTTCCTCCGCTTCCGATGTCGTCAGCACGACCACCGGGATGCGCTTCAACGCCTCATCCCGCTTGACATCCGCGAGGACTTCCCGCCCATCTTTCCGCGGCAGGTTCAAATCCAACAGGATGAGATCCGGTTTTGGACTATCCTCATAGGGCGATTCGCGCCGCAGGAACGCCATCGCCTCTTCCCCGTCGGACACCACATTGAGATGGTTGGAAATCTTGCCATCTTTTAACGCCTCCATGGTAAGACGCACATCTCCTGGATTGTCCTCAACCAACAATATTTCTACCCGATGTCCATTGTCTGAAATCATGATGCCTCCCCATGCTGCAACGGCAGGGTGAAGTAGAAGGTGCTTCCTTCACCGGGCTGCGATTCAACCCAGATCTCTCCACCGTGTCGTTCTACGATTTTCTTACACACCGCCAAACCAATGCCGGTGCCGGGATACTCCTCACGGCTATGAAGCCGTTGGAAGATTTTAAAGATGCGATCGACGTTATCAGGGTCGATGCCAATTCCGTTGTCCTTGACTCCGATCACCCACTCGTCGTCCTTCTTTCGAGAGGAAATCTGAATCGTCGGTGTCGCGCTCTGATTGAACTTCACACCGTTTCCAATCAGGTTCTGGAAGACCTGCAACAATTGCGTGCGATCACCGATGACGTCTGGCAGTTCATCTGCGTCCACGTGCACCGCGCGCTCTTTCAGCAGAATCGAAAGCTGTTGTTTAGTGTCCGCAAGCACCTTGTCCAGTTCGACGGGTTCAAATTCCGCCCCGCGCGTTTCCACACGCGAATACTTCAACAATCCATTGATGAGACCCTGAAGACGCTTGGCGCCATCCACAGCAAAGTGAATAAAGGTGCGCCCGTCCTCGTCAAGCGCTTCCCCGCAACGTCGTTCAAGAAGCTGCAGGTAGCTTGAAATCATGCGGAGCGGTTCCTGCAAATCATGCGAGGCGATGTAGGCGAAATGCTGCAATTCCTGATTGCTGCGATGGAGTTCATCGGCGTATTTAGCAAGCTGAACTTCGACCTGGTGGCGGGCAGTGATGTCGCGCGAAATGCCCACAAGCCCTTGCGCCTTATTCCCGTTCAAGAGGATGGGCACCTTCGTTGTTGAAAGCCAGCGGACCCCGCCTTGTGGATCGGTAATTTTTTCCAGCGCATCGATCAGCGGCCTTCCACCACCCAGGACCTCATCTTCATTGACCTCATACGTACGGCTGTAGCCGGGAGCCAGCGCCTCCTCATCCGTCTTGCCAACAACGGTGCTGATGGTATCGGCACCGAGCAGACTGGCTTGAGCCGCATTGAGGCGTGTGTAGTGCGCCTCATCGTCCTTGAAGTAAATGCCGTCCGGGACATTCTCCATCAGCAGATGCAGGAGGTCTCGTTCCCGGGCAAGTGCAGCCTCGGCCCGCAGCCGTTGCAAAGTAAGCGATGCCTGATGGACCATCGTGCTAATGAGACCAGCCCGTTTGAACTCCGTTCCTCGATGGATGAGAAACAAAACAGCACCGAAAATCTCACCCTTGGACGCAATCCCGATGCACTGGAGAGCGGACAAATCCGGTTTATCAAAAAATCGCTCCGCAAGGGCCGGCGGCAGATGAATGAATTGAAGAGCTTCGTCATTTTCATCTGTCTCATAGATTCGTCCGGAAATAAGCACCTCGCGGATTGAAGAGCTGAAACGCTGCTCCAAACGGATAGGGGCTCCACGAAGCCCTTCCAGAAAACGCACATCCTCGTGACCAAATCCGAACATCCCGCAGATTTGCATGATGCCCTTTTCCTCATCAATCATGCTGATAAGGCCTTGCACGGCAGGGTTGAGTTGATGGATATATTTCGCCAGGCTTTGAAAGAGCTCCGCCTCTGATTCAATACTGTTGAATCCCATGGATGCAGTGGAGAGGATGGCCATTTCGTCGGCAAATTCAGCCGCCTGAATCTCCGCCATCTGTTCGGCTGTGACATCGCGTACGGCAAGAACCTGCACATGACGATCATCAATCTCCTGGGTCTTCAAGATGAGTTCCGCCACAAAATCGCTGCCATCCTTGCGAACTGCCTTCATCCGGAAGAATTTTCCTGTGTGAGAATCGGACAGTGCCTCCCCGGGAGTTTCGCTTCGGAACAAGTCATTGACTGGCGTGCCCACGAGCTCGTCGCGCGACCAGCCAAACAGCCTTGCCATACCTGCGTTGGCTTCAACGACACATTCCCCGTCAATAATGACCAATGCATCAAACACCGTGTCGAACAGGATCCGGAATCGCTCTTCAGACTCTTCAAGCAAGCTGAATTGATATGCGCGGACCTCCTGACTGGAGAACGTGCGCATCATCAAGACAATGCCGGTCATGATAAGCAATCCCAGATCAGCAATAAGCGGCTCGATCGGCCAGGAGGGCTTCACAATTGGGAGAATCACAAGGATCACAAACTGCAACCCTGCGAGGATCATGGATTGCTTGCTCTCCAGCAAGCTGATAATCAAGATAGTAAGAATGAGAAAATGAAACCGGGTGTACTCCATGCCCAAGATGGCAAAGAAAAGGATGCGCGCGGTCCCAAGCCCAGCGATGAACCACACAACAACAGAGTGGCGCCCATGACGGCATAACTGGATCATCCCGTAGTACACCGCCACAAACATCAAGATACTCACGGGAAAACCGGCCATCTTGACAAAGGAACCCACTTCGGAGTCGGTAATGGCAGAGAAAAGGAACCATACCGGCATGATCATGATGACCATCTCGGTGATAGAACGCGCCCGGATTCGGTTCGCCTCACCCTTAACTGAAGGGAGTGGTGTTACAAAACGTTTATAGGCATCAACAAGTGGTTTCATTACGCTCTCAATCACTTTCAAACCGGTCGTTAACCTTTTGGGATAGTTCAACCTCGGAGCGGTCCTCGGGCAGCGTGAAGACGAATTGTGCGCCTCCGTCCGGGGCTGACTCGACCCAGATCGTTCCACCATGACGTTCAACAATCCGTTTGCACACAGCCAGTCCAATACCGGTTCCCGGATACTCCTGCTGGGTATGCAGGCGCTGAAATACCTTAAAAATCCGTTGGTGGAATTTTGCAGGGATACCAATGCCATTATCGGTAATGGTGAAGACCCATGCCCCTTGATCCCTTTTTGCCGATATCTGGATACGGGGCGGCTTCGCATTATGGAATTTCAGAGCATTCCCGATGATGTTCTGGAACAACTGAACGAGCTGGGTTTCATCCGCAAGCACCGTCGGCATTTGCTCAACATGGATTTCACCGTCCGTCTCATCAATGAGCACGGTCAGGTTCCTGAGGCTTTCATCGATTACCTGACCCACATCCGTGGGGATGAACTCGCCGCCACTCGTCCCAACCCGAGAGTATTCCAGCAGGCCATGAATCAAGCTCTGCATCCGCTTGGCCCCTTCAACCGCATAATTGATGAAATCGTCAGCATCGCCGTCCAGCTTGTCTCCGTACCGTCGCTGGAGTAACTGGAGATAGCTGGCAATCATCCGGAGAGGTTCCTGGAGGTCGTGCGATGCAATGTATGCGAAGTTCTCCAATTCTTCATTGCTTCTCTCAAGTTCGTTTGCATAGACTTCCAGTCCCTGTTCAGCTTTGCGCTGATCGGTCACATCGATGCCTGCCGAGATGATATATTCCGCCTTCCCATCCTCCCCGTGGAGAATCGCGTTCGTCCAGGAAACCAGGCGCTTCTCGCCTGCTTTCGTTTTCCAATGGTTCTCATGGTGACGGACGCTAATGCCCTGCAGGAGTTTGTCAAATACCTTGCGGACCTCATCCTTCTCGTCCTCGGGGATCAGCGCCGTAAAGAGGTCGAAGTTGGCAAGGTCTTCGTGAAGGAAGCCCGTTAACCGCTCACACGAGCGGTTGAAGCGGACAATGCGCCCTTTCCTGTCCAGGACGACGACCAGCGCACCAACGGTATCCAGCACGGTTTCAGTGAAATTCCGTTCCTGCTCCAGGGCGAGCATCGTGAGTTTCGTCCCGGTAATATCCTCCAGGCTTCCTTCAAAGTGTTTGATGTCCCCGTGGTCGTCTCGCACAGCGATGACATTTTCGCGGAGCCAGATATCCGATCCGTCATAACGTCGGAGGTGAAGCTCATGATCCCGGAGCACTCCCCGTGTTTCCATCTGCTTCACCCATGCCTCGTAGTCACGTGGATCAGCATACATCTCGCCTGTTTTGACCTGGAGTAGTGTGTCGCGGTCCGAATATCCGAGAATTTCAACCAGCGCTTGATTGACATCAAGGATCTCCCTGTTCGGGGTAGATCGATAGAGGCCAACCGGCACACGTTCGAATAGATTCCGATAGCTTGCTTCTGACTCCTTCAAAGCACTCGTAACACGCTTCCAATTGGTGATGTCGCGCATCACAAGGACTCGCCCTACGTCAGACCCCTCTTTTTTTAAGGTCGAACTTCTCAAATCAAAGTAATGATCCTCGCCATCAATCGAGAACCTGAGTTCACTTTTCCGCGCCATCCAGGATGGACTATCTGAATCTTCATCTTCTGTCAACGGGATGAGTTCGGAAAGTCTCTTACCAAGTGCATCTGATGACGAAAGGTTCAGAATCGTCTGCGCTTTCTCGTTGATTTCAATGACAGCCCCTTCAAGGCTGAGAACGATGACGCCATCCTCCATACCATGGATGATGGTCTCATGGGCAATTGGAAGGATATTCCTTGAGAGCCGCATCATCGCGATGGCGCCAAGCATGATGCCGCACACACCGAATGCATACGGGGTGACGGTTATCGAGGCATCCCACCAGAGATCAAAAACACCAAATGCAAGCGGGATCAACAAGGTGGTGGCAAGAAGAATTTGCCAGGTTCGTTGCTCAGCCTCAACCTTCTTCTTGGGGTAAAGCACCCAATACAACCCCAACAACACACCAGCCGCCATGCCTGCGACAAGAACCCAGAAACCGACATTGTATTCAAATGTGAGTGTTTGCCTTGACCATAGAGGTCTCAAGGTAATGGATTTCCAGATGAGGCCATGCCACTCGTTCGTCAGGAGAATGGCGACAGACGCGACATAAAAGAAGACGGGGAGGAACATGCGTTTTCGATCGGTTGCGGAGTTGAATTGTGTCACCTGGTAGATGTATCCCAGCCACGCCATCCCCGCAATCAGCCCTGTAATGTATTGGAATTTCATCAGAGCAATCTTCATCCATGTCATTTCCGACACGATCAAAAAGAAATAGGCGAGCACCAACATCCCGGTGCCAAAGATGAACATGGCTATGTGGTGTTGATCCATCGATTTCTGCTTGTGCATGAGCAACATGCCCCAGAAAGCAATGTTTGCACACCCAAGCAGAAGGAGGACAACCATGGAGAAATTTTCAGTAAACATGGCTATTCCCCATCCTTACCCGGCAGTTTCACGACACTGATCCAGAACTGCTCAATCGATTGCACGATCTCCAGAAAACCATCCATATCAACCGGTTTGGTGATATAGCAATTGGCATACTGGTCATACGCCTGAACAACATCTTCTTCCGCCTGGGAGGATGTCAGAATAACGACCGGAATCCGACTGGTCTCCGGATCCGTTTTAATCTCCCGGAGAACTTCAATCCCATTCAATCCGGGAAGATTCAAATCAAGCAGGATGAGATCCACTTGTTGATTTCCTGAAACCGAATCACGGTTGCGTAGAATGGCAAGCGCTTCTTCGCCCGTTTTCGCCACGAGTGGAGGGTTGTAGAAACGCCCTTCCAGCATCGCTTCACGGATCAGCCGGATATCACCCGGATTGTCTTCCACCAGCAGTATTTGAACCGGATACGCCCTCCCAGAAGCCATCATCACTCGTCTTCCACCGTCGCCGGCCATGTAAACCAGAACGTACTTCCACTGCCTGGCTCCGACTCAACCCAGATTGTCCCCTGGTGGTTCTCAACGATTTGCTTGCACAGCGCGAGGCCCAGACCGGTTCCTGAGTAGGCTTTATTCCCATGCAACCTGCGGAAGATTTCGAAGATGCGGTCATGAAAATGGCTGGCAATCCCAATGCCATTGTCTTTGACTGCAAACGTCCACGTGCCATCCACTCGATTGGCTTGCACACTGACATCGGGGATCTGCTCTGGTTGGAACTTCAACGCGTTGTCGACGAGATGAAAGAGAATCTGTTCAATCTGACCCCGATAGGCGTGAACCGACGGAAGCTCCCCACAGGTAATCCTCGCTTCCGATTCCGTAATCATCGGGGCAAGATCATCCATCACTTTCTTCATCACCTGATTGCAATCCACCTTGACCTTCTCACCCCGCGGCTCGATCAAACGCGTAAACTTGACCAGATCCCGGATCAGACTTTGCATGCGCTTGGCGCCTTCAACAGCATAGGCAATGTACTCGTCCGCCGTTGGGTCGAGTTGACTTCCATAGCTGTCCTGCAGCAACTGCGTATAGCACGACACCATTCGCAGCGGTTCCTGCAAATCGTGCGAGGCGACATAGGCAAATCGCTTCAGGCCGCTGATGGTCCGTTCCAATTCAAGTGCCTTTAGCTGGAGATCCCTGTTCGCCTCTTCCAATTCGCCCGTGCGCTGCTCGACCTCCCTCTCCAGCGCCTCCTGCGTCGCGACCCGCTCACGCACATCATTGGCCACACCGAGAACGACCGGGTCGCCTGCAAGCTCAATCGGATAGAAATGAACTTCCACCGGGATCCGTTCCCCATCACGGTTCTTCATTGTGGTTTGGAGGGGATCAACCTCGCCGACATTGTTTAATTGATTGAGAATCTCAACCGCCATCGCAAACTGCGACCCCTCAAGAAGGGGGATCTCGTTCAACGTCTTCCCGATGACCTCTTCCCGGGAATATCCAGACATCTCTTCTGCAGCACGGTTCCCGTCAAGGAACTCACCCTTTAAATTGAAGATGTAATACGCAGACGGTGCGTATTCGAACAGCATCTTGAAACGATCCTGTGACTGACGCAGCTCTTCTTCTGTCCGGATATGGTGCGTGATGTCCTGGAACAGGACGATGTGGTTTTCTTCCCCATCTCTGGCACCAACGCCAACCCTTTCAACCTCAAAGATGCGCTCATCTCCGCTGTGGTTCATCTCAAATTGAACGGCCTGACCCTCTGCCACCTCCAGATCGTGTTTCAATCGGTCCCATTCGGGGAAGTAATGCTGGAGGATCTTCCCGGTTACCTGGCCATCGCCAACCCCAAGAATTCGGCAAGCTGCCTCATTGCAATCCACCACCCGGTCTTCGTCGCTGAGGACGATGATGCCCATGGCCAGCGACGTAAACACATCTTCCCTGGTGACAGGCAAGGAGCGAAGCAGTTTGAAGCGGGAGATGGCCACAAACAGGAAGACAGCTGCGAGAGAAAACATCGGCGCTGACAGATCAACAAAACCGAAGAGGGTGGCGCCGCTGAGGTAGGCGACATTCCCTGCCATTGGAAAGAAAACCGCCAGCAGGAGGGCGATGGTCTGGCGGATATGCAGACCTCGCCGCCGGTAAGCCATGAGCAGTAGAACCACCATGCCCGAAAAAATCAGCGCATAGGAGTAGATGGTATGAACCCAGAATAAAGGTCCATACGTGTTCTGGATGGTAGGCAGGAGGGTTTCGGTCTGATACGTGCTGCTGGTCCAGAAAAAGTGATGACAGTCATTGGTCCAGATGACCGCCTGGACAAGCAGGGGTTCAATCATAAGGAGCCGGAATCGTGAAGAGTTCTTTTCCTGTACCCTGCCCGTGTACTGAAGCGCAAACTTGAACCATGCCGCAGGAACGATGCAGATTCCGATGTAAAGCAGCTTGGTCCAGAGAAGACTCCAGCTCGCATCCGGGGCGACCATATGGAGAAAGTCCATGAGGCTCCACAGCGATGCGCCAACGAGGAACAACAATAACGCGCTCCCCCCGCGCTCTTCCCGTTCCTTCCATGCATGCGTGAAGAGAAAGCATGAAAGGAGAATGCTCAGGATGTGTGGCGTTACCGCCAGCCATTGTTGGATCGACACCGGTATGGCATCCTTTACCGTCGTCCTCCGACCTGAACACAGCGTGCGGGGGTCGGAACGACCTATGGAAGGCGAGATGTGTCATCCTTCCATGTTGGATGCTAGCATCCTCTCAACGTCAATTCCGTAAATCCGGCATTAAGGACTCACGAAGAAACCGTAAATGAATTTGCTGGTGAATCGGGGAACTCAGGAATCTCCAGGAGGGTGGGGAGAGGAGGAAGATACCGAAACCTCCTGGAGGAAGGCGAGCATATGCTGGTTGAAGACATCGGGCCTATCCAGGGGGGTTGCATGACCGGACCCCGGAATAGAAACCCAGCGCGCGGTCGGAATCATGTCCGCAAGTTCGCGCTTGGCGGATTCTGCAACCGTTGTATCCGACTCTCCGGAAACGACCAGGCAGGGCACAGCAATGGTCCTCAATCCTGTGCGAAGATCCATGAGGCGGATCGCGTTCATGAGGTGAAAGTACCAGTTGCGGGGGTTGGATGCGAGGCGCTTTGCCGCAGCCTGCATGAGGAGCTGCTGCTCGGGCGCCGGGAAGACCCCTTCCGCCACCGTTACTGCCAATGCCTGCATATCCCCGCGAAGGAGATGGAAAACACGCCGGAAGATACGCCCCCGGCCATTCCTGTGGATGTGCATGCGGGCAAACGCGTTCACCAGAAGAAGGGATTGCACCTGCCGGGGATAGGCCTGTGCGAGGGCAATGGCCACCGCCCCTCCCAGCGACAGACCGATGACATGCACCATGTCGGTTCCGGCAGTCCTCAGATACGCAGCGACACAGGCTGCCATATCTTCTACCCGCCGGCATCCCGGCGGAAGTGGTGATGCACCATGTCCGGGCAAATCCAGAGTGAGAACGTCATACTTTTCGCGCAGCACCGGCACCTGGAATATCCAATCATCCCCACACGATCCAAGCGCATGCAGCAGCAGCACGGTGCCTTCCGGCGTCCCTTCGCAGCGATAGGTCCGTCCGGCAAGGCTCCCGGCCTGTGGGTAGTTCTCTTCCACCGAAAGTCTCATTCGCTAGGATAATGGTCGCGCAGCGATGCGACAGGCAGTGTAATCACGCCTTCGTCCTGCTCGCCGACCCGTGTAATTCTTCCGGGCTCATGTACCGAGCAGTATGCGGTAAACGCTGCCACAAGGGCATCCAATTCTTCTGCAGTGTGAAGGTCGTCCAGCGGGAGGTGGCCGCTGAGCAGATGATGTCGTGTGACTTCTTCCAGACACTGAAGTGGATTGGGAATCTCCACGCGCTCCAAGTAAAGGACGAGCTGTCGCTGCAGTCTTCCCTCCAGGGAATGCTTTGGAAATGGACGTCGCTCCAACAGTGCAGTGAAGGCAGCATGCGGTTGTACTTCCAGCAGCGCCCGATCCGGAGCCTGCGCATCGTCAAGCCGGATGCGATAGCCCAGCGTCTGCAGCCGCGCAAAGAGGGAGAATCCCTGCTGCACCCAGCCCGCAGCCAGGTCTCTGGAACCTGGCGTATTGTACAGATGAATGTTACGACGACGGAGATCAACCTCGCACACCCGCCACTTGACCCATGTTGAACGTCCCGATCGCAAATTGTAACGCCGCCGTAACGTCTCCTGTCGCATCAGTCCGAGGTTCGGACCGCTGGGAGCGTTGATGGCGACAACCGCGCGTTCCAGACCTGCAAGGAAGGCAAGGACATGTTCCAGGTCGCCTCTATCCCGGGTGATGATTTCGAGGTCGGCGTTCAGAGCGACGTAGTGCATCGGTCTTGATGCGGCTGTCGGATCGATGCCGACGAAGACCCTGTCCGAAAACAACATTCCAGCCCTCCCTGAGGGATGTGCGCCTTTCAGGCAATGGCGCCGCAGAGGTTCCATAATCCATCTCTGATGGGTGACCTCACACGAGGTCGCCTCCGTCACCAAGCTGCGCCGTGTGATACATTGAGTATACATCGGCCGCGGTCGACACGCGAAGTCACCCTGCCCCGCTACTTCATGGAGGAACGTCTATGGCCCATCAGAATGACCCCTTTGAACTCACCTACGCGACCATGTTTGATCCCCCCGAAGCATTGCATACCCGCTATGAAGAGGCCCTTGATCACG
>Ga0272443_10000243_pt1 | contig 103862 bp, 96 predicted proteins | sample SSMAcet12_FD_193581 | JGI IMG/M metagenome (GOLD analysis project Ga0272443, IMG submission 193581) | Marine sediment archaeal communities from Little Sippewissett salt marsh, Falmouth, MA, United States - SSM-Acet-12 | ecosystem: Environmental > Aquatic > Marine > Wetlands > Sediment ... | reverse complement strand
AGGGCTTGATCAAAGCCCATTCTCGATCGCTCAGGTCAAACCGCGCCATGTCTACCCCCAAATCACCTAAGGGGAGTGAATCACTGTTCGTCAGCTAACGGAATCCATTTATGAGTACAGAACCTAGTCAGCAGCACAGAGGCGGACCGTCCGCCACCACGACGATGTCGAGATCAGCGGCATCCTCGCAGGCGATGTCCTCGGCTCCAGCGGCCCCCATCTCCTGATGTGGCGGCGTCCGCCAGGGAATCGGCTTCGGCGGCATCTGCTCCAGCCGCTTTGCATCAGCGACGGCGCGGCGCGCAACTTTCAGTGAGCGGCAGACCAGCACGGCCTCCGCGTCGGTGCCGACCTCGAAGCCTGAGCCAATCGCCCTGATGCGATACGATGCCATCTTCGCCTCTCCCAACCCGCCAGCAACCAAACCCCGCGCGCCTTGTTCCTTGGGACTGTGGCAGGTCTAGTGTCGGCCATTGGCGGACGGCCGGGATGGTCAACGATGTCTTAACGCGCCATCCGCGCTGATCGCGTTTGCGTGCCGGTCCGGCACAAACCGGCGGAAGGGGCGCCCGGCGCTTGGAGAAATCCACAGACACGCACAGCGGCGGATGGGGAGGGGCGAAGAGCGAATCGGGAGTGGCAAAATTGCTCAGCGAGTTGCGCCCTGCTCGCGACTTCCTATTCGCCACTCGCCCCTCAATAATCGCGGAGTTCGTCTTCCTCGTTGATCAGCTGGCCGATGCTGCGCGGTGCCTTGCGGGGGATCGCGCTGGTCACATCGGGATCGCGCTGGCCATAGCCGTAGCGGCGCTGCTGGGCGCGCGAAGCGACCGCCTCGCCGGATTGCGCCGCCGGCTGGCAGATCAGGCGGCGGCTGGCCCGGCGCATCAGGTCCACATGAATATGGTCGTAATGATAGACGTTGGAACCTGGCGCCAGCACCGTGGTGAACTGCTGGCAGGCGCCGCCCTGCACGTCGCGCAGAAAGCCCTGCTCTTCCGGCAGCCCGATCCAGCCATCCTTGACGCTGATGCGGCGGCCGTCCGCCAGGGTGAAGGCGGCGATGTCGAGCGCATTGCCGAAGGCGTGCTCGGAAATATGCGCGCTCGGATTGCCGTTCATGCCGCGGCAGGAATAGGCCGAGATCTGCTTGATCTCGACCACCCGCATGCCGAACCAGCGCATCGCCGCGGGCTGGACCGATTCGGCGAGCCAGCGGTCGAGCGCGGACACGATCGGACAAGCCAGCGTCGCCGTCGGCTTCACCGCGACCGGACCAACCGCGCCCACCACATCACCGCGCGACGGGCCGAGCCGCGGCGGCGCGTCCGGCTGCTGCTGATAGGGACCGCGTGAAGCCGCAGGCTGGTTGCGATAAAGCGGCGCTGCGCCGCCGTCGGGAGGAAGATTGCTGTCGTCCTCGCCCGGCGCCGCCCCGGGCGGCTCGAGCCGCAGCGGCGCACCAGCGGGCGCGCCATAGGACGGCGGCGACGCGGCCGCATTCGATGGCGGATAGACAGGCTGTGGCATCACCTGCGGCCGATAGGTGGCCGGCGGTGGATAGGCTGGCTGTTGCGGGTTGATCGGCCAGCGCGGCTGGCCGCCGATCGCGGCCGGCGGACGCAGGCTCTCATCGGCAAAACCATAGCTCGCATTGGTCTCGCCGATCGCCGCCACCTTCAATGGGTAATCGGCGCCGCACATGCCCGGGCCGGAGATCGGCTCGATGCGGACGATATCGGCGCTCTCTTTCACGGCGCCGGATTTCAGGCAGGCGATCTCGGCCTCGGCCCGCCACGGTTCGCGCTCCTGGAAAAATCCACGGCCACAACCCGCAAGCGAAACAAGGACGATGGAGCCGACGAGATACAAACGAACTCCGCGCGTCATGTGCAGAGGTTTGCGGCAATTTGCTTAAGGACCTGTCAATGTCGTCTGTTGACGCCGCGGAAACCATGCCGCTGCGGGCGACATGCGATCGGCGGCGAAGCGGCAGCCGCGCTGTCTTTTTTGCCGAGGCCGAACGGCTATCATCACCGCGCGCTGCAGCAGCGCTGAACGTGAAAAACGGGAGCCGTGTCATGACCCTTGCCGGTCGGCTGAGCATGGTGATCGCCTATGTCGCGTTTGCATTCGTGGGCGCGATCGTGATCGGCCTGTTCTGAAGCGCCATCATCGCCACACGCGGACTTGCCACACGCGAACTTGATCGGCTGCCGTCGCGATGCGCGGGGCATTGACGGGCCATGCCAACCGTGAGCTGGATCACAGATACGCGGCGCTCGCGCACCTAGCGTTGCCTCAGGTTCACGACGCGGCCCGAGGGAGCTCAACCGATGAAGACCATGTTTCTGGCTGCTGCAGCCATCTTGATCGCGGGCAGCGCCGCACAGGCCGGCAGCTCGATCGCGTTCGATCTCGACGGCCGCAAGATCCGGGTCACCCTGCCCCGCAACTGCCAGTCGCTATCCTGCCTGCAGGTCTCCGGCATCGATCTCAGCGGCCTGAAATCCAAGTTCGATGACGACGACGCCCCCGCGAGCAGCACCGCTGCGGCAGCACCGGCTGCGGCGGCTCCTGCGACCGCCGCGCCCTCGACGCCCGCGCCCGTGGTCAACCCGCCCGTTGTCAACGCGCCTGCGCCCGTCACCGCGGCGCCCGTTGCAGCCGCGCCTGCTCCGCTCGCCCCGCCGGCGGCGGTGCAGATGCCGGCGGCGCCGGTCACTTCGAACGCCGCGCCGCCGGCCCCGGCCGCACCGGTGGCCTCGCCGGCGCCGGCCGCAACCACCGTCGCCGTAGCGCCCGCGGCCGGCCAGCCGGCACCCGCCGCGGCGGCGGACCCGAACTCACCGCTCGGCCTGTGGGCCACCGAAGGCGGCAAGGGCAATGTCGTGATCGAGCCCTGCGGCACGAACATCTGCGGCTTTGCCGAGAAGACCCGCGAGAAGATCCTGATCAACATGAAGCCGAAGGACAGCAAATGGGTTGGCCGCATCCACGATCCGGACGGCGGCGGCAACTACGACTCCACGATCGCGCTGAAGGGACCGAACACGCTGCGGGTCCAGGGCTGCGCCTTCGGCGGCTTGTTCTGCGGCGGGCAGACCTGGAAGCGGATCAGCTGAGAAACGGATCAGCTGATGACGTGTCGGCTGACATTGTCCCGCGTTGTCAGCGTCCCTCGTTGTCAGCGATACCAAGGCCCCGCCGGATCAGCCCCCGGCGGGGCCTTTCTTCATTGGCCGCGGCTCACGCCACCTTGGCCGGGATCGCCGGAGCAACGGAAAGCGCCGCGGGCAGCGGCAGCGACAGCCGCACGCGCAGGCCACGCGGCGCGTTGGGCATCAGCGCGAGGCCGCCATCGTGCTTCTTCATGATCTCCTGCGCGATCGACAGGCCGAGACCGAACCCGCCGGCCGAGCGCGCCTGGTCGAGCTTGACGAACGGCTCCAGCGCGCGCGCCTGCAGCGCCTGGGGAATGCCGGGGCCGTCGTCGGCGACCTCGATCGCAATCATGCCGTCAGTCGCGACCGACAGGCTCACCACCACCTCGCTGCCATGCTTGACCGCGTTCTCGACCACATTGGTGACGGCGCGCGACAGGGCCCGCGGCCGGCCTTCGCAGACCAGCCGCTGCGGCCCCTGATAGGTGACGGCGTGGCCGACATCGGCGAAGTCGCAGCAGATCGTCTCCAACAGGCTTGACAGCTCGATCCGCGCCGGCTGCTCGGCCTTGGTATCGTCGCGCAGATAATCCAGCGTCTCGTCGAGCATGCGGCTGACCTGGTCGATGTCGCGCAACATCGCCGCGCGCATGTCACCGTGCCCGATCCGGTCCGAGCGCAGGCGGAGCCGCGTCAGCGGCGTGCGCAGATCGTGGCTGATGGCGGCCAGCATGCGGGTGCGGTCGTCAAGCAATGCGCGGATGCGGGCCTGCATGTCGTTCAGCGCTTCGGCAACCTGGGCGATCTCCCTGGGGCCGCGGCCGCTGAGCGGCGCCTGCGCGGCCGGCGACCGGCCGAAGGCGGCAGCCGCGCGCGCCATCTCCGACAACGGCCGGATGATCGCTCGCGCCGCATAGATCGACAGCAGCACCCCGAGGATCAGAATGAGGAACAGGAACACGAAGGTCGGCTTCAGCACCATCGACCAGAACTCCAGCCGCGGCACGTCGTCGAACACCAGCGCGCGCTCGCCATCGATCTGGACGATGATCTGCGTCGGCGGCGGCGCGGCGCCGTAGCTGACGCCATGGAGCAAGGTGATGTCGCGCAGCACGCTGAGCTGGCGGCGGGCCAGTTGCGACGTCCAGGGCACGTTCCGCATCGGCCTGGCCAGCAGGGTCAGCGATGTCAGCGGCACCAGCTCGACCTGGATGCCGGAATTGCGCAGGCTCGACAGACTGCTGTCCACCGCCCCGGCATCGTTGGCGGCACGGACGAAGTGCACCGCCTCGGCCACCCGCGCGACGCCATAGGCGGGCGATTCCTGCTCGTCGGGGGGATCGAGGAACAGCAGCGCCGCCGCGATCATCAGCACCACGCCGAACAGCACCGACAGCGATGCCAGCGTCACGATCTGCGTGGTGAGGCCGACCCGTGGGCACGTCTTGTTGTCAGGCTTCATCGATGGTCTCGACCCTTGGCGTGAAGACGTAGCCGCCGAGGCGCACGGTCTTGATCAGGCTCCAGCTCTTGGCGCCGGGCTCGATCTTCTGCCGGATGCGGCTGATGTGAACGTCGATGCTGCGCTCGACCGGTCCGGCCTGGCCGCCATGCGCGAGCTCGATCAACTGCTCGCGCGACAGCACGCGACCGGCATTGCGGCAGAACGCCAGCAGGATGTCGAACTCGGCGCTGGTCAAGGTGATCTTGACGCGGTCGGGATCGAACAATGTGCGCGTCGCCGGCTCGATGCGCCAGCCGTCGAAGGTCATCGGCGCCTGCCGCGCCGCGATCACGGCGGGATGCAATTGCGAGCGGCGCAGTAGCGCGCGGATGCGCGCCACCAGCTCGCGCGGATTGAACGGCTTGACGACATAGTCGTCGGCGCCGAGCTCAAGCCCGAGAATGCGGTCGATGTCCTCGCCCTTGGCGGTCACCATGATGATCGGCACGGTCGAGACCTGGCGCAGCCGACGGCAGATGCTCATGCCGTCCTCATCGGGCAGCATCAGATCGAGCATGATCAGATCGACCTGCTCGCGCTGCAGGACATCGTTCATCGCAGCCGCCGAGGCGACGAAGCGCGGCGCGAAGCCATGCTCCTGCAACAGCTCGGTGAGCAGCGCCGCGATCTCGCGGTCGTCCTCGACGCAGAGAATGCGCGCCGCTGCCGGTATGTTTGCGTCGGCGGCCACGGCGGTATTGTGTGACGACATCATGTGCGGAACATGGTCGATTTGAGCCCAAAAGAACAGCCTGAAGCGGCCCCCGATCGTGGCGAAAGTAAGCTGTATTGTTAAGGCGGAAACATTTCTTCACGCGACTTAATCCTGCGCAATCGGCTTCCCGCCTAAGGCTTTGGGCATCAAACAAGTAACCAACAGGGAAGTCCTGCGGCGTGGCCGACCGACCGGCGCGGCCCGCTTCCGAACGCGATCGCCAGCCGCCGTGACACGCCTCCTGCTCGCATTAAGCCTCGCAGCCCCGCTGCTCGCCGGCTGCGCCGTCGGCCCGGACTACGTCACGCCGGATTTCGGCGTGCCGAACAGCTGGAGCAGCGACCGCGGCCGCCCGGCGCCAGCGCTGAAGCTCGCGCAATGGTGGCACAACCTCGCTGATCCGCAGCTCGACCAGCTGATCACCGAGGCTGTCGGCGGCAATCTCGACGTGGCCTCGGCCAAGGCGCGCATCCGCGAGGCTCGCGCCACCCAGCGCCAGGCGATCGGCGCCCTGTTTCCGAGCATCAGCGGCACCGGCTCCGCGACCGAGACGCGCAGCGCCAGTTCCTCGACGGGCGGTGTCGCGATCGGCCCGACCACCTACAGCCAATATCAGGCCGGCTTCGATTCGAGCTGGGAGCTCGATCTGTTCGGCGCCAATCGCCGCGCGGCTGAAGCCGCATCCTATGGCGTCGACGCGGCGGATGACGATCTGCGCGCGACGCTGCTCACCCTGATCGGCGACGTCGCCTCCAACTACATCGATGCCCGCGCCTACCAGGCGCGGGTGGCGCTGGCCAAGCGCACCGCGGCCTCGCAGCGCGAGACCGCCGCGCTGACCGAGCGCAAGCAGAACGCCGGTTCGGCGTCCGCCGTCGACACGGCCAAAGCGAACGCGCTCGCTGCCAGCACCGAGGCGACGATACCGACCTATGAGAGCTCCTATCAGCAGGCCGTGCACCGGCTCGGCGTGCTGCTCGGCCGCGATCCAACCGCGCTCAGCCTGCGGCTGTCGCGCGCCACGGTCATCCCCTCGCCACGTCTGCCGCTGCCCAAGGGCATCCCTGCCGACGTGCTGGTGATGCGGCCCGACGTGCGCAAGGCCGAGCGTCAGCTTGCGCAATATACGGCGAAGATCGGCCAGGCAACCGCGGCGCTCTATCCGGATGTCAGCCTCAGCGGCACCGTCTCGACGTCAGCGCTGAAGCTCGGCGACCTCGGCAAGAGTTCGACGATCGGCTGGTCGATCGGGCCGAGCCTCTCCGTCCCGATCTTCAATGGCGGCAAGCTGCAGGCTGCGGTCGAGGTCGCGGAGGCGCAGCGTGATCAATATCATGTCGCCTGGCAGAGCGCCGTGCTGAGCGCGCTGGAGGATGTCGAGAACGCCATCGTCAACCTCGCCCAGGAGCGCATCCGTATCCGCAGCCTGACGGAATCGGCGCGCCGTTACAGCGAGGCCGCCAGACTGTCGCGCTCGCTGTACGAGACCGGCTCCAGCACCTTCCTCGACGTGCTCGATGCCGAGCGCTCGCAATTCACCGCCGAAGACAGCCTGCTGGCAAGCCGGGCCACGCTGGCAAAGGACTACGTGGCGCTGGCCAAGGCGCTCGGCGGCGGCTGGACCGGCGCGATCGACAGCTCCGTTCCCATTGTTGTCGATGACAACACCGGTCCGCATCTGGCGCAGACTGTCGTGGCCAGGTCACCGAAGCGTTTTTCCGAAGAGATCAAACCCTCGCCATGAACGCGCCCCTGCCTCCCATGCCCCGACCGGCCGCAATCGACGGCAGCCTCTCGCCGCCGGTCAAGCCGAAGCCGCAGCGCCGCTGGTCACGACTGATCCTCGGTGCGGCCGTTGCGCTGGCAGTGGTCGCTCTGCTCGTTGCCCGCTACAGCAGAAATCCCAACGCCAATCTGGTCACGGCACCGGTCACGATCGGCGATGTCGAGCAGACCGTGCTCGCGACCGGCACCTTGAAGCCGGTCAAGCTGGTCGCGGTCGGCGCTCAGGCCTCGGGACGGCTGGTGACGCTCAATGTCGAGCTCGGCCAGAAGATCAAAGCGGGTGACCTGATCGGCGAAATCGACTCGCTGACGCAACAGAACACGCTGCGGACCAATGAGGCGGCGCTGCGCAACGTGCGTGCGCAGCGCGACGAGAAGATCGCCACGCTGGCGCTTGCCGAGGCCAATATGGCGCGGCAGCAGGTCACGCTGGCGCAGAAGGCGTCCTCGCGGGCGGATTACGACAGCGCCGAAGCGACCGTGAAGCAGACGCAGGCCCAGATCGCGCAGCTCGATGCGCAGATCGCCGAGGCCGAGGTCGCCATCGAGACCGCGCGCGTGAACCTCGCTTATACCAGGATCACCGCACCGATCGACGGCACCGTGCTGTCCATCGTGACCCAGCAGGGCCAGACCGTGAATGCGGTGCAGTCGGCGCCGACGATCGTCGTGCTCGGCCAAGTCGAGACCATGACCGTGCGCGTGGAAATCTCCGAGGCCGATGTCGTCAAGGTCAAGCCGGGACAGAACGTCTACTTCACGATCCTCGGCGATCCCGACCGCCGCTTCCACGCGACGCTGGGCTCGATCGAGCCGGCCCCGGAATCGATCAAGACCGATTCGAGCTTCTCATCGACATCGACGACGACATCGAGCAGCAGCTCGTCCTCCTCCACCACGTCCTCGGCGATCTATTACAACGGCGTCTTCAACGTTGCCAATCCGGATGGGCAGTTGATGACCTACATGACCGCCGAGGTCCACATCCTGCTCGGTGAGGCGCGCAAGGTGCCGACGATCCCGTCCTCGGCGCTGGGCAATGTCAATCCGGACGGCAGCTATACGGTCCGTCTGCTCAATGGCGCCAGCGCGTTGGAGAAGCGCAACGTGCGCATCGGCCTCAACAACAAGATCCGGGCCGAGGTGAAGTCCGGCCTGAGCGAGGGCGAGCGCGTCGTCATCTCCACGCCTGAGGAAGCTCCGAAGCAGACCGTGATGCCACCGCCGGCGTCCTCCGGGGGGCCATGATGGCAGAGCTGCTGATCGACCTGCAGAATGTCGGACGCCGCTATGCCTCCGGCGACAGCACGGTGCATGCCTTGCGCGGCGTCGACATCCAGATCGCACGCGGCGAGATGGTGGCGATCATCGGCCAGTCGGGCTCCGGCAAGTCGACCTTGATGAACATCCTCGGCTGCCTTGATCGGCCGACCTCGGGCAGCTACCGGATCGCCGGCCGCGAGATGAGCTCGCTCGATCCGGACGAGCTCGCGGCGTTGCGCCGCGAGCATTTCGGTTTCATCTTTCAGCGCTACCATCTGCTCGGCGAGCTGACCGCCGCGCAGAACGCCGAGGTTCCCGCCGTCTATTCAGGGCTCACGCAGGCTGCGCGACGCCACAAGGCCGAGGCGCTGCTGCGGCGGCTCGGCATGGGGAGCCGCATCGATCACCGGCCAGGCCAGCTCTCGGGCGGCCAACAGCAGCGTGTCTCGATCGCCCGCGCGCTGGTCAACGATCCCGACGTCATCCTTGCCGACGAGCCGACCGGCGCGCTCGATCGCGCCAGCGGCGAGGAGGTGCTGCGCATCCTCGACGAGATCAGCGCCTCCGGGCGCACGGTCATCATCGTCACGCACGACGCCGGCGTCGCGCAGCGGGCGCGGCGCATCATCGAGATCCAGGATGGCCGCGTCATCTCCGACCGGCTCAATTCGCGTGGCCCGACACAGGCTCAGACCACCGCAGCCGAAGTCCCGGCGGCCTCCGCATCGTCATGGTGGCGCAGCTATCTCGATCGCTTCCGGGAAGCGGCGCGGATGGCGCTGCTCGCCATGAACGCGCACCGGATGCGCGCCTTCCTCACGATGCTCGGGATCATCATCGGCGTCGCCTCCGTCGTGCTGGTGCTGGCGCTCGGCAAAGGCTCGCAGGCGCGCGTGCTGAAGGACATCAACCGGCTCGGCACCAACACGCTGGAGTTCTTTCCGGGCAAGGATTTCGGCGACACGCGCGCCAACAAGATCAGAACCCTGGTGCTCGCCGACGCCAAGGTCATGGCAGAACAGCCCTATGTCGACGCGATCTCGCCGACGGTGTCGACCACCAGCACCCTGCGTTTCGGCGCCATCGAGGTCAGCGCGCAGGTCTCGGGCGTCGGCGAGCAATATTTCCGCGTCAAGAATACCGAGCTCGCGGAAGGCAGCTATCTCGACGCCGACACGGTGCGGTCCTACGCCCAGGACGCGGTGATCGACGACAATGCGCGCAAGGCGCTGTTTCCGGATCCGGATGTGAGCCCGCTCGGCAGTGTGGTCCTGATCGGCAAGGTGCCCTGCCGCGTCGTCGGCGTCACCAAGCAGCAGCAGGCCGGCTTCGGCTCCAGCTCGACGCCGATCGTCTATCTGCCCTACACCACCGTGCAGGCCCGCTTCATCGGCAACCAGGTGCTGCGCAGCATCAGCGTGCGCGTCGACGAGGCGACGCCGATGGCTGCCGCCGAGCGCGCGGCGACGGCGCTACTCACCGCGCGCCACAACGCCAAGGATTTCTTTGTCCTCAACACCGACGACATCCGCAAGACGGTCGAGAGCACCACGCAGGTGCTGACCCTGCTGGTCGCGGCCATCGCCGTGATTTCGCTCCTGGTCGGCGGCATCGGCGTCATGAACATCATGCTGGTGTCGGTGTCGGAGCGCGTCGGCGAGATCGGCGTACGCATGGCGGTCGGTGCCCGCCGCAGCGACATCCTGATGCAGTTTCTGATCGAGGCGGTGCTGGTCTGCCTGCTGGGCGGCGCCCTGGGCCTCGGGCTCGCAGTCGGCTTCGGCTCCATCTTCAATGCACTCGATGTCGGCTTTCAGCTGATCTATTCACCGCTGGCCATGGTCGGCTCCGCGGTCATCTCGATGGCGATCGGGATCGGCTTCGGCTACATGCCCGCACGCAGCGCGTCGCGGCTCGATCCGGCGACAGCGCTGGCGCGGGAATAGGCCAATCTGTGCCCCCGTGGCCCTGCCGCTTGCCGGGAGAGGTCGGGTTGCGTCTTCCGCGGTTCGCCTCAAACCGCCCGCCGTCTGCGCGCTGCCGCTACCGTTTTGCGGCCATCTGCGTGTTCGTTGCGGCGTCCTGAGCGACCGCGCCCTTGTCGACCCATTCGGGCGGCGCGCCGAGCCGGTTGGCGACCATGCCGATCAAGCCGGGATCGCGGCCGAACGCCTCGCACGCCGCGTGCTTTGGCTTTCCTCCCAGCGCGGCGCCGATCCGTTGGATCGACGGCAGCTTCGGCGCCTTGCCGAACGGCGTCTCGCCGGTCACCAGCATCTGGCCGAAATCGGCGCTGAACGAGGCAGCCAGATCATAGGCGTCGCCGGCCTGTGACAGCACCGGCGAATTGGTGAACGAATTGGCGCCACGCGCCCACACCATCGCAGCCTGCTGACGTCCCTTGCGGTCGACCGCCTCGGCTTCGACCGTGAGGCTGCCGAGGCCGATCGGCAGCCGCGGCACCGGCACGGGAACGCCGAGCGCACCGGGCACGGCCGAGACGACCTTGGACGCCCCCGCCGCGACCGGGTCGGTCGCCGTCGCCTGGGTGATGAAGGTGCGCGTCGTCAGGTCGGCCTTCTCATATGGAGCGACGACCGTGAAACGTTCGCTCAGATTGAGGCACAGCGCGCGATCGACGGCATTGGCGACCAGCCGGCGCTGCTCGTCGCTCAGAACCTCGTTGGCCTGTCCGGAAAACGACGTCGGCATGATGCGGATGGTCGAGGCCGCGAGCACCGCGTCCTTGTCGACGTTCAGCACGGACTTGGCGAGAACGCCGTTGGATTCGGACAGCGTCTGATAGGACGCGAGCGCCCCACTCTGCGTCATCGGCGCGGTCGCGCAACCGGCCAGGCCCAGGGCCGTGCAGAGCATGGTCACGCGAGCAGCGGCCGGCGTGTACGATCTCACCCAACACGCGATGTCGACCTCGACCATGCCCGGACCGCCTTCACGCCTCTCATGTCCGCCTCTGCGGACGGCGCATCGTTCTCATCCGACAATTCGGACAGCATAGGGCGGAAGCGTGGAGAGATGTTACGAAATGGCGCGAACCGCGGAGAGAGTGCGGCGCGCGTGTCGCGAGCATGGCGTTGTCGCGACAGGCAAGATTCGATGCAGAAGCCCATCTGCCGAGAACGATCTTCTATCGGGCTGATCGGCAGGACAACTCATCGAGACGAGCCACGCAGCGACAGCGCCGATGTCCCCTCTCCCCTCGTGGTCCACAACGGGAGAGGCTCAACCGTTCGCGAAGCTCACCGCGTGCCTCGGCTCGACCGCTTGATCCTCTGAGGGCTTGTGAGAACGCTTGTCCCGGCGGATCACCCCAGCAGCTTGTCCAACGTGATCGGCAGGTCGCGCACGCGCTTGCCGGTGGCGTGATAGACCGCGTTGGCGATGGCGGCGGGGACGCCGACGATGCCGATCTCGCCAAGGCCCTTGATGCCCATCTTGTTGATGATGCGATCCTCTTCCTCGACAAAGATCACCTGGATGTCGTGAACATCGGCATTCACCGGCATGTGATACTCGGCGATATTGGCGTTCATGATGCGCCCGAAGCGATGGTCGATCCTGGCCTCTTCATGCAGCGCCATGCCGATGCCCATGACCACGCCGCCCATGATCTGGCTCGACGCCGTCTTGGTGTTGAGGATCCGGCCGGCGGCAACGGCGTTGACGATGCGCGTCACCCTGACGACGCCAAGCTCTTCGTCGATCTTGACCTCGGCGAAGATCGCCGCGTGGGTGTTGTGGGCGTGCTTGTCGTCCTCCTTGAATTCCGAGCCGCGCTCCTTCTCGATGCGATCCATGCCGCCATGGCGCATGACGTCCGCCATCGCAACCGACCGGCTGCGATCGGCAATCGCGACAACGGCACCATCGGCCAGCGTCACCTCGTCCGCCGTGAGCCCCAGCAGCGGCGAGCCCGGCATGGCTTGCGCGATCGTCAACAGCTCGGCGCGGATGTCACCGGCCGCATTGACGATCGCGTGCGAGATCGAGGCCGCGGTCCAGGAACCGCCCTCGACCGGCGCCTTTGGCAGAGTGGAGTCGCCGAGCTTCACGGTGATGCTGTCGAGCGGCACGCCGAGCATGTCGGCAGCGACCTGCGCCATGATCGTGTAGGTGCCGGTGCCGATGTCGGACGTCGCGCTCGCGACCTCGACATGGCCGTTGGCCGTCATCACGATGCGCGACGCGAACGGCATCTGCATCGCCTCCCAGGCACCGCTCGCCATGCCCCAGCCGACCAATTCACGTCCCTCCCGCATGGAGCGCGGCTCCGCGCCGCGCTTGGACCAGCCGAAGGCTTCGGCCCCCTGCTGATAGCACTCGCGCAGCCGCTTGCTGGAGAACGGCAGGTTCTTGTCCTGGTCGCGGTCGGAGTAGCAGCGCAGCCGCAACGCCAGCGGATCCATCTTCAGCGCAACCGCGAGTTCGTCCATCGCGCATTCCAGCCCGTACACGCCGCTGGCCGCGCCCGGCGCGCGCATGTCGCCCGGCGTCGGGACGTCGAGCCTGGCCAGCCGATGCGTCGCGCGCGATGTCTCGGATGTATAGAGCACGTCCCCCCAGCCGATATCGTTGCGCGAAAACGCCTCGTGCTGTGACGTCATCGCGATCGCCTCATGCGTCAGCGCCGTCAACCCGCCGTCCCGATTGGCGCCGATCGCCAACCGCTCGATGGTCGCCGGGCGATAGCACAGGCCGTACATCTGGGCGCGGCTGAGCACGACGCGCACCGCGCGCTTCAGCTTGAGCGCGGCCATCGCAGCGAGCACGACCTGATATTGCGGCCGCAGGCCGGAACCGAACGCGCCGCCGACGAATGGCGACATCACCTGGACGTCGTCCTCCTTCAGCTCGAACACGCCGCAGACATAGCGCTGCACATTCTGCACGCCCTGGGTCTTGTCGTGGACCACGAGCTTGCCGCCGTCGCGCCAGAGCACTGTGGAGGCAAACAGCTCCATCGGATTATGGTACTCGACCGGAACACCGTATTCGGCATCATGGCGAACGGGTGCGCCGGCGAGGGCACGGGTCGCATCGCCGCGCGGCTTGATCGGCTTGTCGACCTTGAACGCCTGCTCGCGCCGGGCATGCAAGTCGGTCGCGAAATCCTCCGCCTGATACTTGACATCGACCAGCGTCGCAGCATAGCGGGCCGTGTCCTCGTCCTCGGCAACGACGAGCGCGACCGGCTGGAAGTTGAAATGCACGCGGTCGTCGTAGAGCGGACGATAGGGTGAGCCGCCCTCGGGCGCGACCTCGTCGCGATAGCCATCGTCCTTATCGGCCATCCTGACACGGTTGGTGTGGGTGATGACGTCGATGACACCGCCGACCGCGCGGGCGCGGCTGGCGTCGATGCTGGTGATGCGCCCCTTCGGAATGGTGGCGCTGACCACGATTCCGTAGGCGAGATCAGGCGCGGCGAATTCGGCGGCATATTTGGCGGCACCGGTGACCTTGGCGCGGCCATCGACGCGGGAGGTGGCGGAGCCGATGCGAGCTGTCATGGGATCACCGGATCGTCTTGGTGGATTGGATCTGAGGTGTGCCGTTCGCGGCCTGTGTCAGCGCGCGCCGGATGGCACGGCGGGCCAGCGGGATCTTGAAGCCATTGTGCGCGTGAGCCCCGGCGTCCGCGAGCAGCATATCGGCCGCCCGGTCGAACGCGTCGTCCCCCGGGGCCTGCCCGCGCAGCGCGGCTTCCGCTTCCGCGTTGCGCCAGGGCTTATGGGCGACACCGCCCAGCGCCAGCCTGACCTCGCGGATGCGGCCGCCGTCGAGCTCGAGCGCCGCGGCGACCGAGACCAGCGCAAACGCATAAGAGAGACGATCGCGGATCTTGAGATAGCTATGATTGGTCGCGAAGCCCTGCGCCGGCAGCTCGATCGCCGTGATGATCTCGTCGGCCCGCAGAGTGTTATCGAGATCGGGACGGTCGCCGGGCAGCCGGTGAAAGTCGGCGAAGGCGACCGCACGCTCACTCTGCGCACCGGTCACCTGCACCGTGGCATCCAGCGCCGCCAGCGCCACGCACATGTCGGAGGGATGCGTCGCGATGCAGTCCGGGCTGGCGCCGAGGATCGCGTGATTGCGGTCGAGCCCGCCGATCGCCGAGCAGCCCGCGCCTGGGCTGCGCTTGTTGCAGGGCATGGAGACATCGTAGAAATACGCGCAACGCGTCCGCTGCAGCAGATTGCCGCCGGTCGAGGCCATGTTGCGCAGCTGCGCCGAGGCCCCGGCCAGGATCGCGCTCGCGAGCAGCGGATAGCGGCTCTCGACGATCGGGTGATAGGCCAGCGTGCTGTTCGGCACCAAGGCGCCGATCCGCACCCCGCCAGTGCTCGTCTCCTCCACCACATTCAACGGCAGGCGGCTGATGTCGATCAGCCGCCGCGGCTGCTCGACATGGTACTTCATCAGATCGATCAGATTGGTGCCGCCGGCGATGAACTTCGCATCGGGCGTCTCAGCCTTCAGCTTGACCGCCTCGGCGACGTCGCTCACGCGCGCGTAATCGAAATTGTTCATCGGCCGCCTCCCATGGCCTGCTCGATCGCGCTGATGATGTTCGGATAGGCGCCGCAACGGCAGATGTTGCCGCTCATCAGTTCGCGGATCTCATCCTTGCTGTTCGCCCTGCCCTCGGCGATGAGCCCCGCGGCCGAGCAGATCTGGCCCGGCGTGCAATAGCCGCATTGAAAGGCATCGTGGTCGATGAAGGCCTGCTGCAGCGGATGCAGCTCGTCGCCCTTGGCAAGGCCTTCGATCGTGGTGATCTCGGCACCGTCCTTCATGACCGCCAGCGCCAGGCAGGACAGCACGCGGCGGCCATCGATCAGAACCGTGCAGGCGCCGCATTGACCGTGGTCACAGCCCTTCTTGGTCCCAGTGAGATCCAGGTGATTGCGCAGCAGGTCGAGCAGCGTGGTCCAGGGCGCCACGGACAGCGTACGGCGTTCGCCGTTGATCCGAAGCGTGACGGACAGCGGGGCGGGTTTGGTCAGAGGTGCGACACTCTCGCGCGGCGGGCTCATGCGGGGTCTCCGTTGACGGACCCGCGTCAACCCGCAATGGCGCGATTGGTTCTCAGCAATTTTTGCGCGGCGGACCGCAGCCATTCGCGCGCGCGGCCCGCACCGGAGGCCTTCAGCGGGATGCGTTGTGGATCAAGCGCTTCGCCAGATACACTCAGGCGGCGCGGCCGAGCCAGGCCCGCATCTTCTGGGCCAGGCTGCGCCGGGCGCCGCCATTGGGCTCATCCGCGGCCGCTGAAGCCGTGTCCGGGCGCAGCTCTGCCGCCGCGTCCGCATTCGGCATGTCCGATGGCGCTTCGGCGCTCGCGCGGGCGTCCTCGGCGGCCGGCGCAAGAGAGCCGGGCACCAGCGATTTGATCGCGGCCGCCACCGCCTCGACGCGCGCGAGATCCGCCGGCGCGCGCTCGGTCTCCGGCGTTGCCGGCTGCATGGTCTCCGCTTCGACCTGCAACGGGGCAGGCGTGTCGGGCTGGGCCGGCGCAGGGGGCTCCAGCGGAGGCAGTATCTCGGCTGCGGGTTCGCACGCGATCTCGGGGATCGCCTCGGCCGGCTCTGACGGCGGCCCCGGGACCTGCGACGGCAGAGTAACGCGGCTGCGGCGCTTCTTGGTCGTTGCAGGCTTTTCCGCCGCGACCTTCTCTGCCTGCACCTTCTCTGCCGAAGCTTTTTCGGCCTGCGCCTTTTCGGCCGCGACCTTGGGCTCCAGCGCCGGCTTCGCCTTGGCCTTTCGAATCAGGCCGGCAAGCGCATAGGGGCCAACCGTCTCCAGGAACGTCTTCTCGTGATCGCGCGACAGCCGCTCGACGGCGGCCTCGAGCGGCAGCCAGTCGACGGCGCGAACGTCGTCCATCAGCGGCTGCGTCTGGTCCCCGGACGCCTCCATGCGCCAATAATGCACGACCTTCGAGCGGGTGCCGGTGTCATGAACCAGGGTGCCGAGGAACTCGTGCACGGTCACCTTGTGCCCGGTCTCTTCCAGCACCTCGCGCTTGGCGGCGTCGCGCGGCGTCTCGCCATCATCGAGCTTGCCCTTGGGCAGCACCCATTCGTCGCGCTTGCGCAGGCGCACCACCGCGACCCGCGGCGGTTGCTCCCGCCGCAGCACAATGCCGCCTGCCGCCATGATGGGCGCTCTCGCCATCGCCTCTCCTGTGGCCGGGGATCGCGGGGGCCGCGATCCCGATTCGTGAATTGAGCGCAACCATATAGTGAAGCGCAACGGCGAAATCGAGCGCGGGTGGCGCAGATCTTACATTCCCTCGGCGGCGACGCGCCTGCGCCACAGCGGCTGGCCGGCGCGAATCCGCGCGCCCTCGGCGATCTCAGGGCAGAAGGTGAAGTCGCCGGGCGCGAGCAGGATGATGGTGGAGCCGTGCTCGAACCAGCCGAGTTCGTCGCCCTTGCGCACGACATTGTTGCAGCTGTAGGCGAGCGGCCGCTCGGTCTGCGCGTTCAATACGCGGTCGAGCGCGTGCAGGCGGATGCTGGCGACCAGGATCGCGGCGACCGGCACGATGGTGAACGGCTCGCCTGTCGCGAGATGGGTGCGGATGACGGCGCGCTCGTTCTTGCAGAACAGCCGCTCGACGCGCTTCAGCGCGATCGGATTGACGTTCCAGACATCGCCATGGATCAGGCTGACATGCTCGAGCGTCATGTCCGCTGGCGCGTGAAAGCGATGATACATGCTCGAGGTCAGCCGGATGGTGACGAAGCAGCCATTGCGATGGGTCTCGACCACGGCGGGATCCGCAACGAGGTCGCGCAAGGCGTAAGGGGCGCCCTTGATCTGATAGAGCTCGCCGTCGCGGATCTGGCCATGGGCGCCGATGATGCCGTCGGACGGGCTGGTCACGATCGCGGGATCGGGATCGAACGGCCGCAGGCCTGGCTTCAGCTCGCGGGTGAAGCAGGCATGCAGGCTCTTGAACTCGCTCTCCTTGGCCTCGGAGAGATCGAGATCGGAGAACAGCTTCCACAGCGCGATGGAGGCGTCCTTCACCAGCGGATTCTCGATCTTGGAGAACCAGCCCATGAAGCGGGTCAGCGCGGCGCGCGGCACGCGGTTGGTGAGCAGGAAGTTGAGGTCTTCCTGTTGGGTGAAGGAAGCGATCAGGCTTTTGACTGTCATGAATCTGTCAGCAGGAGTGGTTAGCGCTTTTGGGCATGATGGAAAACGCGATTCCTTATGTAACGTTGGCGGTTGGCGCTGCCGTGACGGCCGCCGTCGCCCCGAAGGTCAAGGCCCGCATCGAGCTGTCGCGTGCCAAGCACCGCTCGCTCGCCGGCCATTCCAAGATGTCGCGCCGGATCTCCAAGCTGATCCCGCGTTATGAGTTCGAAATCGACGACTTCTTCCGCTCCGATGGCGCGCCGGGGGAGATCGCCACTAGACGCCAGGACGGCTTCTTCCGCCTCGGCGCGCTGTTCCAGGAGAAATTCGCCAAGAGCCGCGCGCTCACCGCGGAGGCGGCAAGCCGCATCTCCGACCTGCAATTCACCCAATCCTACCGCGTGCCGTTCCAATACAGCCGGCTGGTCAAGGAGCAACTCGGCGCCGGCTCGTTCATGCAGGCCTCGTCCGGCGTCACGCTGACCGACCTCGACGGCAATCAGTTCTATGACCTCACCGGCTCCTACGGCGTCAACATCTTCGGCTACGACTTCTACAAGGAGTGCATCGCCGCCGCCGAGCGGCGCGCGCAGGCGCTCGGCCCGGTGCTCGGCCTGTATCATCCGGTCGTTGCCGACAATGTGAAGCGGCTGACCGAACTGTCCGGCATGGACGAGGTCTCGTTCCACATGTCCGGCACCGAAGCCGTGATGCAGGCGGTGCGGCTCGCCCGCTACCACACCGGCCGCAGCCACCTGGTGCGCTTCGCCGGCGCCTATCATGGCTGGTGGGGCGACGTGCAGCCCGGCGTCGGCAATCCGATCGCGCCGCACGAGACCTATACGCTGGCCGAAATGTCGGAACGCACGCTGCACGTCCTGCGCACACGGCGCGACATCGCCTGCGTGCTGGTCAATCCGCTGCAAGCGCTGCATCCGAACGGCAACGCACCGGGCGATTCCGCGCTGGTCGATTCCTCCCGCAAGGGCCGCTACGACCGCGAGGCCTACACGGCCTGGCTGAAACAGCTGCGCGAAGTCTGCACCCACAGGGGCATCGTGCTGCTGTTCGACGAGGTGTTCCTCGGCTTCCGGCTCGCCCCGGGCGGCGCCCAGGAATATTTCGGCGTCAAGGCCGACATGGTGACCTACGGCAAGAGCCTCGGCGGCGGCCTGCCGATTGGCGTGGTCTGCGGCAAGAAGGACTATATGCGCCGCTTCCGCGACGACCGGCCGGCCGACATCTGCTTCGCCCGCGGCACCTTCAACTCGCACCCTTACGTGATGACGGCAATGGACGAGTTCCTGAGCCGGCTCGACAGCCCGAACTTCCGCACCATCTATGATGGGCTCGACGAAACCTGGGACGGCCGCGCCGGCGAGCTCAACACTGCCCTGAGCGCGCGCGACCTGCCGGTGCGCGTGTCCAATCTGCAGTCGATCTGGCTGGTCGAGTACACCGTGCCGTCGCGCTACAATTGGATGCTGCAATTCTACCTGCGCGCCGAAGGCCTGGCGCTCAGCTGGGTCGGCACCGGCCGCTTCATCTTCAGCCTGAACTACACCGACGCCGATTTCGCCGAGGTCACCAAGCGCTTCGTCGCGGCGGCGGAGAAGATGAAGCAGGACGGCTGGTGGTGGAACGACGGCACCCTCACCAACAAGGCGATCAAGCGCCAGATCCTGAAAGAGATGGTCGGCGCCGTGGTCGGACGTTGAGGTCGCTCTCTGCCCCGCTTTCGCGGGGCGGTGGCCTACGGCGATCGGCGTTTTGCGCCCGACTGTCTTCACGTCGTCATGGCCGGGCTCGTCCCGGTCATCCACCTTGTTCGGCATCGCGGGATCGACGTGGGTACCCGGGACAAGCCCGGGCATGACGGTATCGCTCTCGAGCCGGACTGCTCGTCGCGACAGCCCCCTCTCCCCGTATGCGATCGCCACGCGCCCTTGCGGGGCATATCGGCCGGCTTGCAGACTCTGACGGGCGGGGGCCGTCGCCTCCGGCGCTCGCATGGCGAGCACAGCAAGCCTGCCGCCTCCCCGGCCCTCCTCCGCAAGCGGAGAAGGGCGTGCACCGCGCTCATCGCGACAGCTTGCGTCCAACATCGAGACATCCCCACAAACACCGATGCCCGGGACCGGCCCGGGCATCGCGCAGTTCAGATCGAGCGCCCGGCTCAGGCGTGCTGCTCTTCGAGATTCTCGCCCATCAGGTGCAGGCCCGGATCGATCAGCTCGCCGCGCAGCAGCGCCAGCGGTGCCGAGCGATACTGCATGAAATCGTTGAACGGGTCGGTGATGATCTTGGTCATCCAGACCAGGCCGGTCTCGACGTCGCGGATGAAGAACAGCTGCACGGTGCGGAAGACGAGGCCGCCGATGCCGATCACGAGCCAGAGCTTGGCGGTCTCGCGGGCGAAATCCATCGCCGTGGTCCAGGGCGACAGCAGGCCGAACAGAGTCGGCTGCAGATACAGCACCACCGGCGCAGCGGCCCAGATCGACATCAGCACGACCTTGCGCTGCAGATTATAGCCGACCTTGATCTCTTCCTTATGCTCGTGGGTCGCCTGATTGACGTGGTCATAACCCTTCGGCTCGAAGAAGAAGTGCCCGGCCTGGCGCGACGTCATCGACACCAGCCAGCCGATCAGCGCCGACATCAGCGGATCGAACACCATCATCACATAGGCGATCAGGAAGCTGAGCGCGCTGACGAAGTGCAAGCTCTGATTGATGCGGCTGTGGTGATAATAGCGATGGTCGTCCCAGCGCTGGATCCGCAGCTGCTCCAGGAAATGCTTGATCATGGTTGCTCCGAAGAATGAGTTGCAGGTCGTGTACAGGGATTCGGTGTAGATCGTGTGACATCATCAAGATGTCACACGATCGGACGCGAGAAAACGTCGAGAACTACCGAGAAGCGCGCGCGCCGCGGAGGGAGGCTGCCGCGCCTCAGGCTGCGGCAGCGAGGTCCTGCTTGCGGAAGCGCACCAGCGAGAAGTGTCCGAGCGGCGGGATCAGGCGGCGCTCGACCAGTTCCATGCGCTGCGCGCCGGCGAGCCAGCGCATGTAGCGCGACCAGCCGAACTCGGCGGTGCGGAAGCCGAGCCGGCGCACCACCGGCTGCAGCGCCTGCTCGATGACCCGGCGCAGGCCGTCATCGGCGCTGACGCGGGTGAGGATGATCAACTCGCCGCCGGGACGCAGCACGCGGGCGAACTCGTCGAGCGCGACTTCCGGATTCGGCACGGCGGTCACGACATATTGCGCCATCACGACATCGAAGGAGTCGTCGGGAAAATCGAGGTTCTCGGCATCCATCACCGCCAGACCCTCGACATTCTTCAGCCGCTGCTCGGCGACGCGGCGCATCGCCTTGCCGAGCATCGCCTCGGAAATGTCGGTGCCGAACACCCGGACATGCGGGGCATAAAGCGGCAGCGAGATGCCGGTGCCGACACCGACCTCGAGCACGCGCCCGCCGAGCTTGTTGGTGGCGCTGATCGCGGCCTTGCGGCCCTTCTCGAACACGCCGCCGAAGACGAGGTCGTAGATCGGCGCCCAGCGGTCATAGGCCTGCTCGACCTGCTCGCGATCGAAATCGAGCTCCTGCGCACCGCGGAGCTTCATGGTTTCTGCCATCGTTACATCTCACTCTGTTTTGCAATTGATGTGGTGACGCGATGTTGGCTATCAGCCGCGCACGGCGCTCTGCCCGACCAGCACCGGCGTGGGACGCACGGCACGGGACGGCTGCAGCACGGCGAGATTGCCGATGAACTGGCGCGCGCTGTTCTCCCAGGAGCGATCCAGCGCGAAGGCACGGCAGGTCTCGCGCGACATGGTCAGGGCCTTGAGGCAGGCGGCGCGCAGGTCCCAGTCGATCGCACCGATCGGATGATCGGCAATGACGTCGAGCGGTCCGGTGACCGGGAACGCCGCTACCGGCGTGCCACAGGCCAGCGATTCGAGCTGCACCACGCCGAAAGTATCGGTCAGGCTCGGAAACACGAAGACGTCGGCGGCCGCCATATGCGCGGTCAGGTCCTTGCCGGTCTTCTCGCCGAGGAAATGCGCCTTCGGAAAACGGCGCTCCAGCTCGGCCTTCTGCGGACCGCCGCCGACCACGACCTTCGAGCCCGGCAGATCGAGCGACAGGAACGCTTCCAGGTTCTTCTCGACCGCGACGCGGCCGACCGTCATGAACACCGGACGCGGCAGGTCGAGCGCGGCCGGCTCGTCCGGATTGAACAGCTTGGTGTCGACGCCGCGGGTCCAGAAGCCGAGCTTCTTGAAGCCGCGCGAGGCCAGGTCCTGCTTCAGCGAATTGGTCGCCACCATGGTCATGGCGGCAGCATCGTGAAAGCGGCGCATCACCCAGTAGCCGACCGCGTCGGGAATGCCGGTGCGCACCGACACATATTCCGGGAAGCGCGTCGTGTAGGACGTCGTGAATGGCAAGCCATGGCGCAGGCAATAGCGGCGCACGGCCCAGCCGATCGTGCCTTCAGTCGCGATATGAATTGCATCGGGCGCTGCGGCCTCGATGCGGCGAGCGATTTCGCTGGACTTGGGAATCGCAAGCCGCAGGCCCGGATAGGTCGGCACGCCGAATGACGGAAACCCCTCCGGCGTGAGGAAGGTGATATCAGCGCCGAGACTCGCGGCCGCGCGCGACAGCGACGTGAGCGTGCGCACCACGCCATTGACCTGCGGGTGCCAGGCGTCGGTTGCGATTAAGATCCGCATAAGTCGATCCGGAAAGTTGCAGCGATTCTGAACATCCGCAAATTCCGACATTCTTATTTCAGGCGTGTGACGTCATCGAACTGTCGAAGGTTCTTTTTGCCGCTCCCGGCCGTTTTCCGCGATGTCCGTGGCCCCCGCGGCGCAGCTGCTGTCGTGAAACCGTCATGAAACAAACGGTTAAGCCGACGAAGCCGTTTTGCACCTGCTACGAAAACGCAACGAAACTTTTCTCCCTTATGAGTTGCAGCATAAGGCGCTGATCAAGCTGCGCCAAAGCTGATGACAGGCGACTGATTTCAAATCCGCTGACCGGCGTAACGGCAGCGGCGCACGCGCGATCAAACAGGGGACATTGATGTTCACCTCAGGCATACTCCGTTCGCATTTCCGCATCCTCGCCGGCGCACTGATGACGGCGACCATCGTGACGGCCACGCCGACACAGGCCGCCTCGCCGGCCCCGCTCCCGTTTCCTTTCCTGCTGCCGCCGGTTGCGAGCTTCGAGCCGCCGGCAGCCGAACCGCAGACTCTCGCGCCCAGCGAGGACGACGCAACAGCTTATGAGTTGCCGGCCCGCCTGCGCCGCCAGGTGGTGAACTACGCGACCCGCGAAGCGCCAGGCACCGTCATCATCGATACGCCCAACACTTATCTGTACTACGTGCTCGGCAACGGCCAGGCGATGCGCTACGGCATCGGCGTCGGCCGTGATGGCTTCACCTGGTCCGGCACCCAATCGGTCACCAGGAAGGCCGAATGGCCGGACTGGACGCCGCCACCGGAAATGATTGCCCGCCAGCCCTATCTGCCGCGTCACATGGCCGGCGGACCGGGCAATCCGCTGGGCGCCCGCGCCATGTATCTCGGCGGCACGATCTATCGCATCCACGGTACCAACCAGCCGGCAACGATCGGCACGCATGTGTCCTCGGGCTGCATCCGTCTGACCAATCAGGACGTCATCGACCTCTATGCGCGCGTCAATGTCGGCGCCAAGGTGATCGTGCTGCCGATGGACCGTCGCGCCGATCTCGGCCGCATCACCCGCTGATCGTCACGCCTGCAATCGTTCACTTCTCATCTTCCCCTTCCTCCCAGACTTGGACCGCCCGGGCCCCGCGCCTCAGGCGGTCTTTTTTTGCGCGCTGGTCTGATGCGCCGTCTGGCGCCGCTTGCGCCATTCACCATCGCGACCGAATGATGGCGGGCAGCGCGTCCGGCTGCCCTGGCGCGCCTGCGTTTGGCCCTGTAAGCTTGGCAACCTTGCATTAACCGCGATCGCGCCGTTGCCGGAGCGCGCCGGGATCGCCACCGCTGGAGTCCGTGGATACGACATGAAGCTTCCGACGCCGCGTCCGGACTGGCAGAACAAGCCGCATCCGCTGGCTCCGAAATCGCAGCCGCCGCTGCGACGCTCGCCGCCGCCGCTGCGAATCATCCTGTTCGGTGCGGCCGGGCTCGCGGCGCTCGTTCTCATCGGCATCATCGTCGCGGAAGTCTTTCTGTTCTCAAGCACCACCCCCGCACCGCCATTGGCCGCGTTGCCGCCATTGCCGCCCGCGACCCGCAACTCGATCATCATGGCGCCGGTGTCGGTCTCGCTCGGCGCCATCCGCGACGCCGCCGAAAAGGCGACGCCGCGCAATTTCTCGGGCAAGGCCGAGAATCCGGTCACGCAGCTGCTGCAGAATGCCGATATCGGCTGGAACGTGTCGCGCGGCGCCATCGCCGCAACCGGTGCCCAGGATACACTGTCGCTCGCGACGCCGCTGTCGGGCCGACTCAACGTCACGGGCTCGTTGTCAGCCAAGACCACCGGGGCCCTGGGAGACGCCATCGGCGGGCTGCTTGGATCGGACGCCGCCAAACAGATCGGGGTCAATATCAAGAACCTCAACGCGACCGCCGACATCAAGGGCAATGTCATGATCGCGATGCGCCCCCGGCTGGCCGCGTCCTGGTATGTCGAGCCCAACTTCGCCGCCCAGGTCAACCTGGGCGATACGGCTTTGACCGTTGCCGGGGCGCGCCTCAACGTGCCGGCGCAGATGAAGCCGATCATCGACAAGAACGTCAATGATCAGCTCGGCGTGCTCAGCGAACGGCTGCGCAAGGACCCGACCCTGCGGCGGAACGCGCAGATCCAATGGGAGCGCGCCTGTCGCTCGGTCCCGCTGCAGGGCACCGCGCCCGGCCTGCCGGCCGTCTGGCTCGAGATCAAGCCGACCCGGGCGCTGGCCGCGCAACCCGTGATCGACGCCAATGCCGTCACGGCCACGATCGGGATCGAAGCCGAAACACGGGTGACGCCGGCGCAGACCAAGCCGGAATGCCCGTTCCCGGAAAAGATCACGATCGTGCCGCCCACGGCCGGCGGCATCAATGTCGCGGTTCCGATCGACGTGCCCTTCACCGAACTCAACAAGCTCGTCGATTCGCAACTCGCCGGGCGGACGTTTCCGGAAGACGGCTCCGGCCCGGTCGCCGTCACCGTGAAGCATGCGACCGTGGTCCCCTCCGGTAACCGGCTGCTGATCTCGCTCCAGGTCAAGGGCAAGGAGAAGGAAAGCTTCTTCGGGTTCGGGGCCGAGGCGACCGTCCATATCTGGGGCCGCCCGATGGTCGACCAGGCGCAGCAGATCCTGCGCCTGTCCGACCTGCAGCTGGCTGTGGAATCGGATGCGGCCTTCGGCCTGCTCGGCGCCGCCGCGCGCGCTGCGGTCCCGCATCTGCAGCGTGCCTTGCTGGAGCGCTCGGTGATCGATCTCAAGCCGTTCGCCGACAATCTTCGTGAGAAGGTCGCCGCCGCGATGGCCGAACTGCACAAGAACGAGAACGGCGTCAGGGTCGATACCGACATCAACAATCTCGCTTTGACCGACATTGCCTTCGACGCCACAACGCTGCGCGTCATCGGCTCGGCCGAAGGGACGATGACGGTGCGTGTCAACGCGCTGCCAGGGCTGTGAGCTGAAACCTTTCGCAACGGTCCCATGCGCGGCCTCGCTTTGCAGGACGCAGTCAAGACAGCTAGAACTGCGCCCGCCAACAACAACAATCTCGGGAGAGAAACATGAAACCTTCGGCGCAAGCCGTCGCCGCAGCCCTCGCGCTCGCGGCCCTCTGCGGAACCGCTCAGGCCCAGACGATCTCGGACGATGTCGTCAAGATCGGCGTGCTCACCGACATGTCCAGCCTCTATGCGGACGCGACCGGCAAGGGCTCGCTGGTGGCCGTGCAGATGGCGGTCGAGGATTATGGCGGCAAGGTCAAGGGCAAGAAGGTCGAAGTCGTCTCGGCCGATCACCAGAACAAGCCGGATGTCGGCGTCAACATCGCCCGCAACTGGTATGACAATGAGAAGGTCGATGCCATCTTCGACGTGCCAACCTCCTCGGTCGCGCTGCCGATCTCGGCGCTGACCCGCGAGAAGAACAAGATCCACATCAATTCCGGCGGCGGTTCATCCGACATCACCGGCAGCCAATGCTCGCCCAACACGGTGCACTGGACCTATGACACCTACGCGCTGTCGAACGTGGCGGGCAAGGCGATGGTCAAGCGCGGCGAGGACACCTGGTTCTTCATCACCGCCGATTACGCGTTCGGCCAGGCTCTGGAGCGTGACGCCGCCAATGTCGTGAAGGAGGCCGGGGGCAAGGTGCTCGGCGACGTGCGCCATCCGCTGAACTCGTCGGACTTCTCCTCCTTCGTGCTGCAGGCCCAGGCGTCCAAGGCCAAGGTGGTGGGTCTCGCCAACGCCGGCGGCGATACGCAGAACGCGCTCAAGCAGGCGGCAGAATTCGGCCTGGCGCAGAGCGGCCAGAAGATGATCGCGCTCTTGATGGAGATCACCGACGTTCACTCCCTCGGCATCAAATCGACCGCCGGACTGATCGTCACCGATGCGTTCTATTGGGACATGAACGACGAGACCCGCGCCTTCTCCAAGCGCTTCAACGACAAGGTCGGGCACATGCCGACCATGATCCAGGCCGGGCTCTATTCGGCGACGATGCATTACCTCAAGGCGATCGAGGCCATCGGCACCGACGAGGCGCCGAAGGTGATGGAGCAGATGCGCGCGACTCCGGTAAACGATTTCTTCGCCAAGAACGGCAAGATCCGCATCGACGGCCGCATGGTGCACGACATGTATCTGTTCGAGGTCAAGAAGCCGGAGGAGTCGAAGGGCGACTGGGACCTCTACAAGCTGATCGCGACCGTGCCGGGCGACGAGGCGTTCCGTCCGCTCGACAAAGGCGGCTGCCCGCTGGTGAAGTGAATGGGAGCATGATCCGGAAAAGTGGAAACCGGTTTTCCGAAAAGATCATGCTCAAACAAAGAGATAAGATCAGGATGCGGTTCTGTTGAAACGCATCATGGTCATCTCGGACGACGGCCTGCCAACTCATTCCTGACAGCGCGCCTGGCCAAGCCTGGCGCGTTGCTTTTTTGAAGCATTCCAAGCCGCCCCCGAGCACCGCGACCAACGCAAGCCGTGCTGCCCACGGTAGCCTGATGCATCAACCGTCGGCAACGACCTGAAGCCACGGTTGGCGCGCTTCTTCACCCTGAGCTTGACGGGCCCTGATGAAAGCAGCAACAGGTAGGAGAGACGTTTCACTGGCTTGCCTGACGTTGCCGCCAGGAAACATTACGTAACAAAATTCTTCGCAAAACGCCGCGATTCTAGGTCAATTGACGGTATGGCCCAGACACAACCACACATCCTTGTCGTCGAGGACGACCGCGAAACGCGGACGCTGATCGCGAAATATCTGCGCAACAATTCCTGCAATGTCACGACCGCGACCGACGGCCGCGAGATGACCCGCATCATGGGCGATCACCGGATCGACCTGTTGATCCTCGACGTGATGTTGCCGGGCGAGGACGGCCTGACCCTCTGCCGCAAGCTACGCGCCGAATCGCAGGTGCCGATCATCATGCTCACTGCGCGGGGCGAGGATGTCGACCGCATTCTCGGGCTGGAAATGGGCGCTGACGACTATCTGCCGAAGCCGTTCAATCCGCGCGAGCTACTCGCCCGGATCAATGCCGTGCTGCGCCGGCAGGCCGCCGCGATGACCGCAAGCGCAACCGAGGGCGCGACCGCGCTGAGCTTCCTCGGCTGGCGGATCGATTTCCGGCTGCGCGAGCTGCGCAATCCCGAAGGCGCACGCGTCGCCATGACCAGCGCCGAGTTCGATCTGTTGCGCACCTTCTGCGAACGGCCGGGCCGCGTGCTGTCGCGCGACAGCCTGCTCGACCTGACGCAGGGCCGCAGCGCCGGCTCGTTCGAGCGCTCCATCGACGTGCTGGTCAGCCGCATCCGCCGCAAGATCGAGCCGGATCCGCAGGAGGCCACCATGATCAAGACGGTGCGGTCCGGCGGCTACATGTTCACGCCTGTCGTCGAGGTGGTGACGGCGCCGCAGAACCACTGACCGCTCGGATCGGATGATGGCGGATGATGTCGTTCGGCTTTCTCAACCTGAAGGGCATCCGTGGCCAGATCACGGCTCTGGTGGCGATCTCGATCGTTGCGCTGCATGCGATCATCACCGCAACATTCCTGATCTATCGGGCAGAGCAGCCCGAGGGTGAGAGCGAGGCAGGTCCGTTCCAGCTTGCGACCGCCATCCGCATTCTCGGTCGGGCCCCCGCCGACGACCGCCCACGGCTGATGGCCGATATCGTTCGTGCCTATCCCGAGTTCGACATCAAACCTCATTCCGGTCCGCTACCGACCGAACCCGGACGAGCGCCCGAGCCAGGCGCGGAAGGCGCGCCGAGCGCGGGCGGACCAGGCTTCGAACCCCACCACGGACCTGACGGCAGACCTCCCGGACCCGGCGGCTTTCGCGGCCTCGGCCCCGGCTACCGGATCTTCATGTCGCCACCCGGATCGGGCACGCGGCGTGTCGTCGTCGCACTGCCCGACGGTGACCTGATCACGGCCAAGACTCCTGACCGGCCGCGGCGGCCACCGTTCTGGGGCGCTCCATGGTTGACGACCATCCTGTTCGCACTGATCAGCACGACCTTGCTCGGCCTCTGGGCCGCGCGCGCGCTGACATCGCCGCTGTCGAGCTTCGCAAGGGCCGCGGAGAATTTCAGCCTCGATGGTGATGCGCCCGCGCTGCCCGAACGCGGGCCGGAAGAAATCCGTTCATTGGCGCGCGCGCTGAACCGGATGCGGCAGCGTATCACCGCGCTGATGAACGACCGGACCAAGATGCTCGCGGCGATCAGCCATGATCTGCGCACGCCCCTGACCCGGATGCGTTTGCGCTGCGAGTTCGTCGAGGATGAGCTGCAGCGCAGCCGCATGCTGGCCGACCTCGACCAGATGCATACAATGCTGGGATCGGTGCTGTCGTTCCTGCGCAACGGCCGCAAGCTCGAGCCGATGACGCTGGTCGATATCGCCAGCATCCTGCAACTCGTCGCCGATCAGTTCGCCGATGTCGGCCATCAGGTCAGCTATGTCGGTCCGATCCACGCCATGGCCACCGTGCGGCCTGACGATCTGATGCGCTCGGTCACGAACCTGGTCGAGAACGCCGCGAAATATGGCAAGGAGATCGTGATCAGGCTGACGGTCTCGGGCAATCGCCTGACCATCGACGTCGAGGATGACGGCCCGGGCATCGCGGATGCCCTCAAGCCGGATATGCTCGAACCCTTCGTGCGCGGCGACGATGCCCGCAACATGGACGAGGCCACCGGCTTCGGGCTCGGACTGTCGATCGCCAAGGCGATCGTTCAGGCCCATGGCGGCGAGTTGTCACTGCACGACCGACACCCCTGCGGACTGATCGCACGCATCGAGCTGCCGCTGAGCCGCAGCAGCCTGCGCCCTGCAGCCTGACATGCGCGAACGCGCCCGGATGAACCGGGCGCGCCGCGACACAGCGTATCGCTCGCTGTTCTCTTACTCCGAGTACTTGAACTCGGGCATCGACTTCAGCTGGTCCTTGGTCGCGTTGATCATCGCGTGGTCGGGATACCAGCGGTTCTTCGAAGAGCTCATCGACGAGGACGACGTACCGGTGGCAGCCCCCGTCGTCGTGGTCGCCGGCGGCGTGGTCGAGGAGGTCGTGCCGGATGCCGGAGCGTTGGAGGCGGTGTTGGACTGCACCGGCTGATCCGAGAACTTCACCTGGTCGAACGAGACCGCGACGAGGTGCTCGCCCATGCCGAGAAAGCCGCCGACGCCGATCACGACGCCCTTGACGTTGCCGCTCTTGTCGACGAGCAGGTCGTCAATCGAGCCGACATTCTCGTTGTTGTTGTTGTAGACTTTCACGCCCACCAGCTTGGAGCTGCGCCAATCGCCCTGGTACGACGCCGCCGTGGTATTGGCGGTGGTCGTGGTGCTGGTCGTGGTGGTGGTGCTCTCCGCAGCAAAGGCCGCGGTCGCGAGCAGCAGGGAACCGGCCAGGCCGGCCGCAACAGTCTTCATCATCATGTGGTGTCTCCTCTCAGTGAATGGTGACGAGAGAACTGCAGCGGACAGTCACCGTTCCGCGGGAACTCCGATTTCGTCATGCTGCGCGACAAGCGGTCTCAGTGCAGCGCCGAACTGTGCCTGAGTGACGGTTCCGGCAAATCGCATCAAGACGCCCGCGATGTCGTCGCGTGTCGCGCCCGGATCTGCCGAGACATCAGTGCAGGCTTGCGGATATCAACGCGGATGGCCGGACGGCTCAAGCCGTCCGGCCGCATCCATCGATCCGCGAGATTGAGTGATGTGCGCCCGCCGCGACAAAAGGCAGCGAGCTCGCTGGGCCTGATTAGGCGGCCAGCGCGTCGTCCTGATCGACGGCCTCGGCATAGAACGCGATGGTCTCATAGCGATAGTCGCAGAGGCGGCAATGCCAGAGAAAGGCGGTGCGCCGCCCATCCTTTTCGACCCAGGACGGCAGCGCGATCGGCTCGCCGCATTGGGCGCAGGGATTGTTGCGCGGCAGGTCCAGGACGCGGATGTCGGCCTGCCTGTTGTTGCTGAAACGATCGGCGGTGGTGTCGGTTGCCTTCACGGCCATGACGCGCTCCCTCTCTGTTCAGTTTCTTGAATGAGTCAGGCTTGCTGTCGAACGGACACGGTCATGATAGTCGAGCACTGCCTGATTTGCACGCGCCGAGATGCCGCGCGACATCGGACCTCACGTGAAGATCATCAGGATTGAATCAATTCCTGCCGGAATCGACCGACGGTTCCGCGGTGTGACGGGCGCCCGCTTTGCGCAGATGAATGGTGGCGATATCATCGGCATAGACTTTTTGCCAGCCATCGACATGGTCGAGCAGCTTGGTCGCCGCGCTCTGGGTGCGCAGCAAGGTCGCCTCGATGTCGTAGTCCTTGAGCAGCCGGAACAGATTGTCCGGCTCCATCAGGCCTGATGCGGCGTTGTGATCGACGAAGAACGTCTCGCCATAGAGCTCGGTGCGGCCGTCGATGAACGGAGCTATTCCGGTCGAGATCAGATAACCGCCGAAATCATAGTCGTTCAGCACGCGCGTCAGATTGAGCTTCTTGAGCTCGGTCACGGCCGCCACCGGCGTGCCGCGCATGTTCGGCGCGAAGGTCAGGACCGACAAGGACGCCAATGTGCCGGCGCCGAGCGCGAGCACCACGGCCGATGTCAGCGCTGCCCGCGCCCCCGCGGGGACGGCGGGCAACGGGTCCAACTGCCGCGCCAGCGGCGCGGCGATCACCAGCGGTCCGGCCAACGCCAGGATCTCGGCAGCGCGCGCCTGGGCCAGCGCCATGTGCAGCAGGCCGAGCAGCATCAGGATGCGGACCGGTGGCAGCTTGAGCCCATGATATAGCGCAAAGCCGATTGCCAGCAGCAGGCAGATCTCGAACGGCCCGAGGCCCTGGAAGTCCGCCGCCTTCCATTCGACGATCAGCGGCAGTGCCTGACCGAGCGACAGGATCTTCTGCGCCGCGAGCAGCGCGTTCCAGCCATAGGGCGTGCAGCAGCTCGCGGCCACAGCGAGCGCGGCGAACGCCATCCAGCGCAATGCCAGCGCGCGGCGAAGCGGCGGCTCGGCATTGACAACCGCATCAAGCGCAGCGGGCGCCATGAAGAACAGGCCGAACACGAAGCCGCCGTGAAGATTGGCCCACAGCGCGATCAGGAGCACCAGCGCCAGAGGCGGCGCCGCCTTGCGATCGGCGGCGTCGATCAATCCCGCCATCCAGGCCACCAGGATCGGAAACGCCAGCACATGCGGCCGCGCCAGCAGATGCGGAAGGCAGAGCAGGAACGCGGCGACGACGAACACCAGCATCGTGCTGTCGCGCAGATGCCGGCCGAGGGCACGCGCGAACAGTGCGAAGGCCAGCGCGATCGCCGACGCCGCCAGCACCACCGGGCCGGTCCAGCCGGCGAGCCGGTAGGCCGCGGCATAGCCGACCTGCGCCAGCCATTGCGTCGAGATCCAGGGCGCGCCGCGCATGGTGAAGGAGTAGACGTCCACCTCGGGCACCGCGCGGTGATCGAGGATCCATTGCCCCACGGTGATCTGCCACAGCGTGTCCGGATCGTTGAGCAGACGGTTGCCGGAGATCAGCAGCAGCGCATAGACGCCGGCGCCGACCCACAGCGGCAACAGCGCGCGTGACGGCCGGATGGTCGCTTCGGTGTGGGTGACGGACAGCGTCATCGCGGCATGGACCTGGCTCGGAGCTTTCGGCCAGCCAAGCACGCCCCGTCTAATTCGGAGTAAACCGTGGCGCTGCGGCCGCCGACAGTCCCGCCCCAATTCTGCCACATTATCGCCCGGCGATCGCGCCAATTACGGTGCGTAAAGTGTTAAACGTGTGCCGGGGGGCTGCTTGGCACGCGCGTGGTTCCCGGGGGATCCTGACACATGAAACGTCTCGTGCTGACGGCCTGGATCGCAGGCCTTGCGATGGCCGGCCACCTGCCGGCGGCCATGGCTGCCGAAGATTTGGCTGCCGAGGATGCGGCCCCCGCTTCGGCGGCGAAGGCCAAGATCGGCAAGACGGGCGCGAAGGCCAGCACGGCCGTCAGGCTGGCCCATGTCCGCCCGGACGGGATCAAGGAGCTCGCCGCGCACAGCGCCGTCACCAAGGCCGCGCGCGAAGTCGAGGCCATCGAAGCGGTGAGCGGCGCCGACAATTCGCAGCCGGTCGACGCCAATGCGGCCGCGCCGGCCGCCGAGGCCGAGGCGGTGCCGGTCGACACCCCGGCGGCCGAGCCCCGCGAGACCGATCGCAAGGCGGCGGACGTCAAGCCCAAGCACATGAACACCGGCCATCCGCATATCGATGCGCTGGTCGCCGTCCACGCCGCCGCCAACGACGTTCCCGAGGCGCTGATCCACCGCGTGATCGTGCGCGAGAGCAAATATCAAAAGGACCTGGTCGGCCGTTGCGGCTGCATCGGCCTGATGCAGATCAAGCTCGGCACCGCGCGCGGCCTCGGCTACACCGGCGACGCGGCCGGCCTGCACGATCCGAACACCAACCTCACCTATGGCGTGAAATACCTCGCTGGCGCCTATCGCGCCGCCCGCGGCGATCACGACCGCGCCGTGGCCTATTTCGCCAAGGGCTATTATGAGGAGGCCAAGCGGCAGCGTCTCGCCGATGCGCGGCCATTCGCCCGGCCCGAGCGCGTCGCCGCCCCGCTCGACATCACGCCGAAAATCACCCCTGTCCGTCACGCCCGCGCGCATTGAACGCAATAGGTTCCTCGGCGATCGGACCTGTCTTTCCGTGACACTCCGTTGACACGGGGCCGTATCGGTCTATTTTAAGCGCGTTCCGAGGGGAGCTCCGAGGGGGAGCTGAGATACCGCACGTGATGCGGTGACCCTTTGAACCTGATCCGGGTCATGCCGGCGAAGGGACAGGGATGCAGCAGACAACCACGACAGGCGGGGATCGTCCCGTATCCATCATCGGCGCCGGCATTGCCGGCGCCTGGCAGGCGCTGCTGTTCGCGCGCGCCGGCCACACCGTCACGCTGCATGAACGCAGCGACGCCGACCTGATGCTCTCCACCAGTCACTGGGCCGGCGGCATGCTGGCTCCCTATTGCGAGAGCGAGATTTCAGAACCTGTGATCAGCCGGCTCGGCCTCGCCTCGCTCGCGCTGTGGCGGCGCGAGCTGCCGGAGACGCCGTTCAACGGATCGCTGGTGATCGCGCATGCGCGCGACCGCGCCGATTACGACCGTTTCGCCCGCCGCACCTCCGGCTATGAACGCCTCGACGCGGCGCAGCTCGCAACGCTGGAGCCGTCGCTGGAGGGCCGCTTCCGCGAGGGGCTATTCTATCCGACCGAAGGCCATGTCGAACCGCGCCGCGTGCTCCCGAAGCTGCACCAGCGTATCATCGAGGCCGGCGGCCGCGTGCTGTTCAACAGCAACGTCACGGCGTCCGATCTCGACGGTCTCGTGATCGACTGCCGCGGCCTCGATGCACGCGACGCCGAGCCGGAGCTGCGCGGCGTCAAGGGCGAGATGATCCTGATCGAAACCGCCGAGGTGCAGCTGGCGCGGCCGGTCCGGCTGATGCATCCGCGCTGGCCGCTCTATCTGATCCCGCGCGCCGACAACCTGTTCATGCTGGGCGCGACCTCGCTGGAGGCCGAGGACACCGGCGTGTCCCTGCGCTCGGCGCTGGAGCTGCTCGGCGCCGCCTATTCGGTGCATCCGGCGTTCGGCGAGGCGCGCATCCTCGAATTCGGCTCGGGGCTGCGGCCGGCCTATCCGGACAATCTGCCGCGCATCACCGTGACGAGCGAGCGAGAGATCCGCGTCAACGGCCTCTATCGCCACGGCTTCCTGATCGCGCCGGCCCTGGCGCAGGCGACCTTGAACTACGTCGCGTATGGCCAGATCGACAATGAGGTGATGCGATGCGCGTGACCGTCAATGGCGAGGCCCGTGACATCAGTTCGACCGATGTCGCCGCGCTGCTGTCCGAGCTCGACTATGAAGGCAGCCATTTTGCCATCGCGCTGAACTACGACGTGGTGCCCAAGAGCCGCTGGTCCGAGACGCCGCTGAAGGCCGGCGACGAGATCGAGATCATCACCCCCCGGCAGGGAGGGTGATGATGGCCGTGGATTGCTCGCTCGTTCGTGATACTCCGCTGTCGTCCCCGCGAAGGCGGGGACCCATAGCCACCGGCGGCCGTGAGGACACCCGATCTCTCCCACCGTGCCCCTGCGCGATATCGCGCGGCATAGCTTCCGGCTTTCGCCGGGACGACGTGGGAAGACAACTGTCATCGCCCGGCTTCGCCGAGCGATCCAATCCACCGCGCCCTTTCGGCCTGACCGCACGGCCTCTGGAATACTGGATCCCCGCTTTCGCAGGGATGACAGCTTCCATTGTGGCAACCACCGTCCGCAACGACGGAGACAATTAATGCCCACCTTCTACGACAAGACCTTCACCTCCCGCCTGCTGATCGGCACCGCGCTCTACCCGTCGCCGGCCATCATGCAGGACGCGATCCGCGCCTCCGGAGCCGAGATCGTCACGGTGTCGCTGCGCCGTGAGGCCGCCGGCGGCAAATCGGGCGATGCGTTCTGGAAGCTGATCCGCGAGCTCAACGTCACGGTGCTACCGAACACCGCCGGCTGCCGCAGCGTCCGCGAGGCCGTCACCACCGCCAAGCTCGCGCGCGAATTGTTCGGCACGTCGTGGATCAAGCTCGAAGTCATCGCCGACAACGACACCCTGCAGCCGGACGTCGTCGGCCTGGTCGAGGCGGCGACGATCCTGATCAAGGACGGCTTCGAGGTCTTCCCTTATTGCACCGAGGATCTCTCGGTCGCGACGCGGCTGGTCGATGCCGGCTGCAAGGTCGTGATGCCGTGGGCGGCGCCGATCGGCAGCGCGAAAGGCATCATCAATCGCGATGCGCTGAAGCTGCTGCGCGACCGCCTGCCCGACATCACGCTCGTCGTCGACGCCGGCCTCGGCGCTCCCTCTCACGCGGCCGAAGCGCTCGAGCTCGGCTATGACGCGGTGCTGCTCAACACTGCGGTGGCCAAGGCCGCCGACCCGGTGGCGATGGCCCGCGCCTTCAGGCTCGGCTGTGATGCCGGCCGTACCGCCTACGAGGCCGGGCTGATGGACGCCCGCGACTTCGCCTCGCCCTCCACCCCTGTCGTTGGGACACCGTTCTGGCATGCCGTATCCTGATCGCTTCTATCCCGTCGTCGACAGCCTTGCCTGGGTCGAGCGCCTGACCAAGCTCGGCGTCGGCACAGTGCAATTGCGCGCCAAGGATCTCAATGACGGCGAGGCACTGCAGATCGTCACCGACGCGCTCGAGATCACCAAGGGCACGGCGACGAAGCTGATCGTCAACGACTATTGGCGCGCCGCGATCGTCGCCGGTGCCGAACATCTCCATCTCGGCCAGGAGGATCTGGCGGACGCCGACGTCACGGCGATCAAGCAGGCTGGCCTCACGCTCGGCCTCTCCACCCATGACGATGCCGAGCTGGAGAATGCGCTCGCGGCCGAGCCCGATTATGTCGCGCTGGGGCCGATCTTCCCGACCACCTTGAAAGCGATGCGCTTCGCCCCGCAGGGCATCCCGAAGATCAGCGTCTGGAAACAGCGCGTTGGCAATATCCCGCTGGTCGCGATCGGCGGCATCAAGCTCGAGCAGGCCGCCGAGATCTTTGCCGCCGGTGCCGACTCGATCGCCGTCGTCTCCGACGTCACCCAGAACGCTGACCCAGACGCCCGCGTCCGCGCCTGGCTCGACGCAACGAAGGAGCTGGCCTGATGCTCCGCGATCTCCACCGTCATTGCGAGCGCAGCGAAGCAATCCAGGGCTGCGCGTGCCGCTCTCGATGGCTTCCTCGCTCACGCGCCTCGCAATGACGTCCGCCATTCACTCCGACAACGACAATTGAGAAGGAGGATCCCATGAACATCCGCTCCAATCCCGACACGACACTGCCCGCCGTCACCACCGGCCCGCTGCCCTCCTCGCGCAAGATCTATGCGAACCCTGACTCCGCGCCCGATTTGCGCGTGCCGCTGCGCGAGATCATCCTCTCCGAGGCCGCCGGCGAGCCGAACCTGCCGGTCTACGACACGTCGGGCCCCTACACCGATCCCTCCGTCACCATCGACGTCAATGCCGGCCTGCCGCGCAACCGCACGGCCTGGGTGCTCGAACGCGGTGGCGTCGAGGAATATCAGGGGCGCGACATCAAGCCGGAGGACAACGGCAATGTCGGCGCCGACAAGGCGGCGAAAGCCTTCATCGCGCATCACAAGCCGCTGCGCGGCCTCGACGGCCACAAGATCACCCAGCTCGAATTCGCCCGCGCCGGCATCATCACCAAGGAGATGATCTACGTCGCCGAGCGCGAGAATCTCGGCCGCAAGCAGCAGCACGAACGCGCCGAAGCCGCGCTCGCCGACGGCGAGAGTTTTGGCGCCGAGGTCCCCGCGTTCATCACGCCGGAGTTCGTGCGCTCCGAGATCGCGCGGGGACGGGCCATCATCCCCTGCAACATCAACCACGCCGAATTGGAGCCGATGATCATCGGCCGCAACTTCCTCACCAAGATCAACGCCAATATCGGCAACTCGGCGGTGACCTCGTCCGTCGAGGAGGAAGTGGACAAGATGGTGTGGGCGATCCGCTGGGGCGCCGACACCGTGATGGACCTCTCGACCGGCCGCAACATCCACACCACCCGCGAATGGATCCTGCGCAACTCGCCGGTGCCGATCGGCACGGTGCCGATCTACCAGGCGCTGGAGAAGTGCAACGGCGATCCGGTCAAGCTGACCTGGGAGCTCTACAAGGACACGCTGATCGAGCAGTGCGAGCAGGGCGTCGACTACTTCACCATCCATGCCGGCGTGCGGCTGCAATACATCCACCTCACCGCGTCACGCGTCACCGGCATCGTCTCGCGCGGCGGCTCGATCATGGCCAAGTGGTGCCTCGCGCATCACAAGGAGAGCTTCCTCTACACGCATTTCGACGAGATCTGCGACATCATGCGCAAGTATGACGTCTCGTTCTCGCTCGGCGACGGCCTGCGCCCCGGCTCGATCGCGGACGCCAACGACCGCGCGCAGTTCGCGGAGCTGGAGACGCTCGGCGAGCTCACCAAGATCGCCTGGGACAAGGGCTGCCAGGTCATGATCGAGGGCCCCGGCCACGTGCCGATGCACAAGATCAAGATCAACATGGACAAGCAGCTCAAGGAGTGCGGCGAGGCGCCGTTCTATACGCTCGGGCCGCTGACGACGGACATCGCACCCGGCTACGACCACATCACGTCAGGCATCGGCGCCGCCATGATCGGCTGGTTCGGCTGCGCGATGCTGTGCTACGTGACTCCGAAGGAGCATCTCGGTCTGCCCGATCGCAACGACGTCAAGACCGGCGTCATCACCTACAAGATCGCCGCCCACGCCGCCGATCTCGCCAAGGGCCATCCCGCCGCGCAACTGCGCGACGATGCGCTGTCCCGCGCCCGCTTCGAGTTCCGCTGGACCGACCAGTTCAACCTCGGCCTCGACCCGGACACGGCCAAGAGCTTCCACGACGAGACCCTGCCGAAGGAAGCCCACAAGGTCGCGCATTTCTGCTCGATGTGCGGCCCGAAATTCTGCTCGATGAAGATCACCCAGGACGTCCGCGACTACGCCGCCACGCTGAACGATCCGACCACCGTCGGCATGACCATCAGCGGCACCATCGAAGACGGCATGGCCCAGATGAGCGCCAAGTTCAAGGAAATGGGCGGCAGCGTCTATCTCGATGCTGACAAAGTGAAGGAGAGCAACAAGGCGTTGTCCTGACGCCCGCCCCGCTCTCTCCATCGTCATGGCCGGGCGCAGACCCGGTCATCCATCAAGCCGGGCGAAAGCCCGGCTTCTTGTTTGATGACCTTAGCTGTTTGCTTCAGAACTTCACATCGTCGCAGACCCGCTTCAGCTTGATCTGAATGAAGTAATCGACGGAGGCCACATGCCCATCCACCACATCCCCGCCCCACCGCACGTCAAAGCTCCGCCGCTGTCGTTCGGCACGCGGATCGGCGACCTCCTGTTCATCTCCGGCATCCCCGGCTTCGACGCCCACGGCAACCTGCCCGATGAGTTCGAGGCGCAGTTCGCCAACATCGTGACCAACTTCACGCGCGTGCTGACCGAAGGCGGCGCTGGCCTTCGCGATCTCGTCAAGGTCAACGTGCTGCTGACGCGCGCGGCTGATGTCGCGACCATGAACCGGCTCTATGCCGCGGCGTTCGGACCGGCGCCGTATCCGGCGCGGACGACCTGTGTCGTCGTCGCGCTGCCCGATCCGAAGATGTTGATCGAGATCGAGGGTGTCGCCGCGGTCGCAAAACCGTAGGATGGGTTAGCGGACGGCGATCGACAAAGGCGCCACACTGACAGATGATGGAGGGGCGTTCGCGTCACCCACCCTACGCCGCGCTGTGTTACGCGCCCCTACAAAGACCATCTGCACAAAGACCATCTGCGGCGAGGCTTTCTCTCGGCGCTACCCCTCTTTACAGCTCAGGCAGGGCAATCGTTTGAACCCGACGCGCTGACGCGCAACTTAGCACAGCCCTGATGCGGCGCGGCCACGCTGCGGCGAGGTGTGCCGGTTCGCGCGCATTTGCCGCACAAAACCGCCATCGGCGCCTTCAAAAGGAACCACCGAGCACCCACACAGGGCCCGCCCCATCGGGGCCTGCTTGTTGCCGGAGTTGTCGATGTCGCGTTTCACCACCGCTTGTATTGTCGGCGGCCTTGCTGCCGCTTCTGCTTTTGCCTCCACCCCGGCACAGGCCGGCTATTACATCCTTCGCTGGGACAACACCGGGATCTGCCAGGTCTGGAGCGAGGCGTTCACGTTCAAGCCGATCCGCTGGCCGTCGGGCTACAAGATCGTCAGCCGTCCGGTGCCGACCTTCAATGAGGCGGTCAACCTGCAGGTCAGGCTGCGTCGGCAGGGCCGCTGCACGCTGTGAGGCGCCGCCAGCGCGCTGGTGCTGGTCACCGGGCACCCGCCCTCGCCGCGCGTAGGCCGACATCGCTGTGAACGGATGGCGGTCCCGCCTTGCGCGGCCCGCCCTTTTGTCGCACCACTTCGCGGTGGCTGCCGCGGCTGCATTGTGGCCGCGGCTGCAGCCATGATGATCTGGTCGGTTTGTTTCAGGAGATTGACGATGCGTCGCTTGACCACTCTCGCTGCCGCCGCGGCCCTGACGGCCGCCTCGCTCGCAACCCCGGCCCTGGCCGCGCCAACCGCCAAGACCGGCTATTACGTGATCCGCTGGGAGAACACCGGCATCTGCCAGATCTGGAACACCGAGCTGCAGTCGAAGCCGCTGGAATGGCCCTCGAGCTACAAGATCGTCTCCAAGCCGGTGCCGACCTTCGTCGAGGCCACCAACATCCAGCTCAAGCTGCGCGACGAGCGCCGCTGCTTCCTGTAAGCGGGGCGGAGCCGTGGCCGCCGGCTGCGCTCAGGCTTGGCCGGCAACCGGGCTCGCTTGCATCGGCACGAAGCCCGGCAGCGCGGCGATCCGCGCCAGCCACGCCGTCACATGGGGGTAACGCGCCAGCGCGATGCCGCCCTCGGGCGCATGCGCCGTGTAGCTGTAATGGGCGATGTCGGCGATGGTCGGCACGTCGCCGACAAGGAACGGCCGGCGGCCCAGCTCCTGCTCCATGACCGCGAACAGGCCATTCGCGAGCTGATGCGCCCTCGCCATGTCGAGCGGAGCGCCGAACAGGGTCGCCACCCGTGCCGCGGCCGCTCCGAAGGCGAGCGGCCCTGCTGCGGCGGACAGCCAGCGCTGCACCTGGGCCTGGCCGAGCGGATCGCGCGGCAGCCAGCGGCCGGACTCATCATAGCGGCGCGCGAGATAGACCAGGATGGCATTGGAGTCGGGGATCACGGCATCGCCCTCGACCAGCACCGGCACCTGGCCGAACGGATTGAGCGCCAGAAAATCCGGCCGCTTTTGCGCGCCGCCGCTGAGGTCGACCTCGACATAGTCGCAGTCGAGGCCGAGCAGATGCAACATCAGCCGCGCACGATGTGCATGGCCGGACAAAGCGAAGTGATAGAGGCGGCGTTGGGTCATGCAGGGCTCCCGTCGTTCCGCCGCAAGGTCTAAGCCGAGGCCATGACACCCACAACGCAACGCGGCATCAATGGCTTGTTGCTGATCCCGCAATAATGCGACAGATCCCGCCCATGGACCGCCTGCCCGATCAGCTCAAGCCCGGCCTCCGCCTCGTTTTCGTCGGCACCGCCGCGAGCGCCCGCTCGGCCGCGACCGGGCATTATTACGCGCATCCCGGCAACCGTTTCTGGCCGACGCTGTTCGCGGTCGGCCTGACGCCGCGGCTGTATCGACCGCACGAATTTCCGGCGCTGCTGTCGCTCGGCATCGGCTTCACTGACCTCTGCAAGCAGGGCGCGGGCATGGACCATGTGGCGCTGAAGGCCGGCGTCGATGTCGCGGGCTTTGCGGCAAAGATCCGGCGTCATCGGCCGCGCACCATCGCCTTCACCAGCAAGAAGGCGGCGAGCCTGTTCTACCGCAAGCCGACCGGCGCGATCGCCCTGGGGCGCCAATCCGAGCAGGATGACTTCCCGACGGCGTTCGTGCTCGCCTCGCCCTCCGGCGCCGCGTCCGGTGCGTGGACCTTGCAGCCGTGGCAGGATCTGGCCGAGCACGTCGCGTCGGGCTAGCGCATGATCCTGGACAAGGGAGATGAGCCGCGCTGGACGTGATGGCGGCCGACAAGCCGGCGCATCAGCAGACTGCGGAAGGACCAGCCGAACGGCTGTGGCGTTCGGCTGTCATCGCCCGGTCAAGCCGGGCGACGACGATTGTTGTTTGGTCGAAGGATGCAGCAACTACCTGATCGTGATCGCGAGGCCCGACAGATCGACATTGGCCAACAGCCCGATCTGCTCGCCCGAGAGTTCGAGCACCGCGCCCTTCTGATTGGTCAGCACGATGCCACGCACGCCGCGGCCGACAGCAAGGCCCGCACCGGCGGCGCCATAGACGCCCTCGACATCGGACGGACGCCAGATGTTGCTGACGCGACCGCGCAGCACCGTACGCGAGCCGCCGAACACAAGCCCCCAATCGAGGCCACCGGTCGACAGCGGATAGGCTCGGCCATGGAAATGCAACATGCCACTGCCGCCGGAGCCGCCGATGATCCATCCCGCCTTGTAGATGGTCAGCGTGATGAAGCCGCCATCCGCATGCGCGGTGGTGGGCAGAACGGCGCCGGCTGCGGCCGTCAGTGCCACCAGCATACCGCGAAGGAAGGACGCAATTTTCATGGATCAAATCTCCAGTGACGTGAAGTCGAGGTCATTCGATAGCCACATGTGACAATCGCGCCCCACCAATCGAATCGATCGGGCCGAATTTAGCCCTTTGCGCGGCGCCAAGCATATGGCGCCGCTTGTGTGTTCGAAATGCCGCCACTTCGCCCCCGCGCGGCCGGCCCGGCGATCCGGGCGACCCGCGCCGCCGGGCGCACAGGCACGCCGGGAGGCGAAATGGGTCGAGACCCGCGCAAAACCATGGCGCTTTAGGGGTATTTCAACCCCAGGCGGCCGCTACGATGTTGCGTTAAGGACCCGTTAACCTTGTCCGACCACGGTGATTTACGGGCTGGATGTTTAGTTGGTCTCGATGTTTTCGCACCGTTTTCATCCGGTGCGGGCGTTGATCGGGAGGAGTTATGTCACAAGAGTTGTCAGCCGATGCCGCAAGTCCGTCACTCGTTCCACTCGTTATGCCGCCGTCGCCCTCCGCGACGGAGGTTCTGCCGCTGTTGATCGGCACGCCGCTGTCAGACATCGAGCGCGAGCTCATCGTTCAGACCCTGGCGCGCTGCAACGGCAATCGCACCCACGCCGCCAGGCTGCTCGGGATGCCGGTTCGTACCTTGCGGAACAAGATCCGCGGCTACACCGCCGAGGGCATTGCGGTCCCGGCCTATACGGCCTGAGACGACGGTGGACCATGCGAAATCCCTTCGCATGGAACTCATCAGGACGCGGTGCCGATTGATGTTGATCGATCGGCCTCGCGGCTCTGCTGCAATTGCTGCGGTTGTTGTGGCTCTGTTACCCTTCGCTGCGAATCAAATGATCGTAGCGGAGTTGCGGTAGTGGCGAAGAATCCGGCCGGACGCGGCCTGCAGGGCCCAGCGGGTCCACGTGGCCCGCAGGGGCAGCCTGGGAAGCGCGGACCGGATGGCCAGCGCGGCAAGCCCGGTCCTGACGGCAAAGCAGGACCACAAGGCAAACCCGGCCCGCAAGGACCGCGTGGCGAGGCTGGTCCGCCAGGCAAACCCGGACCCCAGGGGCCTGCAGGGCCGCAGGGACAGCAAGGCCCGCGCGGCGAACAGGGACCGCCCGGCACGCTGCCGACCATCGACCAGCTGATGCCCTGGCTGGAGCAGATCTTCGAGGCCTATGAGGATTACAAGCGCACGCGTGATCGCGAGGCGCATGAGCGCGAGGCCGCGCAACTCGCCGTGCGCGACATCTTCGCCGCAGTCCAGCATGACGACGCGCTGGACGAGGCCTTCGAGGACGACGATCCCCACGAGATCGACGTGCCGAAAAAGAAGAAAAAGAAGAAGCACAAAAAAAAGAAGAAGCACGAGATGCACGCCGACGAGCCGGACGCCGAGGACGAGGCGTTCTGAGCGTCGCGGCCCGCCCTGGCGCGGCCGCCCGGCTTGGGCCGAACTCAGCGGCCGAATCTGGCGGCCGAACGCTCGCGCGCCTTGGCAGCCTCGATCTCGCGATCGCGCGGCGGAGCCTGGGTCTGCAGCGAGCTCAACAGCCGCCGGGCCGCGTCGGCCACCTCCTCCACCGCACGTGCGAAGGCGGCTTCGTTGGCCTGCGACGGCGTGTTGAAGCCGGACAGCTTGCGCACGAACTGCAAGGCCGAGGCTTGAATTTCGGCCTCCGTCGCCGGTGGCTCGAAATTGAACAGCGTCTTGATGTTGCGGCACATGACAGGTCTCATCAATCCGGTGCTGAACCAGGTCGCCGGACGTGCTAACATGCGCCCGACGCGGCCGCCAAGAGTCGCGCATGATCCGGGGAAATTCATGCTTCGACAACTGGTGTTTCGACCAATCACGCTTCGACCCTGTGTCGCCGTCCTTGCTGCTTTCGTCGCCTGTTGCGCCCCGGCCGAGGCCGCGGACTATCCGGCCCCGAAACAGGCGGACTTCGTCGTCAAGGATTTCAAATTCCACACCGGCGAGACACTGCCGGAACTGAAGCTGCACTACACCACCGTGGGCGAGCCGACCGGACAGCCGGTGCTGGTGCTGCACGGCACCGGCGGCTCGGGCGCCAGCATGCTGGTGGCGCCGTTCGCTGGCGAGCTGTTCGGCAAGGATCAGCCGCTCGACGCGACGAAGTACTACATCATCATCCCCGATAGCATCGGGCACGGCAAATCATCCAAGCCATCCGATGGGTTGAAGACCGGCTTTCCGGCCTATGACTATGCCGACATGGTCGATGCACAGCACCGGCTGCTGACCGAAGGTCTCGGCATCAAGCATCTACGCCTCGTCATCGGCAATTCGATGGGCGGCATGCACAGCTGGGTCTGGGCAACGCGCTATCCCGACTTCATGGATATCGCCGTGCCGATGGCGTCGCAGCCGACCGAGATGGCGGCGCGCAACTGGATGCTGCGCCGGATCATGCTGGAGACCATCCGCAACGATCCCGACTATAGCGGCGGCAACTACACGACCCAGCCGCGCATGATGAAGTACGCCGTCACGGCCTATGCCACCGCTACCGCCGGCGGCACCATCGCCTATCAGCTCGCGGCACCGACCGCAGCCCTGGCCGACAAGATGGTGGAGGAGCGCCTGGCGCAGGCTGTTCCCACCGACGCCAATGACTTCATCTATCAATGGGAGTCCTCGCACGACTACAATCCGTCGGCGGATCTCGGAAAAATCAAGGCGACCGTGATGCTGATCAACTCCGCCGACGACGAGCGCAATCCGCCGGAGACCGGCGTCACCGGCGAGGCAATGAAGCGCATCGCCAATGGCAAGCTGCTGCTGATCCCGGCCTCGGCCGAGACGCGCGGCCATCTCACCACCGGCAACGCCAAATTCTACGCGCAGCCGCTGCGCGAGCTGCTGGCGAGCGCACCGCAGCGGGGCGGCTGATAGCGAGAGGGAACGACGAATGCGCAGGATCGTGCTGGCCGCTCTCACAATGGGGTCGCTCGCCGCTGCAGGCGTCGCCTTGGCCTTCGACAATGGCCAGTTCGAGAACGTTCCGCCCGATATCCGCGCCTGGTTCAAGAGCGTGATCGCGCCCAACGGCGTGCCATGCTGCGACATCTCCGACGGCCACCGCACGACCTATGATGTCCGCGACGGCACCTATTGGGTGCCGATCGAGGGACGCTGGATGGCGGTGCCGGAGCGCGCCATCATCCGCGACCGCGGCAATCCGGTCGGCGAGGCCGTGGTGTGGTACGTCCACCATCGCGGCGACATCATCATCAGCTGCTTCGTGCCGGCTGACGCCGTCTGAGAGCCGCCCCGCATCCAAGGAGAAGCGCTTTGAACGACCTCACCCACCCGAACCTCGCCGCGATCTATCCGAGCCCGAACGAGCGTGTGATCGCGAAGGTCCGGCCGGCGCTGGACGTTCACAGTCGGAAGTTCATCGCCTTGTCGCCGTTCTGCGTGATCGCAAGCGCGGGGAAGGATGGCAGCGTCGACGCTTCGCCGCGCGGCGGTCATCCAGGGTTCGTCCATATCGATAGCGACGATCGTCTGCTGATGCCGGACCGCCCCGGCAACAACAGACTCGACAGTCTCAGGAACGTGTCGGAAGGATCCGGCCTGGTGCAGCTGATCTTCTTTGTACCGGGACTCAACGAAACCCTGCGGGTCAGCGGCATGGCCGCGCTATCCACCGAGCCTGCCCTGCTCGCGCGGCTCGAGGAGTTCGGAAAGCCGCCGCGCTCCGTGCTCGTGATCGGCGTGCAGGAGGTCTACTTCCATTGCGGCAAGGCGATCATGCGCTCCAAGCTCTGGTCGCAGGAGGCACAGGTCGCCCGCTCCGCCATGCCGAGCATCAGTGAGATCATTCATGATCAGACCCGGCTCGGCACGCCCGAGCCTCAGCACGTCACCGACGCACGCTGGCGCGAGCAGCTTTGAGAATGCGATCTGTTTGCATGTGGGCGTCAGCGAGGAGTCATGAACGCTCTTCTATGATGCACATGCGCGCAAAGGCGCGCATGCCTTGACGCAGGTCGACAGTCGCGGAAATGGCAGAAATCAGCTATGATTATGTCATTCTCCGAACTGGAAAACGATCTTCGCAATGCCAACGCCCTTCCGTGTTGCCTGTTATTTGCCGCGCGCCCTGATCGCGAGCGCGCTTGTCCTGTTGGCACTCGGGACGTCACCCGTCAGAGCGGTGGCGGAGGATGTGAAGCTCACCGCCGAGCAGGCACGCAATCTCGGCATCCGCGTCACGCATCCCGTCCCGAGTCCGACCGACAAGACGCTGCCCTATCCGGCACAGATCGTCATCCCCACACCTCAGCTCTGGGTCGTCAGCGCGCCGGTGGCCGGCATGGTCACGAATCTGGCGGTCGGGCGCGGTGACCGCGTCACCACCGGACAACCGCTGCTGACATTGGAGAGTCCGAGCTTCGTCTCGCTGCAACGCGAATATCTACATGCGCTGGCCCAGGAGGTTCTCGCCGCCCAGCAGTTGAAGCGGAACGCCGATCTGTTCGACGGCAAGGCGGTGCCGCAGCGCGTGCTGGAATCGAGCCAGGCCGAAGCACGCCAGGCCAGCATCGTGGTCGCGGAGCGACGGCAGATGTTGCATCTCAGCGGTCTCTCCGACGACGCGATTGCGCGGCTGACCAACGAGGCGGCGATCAGCGCCACATTGACGGTGAACGCGCCCCAGGCCGCTTCCGTGGTCGAGATCGCGGTGTCGCCCGGCCAGCGGATGGAGCAGTCCGCACCGCTGGTGAAGCTCGCACGGCTGTCGCCGCTCTGGGTCGAGATTGCGATTCCGGCCACGAATATCGGTGCCATCAAGATCGGCGCCAAGGTCGAGATCGACGGCTATCCGACTCCGGGCCGCGTCATCCTGGTGTCCGAGACGACGGACGCCGCCACGCAGACGATCCTCGTCCGGGCCGAGATTCCGAACAATGGCGAATTGCATTCCGGGCAGACTGCAGCCGCGCGCATCGGCTTCATCTCCGCCGGAGAGAGCGCCTGGGAGATTCCGTATAGCGGCCTCGTCCGGCGCGGCGAGCAGACCTCGATCTTCGTCGCGATCGAGGGCGGCTTCCGGCAGGTTCCGGTGACGCTGCTCGCCGAGGATCAGGATCACGTCGTCGTATCAGGTCCGATCACCGAGCAGAACGACGTCGCCGTCGGCGGCATCTCGGCGCTGCGCGGCATTCTCCTGCGACTGGGACAATGATGCTGCAGCGCCTCGTCGCCTTCGCGCTGTCGCAACGGCTGTTCGTCCTCCTGAGCGTACTGCTGCTGATCGGCGCCGCCGCCGTGTTCCTGCCGAGCCTGCCGATCGATGCTTTCCCTGACGTCTCGCCGGTTCAGGTCAAGATCATCATGAAGGCCCCCGGTCTCACGCCCGAGGAGGTCGAGCAGCGCGTCACCGTGCCGATCGAGCTCGAACTGCTCGGCCTGCCGAACAAGAGGATCCTGCGCTCCACCACGAAATATGCGCTGGCCGACATCACGGTCGATTTCGAGGAGGGCACCGACATCTACTGGGCGCGCAATCAGGTGTCGGAACGGCTCTCGAACATCTCGCGCGACTTCCCCGACGGCGTGAGCGGCGGGCTTGCGCCGATCACGAGCCCGCTCGGCGAGATGTTCATGTTCACGATCGACAGTCCGGAGCTGTCGCTCGCGGAGCGGCGGAGCCTGCTCGACTGGGTGATCCGGCCCGCGCTCCGCACCGTGCCCGGCGTGGCCGATGTCAACGCGCTGGGCGGCCAGGTCCGGGCCTTCGAGATCGTTCCCCGGACGGATGCGCTGGCCGCGCGCGGCATCTCCTACGAGCTGTTTCGCAAGGCGATCGAGGCCAACAGCCGCAACGACGGCGCCGGCCGCGTCAACCAGGGCGAAGACAGTGCGCTGGTGCGCATCGAGGGCAGCATCCGCGGCATCGACGACATCAAGGCCATCGTCGTGGATACGAGGGATGGCATCCCGATCCGCGTCAGCGACGTCGCCCGGGTAAGGATCGGGGCGCTGACCCGCTATGGCGCGGTCACGGCCGACGGCAAGGGCGAGACCGTGGAGGGCCTCGTGCTCGGGCTGCGCGGCGCCAATGCCGGCCAATTGGTGCGCGACGTGCGCGACCGGCTCGAGGAGTTGAAGCCGTCGCTGCCGGCCAGCGTCAGCATCAACGTGTTCTATGACCGCAGCAAGCTGGTCAACCGCGCCGTCGGCACCGTCGTGCGGGCGCTCGGCGAGGCCACGGTCCTGGTCGTCGTGCTACTGCTGCTGTTCCTCGGCAATTGGCGCGCCTCGCTCGTGATCGCGCTGAGCCTCCCGCTCGCCATCGCGATGGCGCTGCTGGTGATGCGGGCCGTCGGAATGTCGGCCAACCTGATGAGTCTCGGCGGGCTCGCCATCGCGATCGGCATGCTGATCGATGCGCTGGTGGTCGTGGTCGAGAACATCGTCGGCAATCTCGGCAAGCATGATCAGAGCCGAAACGCGCCCTTGGTCCACATCGTGTTCCGCTCCGTCTGTGAGGTCCTGCAGCCGGTGGCCTCCGGCGTCCTGATCATCATCATCGTGTTCGTGCCGCTGCTGACCTTGCAGGGCCTCGAGGGCAAGCTGTTCATCCCGGTCGCGCTGGCCATCATCTTCGCGCTGGCGGCGTCGCTGCTGCTCGCACTGACCGTGATCCCCGTCGCCACCTCCTTCGCGCTCACATCGGCGTCCCACCATGATCCGCTGCTGATCCGCGCAGCCCAGCGGGTCTACGCGCCGGCGCTCGGATGGGCGCTCGGCAATGAGCGCAAGGTCATCCTCGCCGCAATCCTGTGTCTCTTCGCCGCCGGGTATGGCTATACTCGGCTCGGCAAGACCTTCATGCCGACCATGGACGAAGGCGACATCATCGTCAGCGTCGAAACCCTCCCCTCCGTCAACCTCGATGAATCGCTCGCCATCAATGCCCGGCTGCAGGCCGCCTTGATGAAGGTGCCCGATGTCGCCGGGATCATCGCGCGCACCGGCTCCGACGAGCTCGGCCTGGATCCCATGGGCCCCAATCAGACCGACACCTTCCTGGTGCTCAAGCCGGCGGAGCAGCGGCAGAGCGAAAACCGCGAAGCCCTGCTGCAGAAGCTTCGCGATGTGCTCAGCGATTTTCCAGGCATCTCGCTGAGCTTCACCCAGCCGATCGACATGCGCGTCCAGGAGATGATCAGCGGCGTCCGCGGCGACGTGGCCGTGAAGATCTTCGGTCCCGACATCGCCAAACTCAACGACATCGCCGCCAGGCTTTCGACGATCCTGTCGGGCATCGATGGCGCGGAGGACGTCTATACGACGCTGAACGAGGGGGCGCAGTACTACACGGTCACGGTCAACCGGCTGGAAGCCGGCCGCCTCGGTCTCACCGTCGACTCCATCGCCACCTCCTTGCGCACTCAGATCGAGGGACGGACGATCGGCACCGCGCTGGAAAGCGGCCGCCGCACCCCGATCCTGGTACGCGGCAGCGAAGCGACGCGCGAGGCTCCGACCCTGCTCGCAATGCTGCCGCTCACGCTGGCTGCCGGACAGCATGTCGCCCTGTCGCAGGTCGCGCGCATTCAGCGGGTCGACGGGCCGGTGAAGATCGACCGCGAGGACGGCAACCGCATGAGCGTGGTGCGCAGCAATGTCCGCGGCCGCGACATGGTCGGCTTCGTCCAGGCGGCCCAGCAGAAAGTGGCCGCCGAGTTGCAACTCCCGGCGGGCTATCGGCTCACCTGGGGCGGGCAGTTCGAGAACCAGCAACGCGCCGCCGCGCGCCTGTCCGTCGTCGTGCCGGTCGCGATCGGGCTGATCTTCGTGCTGCTCTTCACCACCTTCGGCTCCGTTCGCCAGGCCCTGCTGGTGCTCATCAACATTCCCTTCGCCCTGATCGGCGGCGTGTTCGCACTGGTCTCGACCGGCGAATATCTGTCGGTGCCGGCCTCGGTCGGCTTCATCGCACTGCTCGGAATCGCCGTTCTCAACGGCGTCGTGCTGGTCTCTCACTTCAACCAGCTTCGCACGCAGGGGCTGGCGGAGCACCTCATCGTCGTTGAGGGCGCCAAGCGCAGGCTTCGGCCGGTGCTGATGACGGCGAGCATCACCGCGCTCGGACTGGTTCCTCTGTTGTTTGCCTCCGGGCCGGGATCCGAGGTTCAGCGTCCCCTGGCCATCGTCGTGATCGGTGGACTGCTGTCCTCCACCCTGCTCACGCTGATCCTGCTGCCGATTCTGTATCGTCGATACGGCGGGCCGTCCAAGGAGGCGAGATGACCAGCCAATCCGTCTGCCTGACGCTGATTGCCCCGTACGAGCTGCGCGGCGAGCTGTTCGACTATATCGCCGAGCAAACCGATCTGGTCACCGGCTTCACGGCCTCCGAGGTCGCCGGGCATGGCACACGCATCCGGCTGCGCAGCGCTGCGGAGCGGGTCAAGGGACATGCCGACGAAGTCGCAGTGCAGATCGTGCTACAGGACAAAGACTTCGAGCAGCTGCTGGAGCGGCTCAAGAGCGCGTTCGCCGGAACGAAGCTCATCTATTGGGTTGTCCCGGTGAAGACTTTCGGCGTCCTCGACTAAGCCGTTCCGGCCCTCTCCGGAGTGGTCGATTCGGGGCCAGGCGTGTTCGGCCCTGAATCGACCAGCGCCAAGAGCAAGCGCCGGAGGGCGGAGATCAGTGCTCGCTTTCGAGCCCACCCACATGCTTCTGGGTGTAAAGTTCGAGGCCGATGCGGCCGATCAGATCGAGCTGAGTTTCGAGGAAATCGATGTGATGCTCCTCGTCCTTCATCAACTGCTCGAACAGGTCGCGCGAGACGTAGTCCTTCACCCCGTGACAATAGGTTGCGGCCTCCTGGTACAGCGTCCGCGCGGCGATCTCGGCGGCGAGATCGCATTCGATGATCTCCTTGACGTTCTGGCCGATGCGCAGCGGATCGAGCACCTGCATGTTCGGGAAACCGTCGAGAAACAGGATGCGGTCGGTGAACTTGTCGGCGTGCTCCATCTCCTCGATGGATTCCTTGCGCCAGACCTTGGCCATCTCCAGAAGGCCCCAGTTGTTCAGCAGGCGATAGTGCAGCCAATACTGGTTGATGGCAGTCAGCTCGCTGCGCAATCCCTTGTTGAGATATTCGATGACCTTTGGGTCGCCCTGCATAGATAAGCTCCGAAAAAGTTAGAGGCCGCAGGCGCTCAATAACAGGTTCGGAGTGCGGAGACGACTCTGTTCATGCGCATTTTCAGAGCGAAACAGCCGCGTTTACGGGCAAATGCGGATCAGCAGGCAGCCAAGGCGAAGCGGCTTTGAAGGTCGTCATCGGCGGCCTGCACGGAAGCGTGCCCATGACCATGCTGGCAGCCTGTCTGGCAGGCGCGCGCGCAGGGCCCCAGCGCCTCATCAATGATGCTCTTGATCGTGCGTGCACACCGTCCGCATTCCGCGCTGCAGCCAAGGCAGCCATAGACCTGCTTGGGGCTCCGCGGCGTTTCGTCCGCCGACTTCACCGCCTGGCGGATGTCGTGATCACTGATGACGTTGCAGGAACAAACAATCATGAGAAACCGGCCAATCCTCGTTGGTCAGCTATCGATAGTCATCCGCCCCTAGCCGCGCAAAGGGAAAACGGCGCTTTTGAAGCTATTCCAATCTCACGATCAACCTAGAATGGATCCAATGATGCGACTTGCCGCAGATCAAACTGGCAAAGATATTGATGGACGAGGCAGCGCCAGGCTCAATCCCCTCCTCCATCGCCGCCGCCATCTCCACCGCCGCTGTCGCCTCCGCCATCGATTGGATTTCCCATGGCATCGGTCGAGGTATTGAAGAACCAGCTCGACAGACCGGAGCCGTCGGTGCCGCTGTCCGACACGCCGGAGTCGCGTCGGGTATCATTGTCGGCAGGCGAGCGGCGCGCATCCCGGCGCCGATCGACCCGCACCAGCAGCACGTAACCGAGGGCCGAGGTCAGGCAGACGGCCATGGCGATGGCAATCGGGGTGGTCATGGCCGTCTTGCCCCACCGAGAAATTTTGTGCAATGCAGCATTGAACGCATTCCGAATATGGGTCGTCCAACTGGACGAGCCCGTTCATTGATCATTCAAGCGGGATATGTGAATCTGGTGTGTGGCCTGATGCGCCACCTGCCGACCGAGTGAGAAAGGTGAGGTCATGAAGAAGACACTTGCGGCCCTGGCCGCCGTCGCGACGCTGTCGACCGCAGCGTTGGCTCCTGCTCCTGCTGAAGCGCGCAATGGTCGCGTGGCGGCCGGCGTAGCGGCGGGGCTGATCGGCGGCGCCCTGATTGGCGGTGCAATCGCAGCGGGCAGCAATCCCTATTACTACGGGCCCGGCTACACCTATTCTCCCGGCTACTCTTACGGACCCGGCTACTCGTATTACGGTGGCCCGGCCTACGTCGCCGACCCCGGTTATGAGTGCTATTGGCAGCGCCAGCGCTTCTGGGACGGCTATGGCTGGCGGATTCGCCGCGTGCGGGTGTGCGAGTGATCGTTCACCTTCATTAATTCCATGACCTTGCACTGGAATTTCGGATAGCCGTGGCCCGGTCGGCCACAAAAAACCGTTTTTCCGTCGCATGACGTCGGAGAGAGTTTACGAAGGGTTGACGAGTTGTCGTGTTTTCTCACGTCGCTGATGGCCCTTCGTCGAGCGTGCAAATCACCAACCGGGCGCCTTCAGGGGCGCTCCTCCAGGAGATCTCGGAACATGAAGAAGATCCTGACCGCATTGGTTGCGGTTGCGACAATCGCCGGCTCGCTGTCCGTGAGCGCCCCGGCCGCAAAGGCCGGCGACGTTGGCGCGGGCGTGGCTGCCGGTCTGATCGGCGGCGCCCTGATCGGCGGTGCGATCGCTTCCAGCCGTCCGGCCTATGGCGGCCCGGTCTATGTCGAAGCTCCCCCGCCGGCTCCGCCGCCGTGCGTGTGGCGCCGTGAGCGCTATTGGGACGGCTATGGCTGGGTGTCTCGCCCGGTTCGCGTCTGCTACTGATTCCTGACGACGCATTTCGATGCGGCACCAGCCCGGCCCCATGGCCGGGCTTTTTGCTGCCGACGTCCAGCCTCTTCGGTGTCCAGCCTTCGCGACGGCCGTCAGCGCGCGGCGTTGATCGCCTGCAACACCGTTTCGCTCGGCCAGCAATCGACCTTCAGGCCGGCCCTCTTCTGGAATGTGCCGAGCGCGGCGCGGGTCTGCATGCCCGCCTTGCCGTCGAGCTTGTCCGCATAGAGGCCCAATCGCGTGAGCCCCTTCTGCATCGCCTCGACATCCTTGCTCCGCAGCTGTTGGGACGCCGACCACGGCGTCGCAAACCCAGCCTGGCTGCTCATGCGGTCGGCGAGATGGCCGACGAATAGCACGTAGAGGTCGGAGAAATTGTACTCCTTGATGACAAAGTAGTTCGCCGTCGTCAGGAACGCCGGACCGTAGATGCCCTCGGGCTGCAGCAGCGACGCCGGCTGTTGCTGCTCGGCGGCGCTCAACCGCTGGCCGCGTACCGGAACGAAGCCGGCCCGCAACCAATCGCCGATCGGTTTCTTCACTTCCGGCACGCCCATGGTGCAATCGACATTGGCCGGCGGCTTGACCTCATAGGCCCAGCGCAGTCCGCTTTGCCACCCCTTGTTGGCGAGCTGTTTTGCCGCCGAGCCCAGCGCATCCGGCACGGAGTGCCAGAGATCGACCTTGCCGTCGCCGTCGAGATCGACGCCGTGCTTGTAGTACTCCGACGGCAGAAACTGGGTCAGGCCAACCGCGCCACCCCATGACGCCCTGAGGTCGCGGCGCGTCACGACACCATCGCTCAGCATCTTCAACGCCATGATGAACTCGGTGCGATACTGGTCCTTGCGCCGGCCGACATAGGCCTGGGTCGCCAGCACGCGCAGCGCGTCATAGGGCAGCGCATAGCGGCCGAAATCGGTCTCGCGGCCCCAGATGGCAAGCACGATCTGACCGGGCACGCCGAAGCGGCGCTCGATCTCGGCGAGCGCCGGACGATATTGCTGGATCAGCTTCTGGCCGTGCGCAGCCAGCCGCGCGATCGAGGCGTCCTTGATGTAGTCGGCCGGCACCTGCACGAATTCGGCCTGGGCAGGGGCCCCTGTCGCAGGGCGGCCAGGCAGCAGCAGGTCCGGGAGCTTGTAGTCGGGCTCCAGCCCGCGCGTCTCGGTTTCGAATGCCGCGCGCGAGACACCCTGCTCCTTGGCTTCGGGCCAGAGCGAGGCGATGAACTGCGTGAAGGCGGCGTCGCCGGCGCGGGCCGGCTGGAACATCCCGAGTAAGAGGACGGCGCACCAGACAAGGCGGCTCTTCATCATCACTGCAGCTTGCCTCCGCGCGCGCCTCGCGCAACCATCCATCCGAGACCGTGTCGATCAGAAGGTCGTCGAATCAGGAGCGACGGTCAATGTTCCTCCCCCAGGCCAACGTTAAACTGGATCCGATCCGGCGCCGGCATCGACCGGATCGCCAGTTTTTCGCCAACGGTGCCTGCCACATTCTGGCTTACGCATTCCTCGAACGCTATCCGGACCTGGGATTCGTGCGAGATGGATCAGGCCGGCCCCGGGCCATGTGGGAAATCACATTTTTGTCGCGAACGAGCACAACGCCTTCGACTATGACGGCCTGACCACCGAAGACGCGCTGCTGCACTGATGTTCCGGCGCGCTCGCCGCCTTTCCCCGGGCTGGCAAGCGTCGCTTGTCGATCTGCCAACCGAGATCCTGATCTCGGAATCCGGTTCGCGTCAGATCGACGGGCTTTGGCTACGCGAGCCCCGGCAGTTCCTTCACGACGCGCTGCCGCGCGCGCGGCGCTTCCTTGATCGACATGGTGATTTGCGACACCGGTTGCGCATGCGACGCCCTGCCTAATGCCCCGCCGCCTGCTTCGCGTCCTCGATCGCGGCATTCGACAATTTGTCGACCATGGCGATGCCGATCGCGGACAGGATGAACACCGTATGGATGATGGTCTGCCACATCACGCCGGTCTCGGTGTAGGTCGACTTGCCCGATGACAGCGCGCCCGCCTCGATGAACGTCCGCAGCAGATGGATCGACGAGATGCCGATGATCGCCATCGCCAGCTTGATCTTCAGCACGCTGGCATTGACGTGGCTGAGCCATTCCGGCTCGTCGGGATGGCCCTGCAGATTGAGCCGTGACACGAAGGTCTCGTAGCCGCCGACGATCACCATCACGAGCAGGTTCGAGATCATGACGACGTCGATCAAACCGAGCACGGCCAGCATGATCTGCTGCTCGGAGAAGTCGAAGGCGTGGGCGAACAGGTGCCAGAGCTCCTTCAGGAAGAGCACGACATAGACGCCCTGCGCGATGATCAGCCCGACATAGAGCGGCAGCTGCAGCCAGCGCGAGCCGAAGATCAGCATGGGAATGGGGCGCAGCGCTCCGCCCTTGGAGGACAGGGGCGCGTCGGAGGAAGACATGTGAAGAATCTCGCGGCTGAGGGATTGCGGACCACTTATCTACGCAATCGCAGCACGCGGAAAAGCGACAACGGGTCGCAGCCAGGGCGCGACGCTTTGTCTCGCAAGAGACAGCGTCGCGCCTCGCGATATCCTGACGATCAGCGCGTCAGCTTCTTGTACTTGACCCGGTGCGGGATGACGCTGTCCTGGCCGAGCCGGCGCATCTTGTCCTTCTCATAGTCCTGGAAGTTGCCTTCGAACCATTCGACATGGCTGTCGCCCTCGAAGGCCAGCATGTGGGTCGCGATACGGTCGAGGAACCAGCGATCGTGGCTGATGATGACGGCGCAGCCGGCGAAATCCTCCAGCGCCTCTTCGAGCGCGCGCAAGGTGTCGACATCGAGATCGTTGGTCGGCTCGTCGAGCAGCAGGACGTTGGCGCCCGACTTCAGCATCTTGGCGAGATGCACGCGATTGCGCTCACCGCCGGAGAGCGCGCCGACCTTCTTCTGCTGGTCGGCGCCCTTGAAGTTGAAGGACGAGCAATAGCCGCGCGAGTTCACTTCCTTCTTGCCGAGCAGGATCAGCTCGTTGCCGCCGGAGATCTCCTCCCACACCGTCTTGTTGCCGTCGAGCGCATCGCGCGACTGGTCGACATAGCCGAGATGCACGGTCTCGCCGACGGTAATGGTGCCGGCGTCCGGCTTCTCCTGCCCGGTGATCATGCGGAACAGCGTGGTCTTGCCGGCACCGTTCGGGCCGATGACACCGACGATGCCGCCTGGCGGCAACTTGAAGGTGAGATTGTCGATCAGCAGGCGATCCCCGAAGCTCTTGGTCAGGCCTTCGAAATCGATGACGTTGTTGCCGAGGCGCTCAGCCACGGGAATGATGATCTGCGCGGTCTGGGTCTGCTTCTCGCTGGCCTTCTTGAGCAGCTCTTCGTAGCGCTGGTAGCGCGCCTTGGACTTGGCCTGGCGGGCCTTCGGCGAGGCCGCGATCCACTCCTGCTCGCGGGCCAGGGTGCGCTGATGCGCCGCCTCCTCGCGCCCCTCCTGCTCCAGCCGCTTCTGCTTCTGCTGCAGCCAGGACGAGTAGTTGCCCTCGTAGGGAATGCCCTTGCCGCGATCGAGCTCGAGGATCCAGCTGGTGACGTTGTCGAGGAAGTAGCGGTCGTGGGTGACGATCAGGATCGCGCCGGGATAGTTGCGCAGGTGGCCTTCCAGCCAGGACACCGATTCGGCGTCAAGATGGTTGGTCGGCTCGTCGAGCAGCAGCAGCTCGGGCTGGTCGAGCAGCAGCCGGCACAGCGCGACGCGGCGGCGCTCGCCGCCAGACAGCTTGCTGACATCGGCGTCGTCGGCCGGACAGCGCAGCGCGTCCATCGCCTGGTCGACCTTGCTGTCGAGATCCCACAGGCCCTGGGCCTCGATCTCGTCCTGCAGCTTGGTCATTTCGTCGGCGGTTTCCTCGGAATAGTTCATCGCCAGCTCGTTGTAGCGATCGAGGATCGCCTTCTGCTTGGCGACGCCCTGCATGACGTTCTCGCGCACCGAGAGCTTGGGATCGAGCTGCGGCTCCTGCTCGAGATAGCCGACGCGGGCGCCTTCGGCGACCCAGGCCTCGCCGGTGTACTCCTTGTCGATCCCTGCCATGATCTTGAGCAGGGTCGACTTACCCGAGCCGTTGACACCGAGCACGCCGATCTTGGCGTCGGGATAGAAGGACAGATGGATGTTATCGAGCACCTTGCGGGTCGGGTAGGTCTTGGACAGACCCTGCATGAAGTAGACGAACTGGCGCGCCATCGCGTGTCCCTCGGAAAACTGCCGGATTTTTCGGAAAATGGTTGCCGCTGATGTAACCGCGCGGTCCCCAAAGGGCAACCGGCGAGGCAGCCTTGGTCGCAGCGATCACCGGGAGAATTGCGCTCGAAGCGCGGCCGTCCCCGCCTTTGGCCCACGGTCGATTACGGGTTCAACACCATGTGTGCGGCCGATCACGACAATTGCAACCATCTTTTAATTAATTCGGCGGGACACTCGGTCTCGGCGCGCAAGAACCGCGCGCCCAATCGGCAAAAGCCCGAGACGACAACAGCGAGAGCCCGTCATGGCCACCTTCACGTCAGCCTCCCTGTCCGCTTCCGCGGCAGAACGCCGAAACCGCTCCCGTCTCCTGGACGACGTCCGGGGCTTCCTTCGTGAATACGTCGCCCGCGCCTTCAATCCATACCGGCCGGAACTGCACTATATGCGCGGTCCGGGGCCGGCTTGGCGCGCCAAATATGGCAGCGACGCCGCGTTCCGTCTCAAGACCGACCTCGACTGAGCTGTCGCGCCCGCGGGCGGAGCGGGGCGGTGCCTTGCGCCCTCGGCGCTTTGCGCGCAAGCATGTCCATTCTGACGGCGTTCACCGATCACGCCGTTGTCCCGATGAATGGACCTGACGATGACTCGGCTGCGCTGTGCAATTCTCGACGACTATTACGACAAGGCTCTCGCGCTGGCGGATTGGCGCCGGCTCGCCGACAAAGTGGACGTGACGGCCTTCACACATCCCTTCGGCAGCGAGGATGCCGCCGCCGGCGCGCTCGCGGACATCGATATTGTCTGCGCGATGCGTGAACGGACGCCGTTCCCGCGCACGCTGATCGAACGCCTGCCGAAGCTGAAGCTCCTGATCACCTCGGGCATGCGCAATGCCGCCATCGACATGGATGCCGCCAAGGGCCGCGGCATCGTGGTCTGCGGCACCCAATATGGCCGCGATCCCACCGCGCCGCTGACGATAGGCCTGATTCTGGAACTCACCCGCAAGATCGGCCAGGAAAACGCGCGCATGCATGCTGGCGCAGCGTGGCAGGCGCTCGGCGGCGTCGAGATTGAGGGCAAGACGCTCGGGATCGTCGGACTTGGCAAGCTCGGCAGCAAGGTCGCGGGGCTCGCCAAGGCGTTCGGCATGAACGTGATCGCATGGAGTCCGAACCTGACGCCCGAACGCTGCCAGGAGGCCGGCGTCGGCTACGCCACGAAGGAGGCGTTGTTCGCAACCGCCGACATCATCACCATCCACGTCGTGCTCAGCGACCGCTCCCGCGGACTGGTCGGCGCGGCGGACCTCGCCCGGATGAAACCGAGTGCCTATCTCGTCAACACGTCGCGCGCGCCGATCGTGGACGAGGCGGCCCTGCTCCAGGCCCTGAGTGACAAGCGCATCGCGGGTGCAGCGCTCGACGTATTCACGGTGGAACCGCTTCCGGTGCCGCACCCGCTGCGCGGGCTCGACAACGTCGTGCTCACGCCGCATCTCGGCTATGTCACGGAAGAGAGCTTTCGGGCTCATTACAGCCAGATGGTTGAATCCATCGCCGCCTGGCTCGGCGGGGCCGAGCCGCCGCGCCGGCTCGCCTGACCTCAGCCGCGCCCAGCGCCCCAAAGCAAAACACCCTCCGAGCGGAGGGTGCTTTCGTCAGTTCTGGAAGCGATCTCAGCGGATCGTCACCGGCGGCGGCAACGGCTGAACGGTGGTCGGCTGGTTGCCCGGCACGGCGGCCTGGGCCTGGACCGGAGCCTGCGCCGGACCTGCGGCCGCGGCCGCCATGTTCTTGGCCGAGCCCGGCGGCGGTCCACCGGGCATGACGACCACGCGGGTGCCGACCTTGACGCGATCGAACAGGTCGGAGACGTCATCGTTGAGCATGCCGATGCAGCCCGACGACACGAACTTGCCGATCGTCGACGGCTGGTTGGTGCCATGGATGCGGTACACGGTCGAACCGAGATACATCGCGCGGGCGCCGAGCGGATTGCCCGGGCCACCGGCCATGAAGCGCGGCAGATAAGGCTGGCGCTCGATCATCTCGCTCGGCGGATACCAGTCTGGCCACTCGGTCTTCTTGGTGATCTTCTGCACGCCGGTCCAGGTGAAGCCTTCACGGCCGACACGGACGCCGTAGCGCATCGCGCGGCCATTCCCGAGCACCAGATAGAGGTAGGTGTTGGGGGTATCGACGACGATGGTTCCCGGCGGCTCCTTGGTGACGAAGTCGACCTCCTGGCGGCGCAGATTAGCGGGCAGCGGCGCAGGCGCGGCATCCGGCTGCTCCTCGGGCGGCAGGGCCGCCACGGTCAGCGGCCGATCACCCGCCGGAGCCTGCACGGTCCCCGTGACCGCCCCGCTCACGGCACCTGGCGGGCGCGGCGCACCGGCATCGCCACCGGGGGCGCCATTGCCATAGGTGCCATATGCCTGCTGAGCGGACGCGGGACGATCGCCATAGATTACCGGCGGCGGGCCGGCCGGGCGACCGTAACGCGGATCATCCGGAGACATCACCGGGCCGGTCGGAGCCGCGCTATAAACCGGCGCGCTGGCCGGCCGTCCATAACGCGGATCGTCGGGCGACAGGATCGGACCGTTCGGGGCCGCACCATAGACCGGCGCATTGGCGGGACGACCATAGCGCGGATCATCCGGCGACAGAACCGGGCCGGGCGGTGGCAGCGCGGCCGAATTGCCGGGCATGTCCTCGTCGTCGAGCGCGTCGAAATCCGGACCACGGCCGCGGCTGTCAGCCGGGTAAGGGGTCGGCGCGGGCGAATAGGCACCAGGTGCAGTCTGATAGACCTGCTGCGCCCCAGCAAACGTCGTTGCCGTCGCGCCCGCTGCCGCGACCGCGCAAACCGTCAGGATTTGTCTGATCATCATTGCCCTTGCAGTATCCCCAAGCCGCCGATTGGGTCATCTGCTTTGCCAAATGGCCGAAGATAGCGGCGCATTCAAGACATTTTGGGCCAAGTCGGTCCCAGTTCGGCGATTTGTGATCATGTCTCCGTCGTTGCACGGAAGTCTCACGCCGCTGAAAAAGTGCAACGAAGCCGCCGCGAGCCCCACAGATGCCTCGATTTGACGAGCGAGCCGGAACGCTTGCGGTATTGTGAACCTAGCCTGATTCGCGATGCACGGCAGAAGCCGGCCCCGTCGCGAACGCGGCATTCCCTGTGATCACCGCGTTCCCCACTGGCTCGAAGGTCTCGGCGGCTCCCCGCTGCCGCGGCGAGAGTTTTCGTCAATGCTTCCCGGCTTCCGTTTCCTTGTCGCCGCGATCGTCTGCTCCATCTCTCTTACCATCTTCGGCATGGGCGCGGCGGCCCTGTTGCGCGCCGCCCACGAGCAGTTTGCCAGCAACTCGTCATGGCATGCGACTCAGGCGTCGGGCTTCACGACGTTCCTGCCGCCGGCCGAACCCGCTCCGGTTCTGGCCGTGCTGCGGGTCGACCCGCTCCCACCGCAACCGCAGACGCCGCCTGCCACGGTCACCGATACGCCCGCAACGGCAGTGCTGCCGGCCGAACAGCCGAGCGTGCCGCCGGCCGCGGAGACAGTCGAGGTGACCACGACCGCCGAATCACCTGCATTGCCGACGCCCTCCTTGCCCGCGGAGACGGTCGATACGACCGCTGCGACGGTCCTGCCGAAGACGTTGACCACACCGGTTGATCGCATCGAGAGCGCAGCGCCGGATCGCGGCATGGCCGACGACGCTGCGAGGACGGTCGCGGCCGTCGAAAAGCTCGCGGACAAGCCGCGATTGGACACGACTCCGCAAGCAGCCCCGGCCGTTCCGACCGACGCCGTGGCCGCGCCGACATCATCCCCCCAGGTCCTCGCCAGCGCTGATCCGGCGATCACAACGCCGGCCGTTCCCGCGCCCGCGCCAGCAACGCCTGCCGATGATCCGATCGCGGCCAAGCTCGCAGCGCTCGGTGAACAGCCCACCCGCCAGGAGAGGCCAGCAGCCGGCGAGCATCGGGCCTCGGTCAAGGTCGCGAGCGTCCAGCTGCGCCGAAGCATCATGAAGAAGCGTCAGGCCCGCGAGAAGCAGATGGCCGCGCGCCGGGCCAAGCAACGGCGCATCGCGGAGCGCGCCCGAGCGGCCCGGCAGGCCGCCGCCCAGCAGGCGCAATTCCCCGATCCGTTCCAGCAACAGCCGGGCTTCGGTCAACCGCCATTCGGTCAACCGCAGACTTTCGGACAGCAGGCGGCAGGACAGCAGGCCGTGGCGCCGCGGACGCGATAAGAGATCTCAGGCCGGGCCGGTGACTACCGGCGGGCCGTTCTCGGCGCCCCATTCAGACCAGGATCCGTCATAGAGCGCGGTGTCGCGTATGCCGAGACGGTACAGCGCCAAGGTCAGCACGGCGGCCGACACGCCAGAGCCGCAAGACGTGACGATCGGCTTCGCCAGGTCCACCCCAGCCGCGCCGAAAGCGCTCCGCAGCTGGTCGAGCGGCTTCATCACGCCGGTGGCCGCGTCGAACAGCTCGGCATAGGGCAGATTGCGGCTGCCCGGAATATGGCCGGACCGCAGGCCCGGCCGCGGCTCGGCCACCGCGCCGGCAAAGCGCGGCGCCGGCCGCGCATCGATCACCTGCTCTGCGCGCTCCGCCAGATTGGCGACCATTTGCTCGATCCTCCGCACCCGCGCCGCGTCGAAGCGCGCGTTGTAGGTGCCGAGCGTAGGCGTGACCTGGCCGCCGTCGATCGGCCGCCCCTCGGCGATCCACTTCTTCAGGCCACCATCCAGGACGCGCACATCCGCGTGGCCGAACGACAGGAACATCCACCAGGCGCGCGGCGCGGCGACCCAGCCGCCGGCGTCATAGACCACCACGATGTCGCCATTGCTGACACCGAGCCGGGCGGCATCACGGCCGAACTGCTCGGCGCTCGGATACATATGCGGCAGCGGGTTGGCATGGTCCGAGACCTCGTCGACATCGAAGAACACGGCGCCGGGGATGTGGGCCTTGAGATAGTCGTCCTTCGGCAGCGGCAGCACGCCGGGCAATTTGAAGGTCGCGTCGAGCACCTTGACCCTGGGATCGCCGAGATGCGCCGCGAGCCAATCGGTCGAGACGAGAGGGTCATTGGGGATGGTCATGGCCTGGGCTCCAACGTCACTTCAATGCGGCGAGGCCGGACCTGATCCGGCGACGCATCTTGTTCAAGCGCTTTGTTCAGGCGATGGACACACGGGTCAAGACCTCGCGCGCGTCCCTGGCGTTCAATCCTTCTTCTTCGGCGCCCACGCCTCGACCGGTCCGCCCGCCTCACGCCAGGCGGCGAAGCCGCCGCCAATGTGGGCGACCGGCTTCAGGCCCATATCCTGCGCAGTCTTGGCCGCCAGCGCCGAGCGCAGGCCGCCCGCGCAATGGAAAATGAAGGTCTTGTCCTGCTGGAAGATCGGCTTGGCATAGGGGCTCTGCGGATCGATCCAGAATTCCAGCATGCCGCGGGTGCAGGAAAATGCGCCGGGGATCCGGCCGTCACGCTCGATCTCGCGCGGGTCGCGGATATCGACGATCACGACATCGTCGCGCTTGGCGGCTTCGATGGCTTCGGCCGCCGAGAGCGTGGCAATCTCGGCATTGGCTTCGTCGAGCAGTACCTTGATGCCGCGGGTAATGGTCTGGGGCATGAGCTTCTTCCTGAACAATCTCAAGCTTTACGGGTTCGGCCGCTGTCGCCCGCCGGAATGCTGGCAATGCCTGGGCCAGCAGAACCTGATTCTACCGCACCAGCTCCTTCATCGCCGCTTCCAATCCCTCGATCGTGATCGGATACATCCGCTCCGAGAAGATGCGGCGAATGATGGTGGTGGACTCCGAATAGTCCCAGTGCTTCTGGGCGACCGGATTGAGCCACACCGTGTGCGGATAGGTGCGGATCACGCGATCGAGCCACACCGAGCCCGGCTCCTCGTTGACATGCTCGACCGAGCCGCCGGGGACCATGATCTCGTAAGGCGACATCGAGGCATCGCCGACGAACACCACCTTGTAGTCGTGCGGATATTTGTGCAGCACGTCCCAGGTCGGCGTGCGGTCGGTGAAACGCCGCTTGTTCTGCTTCCAAACGCCTTCATAAAGGCAATTGTGGAAGTAGAAATATTCCATGTGCTTGAATTCGCTCTTCGCCGCCGAGAACAGCTCTTCGACCTGGGCGATGTGCGAATCCATCGAGCCGCCGATGTCGAAGAACACCAGCACCTTCACCGCATTGCGCCGCTCGGGCCGCAGATGCACGTCGAGATAGCCGTGGTTGGCGGTTTCGCGGATCGTGGTGTCGAGATCGAGTTCATCCGGCGCGCCGGTTCGGGCGAATTTGCGCAGCCGGCGCAGCGCCACCTTGATGTTGCGGATGCCAAGCTCGACATTCCCGTCCAGATCCTTGAACTCGCGCCGGTCCCAGACCTTGACGGCCCGGTTGTTGCGGTTCTTCTCCTGGCCGATCCGAACACCTTCGGGATTGTAGCCATAGGCGCCGAAGGGCGAGGTCCCGGCCGTGCCGATCCACTTGTTGCCGCCCTGATGCCGCCCCTTCTGCTCTTCCAGGCGCTTCCTCAGCGTCTCCATGAGCTTGTCCCAGCCCATGGCCTCGATCTCTTTCTTCTCTTCCTCGGTCAGGTATTTCTCGGCCAGCTTCTTCAGCCACTCCTCGGGGATTTCCGCCTTCTCCATCGCGTCCAGCAGGTTCTCCAGCCCCTTGAAGACGGAGCCGAACACGCGATCGAACTTGTCGAGATTGCGCTCGTCCTTCACCAGGGCCGTGCGCGAGAGATAGTAGAAATTCTCGACCGAATGCTCGGCGAGATCGGCGTCGATGGCCTCCATCAGCGTGAGATACTCACGCAAGGAGACCGGGACCTGCGCGTCGCGCAGCGCTGTGAAGAATTGCAGGAACATGCCCATTAGATCGCCCGGCCGGGAGGGCGCGTCAAGGGCCGCCCCGACGCCCGCGGCCTGGACCCGCCGGGTTTTTGCTCTACAATCCGTGGAACAACAGGTGGAATGGGGGCTTTCATGAGTATCATTGCCGCGCTGATCATCGGCGCGATCGCGGGTTGGCTGGCCGGCCTGATCGTCCGCGGCGCCGGCTTCGGCCTGATCGGCAATATCGTCGTCGGCATCATCGGCGCACTGGTGGCAGGCTACGTGCTGCCGGCGCTGCATATCACGCTCGCCAGCGGCACGCTGGGGGCGATCCTGGACGCCACGATCGGTGCCGTGATCGTGCTCGTGATCCTCTCTTTGATCCGGCGCGCTTGATTATTTCCGCTTGCAATGGCAGCCATCATATCAAAGCTGCGCGGCGGCAAGGCCGCGTAGCCACTCAACACAAGTTCAACAATAAGCTTTGGATGACAAGCGAGGCGCGATGAAATTTACCGGCACTCAGGATTACGTCGCCACCGACGACCTCAAAGTAGCCGTCAACGCGGCGATCGTGCTCGAGCGCCCGCTCCTGGTGAAGGGGGAGCCGGGGACCGGCAAGACGGTGCTGGCCGAGGAAGTCGCCAAGGCGGTCAACGCGCCGCTGCTCACCTGGCATATCAAGTCGACGACGAAAGCCCAGCAAGGCCTGTATGAATACGACGCGGTGTCGCGCCTGCGCGACAGCCAGCTCGGCGACAGCCGCGTGTCGGACATCAAGAACTACATCAAGCGCGGCAAGCTGTGGGAGGCGTTCACCGCCGAGCAACGCCCGGTGCTCTTGATCGACGAGATCGACAAGGCCGATATCGAGTTTCCGAACGACCTCTTGCTCGAGCTCGACCGGATGGAATTCCACGTCTACGAGACCGGCGAGACCATCAAGGCCAGGCTGCGCCCGATCGTGATCATCACCTCGAACAACGAGAAGGAACTGCCGGACGCGTTTTTGCGCCGCTGCTTCTTCCACTACATCAAATTCCCCGATGCCGACACGATGGGGCGCATCGTCGATGTGCACTTCCCGAACATCAAGAAGCGGCTGGTCGAGGAAGCCTTGCGCATCTTCTTCGAGGTTCGCGACGTGCCCGGCCTGAAGAAGAAGCCGTCAACCTCCGAGCTGCTCGACTGGCTCAAGCTGCTGCTGAACGAGGACATCGGGCCCGAGCAGCTGCGCGAGCGCGATCCGCGCAAGCTGATCCCGCCGCTGCACGGCGCGCTCCTGAAAAACGAGCAGGACGTGCATCTGTTCGAGCGCTTGGCATTTCTGAGCCGGCGCGAGGTTTGACCGCGCGTCAGCGCAGGCGGAAGTGACTCGGGCGGAGCGGATCGTCCCCTCTCTGCCCGCCTTCAGGCCATGCGTCCGAGCGCGCGAATGATGCCGTCGACCGCGATCGGCTTCTCGCAGCGGAGAATGTTCGCGAAGCGGTCGGGAATGACGGACTCATCATATCCCGTCGTGAATATGAAAGGGACGCCGCGCTGGATCAGCAGATCGGCAACCGGGAACGCCATCTCGCCGCGCAGATTCACGTCGAGCACGGCCCCATCGATCCGCGCCTCACGCTTGGCGAGCGCGAGCGCATCCGCGACGGTTCCGACCGGCCCGAGCACCGTTGCGCCGGCATCGCCGATTTCGCAGCGCAGTTCGTCAGCCAGCATATATTCGTCCTCGACGACGAGGATGATGCGATCACGCAGCGGGCGTTCAAGCATGCTCATCGAGCTCCAGCGTGCTGAGCGAAACAGGGATCGAAATCGTGCAGCAGACCCCGTCGGACGCGAATGTGTAGGAGGTTCTCGCGCTGAGCTGATAGGGCAACGCCTGCTCGATCAGTTCGCGCCCCTGTCCCGTGCCGACGGGTCCGGCGCCACGTGGCGGCATGTCGACGCCGCTTTCCCGCCACGCAATATTGAGCCACGGTTTTCCATCGGTGCCGTTGCGCTGCAGCGACCATTGCACCGAGAGCCGGCCCGCAGGTTGCGCGAGCGCACCATATTTGACGGCATTGGTCGCGAGCTCATGCAGCGCCATTGCGAGCATCTGCACGGTGGATGATCGCAGCCGAACGCCAGCGGGTCCGTCGAGCACGATCCGCTCGGATCCGCCAGCAACAGCCGAGAGCTCAGTGCGGATCAGATCATCGAAGGCGACCCGATCGTGCTCCCCGAGGCGGGACAGCAAGCCCTGGACGCGCGACAAAGCCTCGAGTCGATCGCGGAAGCGGACCCGAAAATCGGACAAATCGGTGCTGGCACGCGCGGTCTTGTCCGCCGTCGAGCGAACGACGCCCAGAAGATTGCGCGTGCGATGCTGCAATTCGGCGACCAGCACCTTCTGCCGTTCCTCCCATTCGCGCCGCTCCGTCATGTCGACCATCGCGCCGGTCATGCGGATCGGCTGCCCGGCCTCGTCGTAGAAGAAGCGCCCGCGTCCATACAGGTAGCGAATAACTCCGTCCGGATGCACGACGCGAAACTCGCTGACAAACTCCTGGCGCGTCTGCATCGCCTGACGCAGCGCGGCCTCGGCCGCGGGGCGGTCCGCGGGATGGATCCGCGCCGTCCAGGCGTCATAGCTCGGCGTGACCTCGCCGACGCCATAGCCTTCCATGCGGAAGTGCTCATCCGACCAGTAGACCTCGCCGGTGGTGACGTTCCAATCCCACAAACCGAGCCGCCCGACTTCCACTGCGCTGCGCAGGCGCTCCTCGCTCTTGCGCAGCTCATGCTCGGCCTGCTTCTGTTCGGTGATCTCACGCGCGGTGCCGAACCACTCGACGATATCGCCGCTGCCGTCGAGCATCGGGATGGCGCGCGAATGCGCCCAGCCCAGCGTGCCGTCGGCCCGTATGATGCGATGCTCCAGCTCGAAGATGCTCTTCGCCTCGATCGCTCGTGCGATCGCCGCCATCATCTGCGCCTGATCATCGGGATGAATGTATTTCGCGAGCCAGCGTTGGCTCGGAGCCAGGGTGTGAGGAACGAAATCCTTGCCCTGCAGATAGCGCATTTCCGTCCCGTCCGGACTCATCCGATAGACGATGTCCGAGCTGGCGGTCACGAAGGCACGAAAGAGCTCCGCGCTGGCACGCAGGCTTTCAGTCGCCTCGGCGCGAAGCTGCGTCATCTTGAGATGCGCCTCGACGCGGGCGAGGAGCTCGCTGGCGCTGAACGGTTTGATCAGATAATCGTCCGCGCCGGCCTGCATGCCCTCGACGCGGCTCTCTTCGCCCGCGCGCGCGGACAACAAGATGATCGGAACGGTGCTGACCTTGGGATCGGCGCGCACGCGAGCGAGCAGTTGCATGCCATCGATCCGCCGCATCATCACATCCGACAGAACGAGATCAGGCTTGGCGCGGGCCATGGCGGCAAGCGCCGCCTCGCCGTCCCCGACCGTCTCGACCTCGTAACGCGCTTCGAGCAGCCGGCGAACGTAGTCCCGCATATCGGCATTGTCGTCGGCGAGAAGAATGCGTGCGCGAGCCCCGGTGCGGTCCTGCAAGGGCACATTCTGGACGACATCGGCAACGACATGAGCCTCGAGGGGCGACGCATCCGGCAGCCAGCGCAAGGCCTCCTCGATGAATGGCTGCGCGCCGAGCGGCCCGGTGTTCGGCGCCGCCTTGATCTGTTCGGCCGGCAGATGACTCTTACCGCGGGGGATGCGGACCGTGAACGTGCTGCCCTGCCCGAGCGAACTCGTCACATCGACCGACCCGGCATGCAATCTTGCGAGCTCCTGCACCAGCGCGAGGCCGATCCCCGATCCTTCATGCGTGCGGCCGCGGGCATCCGCGACACGATGGAAGCGCTCGAACAGCTTCGGCAGCTCATCTTGCGGAATCCCGGTCCCGGTGTCCCGGATGCTGAGCTCGAAATTGCCTTGGGAAACAATCAGCCTGACCTCGATCTCGCCTGAAGAGGTGAACTTGAACGCGTTAGAGAGCAGATTGAGGACAATCTTCTCCCACATCTCCCGATCGACATAGGCCGGCTCCGGCAATGGCGGACAATCGACGATCAGCTTCAGGCCAGCGCTCTCGACCGCCGAGCGGAACACGCCGGCCAGATCGGCAGTCAAGCGTGCGAGGTCGGTCGGCGCATAGGCTCCCTGCGCTCGGCCGGCCTCGATACGGGAGAAATCCAACAGCGTGTTGACCAGCTTGAGCAGGCGCAGCGCATTACGCTGAGCGACCTCCAGTCGCTCTCGATCCTCCAGCGAGAGTGCCGGGGATCGCGTCAGGACATCCTCGAGCGGCCCCAGCATCAGCGTCAGCGGGGTGCGAAACTCGTGGCTGACATTGGCAAAGAACTCGGTCTTCGCCCGATCGATCTCGGCGAGCGCCTTCGCGCGACGCCGCTCCTCTTCGTAGGCGAGCGTCTCGGCAAACGAGCTGGCGAGCTGCGTGGCCATCAACTCAAAGAAGCTCTGATGCTCGGCGTCGAGCGCACGGCGCGGATTGACGCCGCAGATCAGAACCGCGGTGGCGCGCTCGCGCCCGGTCGCGACCGGCAAGGCAAGCGCCAGTTGCGGCGGCTCTGGCCAGACGCCGGCGGGGACAGACATGGTCGCATGATCGAGCGCGACGCGGATCGGCGCCGCGGCGCCCAAGGCGGCGCGGATCGGCCATGGCGAGCCGTCTGCGGCCGCGAGATCAATCTGCCACGGAGCCATGCTGCTGCCGGGCTGCACGCCGGCGGCGCCGAGCAGCCGCGCAGAGTGTCCATCCTCGCTCGGCTGATAGATCAGCGCAAAGGGGACATCATGCCGGTTCTCCGCAAGAACCTCGGCGACCCCTTGACCGGCCTCTTGCAGGCTGTCGGCGCGCCCGCGTGCTGCCAGGTCGCGCAAGGTCCGCATGCGGCGCTCGCCCACCACTTTGGCGGTGGTCTCGATGACCGGCGTGAAAATCCCACCGACGCCGCCGCTCTCATCGCGAATCGGCGAATAAGAGAACGAGAAGTAGGTCTCCTCGAGGTAGCCGTGGCGGTCCATGAACAGCGGCAAATCGCGCGAGCGGGTCGCCTCGCCGCGGGCGATCACCTGCCGCAGCATCGGGCCGATGACCTCCCAGATCTCGGGCCATACCGCACGGCCGGGAGCGCCGAGCGCGGCGGGATGTTTCTGCGAGCCGAGGATCGGACGGTACTCGTCGTTGTAGAGCATGACGAGCTCGGGTCCCCACCAGATCAGGATCGGAAACGCACAGTCGAGGCAGGTGCTGACGGTGGTCCGCAGCGATTGGGGCCAGAACTCCGGCAGGCCGAGCGGCGTTCGGGACCAGTCATGGACGCGCATCAGCGCGCCCATCTCGCCGCCTCCCTGAAGGAAATCTGCTCCGGGCACGCTCGGCCGAAACGCGGCGCGCCCGGCGCCCGGATGCTCGTTCACACGGTGCCCCTTTCAGCCGCAGCGTAGCGCGAACCGCAGCAGCACGCCAAGCGGGCGCTCTCCGCCACCAACAATCCGTTCATCATCGAACTCGCTCGGCTTCAAGAAGTTCCCGGTTCGGGAACCATCCACAGGCACCATCGAATACGGGACAACCCGCTGCTGCGGCTCGACGGGCTGGCTCGGGCTTGTTATGCGGCCGGTCCGCGAGATGCGCGTTTGAGTCGGGGCACATGACCATTGCGATCGAGATGGGGCAGACGGCGGCGGGATCGCCTGCCGCCCTGGACCTCGAGGAACTGCTGGCGACCCGCCTCCTCGTCCAAGGCAATTCCGGCTCCGGCAAGTCGCACCTGCTGCGCCGGTTGCTGGAACAGAGCGCGCCCTGGGTGCAGCAGACCATCATCGATCCCGAAGGCGATTTCGTCACCTTGGCCGAGCGCTTCGGCCATCTCGTGATCGAGGCCGAGGACCACACCGAGCGCGCGCTGCAGGTGGCCGGCGAGCGGGCTCGCATTCATCGCGTCTCGACCGTGCTCAACCTCGAAGGTCTTGACGCGGAAAACCAGATGCGGCGCGCTGCGGCCTTCCTCAACGGCCTGTTCGAGATCGGTCGGGACCATTGGTACCCGATGCTGGTCGTCGTCGACGAAGCCCAGCTGTTCGCCCCCGCGGTGGCCGGCGAGGTCTCCGACGAGGCGCGCAAGGCCTCGCTCGGCGCCATGACCAACCTGATGTGCCGCGGCCGCAAACGCGGGCTGGCCGGGGTGATCGCGACGCAGCGGCTGGCCAAGCTCGCCAAGAACGTCGCGGCCGAGGCTTCGAACTTCCTGATGGGCCGCACCTTCCTCGACATCGACATGGCCCGCGCCGCCGACCTGCTCGGCATGGAGCGGCGCCAGGCCGAGGCGTTCCGCGACCTCGAGCGCGGCCAGTTCATGGCGCTCGGTCCCGCACTGTCACGCCGGCCGCTCGGCCTGCGCATCGGCCCGACCGAGACCAAGCCGCGCAACGCGACGCCGCGGCTGACGCCGCTGCCGGAGGCCTCGCTCGAGGACGCCCGCGCCGTCATCCTGGCGGCGCCGCCGCCCGAGACCACCGCGCGTCCGCAGCGCAAGCCGCAGCCCGAGCTGCTCGACCAGCTGATCGCGGCGAAGTCCGCCGCGCTCGAGTTCCGGCCCGAGCCGCCGGCCCCGGAGGTCAGCGAGGAGGAGCTCGCCGAGCGCCGGGCCCGCGTCGAGCGCGTGCTGCGCGCGGTGCTGGCCGAGCCCGACGCCGGCTTCCGCGCCGTCGGCGTACTCTACCAGGAATTCGTCGTCCGCTGCCGCATCGAGGGACTCGGCACCGCCGTGCCCGATCTCAATGACTTCCGCCGCATGCTGACCCGCGCCCGCGCCGGCCTCGGCGGCGACGAAACGGCCGACGACGCCGGCTGGCAGGACGTCACCTTGCGCGCCTCGCTGCTGCCTGAGGACATGCAGGGCGTGTTCATGATGATCGCCCGCGCTGCCAAGGACGGCCGCCCGTGCCCGAGCGACGCGGCGATCGCCCGCGCCTATGGCTCGCATTCGCTGCGCCGGGCCCAGCGCCTGCTGACCTATATCGAGGACCAGGGCCTCATCGTCTGCCAGCTCGACGGCGCCGGCCGCCGCATCGTCACTCTGGTCGAGCTCGCCTGGGCAACAGCGCCCGGCGATCCCAATGCCGCCGACGATCCGGCCGCCGAAGGCCTCGTCGCCTCGTCGTGAGGATGCGCCCGGATCGCTCCGGGCGCATCCCGATGTCGTCGCCGATCAGGTCGCGGCGATCCGGCCCATCGCCGGATCGCTGATGCTCGGGCGGCCATTCTCGACGTGACCCGCGAGCTGCCAGTTGAAGTTGGCATCGCTGTCGGTGGTCACCGCAAGGTCATACCAGCCATGGGTCTGGTGCAGACCGATCTGCGTCTCCAGCCGCTGGCCACGCTGCAGGCGGTGCCGTTCGCTGCGTCCGGTGTAATTGTCGGTCAGCGTCACCACGCAGCTCGCGCCCTTGTTGGTCAGCGCGATCGCCAGGCTGCGGGCGCCGTCACCATACTCCCAATCGCAGAGATGAACGGTGTCGACATCAACCAGCGCGGCCGTGCTGGCAACACCGCCCTTGAAGTGGCGGAAGAAGCCGTTCGGCCCGTACACCGACAGGTCATACTGTCCGGCGCTCGCCGCGAGGTCCCAGACGCCATACAGCGACTTGCCGGCCTCGACCGTGTAGCTCCACGGACCGGTCGCGGTGTTGCCGGAGCGGACCTGGAAGCAGACGCCCGCCTGCCCCGGATTGACGAAGCGGATTCCGAACTTCTTCTGCGCCGCGTCGGCATCGCCGTCGACACGGAGATCGTAAGGCAGTGGGCGCGCCGGGCGAATGCCAGGCTCCTGCTGCGGCAGCGCCTGCTTGGCCGGCGGCACCGGGTGATAGTCGTCGAAGCGGGTGCCCGAGGTGATGTCGGCCACCGGCGGCTTGTAGCCGGCCGTGCTCGGCAGCGGCGCGAGGCCCTCGTTCGGCGAGGTGAAGTTGAATGCCGAGGTGAGATCGCCGCAGACGGCGCGGCGCCACGCCGGGATGTTGGTCTCGAACAGATCGCGCGCCTTGTGATGGAAGCGGCGCTCGATGAAGCGGATCACCGAGGTGTGGTCGAACACCTGCGAGCACACATAGCCACCGCGCGACCACGGCGACACCACCATCATCGGCACACGCACGCCCAGGCCGTAGGGACCCGCGACATGACTGCCGTCACCGGCGAACAGATCGGTGCTGACGTCGACGGTCGACTGTCCCCAGGCCTGCGACATCGCCGGATACGGACCGACGACGTGATCGAAGAAGCCGCCGCCCTCATCGTAGTTGATGAGCAGCACGGTCTTGCTCCACAGCTCCGGATTCGAGGTCAGGATGTCCAGCACCTTGGAAATGTACCAGGCGCCCGGCCCCGGCAGCCAGTTCGGATGCTCGCTGAACGCCTCGGGGGCTGCGATCCACGACACCTGCGGCAGCGTGCCGTTGCGCACATCGTTGCGCAGCCCGTCGAACAGATTCTCGAACGTGCCGCCCTTGGCGATGTTGCTGCCACGCAGCGCCTTCTCATACAGCGGGCTGCCCGGCTGCGCGTTCTGATATTGGTGGAAGTACAGCAGCGAATTGTCGCCGTAATTGCCGATCCACGGATTCGCCGTCCAGCCCCAGGAGCCGGCGGCATCCAGCCCCGTGCCGATGTCCTGATAGACCTTCCAGGAGATGCCGGCCTTCTCGAGCCGCTCCGGGAACGTGGTCCAGTCGTAACCCGCCTCGGCATTGGTGATGACCGGACCGCCATTCTTGCCGTCATTGCCGTCCCAGCCGGTCCACAAATAATAGCGGTTCGGATCGGTCGGTCCCATCACCGAGCAGAAATACTGATCGCAGATCGTGAATGCGTCGGCGAGTGCGTAGTGCCAGGGCAGATCCTGCCGGTTCATGCAGGTCATCGTCGTGGTGCCCTTATTGGCGATCCACTTGTCGTAATTGCCGTTGTTCCAGGCCTTCTGGCCGTCGTTCCAGCCATGGGCGACGTCCTCGACATAGACCGAACCGGCATTGTCGACCCGGAACGGCATGACCGATCCGGTGCCGTTCGGCTGCTGCCAGACCGGATTGCCATTCGGCAGCTTGACGGCGCGCGGATCGTTGAAGCCACGCACGCCACGCATCGCGCCGAAATAATGGTCGAACGCGCGGTTCTCCTGCATCAGCACCACGATGTGCTTGACGTCCTCGATGCTGCCATGGCGATTGAAGGCCGGAATGGCATGGGCCCGCTCGATGCTCTGGCTGAGCGCCGCAGTGGCGGCCGACGCACCCAGCAGCCGCAAGAACTCGCGCCGGTTATGCGCGATCGTGTTCGACATCTCGTTCACTCCCCTGGTGATGACGATGTCGAGCGACTTAGGTCGGCGCGTTAACAGCGGCGTGACCGCTTGGTTAAGGATGTGTTGCAGGGTTTTGACAGTTGCTGCGGGAGCGGCGCTCGCCCTTGCCTGCCGCGGCCTGGCCGGCCGTCGTCCACCCCCCGCCATTGCCCTTGCGCCAGAGCCGAAAAGCTGAATGATCCGTTTGGTTTGGGGCGGTGACGAGCCCGGTTGGCGAGCGGTTCGGCGCCCTGCTTTGTTGAGGATGGTCTGCACATGCCGACGTTCACGCCGCTGACGGCGCGCGTACTGGGCGAACCGGGATCGATCTGGCTGCAAGCCTTCTCCCATGCCGTCATCGCCTGCACCTTCTTCACCATCGCCTTCGTGATCGGCCTGTTCGTGTGGCGGCGCTGGCGCGATGTGATGTTCCGGATCGTCGTCGCCGGCCTCGCCGGCTACGCGGCGATCTGCGGTGTTGGCCGGCTGGTGGCCCTTGTCGGCCTGTGGGTCCCGGTGTCGCCCGTGGAGACCGCGGTCGATGCGCTGCAGGCGCTGATGTCGTTCGGCGTCATCGCCACGATGCTCAAGATGTTGCCGCAATTGCTGGTGCTGCCGACCCGCATCACGTTGCAAAAGGCCTATGACCAGCTCGAAGAAGAGATCCGGCAGCGCCGCGCCGCCGAGGCGATGGTGCGGCGTTTCCAGGAAATCGAGGCCAACGAGGCCCAGGTCCGCCAGGCGCAGAAGATGGAGGCGATCGGCCAGCTCACCGGTGGGGTGGCGCACGATTTCAACAATATCCTGACCGTCATCACCGGGACGATCGAGATTCTCGCCGATGCGGTCAAGGACCGGCCGCAGCTCGCCAGCATCGCCAACATGATCAGCGCCGCCGCCGAGCGCGGCGCCGACCTCACCCGGCATCTCCTGGCATTCTCGCGCCGGCAGCCGCTGCAGCCGCGGGCAACCGACATCAATGCGCTGGTGGTCGACGCCGCCCGCCTGCTGCGTCCGACCCTTGGCGAGCAGATCGAAATCGAATCCATGCTGGCGCATGACAGCGCCCCGGCGCTGATCGACCCGAGCCAGCTCTCCACCGCGATTCTCAATCTCGCGCTGAATGCGCGCGATGCCATGCCCGATGGCGGCAAGCTGACCTTGGAAACCAAGAACGTCGTCCTGGACGAGGACTATGCCCGTCTCAACAACGACGTGAAGCCCGGGAACTACGTGATGATCGCGGTCAGCGACACCGGCCAGGGCATTCCGCCGGCGCTGATGGACAAGGTGTTCGAGCCGTTCTTCACCACCAAGGACGCGGGCAAGGGATCGGGCCTCGGGCTCAGCATGGTGTACGGCTTCGTCAAACAGTCCAACGGTCACGTCAAGATCTACAGCGAGCCGGACCATGGCACGACCGTCAAGCTCTATCTGCCGCGGGCGGCCGAGGCGCCCGTGCTGCCGGTGGCCGACACCGGACGGCCCGCCGTCGCGCGGGGCGACGAGACCATCCTGGTGGTCGAGGACGACGCATTGGTGCGCGACTATGTCGTCGCGCAGGTGCGGCGGCTGGGCTATCGCACCCTTTCGGCCAGCAATGCCGTGGAAGGCCTTGCGCTGATCGACAATCCCGAGCGCATCGACCTCTTGTTCACCGACGTGATCATACCCGGCGGCATGAACGGCCGCCAGCTCGCGCTCGAGGCCGAGAAGCGGCGGCCCGGGCTGAAGGTGCTGTACACGTCGGGCTACACGGAAAATGCGATCGTGCATCACGGGCGTCTCGATGCCGACGTGCTGCTGCTCGCCAAGCCGTATCTCAGCGCCGATCTCGCGCGCATGATCCGCACGGCGCTGGAAGCGTAGGCGTCGATGAAGTGGAGTTCGGTCTGTCACGGCAAGCGCCATACACGCGCTGTCGCCCCGGACAAGCGCGCAGCGCGCGGACGACAGCGGAGCAAATGATCGGCACCTTCGGCCTCATCATCACGTGTGAGAGACAAGCGTCTTTCGTGCCGCGACATGTGATGCCCGGGTGATGCCGCGATCTTGCCCTCCTGACCAATGAGAGGGCGTGGGGAGAGCCGGACCTCGGCTGAATCGGGATAGGGGGAGTCTCGCGACTCCGCCCCTCCCACACCACCGTATGTACGGGTTATCCCGGCGAACCGAACAGGAGCGCGCGTCGATTGCTTGCCTGTTCGTGCTGCCTTCCCCTCGTGTGGGGAGGGTCGGCGTTCGCATCGCTACATTCGAGGCCTGCTCAGGCTTTACTCGCGTTACGGCCCACGGGATCTCAGCCGCCATGTCGCGGCCTTCGTCACGAGGCTCCGGTCCCACCAGTCGCCCGGTTGAACCGCTCGTCAGCTAACCGACCAATCGACAATTGTCCGTGTGGAACCTGCCTCCACTGATAAGATGCGCCTTCGGGGCGCACCCATACGACTTTGCCGTCCGTCACGCCTGCGCTCGTCCGGCGCAGCCGTCACGTCCATCGCAGCCCGCCTCCACGTTCGTGACGACGCGTCCGTCCCTCTGCTCGAGGCGGGTTGGGCAAGACCATCAGCCCGATTTGCCCGACAGCACAAGCGGACTCGACCGCGGCAAACTAACTCGACGGGCATTTCGCGCATGACCCGCATGCGGAGATTGCCCGTCGGGCGCTTCACGCCCGCACACCGCCAACATCGGGAGCAGCGACGATGGCCTGGCGCCTAGCGGCTGGGCGAAGCAGATGCGGCTTCACTCCGCGCCACCGGCGGCAATGACGCCCGCCGCAGACTTTCCGATGGCGTCTCACCATAGATCTTTCGATACTCCCTGGCGAAATGCCCCGGATTGCTGAAGCCGCATCGCAGGGCGATCGACGTCACCGTGTCACCCGCTTTCGCGTCGTACAACATGCGGCGCGCGTGTTGGAGGCGCGTCAGCTTGATCTTCTCGGCCAACGAAATGCCGCTCTTCGCAAAGTGCTGGTAGACCGTGCGAGGGCTGACGCCGTAACGAGTCGCGAGCTGCTCGATCGATATCTTCTGACTCCAGTTCGACTCGATGTGCTCCAGGATCCTGCGAATAGGCATGGGAATGTCGCTGTCACGCGCGAGGTGATCCGCGGTGACGTCGATGGTCGAGCCGACCAAGTGCGTTCGTCCGTCCGACGGGCTGTAGACACAGGTCCCCATGCCACGGACCCAGCGCATCGTTCCGTCTTCACCAAGCACCCGGTAGTCGCGCGTGTAGCCGGTTCGCTTCGAGATGGCACGATGGATGGCCTGCTCGAGCCCGTTCCGGTCCTCGGGATGCACGTGGCACAACATGCCGCTCAGCGACGATAACGACGTCGGCGGAAACTCTCCCTTGGAGTCGTCTGCCTCGACGATCAGGTTGAACGTCGACAGCCCTGCCAGCTTCTCCGCGGCGGCAAGCTGCTCCTCCAGGATCCTGGTCGCCGTGATATCTTCGACCACGGCGCAGAACCATCTCACATTGTCCGCAGCGTCCTGGATGGGATTGACGATCACGCGCGCCCACACGACGCTTCCGTCCTGTCGGAGGTAGCGCTTGTCGAGCTGATAGGTCGCAACCTCGCCTGCGAGCAGTCTTTCGTGTTGCAGCCGGTTGCGCTCCCGGTCCTCCGGATGCGTCAGCTCGAAGAAGGTCAGCCCGCCGGTCCTGAGCTGCTCCAGCGTGTATCCGACGATCCGGCAGCATTCCGCATTGGCAAACCGGATATGTCCCGTCGCACTGTCGACGACCGAGATGCCGATACCGAGGCTATCCAGAAACAGCCGCGGAATCGCGATGATTTCGGCAATGTCCTTCCCTGGCATATCGAAGCCGATAGCATCCAAATTCGATTGAGCCTAGCGGCGAGGAGCCTCTCGATCTTGATCCAAGGCAATTCGGCCCTGCGACACGTGATCACTCCAGGCGGACGCGACGAGATCATTCCTGCACAATCAGAACAGCCGCTGCACATTGCCGCCTAACCGAATCTTACTGAAGACCTGCTAGATTGAAACAAAGCCCCGGGATTTTACGGGGGCATCGCTTTCAGAAGCGATCGCTGTCAGCGCGTCTCCGGATTACAGCACCGTCGTGATCCTCGAGCACCTGCACATCGCTGACGTGATCGTTGTCACAGGAGACACCCATGTTCGGCCGCAAGAACAACGCTGCAGCCCTGGCCGCCCTCGCCGCAAACGCAATCACCGCAAAGGTGATGGTCGCTGACGACAAGCTCAACATCGTCTACATGAACGAGGCGGTGATGGAACTGTTGCGCGAAGCCGAGGCCGATCTCAAGACGCAGCTGCCGAACTTCCGTGTCGACGGTCTCATCGGCACCAATATCGACGTGTTCCACAAGGACCCTTCGCACCAGCGGCACATGTTGCAGGCGCTCGCCTCCGAGCACCGGGCCACGATCAAGATCGGCAAATGGATGTTCGATCTGATCGCGCAGCCGCTGAGACACCCGGATGGAACCCGCGCCGGAACCGTCGTCGAATGGTCCGACGCCAGCGTGCGGCTGCAGAACCTCGACTTTGGCGCCCAGGTCGCGGCCATCAGCCGATCGCAGGCCGTGATCGAATTCAACATGGACGGCACCATCGTGACCGCCAACGACAATTTTTTGAATGCGCTGGGCTACAGCCTGCCGGAGATTCAAGGCAAGCATCACAGCATATTCGTTGCGCCGGAGGAGCGCGACAGTGCCGCCTATCGCGAGTTCTGGGCCAAGCTGAACCGTGGCGAATACCAGGCTGCGGAATACAAGCGGATCGGCAAGGGCGGTAAGGAGGTCTGGATCCAGGCGTCCTATAATCCGGTGTTCGACCAGAACGGAAAGCCCTTCAAGGTCGTCAAGTTCGCCACCGACGTGACCGCCCAGAAGCTCCGGAATGCCGATCTCGCCGGACAGATCGCCGCCATCGGCAAATCGCAGGCCGTGATCGAGTTCGAGCTCGACGGCACCGTCATCAACGCCAACGACAATTTCCTGCAGGCGCTCGGCTATACGCTGTCCGAGATCAAGGGCCGCAATCATTCGATGTTCGTCGATCCGTCGGAGCGGGACAGCCAGGCCTATCGCAATTTCTGGGCCGCCCTGAACCGCGGAGAATATCAGGCGGCAGAATATAAGCGGATCGGCAAAGGCGGTCGCGAGGTCTGGATTCAGGCTTCCTACAATCCCATCCTCGACCTTAATGGCAGACCGTTCAAGGTCGTGAAATACGCCACCGATGTCACCAGGCAGGTGCTAGTGCGGATGGGCAATGAGCGTGTCCGCGGCATGATGGAGTCGGTCGCCGCCGGTGCCGAGGAGCTGAATGCCTCAGTGCGCGAAATCTCGGAAGCCATGACGAAATCGCGCGAGACCGCGATTGGAGCCGCTGACCGGGTCGCCTCCGCCGACTCCCAGGCCAAACGCCTGAGCGAGGCGACACAGGCGATGAGCGGAATCGTCGAACTGATCGGCAACATCACCGGGCAGATCAATCTGCTGGCGCTCAATGCGACGATCGAATCGGCGCGCGCGGGCGATGCCGGCCGCGGCTTTGCCGTGGTGGCCTCGGAGGTGAAGAATCTGGCCACGCAGGCCAAGGCCGCCACCGACAAGATCGGCGCAGAGATCGCCGGGCTGAACGGAATTTCCAGCGAGGTCGTGAACGCGCTGAACGCAATCAAGGCCGAGATCCAGAACGTCAGCGAATATGTCACCTCGACCGCCGCCGCCGTCGAGGAGCAGAGCACCGTCACCGGCGAGATGTCATCCAGCATGCAGCGCGCCGCCGCCGAGGCGCAGGCGATCGCCGCAGGCCGGGCGTAAAGGAAGCCAGACCATTGCGTTCCCCGGCCGGGACGGCGGCGAGGATCAATCCTGCGTCGCCTCCCACTTCACCGGCAGATTGAGCAGGCCGCGGAAGGCCCAGCCGCCGATGCGCACGGGCTCGTCGTCGCGGAGCCGCAGGTTGTTCAGCCGCCTGAACAGGGTCGGCAGCGCGACGTCGGCGATCATCGCGCGCGACGCCCAAGCACCGGCGCAGAAATGCGGGCCGGCGCCGAAGGCGATGCTCTTGGAGACATCGCGGCGGATGTCGAAGCGATCGGGGGCGGTGAAATGCGCCTCGTCGCGGTTGGCGGAGCCGAACATCAGAAACACCCGCTCTTCCGGCGCGAACGCGACATCGCGGATGGTCCAGGGTTTGGCGATGCGCCGCGGCGACATGCCGATCGGCGAGATCCAGCGCGCATATTCCTCGAACACCTGCAGCCAGCGCACCTCGCCATGGACAGCCAGCGCCAGTTGCTCGGGATGAGTCAGCAGCGCCCAGACCGTGCCGGCGATCGCGTCGCGCGGCTCGTTCTGGCCGCCAGAAATGGCGAGCTTGATGTTGGCGCGGATGCTGTCCCTCGGCATGCCCGCAGCGAGCATCACGCCGAGCAGGCTCTGGTTGGGGGTCTTCTCCAGCACCGGCAGCATATCGTCGATCGCGGCATCGATGCCGGCCGTGGCGGCATTGCAGCGCGCCTCGACCGCGGGGTCGCCGGTGTAGTTGGCGATACCGTCGATCATCGCCTGCGACCAGGCATTCATGTCCTCGAAGCGCATGTTGGTGAGGCCGGTGATCAGCTTCAGGCACTCGGCCGAGAACGGCAACGCAAAGTCGCGGACGAGGTCGACGTCGGCGGCGGGGTCGAGCGCGTCGATCAGCCGGTCGGCATGGGCCTGGAACTGTGTCAGCCAGTGCACCCGCACGGCGCGTGGCGACACCGCGGGCGCGATCGCCTGACGTTCGGCCAAATGCGCGGCGCCATCCTTGCGCATCATGTTGTGGCCCATCAGCCGGTTCATCAGCCCCTGCGGCTGATGCGAGCTGAACACCTCGATCTGCTTTTCCGAGACGAAGATGTCGTCGCGCCGACACAGCAGCGTGCTGCCAAGCTGCGGCACGAAGGCGATCGGCGCCTCCCGGCGCATCCGCGCCAGGGCCGGATAGGGGTCGGCCCAGAACGCGGCGGGATCGATGTCGAAATGCGGTGCGGTGCTCACGCTCGGCCTCCGGTCAGACAAGGGCAAGCTAGCCGCGCGCGCAGGCGGCGTCTGTCCCGGTGATGGGTGACAGCCTGCAGCGGCGTTCAGTTCAGCGGCCGTGGCGCGGTCATCAGCCGCAGCGCAATCGCGAACAGCTCGTTCTGCGAGGCGATGCCGAGCTTCTCATAGGCGCGCTTGCGGTAGGTGAAGACCGAGTTCAGGGCGATGCCCAGCTCTCCGGCGATCGCCTCCGAGCTGAAGCCGTCCAGGATGCGGCGGCAGACGTCCTTCTCGCGCGCCGTCAGCACCGATAGCGGCCCGCCGGCAGCAAACAGCGAGGCGAGCTTGTCGGCCGGGTCCGCGACGGCGGCGTGCTCCTGGCAATGGCGCGCGACGATGGCGGCGACGACCGGGGCGACCGCCGTGATGCGCTGCCGCTCGTCGGCGGCAAAGCCGCCCTGCGCCGCCGTGCGGTAGAAGTTCACATAGGTGCAGTGATCGCCGACCCAGATCGCGGTGGCCGCCTTGTCGACGATCTCGGAATCCTCGAAGAACAGTTTGCGATAGCCGCGCGGATACATCCGGCGCGCGAAGTTCGGCAGCAGGATGTGTTGAGCTTTCGCGCGCTGGAAGATCGCCTCGCGGTTCGGATCGGCGGTGTGGAAATGCTCCGAATAGGCGGCGCCGAGGTCGGGTCCGATCGCGATGTTGCCGGTGCTGAGCAGGCAGCGCGCCGAGCGCTGGTCGGCAAAGGTGAACACCATGCAATGGCCGACGCCGGCGATCGTGCGCAGGCTGTCGATCAGGACGTCTGGAAACGACGGCTGGCCGATGGCGAGCACCATGGCGCTGACGGCGCCCGTCGCATCGACACCGGGCCTGATGGCCTCCATGCTGTTCCTCCCGGATGTTCTGTTTGTTCGAGCCTAGCAGCAACCCGCCGCGCCGGGAAGCGCCGGCCGCCGTCACCAACCATGGGGACAGACGCGGGACGGCCCCGCGGCTAGGCTGCGGAGCTCGAAGTCTCGGCCAAGCAACGTGCCGGACACGCCGAACGGGGAGGAAACACGATGAGAGCCGCTGTCGCTGTGCTGGGCATGGCCTTGACGATGATGCTCGCCGCGCCGGCGCGGGCCGACATCAAGGTCGGTATCGTGGTGTCCGCGACCGGGCCCGGCTCGGCGCTGGGACAGCCGCAGATCAAGGCGGTCGCCGCGCTGCCGAAAGAGATCGGCGGCGAGAAGATCGTCTACATCGCGCTCGACGACGAGTCCGACAGCGTCAAGGGCCTGCAGAACGCGCGGCGCCTGGTCATCCAGGATGGCGTCGACGTCATCATCGGCTCGTCGCTGACCCCGGTCACCATGCCGATGCTCGACGTCGCGCTGGAAAGCAGGACGCCGCTGCTGTCGCTGGCGGCCTCGACCGCAATCGTGCAGCCGATGGACGACAAGCGCAAATGGGCGTTCAAGGTCGTGCCCAATGACGACATCATGGCGGCGGCGATGCTCAAATACATCGCCAAGAGCGGGGTGAAGACGCTCGGCTTCATCGGCGTCTCCGACGGCTATGGCGAGGGCTACTATCAGGAGGTCACGAAGCTCGCGCCGAAGCTCGGCCTCACCGTGACCACCCACGAGGTCTATGCGCGCGGCGACACCAGCGCGATGGGCCAGGCGCTCAAGGTGATCGCCACCAATCCGGACGCGGTGTTCATTGCCTCCGCCGGCACGCCGGCCGTGCTGCCGCAGCAGGCGCTGCGCGAACGCGGCTATGCCGGCAAGATCTTCCAGACCCATGGCGTGGCGACGCAGGAGTTCATCAAGCTCGGCAAAGAGAATGTCGAGGGCGCGATCTTCGCCGGCGAGGCGTTCTCGATCGCCGACGATCTCGCCGCCGAGGATCCGTTCCGCCGCGCCAACGATGCGTTCGTCGCCGCCTACCAGGCCGCCAATGGCGACAGGCCGAACATCTTTGCCGCGCATCTGTGGGACACGGTGACGCTGCTCAAGGGCGCGATCCCCGGCGCGCTGAAGGCCGCCAGGCCCGGCACCGCGGACTTCCGCGCCGCCCTGCGCGACGAGCTGGAGCGCGGCAAGGACGTCTATCTCAACAACGGCCTCTCCAACATGAGCCCGACCGACCACAACGGCTATGACGAACGCTCGGCATTCCTGATCAAGGTCGAGGGCGGGCGCTTCAGACTTGTGAAGTAGTTTGCGCACGCCGCGCGTGACCGCCGCCTGCCGCACGTGCAGTGAGCTCGACTCCAAGCAAGTGCAGAGTGTGGGGCGCCCAACTACGCCGACAGCCTCTCCCCCGCGTCGGCCTTGCCCAGGATCAGATCCGCCGCCTTGTCGCCGATCATCAATGTCGCCGCATTCAGGTTGGCGGAGATCATGCGCGGCATGATGGAGGCGTCGGCGACGCGCAGGCCCTGCAGGCCGTGGACGCGGAGCTGGTCGTCGACCGTGGCCCAGGTGGCCTCCGCAGGCCCCATGCGGCAGGAGCAGCCGGGATGGAAAGTGGTGGTGGCGCGCTGGATCGCGGCGGCGAGGAGTTCGTCGTCGCTTTGCACCTTGGGTCCGGGGAAGTCCTCATAGGCGTAGTACGGCGCGAGCGGGGCCGACGCCAGCAGCCGGCGCGCCAGCTTCATGCCGGCGACGATGACGCGGCGGTCGAGCTCGGCGGTCAGATAGTTGGTCTGGATGATCGGCTGGGCGAACGGATCGGCAGAGCGGATCCGCACATAGCCGCGGCTCTCCGGGCGCTGCTGCCACGAGGCGACGGTCATGCCGGGCTCGTCCTCGAGCTGGCCCTGCACGCCCTCTTTGTAGCTCGCCGGCGTGAAGGTGAGCTGCAGATCGGAGCTCTCGGCGGTCTCGCCGGAGTGCCAGAAGCAATAGACCATGGTCGGCGACAGCGACAGAATGCCCCGCCGCGTCAGCGCCCATTTCAGCGCCTCGCCCCACAAATTGAGGCCGCGCGCGAGTTCGTTGATGGTCTTGATGTTCTTGACCCGCGCCACCGTGCGCGGCGCATAATGATCCTGCAGGCCTTCGCCGACGCTTCGGAGCGCATGGCGCACCTCGATGCCGTGCTCCTGCAACAGCTCCGGCGCGCCGATGCCGGACAGCTGCAGCAACTGCGGTGAGTTGTACGCGCCGCCGCACAGGATCACCTCTTTCCGCGCGCGCACCTCGACCGGCACGCCGCCACGCCCGCCGCGGCTATAGCGCACACCGACCGCGCGCTTGCCCTCGAGCATCACGCCGGTGGCATGGGCGTGGGTGCGGATCTCGACATTCGGCCGCTTGCTGGCCGGACGCAGGAACGCCGTCGCGGAGGAGACGCGGCGGCCGTTCTGGATGGTGCGCTGGACGTAGGACACGCCCTCCTGGATGGCGCCGTTATAATCGGGGTTGCGGGGGATGCCGAGCGACACAGCGCCATCCATGAAGGCCTCGCACAGCGTGTCCTTCCACTCCATCGTGGTCACGTGCAGGCTGCCGTCGCGGCCGCGATATTGCTCGTCGCCGGCGCCGATGCGTTTCTCCATCCGCTTGAAGTGCGGCAGCACGTCGGAATAGCTCCAGCCGCGATTGCCCATCTGCGCCCAGGTGTCGAAATCCTGACGCTGGCCGCGGTTGTAGACATGGCCGTTGATCGAGGACGAGCCGCCGAGCGTCTTGCCGCGCGGCGCATAGATGCTGCGGCCATTGGTGTAGGGCCCCGGCTCCTGCTGGTAGCCCCAATTGATGCTCTTCATGTAGAAGGTCTTGATGAAGCCGGCCGGCAGATGGATGTAGGGGTGCCAGTCGCGCGGCCCCGCCTCCAGCACGCATACCGTGACCGACGGGTCCTCGCTGAGGCGGCTGGCCAGCACGCAGCCGGCCGAGCCGGCGCCCACGATCACATAGTCGAACGTATCCATCTCGTCTGTCGTCCCGGTCTCGTCATCATCAGCCGCTCAGCGCGGCAAGCGGCCATAGCGCGATCAGCGCGGCTTGTCATGCAATTGGTAGTCGAGATGGGCCCGCACCGTCGGCCATTCGGCGGCGATGATGCTGTAGACGACGGTATCCCGCAGCGTGCCGTTCGGCGCGATCTGGTGGCTGCGCAGGATGCCGTCCTGCTTGGCCCCGAGCCGCTCGATGGCGCGGCGGCTCTGATGGTTGAAGAAATGCGTCCGGAACTCGACCGCGATGCAGTCCATCACCTCGAAAGCATGCGCCAGCAAGAGCCGCTTGCATTGGGTGTTGAGCGCGCTGCGCTGCACCCGCTTCGCATACCAGGTCGAGCCGATCTCCACCCGGCGATTGGCGGCATCGACATTCATGTAAGTGGTCATCCCGGCCACGCGGCCATCCGCGTCGAGCACCGTGAACGGCAGCATGCTTCCCGTGGCGAACAGGCCGAGCCGGCGCTCGATCTCCTTGGCCATGGTCTCGGGTTTCGGAACCGCGGTGTACCACAGGTTCCACAATTCGCCGTCGCTGACGGCCTCGACCAGCGCGTCGTGGTGGTCAGGCGACAGCGGCACGAGGCTGGCGTGTGGGCCGCGCAGGGTGACCGGTTCGAGAAAGGGCATGTCAGCAAAATCCGTCATTGCGAGGAGCGCAAGCGACGACGTGTCCGCCATAGCCCGAAGGGCAACGGCGGAAGCAATCCAGAGTCGCGTGCGGGGCTCCTGGATTGCTTCGCTGACGCTCGCAATGACGGCACTATCATGCCAAGCGTTACTTGTTCAGAAAATTCAGCGGCAGGCCCGGCCGCGGCCAGTCCATCGCCACCAGCTCGCCCTTTCCGGACAGCGTGATGTAGGCGGTCTTCAACTCAGGGCCGCCGAAGGCGATGTTGGTGGTGACGCGGTCGCCGGTCGGCACCTGCTCGACCAGGGTGCCGTCCGGCGCGATCACGCTGATGCAGCCGGAGACCAGCGTCGCCACGCAGACATTGCCGTTGGCCTCCACCGCGAGCGAATCGAACATCTGGTAGCCGCCCAGGCCGGCAATCGGACGGCCGCGCTCGCCGCGATAGATCACCTCGCGCGGCTTGACCGTGCCGGGCTCGGCAAGGTCATACGCCCAGAGCCGCGCCGTCGGCGTCTCCGCGATATAGACGGTCTTCTCGTCCGGCGACAGGCCGATGCCGTTGGCCGGCAGGATGCCGTGCACGGCCTCGACGATCTCACTTATGCCGGGCTTGAGATAATAGAAGGCGCCGACATCCATGTCGCGCGCGCGGCGCTTGCCGAGATCGGAGAACCACAGCCCGCCGTGGCGGTCGAACACGAGGTCGTTGGGGCCGCGCAGCCCATGCTCGCCGCAGCGGCTCACCACGGTCTCGATTTTGCCGCTCTGCAGATCGACGCGCTGGATCGAGCCACCGAGATAATCCTCGGGCTGCGGACCAGGCATGATCATCGTGCCGGTCGGGATCCAGGAGAAGCCGCCATTGTTGCAGATGTAGATCTTGCCGTCCGGCCCGAGCGCTGCGCCATTCGGCCCGCCCGGAATCTGCGCCACGACCTCCTTGCGGCCATCGGGAAACACCCGGGTCAGGCGCCGGCCGCGGATCTCGACCAGCACCACCGAGCCGTCGGGCATCACCACGGGACCTTCGGGGAATTCGAGATCGGTGGCGAGCACACGCATGTTGGACATCGGACGGCCTCCCGCTCGTCACGCCGCGCCGCGGCGCATTGTTATTATGCAGGACGTTATCGCAAAGCCGCCGCATCTTGCCAAGCAAGCGGCGCGCTTCGTCGCCGCAGGGCAGACTTGCTCCAACGCAGGCTCGCAGCGTGTCGACGCAAGTCGGCCAGCGCGCGCGGCGCTCAGCGGATCACCGGCAGCCAGATCTCGAGGCCGCCCTCGCCACTGCGCGGATCGAAGCGCTGATCGTAGCGCTCGAAATTCGGGGCGTCCGCGACCTGACAGCCCGACTGCGGCAGCCACCGATTCCAGATCGTGTGCACGGTGCGGCGGATGGAGGAGATATGACCGGCGTGCGTGAAGACGGCGAACGTCGCTGCCGGCACCCGCACGCAGCCGAAGCTGCGCGGCAGGTCGGAAAAATCAGCCACCTCGACACCGGCGATGTAGTCGAAATTGCCGGCATCGTCGCCATTGCAGCAGGCGCCATAAGCCACTGTGCCGCGGCGCGCCGGGATATCGGCGACAAGCTGGTGAAAGCGGCGCCACAAGGCCGGAATGCCGGCGCCGTTGTCGACGCTGAAGCGATCGCCGACGCCGGCGACGAGCAGCGGCCCGGCGGCGACGAAGCGCGGCGCGGCAAGATCACTCAGCGGCGTCTGATCCATCAAGACCGGTTCCTGCAGTGCGAGACCATCGAGGCTGGCGCTGGCGCGGACCTTTTCGGGCGTCACGCCGAACTGGTCGCGGAACGCACGTGTGAAGGCTTCGTGGGAACCGTAATCGGCTGCGAGAGCGAGACCGAGAATATCAGGCGCGCCGCTGGCCAGCGCCCGCGCCGCCTCGCTGAGACGGCGGAGCCTGACGTAGCGCATCACCGAGACGCCAGTCGCGGCGGCGAAGGCGCGCACGATGTGGAAGCGCGAGACACCGGCCATGGCCGCGATATCGTCCAGTGACAGCGGCGCCGACAGATGACTCTCGATATACCAGAGCGCCTTCTGGGCCGGGCTGGTGAGCACGTCCGTCCTCCTGACGAAGCCGCCGATCATGCGTGAGGACGATTCGGTCGGCTTGATCGTTCTTGCTCTGCGTGCCCAACTATTTTCCGCTCGGCTTGGCCGGCGTTGCATCCTTCGCGGCCGGCGCATCGGCCTTCTTCTTCAATTCGTCGGCAAGCTTGGCCTGCGCCGACTTCAACTCCTCGATCGCGCCCTGCTGCGAAATCAGCGCCGCCTTCAGCGCCTGGATCTGGCGATCCGCGGCGTCGAGCTTCTGTTGATGCGCGAGCGACTGCTTCGTCATCGTCTTCTGCAGGAAATCGATATTGCTCTGCAGACATGATGTCCGGCGATCCATCGCCTTCTCCGCCGTGCAGATCTCGATCCCCGGAATATCTTGCGCATGTGCGATGCAGCCGGTGGCCCACAATGTCAGCGCAGATACGACAACGAAAACCCTCATCACAATTTCCTCATTGGCTCGCCAAACACATGATTTTGCGTGGAACTGGCGCTGATTTATCGACGATACCATACTCAGACCTCAATCGCGCATTGAGGTTCGGCGCTGGGACCCGTTTTTAGGGAGATGCACAGAATGGCTACGCGCGAAAAACGGCTGGCGCAATTTGACGGCAGCGGAGAACCGCCGCCGGGACAAAGCGTCGAGGTGCTGTGCGAAGATCACAGCGGCACCTATCAACTGCCGTTTCCCTGTTTCTACATCGATGGCAAATGGCACAATAAGGAATCCGGCGGCGCCCTCGAGGCGACCGTGATCGGCTGGCGCTTTCCGCGCACGCGTTTTGACGACCGCAGCGGGCGACGCTCGCAGCCGGCCTTCGCCGCCATGCGCACCTCTTCTGCTTCGTCTTATTGATCGTATCGCGCCGAGCGGATCGCCCTGAGCTCGCTCAGGGCCGATCCCCGCAAGCTTGACGGGTTGAGCCTCGTAGCGAGGCCAGGCGCTGAGCCATCCGCAGCTGAAACGCAACGACACATTCCTTGCACCATCGACGCTCCGAACAGTGCTGATTCGATTGCGGCTGCGCTCACACGCGCCGGCCGCGTTCAAGCAACAGCTGTTTCAAAATGTGACGCGGTATACGCGAACCTTAACCTCGGGAACGCGACCGGAACAAATCGCGCCCGAATCAGCCGAATCGCCAGGTACGTCTCCTGTTCACGGCAAGATATGGACCGACATGCGTCGCCACCTACCACATCCTGAAGCGCAGTGCCGGCAACGAGGCGACGCGGCGGCTCGACTCTTAACGGATGCGGCGGATACGGCGGAGGCAGCACGATGTTTCTTGTCGCCGCTCACGCTCCTGCCGATCGGCCACTTGCGCTCGGCTCATCGCCCGGCAGCCGCCGATTGCCCGCCTAATATTCGACCTCGAGCTCCTCGATCTCCTCGGGCTCCGCCTTCGCGGCCGCGATCCATTCGCGCATCTCGGGCATCGCCATGATGAGATCGGCATAGGCCTTCAGCTGCGGTTCGAGCTTCACGTCATAGGTGACGAAGCGCGTCACCACGGGCGCATACATCGCATCGGCCATGCCGCGCGCGCCGAACAGAAACGGTCCGCCCGACTTCTCCAGGCAGTCGCGCCAGATCGCCCAGATGCGGTCGATATCGGCTTGCGCACGGGTCCAGACCTTGAAGCCGGGAAAGTGCCCCTTGAGATTGACCGGCAGCGAGGCCCGCAACGTGGTGAAGCCGGAATGGACTTCACCTGAGATCGAGCGGCAATGCGCGCGCTGGATGCGATCGGCCGGCAGCAGGCCCGCGCCCGGGAAGGTCTCGTTGAGATATTCCCCGATCGCCAGCGTATCCCAGATCGTGGCGCCCTCATGCCTGAGGCACGGCACCAAGATCGAGGAGGACAGCAGCAAGATCTCAGCCCGCGCCGACGCATCGTCCGGACCGACAATCACCTCATCAAAGTCGAGGCCGGCAAACTTGGCCAGCAGCCAACCGCGCAGCGACCATGATGAATAATTCTTGCTGCTGATGGTCAATGTCGCCTTGGCCATGTCGCCCTGCCCTCTCTGTCGCGTGTCGTTCAGTCGCCCTGTGACGCCGGTCCGCCCGCCGCCTTGGGCGATCGGGGCCGGAGCCCGATACTCCAGTGATTTCACACAGCAAGCGACATGCCAATTTTTGAGGCAAGACTCTCCGGCTCTGGCTCCGATATTGCATCCGATACTGCATATGTCAGCCAGAGTGACGGGTCGGAAGCCGATGGCGCTGCTTTACCAAGCCTACCAGAACCACATGGACCTGACCGAACCCTGGCGCCAGGGCGCCGCGGCTGCGTTGCGCTATCTCAACCTGATCCCGTCGGGCCTCTCCAGCCGCGCGATGCGGCGGCTGTCGGCGGCGCTTGAATTGATCTCCCGTTCAGCCCTGACCTACGCCCGCCCCGCCTATGGCATCGACAGCGTCATGGTCGGCAATCGCGAGGTGGCCGTCACGGAAGAAGTGACGTTCAAGACCCCGTTCGGCTCGCTCTTGCACTTCAAGAAGGACGCCGCGCCGGAGCAGCCGCGCGTCCTGCTGGTGGCGCCGATGTCGGGCCATTTCGCCACATTGCTGCGGGGCACCGTCAAGACCCTGCTGCAGGACCACGACGTCTACATCACCGACTGGCACAATCCGCGCGACATCCCCCGCGACCATGGCAGGTTCGGACTGGAGGATTATACCGATCATCTGATCAGCTTCCTCGGCCAGCTCGGGCCACGCCCCCACATGATCGCGATCTGCCAGCCGTCCGTCTCGGCCCTCGCGGCGACCGCCGTGATGTGCGAGGACAACCACCCTTCACGCCCTGCGACCCTCACCTTGATGGCCGGACCGATCGATACGCGGATCCAGCCCACCAAGGTCAACGAGTTCGCCAAAAGCAAGCCGATCGGCTGGTTCGAGGACAATCTAATTCACTACGTGCCCTTCCAGTGCAGGGGTGCCTTCAGGAAGGTCTATCCTGGCTTCGTGCAGCTCACCGCCTTCGTGTCGATGAATCTCGAACGCCATGTGAAGCAGCACGTGGACCTGGCCAACCACCTTGCCAAGGGCGAGGTGGAGAAGGCCGAGATCATCAAGACGTTCTACGATGAATATTTTGCCGTCATGGACCTGCCGGCGGAGTTCTATATCGAGACGGTCCGTGACGTGTTCCAGGAGCATCTGTTGCCGCAGGGCAAACTGATGCACCGCGGCCGCCCTGTCGATCCGAAGGCCGTCCGGCGCATCGGCCTGATGACGGTCGAAGGCGAGCGCGACGACATCTGTGCGATTGGCCAGACGCTGGCCGCGCAGGACATCTGCACCAATGTGCGCGCCTATCGCCGCATACATCACATGCAGGCCGGCGTCGGGCATTATGGCGTGTTCAGCGGCAAGAAATGGAATAACGAGATCTATCCGCTGCTGCGCGACTTCGTTCACGTCAATTCGTAAGCCGCCCGCGGCTGCGTTGCAGCGTCGCTGAGGGCGTTTCACCGAACTTGCTGCGATAGGCGCCGGCCATGCGGCCGAGATGGGTGAAGCCGAGCTCGAAGGCCATGTCGATGATGCGCGCGTCCGGCGCGGCTGACAGCAACTGCGCGTTGAGCCGGGCCAGCCGGATGTCGAGCAGCATGTCGGAGATCGACATGCCGAAATGGCGACGGAAGCCGCCCTGCAGCGCGCGAATGCCGAGCCCGGCAGATGCCGCCAGGTGCGCCAAATCGAGCGGCTCGGCCGCATGCGCATCGAGCAGATCGCGAGCGGTGCGGACGGCCCGCGGCAGCGTGTCGACCTGACCCGAATGGAGCCTGATCGCCTCCGATAGCCCTGCGCTCGGCTGGTCGAACAGGATATTCAAGAGCGTTTCGCGCCAATTGGCGGCAGCGGCCGCCGGCAGCTTGCGCTCAGCGCCCAGACGTTCAGCAAGGTCGGCAAGCTCAACCATATGCGCCCGCAGCCGCGCACCGTGAGCGGCCGACAGTTCGACCGAGGGGTCGAACTCGACCGGCCGCACCGCGCGCCCCGACAGCGCCGCGGCCCGCTGCTCGACCAATGGCCGGTCGAGCAGAAGGATCAGCTGGGAGCAATCGTTCCAGACCATCCGGGTCGGCAAGGTCGGCGACAACAGGGAGGCTCTGTGCTCCGGTGCCGTCGCGACCTCGTTCGCGGCGGTGAAAACCCGCGCCGCGCCGGCCAGCGGCAGTTGGATCAGGAAGAAGCGGTCGAGGCAGCCGGGATCGATGGTCACCACTCCGCCATAGGCGACGTAGTTGATGGAAAAGCCGTCGAATGCCGCGCAATTATGCAGCGCGACGAAATCGCACGCAGCATCTGCCTGCGGCTGGAGCCCGTGCGGACAGAAAATGCGACCTATTTGTTCAGCCGCTTCATCGACATCGTGCGTTGCAACACGGCCATAGGCCGCAAGCCGCGGCGGCTGCGCAGCCAGGCTCAAACTGCGATCAGAGGCGGCATCTGCAGTCATGACCTACATCGCCCGTCGAATTCATTTGAAACCTATAATAATTAGCAGCTGGCGTCGAGGGATTCGTTTTCTGGATAGACACATCGCTGCGGCCGCCGGATCCTTCATGCGTGTGCAGGAAGGAGACACAGCATGATCACACTCGAAAAGGGCATCACGCGCGCCGGCACCGGCTATGCCGGCAAGACCTGGAACATCCTCGGTCAGCTCTACTTCCCCAAAGCCGTCACCGACTCCACCTTCGCGTTCGAGACCAACAGCGAGCCCGGTCAGTTCGTGCCGGTTCACGTCCATCCGACACAGGACGAATTCATCCTGGTGCAGGAGGGCGTGCTCGACCTCAAGCTCGATGGCGTCTGGGTCAAGGCGCATGCTGGGGATCTGGTGCGGATGCCGCGCGGCATTCCTCATGGCTACTTCAACAAATCCGACAAGCCGGCGCGCGCGCTGTTCTGGGTGTCGCCGATGCAGAAGCTCGAGGCGCTCTTCAACATGCTGGACAATCTCGCCGATCCGGCCGAGGTGGTGCGGATTTCGGCCGAGCATGAGGTCAACTTCCTGCCGCCGGAGGCCAATGACTAATCAGCCGCGGCGGCTGCGAACATCGCGCACGTAACAGATCGAGCGGTCGCAGAAGGCTTCATCGATCGGGCGTGACCGGTGCGACCTGCCCAAGCGGATGATCGCAGCGGCGGTCCGCACGGCGTGTCATCGGCGAGCTCAGTCTCGCTCTCGTTTCGGCGCCGACCTCCCGGGGTGAGGCAGGCATCGGCGCCGCATGCTTGGTCGCGCCGGGCGACCAACGTCAGCTCATTCCTTTCAACGGGCGAGTCTCGCGTGGCAGACGAACGCTGCCCGCACGCGGCTATGCTCATGCCAGCAGGAGATCTCATGATTGCTCGAAAGAATGTCTGCGTGATCGGTGCCGGCGTCTCCGGCCTCGCAGCGGCAAAGGCGTTCAAGGCGCGCGGCCACGACGTCACCATCATCGAACGAAGCGCCGATCTCGGCGGCGTCTGGGAGCCGGCCCGCTCCTATCCCGACGTCCAGACCCAAAGCCCCAAGGAGCTCTATCGCTACACCGACAAGGCGATGCCCGATGCCTATCCGGAATGGCCGAAGGGGCCGCAGGTCTACGCCTACCTGGCCGACTATGCGAGGAGCCACGATCTGACGCGCCTGACGCGGCTGAACACCACCGTCCGGTCGATGCAGCGCCGCGCCGACGGAAAACCGGGCTGGACGCTCGATCTTGAGACCGGAGATGGCGCGCGGCGCGAAGATTTCGATTTCGTGGCCGTCTGCACCGGGCAGTTCAATGAGCCGCAAACGCTGTCGCTTCCGGGCGAGGATCAGTTCAAGGCCGCCGGCGGCGCGATCATGCACTCCTCGAAATACAATGACGCCACCCTCGCCAAGGGCCGCAACATCGTCGTGCTCGGCGGCTCGAAATCCGCCACTGACATCGCGGTCAACGCGGTACGCTCGGGCGCGCGTTCGGTGACGATCGTGTTTCGCGAGCCGGTCTGGCGCATTCCCTATTTCATCGGCGGTCTGATCAACTTCAAGCGCATCCTGTACATTCGCGCACAGGAGCAGATGTTCGCGAGTTGGGGCATCGGCCCGCTCTCGCGGCTCGCACATATGTTGGCGAAGCCATTCGTCTGGGCCAATTGGCGTGGCCTCGAGAGCCTGCTCAAGGCACAGCTGAAGCTCGGCAAATGCAACATGGTGCCGAAGGAGAGGATCGAGGACGGCGTCAACTGCTCGGTGCCGATCGCGACCCCCGACTTCTATCCGATGGTCGCCGATGGCCGCATCAAGGCGGTGCTCGGAACGTTCGATCACTACGAGCCGAACACGATCGTGGCGAGCGGCGGCGAGCGGATCGCGGCGGACGTCGCCATCCTTGCCATCGGCTACAAGCTCGGCGTTCCCTTCTTGTCGGACACTGATCGCGCCAAGCTTGTCGATCCGGACGGACAGTACCGACTCTATCGGCTGATCGCCAATCCCGACCTCCCCGACATGGGCTTTGTCGGCTTCAATTCGAGCTTCTGCACCGTGCTCTGCGCCGACATGGCGGCCCATTGGCTGGTGCGTTACGCCGACAGGCAGCTGGCCCGGCAGCCGAGCGATCGCGAGATGCGCGACAACATCGAGATGATGCTGCGCTTCAAGCGGGTCGAACGGCCAGCGGCTGGCGTGTATGGCGGGCTATGCGTCGCGCCGTATCACTTCAAGCATTTCGACGAGCTGCTCGCCGATATCGGCGCGACGCGCAGGAAGAGAAGTGCCCTGGCCGAGATGTTCACGCCTCCCGACGCGGACGCCTATGGTGACTTCCTGGCCTCCGCCCCCGTCTACCAGGCCGGCTGAACCGCGGGATGGCGGATGACGCCCGCCACATGGCAACCATGGCGATGCCACGCGCAGGACTGATTGCTGAACGACGGCCCATCCTGCCGCCGCCTCGCGTCCGGCCCGCGCCGGACGCCCGTCGGCCCGGCATCTAGCCTTCTCGCCGCAGCCGAGCTATCCAGGGCGCCCTCGGCCGCCAGCCGTCTGCCCCGGAGCCTACCATGACCTTCTCGACCCGCCTGCGCTTGTTCGGTCTCACCCTCTCGGCCGCGATCCTGCTGTCCACCGCGACCCAGGCTGCGGAGATCCACGTCATGATCTCCGGCGGCATGACCGCCGCCTTCAAGTCGCTGGTGCCGGAGTTCGAGCGGCGCTCTGGCCACAAGGTCGATATCGCCTATGGGCCGTCGATGGGGACGACGGCGAATGCGATACCGGTCCGCCTCGAGCGCGGCGAGCCGGCCGATGTCTTGATCATGGTCGGCTATGCGCTCAGCGACCTCACCACCAAGGGCAAGGTGATGCCCGACAGTCTTGTCGAGCTCGCCAACTCGCCGATCGGTGTCGCAGTGAAGTCGGGCACCCCACATCCCGACATTTCGAACGCCGATGCCGTCAAGCGCATGCTGATCGCCGCCAAGACCATCGCTTATTCGGACAGCGCCAGCGGCGTCTACGTCTCCACCGAGATGTTCGACAAGCTCGGCATCCGGGAGGAGATGAAGGGCAAAGCGCGGATGATACCGGCGACCCCGGTCGGCGAGATCGTGGCCCAGGGCGAAGCCGAAATCGGCTTTCAGCAGATCAGCGAGCTGAAGCCGGTGAAGGGCATCGACATCGTCGGACCGCTGCCGGCGGGCCTGCAGAAGATCACCGTGTTCTCGGCGGGCATCGCCACCAACGCCAGGGAGCCGGAGGCGGGCAAGGCGCTGATCAAGTTCCTGAGCTCACCGGATGCGCGCAAGACCATCGTGGAGAGCGGGCTCGATCCGATCGTGAGGAAAGCGCCGAACTGAGCTATCATTTGCTGTCTCTCCCTGCTGGGGGCAGGGAGAGCGCAATCTGGACGATGAGCCCGGTCCGGCGGGGATGCTCACTGCGTGAACAGCGTCGATTCGCTCAGATTGTTGGCGCCGTAGGCCTTCTTGAGCAGACCATTTGCTTTTGCGTCCATCATGAACTTGGTCACGAAGGCCTGCGATTGCGGGTGTTTGAGCGGGACCGCGACGGCCGTGTCCGTCTTCTTGAAGGTGTCGCTGAGCACCTTGGTGCCCGGGATTTGCTTGGCAAGGATCGTGAGTTGATCGCGGGCCAGCGCCAGCGCATCGATCTCGCCGGCCGACAGCAGCGCGTGGACCTCGTCGTAGGATTTGAACCCGGTCACCGTCGCCTTTTTCATCAACCCCTTCGTCGCCCGCAGTACGGTCGTGTCGTTGATCGCGGCAACCTCATGGCCGGCCTGGTCGAGTGCAGCGATGTTCGGAATGTCGAGCCCGGCGCGGATGATGAACGTCGTATCGACGGAGTCGTAGACGGGGCCGAATGAGAGCTTGCTCTCACGCTCGGCGTCCTTGGGAATGAAGGTGACATCCCAGGCGCCCTGTGCGGCATCCTCGACGATCGCGTTCGCGTTCGGATGTTCGACGAACTCGACCGGCACGCCGGCCTGGGCGGCCATCGCCTTGCCCAGTTCAACAGGCACCCCCGTATATCCACTGTCGGATTTGACGCACCAGAACGCCCCGCCCGCCGGGCCCACCGCCACAGCCACGCGCAGCTTGCCGGTCGGCGCGATCTCCTCCTTCAAACTGGCCGCATCAGCGCCGTTGCTGAACAACGCAAATACCGCAGCGATCAGCGCTGCATTGCGCAGCCAGTGCCACTTCAACATGGCCCTCTCCCATCGAATTGCATAGGTGGATCCGGGCGGCACCTTGCGGGGAGCAATGTTAAATACAGCTTACTTTGCTTAGGCAAAGCATCACGCGACGCGCAAAACTTGCGCGTCGTCATGTCCGTTTCGAATTAGCCCATATCGAAAACCGATTAAACCCGGCTTAAACGCAGCGCCGAACCCTGACGCCGTTCACCACCACGGTCCGGCAAGCAACGGCGGCAACCGGCGGTTTCCGCACGACAACGGCGCCGGCCGCACCGGCACAGCCGGCACGGACGACGCCGCGCGCGCACACGACGGCATGGACATCCGACATTGATACGAACGGCATCAATGTCAGGACGAACAGGCCGCACAGACTGGAAAAAGCGATACGTGAGAAAATGGTGCGCATGTCGAACTCCCGATCGTCGTCATTGATAGGTCAAATATCCGCCGGAGATTTGCCGGGGTGGCGGGGCTTGGCAACTGTAACAAATTGGGTGGATCGAAACGGCTGGATGGTGTTGCGCATGGGTCAACCGCGCTGCCGGCGACCTCCTCCGCTACCGGTTGGCGGCGAATTCGGCCAGCATCCCCCGGCACCCGGCCGATAGCGCGCCGGCATTGGCGGCCAGGCACTGCGCAACGCGGCCGCCGCCGGCCGCAATACCGCTGCAAAATGCGCGCGCATCCGCGCCACACGCCGCCCTCATGATCCGCAATTCCTGCAGCGGCCGAAGCGGCCGCAGCACCATGGCCGGTACGGCTGCCGCGGCGGCGGGAGTGGTCGCTGGCGGCACCGCCGCCGGCCGTGTATTCCCGGGCGCGGTCGCCGTGGGCTTCGCCGCCGATCCGCCGGGCGTGGTCGGCTCTGGCTTCGCGGCGGGCTTCGACGGCGGCTCGGATCTGGTGGCCGAGACGGGCTGCGCGGGCTGGGCCGGCGTCACCGGTTGCGCGACAGGTCTGGCCGTTTCGACAGCGGGCCTGCTTGCTTCGGTTTCCGGCGGCTTGCTCACGACCGGCGCGGACGCCGGCTTGGCCTCGGCAGCAGGCTTGACGTCGGCAGGAGGCTTCGTCTCCGCGGCGGGTTCGAGCGCCTTGACGGCGGTCTGACAAGGGCCCGACAGACCCGCGATGTTCTTCTGCAGGCATTGGAAGGCCGCGGCGCCACCGGGCGGAACGCTCGCGCATTTCGCCATGTAGTCCGAGCGGCAAGCCGATTTGATCGCGCTGCGCTGCGCGTCGGTCTGCGCGAGCGCCGGCGTCGCGACAACGCCCGCTGCGGCCGCCAGGCCGAGCACGCGAGTCCATCCGTGACGATTGATCATCCGTCGATCCTCAATGACATTGGGTTTAATCCTTAGGTCACGACTAAACGGGCAGGCCTGCGACTAATAATGATGTTAGTATGCGCGTCTGTTCTGACAGGTACCCGCCCCACCGGTGGCGCAAGCTGCGGCGGCGACGGGCGCATGGCAATTATGACATTTTGGGCGGATCGGCACCAGCCCTGCTTTCTCGGGGCACATGCGTGTTGCGCTGCCGTTGCTGCTTAGCGGCTTACGACCGGTGCGAGGCCAGGCGATCACCGTGCAGCCTGCGGAGTGAGCCCAGTGCCGCACCGCATCCTCATTCCGCCGGCGACACGCGCAAGGCCGGCTGCGCCGCCGGAAGCTCCGGCGGCAGGATCAGGGCGGCGACGATCGCGACCAGGGCCAGCGCGGCGAAGGCCTGCAGCATGGTGACGAAGCCGCCGCGCTCATACAGCCAGGCAACCAGGCCGACCGAGGCGCCGGCCGCGGTGAAGCCGACGAAATAGCGCACAGCATAAGCGCGCGAACGCCACTCTTCCGCAGTGTATTTGCCGACCATCGCGTCGTTGACGGTGACCTGGCCGAACGCGCCCATCACGATACCGATCGAGGCCAGGATCAGCGTCCAGTCGCGGGCATCGGCGGCGAGATACAGCAGCGGCGCCAGCACCAGCGACAGCGGCAGCGCGACAGCCTTCAACGTGTGACGATCGAGCAATCGCCCGATCGTATACTGCGTCAGCGCGCCGAACACGTAGACGCAAGCCGCGATCAATCCGAGCAGCGCCGGGCTCTGCGTCAGCCCAGCCAGCCGTTCCGCAAACAGCTTTGGCAGCGCCACGGTGATCGCGTTGAAGGTCGTGGAGATCGCCACCACCACCAGCAACAGCGCCAGCACCACGCGCCACATCTGATCGCGCGCGACGCGGGCCTGCGCCGCCGCCTGCTTCGAACCCCTGCGGTCCTCATGCGCGACCAGCATCGCAAAGGCCACGCCGAGGCCGACCGTGATGACTCCGGGCACGATGAACGCGAAGCGCCAGCCGAGATATTGCCCCACGACACCCGTGACCAGCGCCGACGACGCCACGCCGAGATTGCCGAAAACGCCGTTCAGCCCCATGTCGCGGCCGAGCCGGTCGGCATAGGAGACGAGCATCGCGGTTCCCACCGGATGATAGATCGAGGCGAACAGGCCGATGGCGAACAGCGCCGCGCCGAGCTGCCAGGGCGTCTGTACCAGGCCGACCGAGATCATCGACAGGCCGATGCCGAGATAGAAGATCAGTATCATGTGCCGCCGGCTCCAGCGGTCGCCGAGCCAGCCGGTGAGAAGCGCGCCGGCGCCGAAGGCGACAAAGCCGGGCGTCGCATAGGGCAGCAGCTCCGCATAGGCCATGCCGAGCGCCGGCCCCATGATGATGACTGCAGCCGCGAAGATCAGCATCGCGTAATGGTCGACGAAATGGGCGACGTTGACGAAGCCGATCACGCGGCGGGGGTTGTTCATGCGCAGATCCTCGATTCCCGGACAAATCGGTTATACTGGCTCGCCCCAACGAGAAGGCGCCAATGACCATCGTGGACACGCCATTGAAGGCGCTCGGCGCCGACCGAATGACGACCGAGCCCGGCGTCCACCTGATCGCACGCCTCTATCACAAGGGCGCGCGGCTCGATCCGCACATGCACCGCGAGTCGCAGCTGATCTACGCATCGCGCGGCACGATGCAGGTGACGACGCCGCAGGGCCGCTGGCTGGTGCCGCCCGATCGCGCGGTCTGGGTTCCCGCACGCCATGCCCACGCCATCGATATGCTGGCCGACAGCCAGATGCGCACGCTCTATTTCGAGCTCGACTGGCTCAGGCAGGCGGCACGCGGTCTGCGGCTCGACCGCGAGTTCGTGGTGCAGGTGTCGCCGCTGCTGCATCAGGCGATCCTGGCGCTGTTCGCTCCCGACGGCGGCGCCGAGCGCGCCGCGCTGCTGGTGCGGCTGGCGCTGCTCGAACTGCGCCGCGCCGAGGATTCCTCGACCTTCATCCCCCTGCCGCAGGATCCGCGCGCGCGGCGTGCCGCCCTGCTCGTCCTCGCCTCGCCCGCGACCGAGGAGGATCTCGCGACCCTGGCGAGCATGGTCGGGAGCTCGGCCCGCACTCTGTCGCGGCTGTTCGCGGCGGAGACGCGGCTGAGTTTCAAGGCGTGGTGCCAGCGCGCCCGGATCGCCGCCGCGATCGAGCGCCTGTCGACCGACCGTCATCTGTCCGTCAAGCAGCTCGCCGCCGATCTCGGCTATGCCAGCGTGCCGGCGTTCTCGCATGCGTTCCGGCAGGTGACCGGCCGGACGCCGACAGACTTCGCCGAGCAGTCCGGCGCATGACCTGCGCGCATCATGGGCGCATGCGCGCGGTGACGACGGCGTTGACGATTTGTTATGGTTGAATGTCGCCATCTTTGCCATAAATCCATGTAACATGACCGCCATCGCTGTGCGGGGATTCGACTGAGACCAGATGGCCAACGCGTTTTTCACTGACCTGATCACCACGATTTCCGAGCGCGGCCGGACGCTGCTGCGCGGCGGCAGCGCCCCGGTCGACAAGCACGATGCGACGAGTCTCGCGGAGCTGTGCGAGGCGCTGGTGTCCGGCGCCGGCGAAGCCTCGGGCACGGCGATGGCCCGCGACGTGCTCGACGGCTATCACGATCTCGATGCCGAGGGTCGCAAGGCGTTCTTCACCGCTTTGGTGCACGATTTCGGTCCCGACAAGACCAGGCTCGCCAAGGCGATCGAGGATTGGCGCGCGGCGCCCTCGGACGAAGGCGCGAGCGCGCTGCATTTCGCCTCGGAGCCGCGGCGGCAGGAGCTGATCCGCCGCCTCAACCGCGCGCCGGGCGGCACGCCCGAACTGGTCGCGATGCGCACCGATCTCCTGGATCTCCTGAAGGCGAATCCGGAACTCGCCGCGCTCGATCGCGACATCGTGCATCTCTTGAGTTCGTGGTTCAACAGGGGGTTTCTCGTGCTGCGCAAGATCGACTGGTCGACGCCGGCGAACATCTTGGAGCAGATCATCCGCTACGAGGCGGTGCACGAAATCCATGACTGGGATGATCTGCGCCGCCGCATCGATCCGGTCGATCGCCGCTGCTACGCGTTCTTCCATCCGGCGATGCCGGATGCGCCGCTGATCTTCGTCGAGATCGCGCTGACGGAAGCCATCCCCGGCGCGATCGCGCCGCTGCTCGCGGTCGACCGCCCGCCGGTGCCGGCCGATCGCGCCCGCACCGCGGTGTTCTATTCGATCTCCAACACCCAGCGCGGCCTCGGCGGCATCTCGTTCGGCAACTTCCTGATAAAGCAGGTCGTCGAGGAGCTCAGGCGCGAGCTGCCGAAGCTCGACACCTTCGTCACCTTGTCGCCGGTGCCGGGCTTCATGGGCTGGCTGAAATCCACCAGCGATGCGACCGAAGAGGATCGCAACGTGCTCAAGCTCCTGAACGAGCCGCGCTGGATCGAAGACGCCGAGATGACCGCCGAGCTGCGCACCGTGATCGAGCCGCTTGCCGCGCACTACTTCCTCAAGGCGCGCACGGCGAAGGGCAGGCTGATCGATCCCGTCGCGCGCTTCCACCTCGGCAACGGCGCGCGCCTCGAGCGTATCAACTGGCTCGGCGACCTCTCCGCCAAGGGCCAGCGCGAGTCGGCGACTGTCATGGTGAACTACCTCTATCGTCTCGAGGACATCGAGAAGAACCACGAGGCCTATGCCAATGACGGCGAGGTTGTCGCCTCAAGCGCCGTGAAGAAGCTGCTGCGCGGCGAGGGCCGGCGGCTGCTGGACATGAGGTTGTCGTCGTAGGTGAAGCGCGGGCGCTTTCAATCGCGCCCGTCATCGTCGCGTCGACTTCAAGCCTATTGCCTCCGGGGCAAGCCGCCCGCTCCAAACTCCGTCATTGCGAGGAGCGAAGCGACGAAGCAATCCAGAGTTACGTGCGCGACTCTGGATTGCTTCGCTCGCAATGACGCTGGTCAGAGACTGTGCTGACGCCAAGAACGCCGGGATCCATACCCCCCGGAAGTCATTCGAGGCAGGCTCGTCATGACCTGCTCGCACGCCACATCCGCCGCAGCGTACGGGTCCCGGGCCGGCGCTGTGACGCGCGCAGCGCGGCACGGCTTGCCCGGGACGACACTGTGGGGGAACCGCTTTCACATCTCAAACAGCTGGGGGACGTGCGACCGCGCTCTCGCGGCGCTTCACGCCCGAGTGCTGCATCACTCATATCCCTCCGATCGAAACAGAGGGCGCAGGGAAGACCGGGTGCTGGCCGCAACCCATGGCCCCCGTGCGTGAGAAAATGCACGGGGCAGGAACCACAGGTACGACCGGTGCATCCGGCCTTCCCTGCGCGATGGTTTGAACGGTGTCCTTCGTGCTCTCCCTGGGGATCGGCTCTTTTGCCCCCATCGCCCGCGCGTGCCGTCAAGCAACGACCACGGGCTTGACCTCAGCGTCGAGAGGTCAGGACCACACGACTTCTCCGTCCGTGCCGACGCCGGTCGTCTGCCGACATCCTCACGGCCACCGCATCCCTGCCCCGACGTTCGTGACGACGCGTACGCCCCTTGTGTGATGAGGCAGGACGCGCGCAGTATTGCTGATTTTCAGAATTTGTCAAACCGAAGATTCAGGCCGTTCACGACGCCCCATCGGGACGCCGTGCAACAGCAAATTCACGACGTCTTCGCCTCCACGTGCCGTTTGAAATTGTCGAGAATGGCCTGCCAGCCTTGCTGCTGCTGCTCGACCGGGTGCATCGTTTCCGGATCGAAGACCACGCGAACGACGACGCCGTTCGGACCGGGCTCGAAATGGACCTCGGCCTTGCGGTCGCCGAAAGCGTAGGCGATCAGCTTGTGTTCCGCGATCTTCGTGTAGGTGCCGGCGAAGTCGAAGCCCATGCTGCCGTCCTTGGCCTCCATCCGCGACGAGAACGCGCCGCCTTCTCTGAGATCGACCGCGGCCTTGGTCGTATGCCAGTCGTCGGACGCGGCGTTCCACTTCACGATGTCCGCCGGCGTCGTATAGGCGCGCCAGACCTGATCGATCGGGGCTGCGACGGCGGTTTCGACGGTGATCCGCATGACCATTGCTCCTTGGTTCGATTTGACGGCCCGCTGCAGACGTGCAGGAGTTTGTGCTCGAAGGACGATACAGACTGGCAGATCCCGACAGACCGTAGAACAATCTGGCCTCCGGGGGCGCAGCGCGCATCGCCGGCGGGAACCGCGATGCAAGCGTCATTCATCGCCTTCGGAGCCCTGGTGAGTGGGCCGCCCTTAGCGCGGCCGTTCTCAGCTAGCGCTGCTCGCAGACGGCTTTTTTGCCCTAAGTTTCGCGATAGGAGCCGTTCTCCCGGACTGGAGCATCCGCAGGAGGCGACTAAACTAAATTCACGATTCGCAAAGGAAAGAACGCCGATGGTGGCTCGCCGGCACCACTTCTTACCTCAATGCTATCTAAGGGGCTTTAGCCGATCGAAGAAGCGCGGCAAAACGCACCAGGTTGTCACATTTGACAGGAGCGGAAAGTCGTTCACGTCTAACATTCTGAATATTGCTGTTGAGCAAGACTTCAACCGCGTGGAAATAGAAGGGCACGCACCAGACGCATTCGAGCAGATTATGGCAACTTTTGAAGGCCAACTTGCTCCTGCTATTACGAGAGTGCTCCAAGCTCAAAACATCAGAAATAGCGAAGACCGAGCTATTCTGCTGAATTTTATCGGCCTGATTGCAATACGCAACCCGCGATTTCGCGAGAGTTTCCGCGACTTCAACGAGCAGATAATGGACAGAGTAATGGATCTCGCCACAGCCACCCCTGATAGGTGGGAAGGACAGCTAAAACGCATGAGGGAGAACGGCTACCTCAAAGAGGGGTCCGCCAACGTCACATACGAACAAATGAGAGATCTTGTTGAAAGGAAAGCTCATCGGATCGAGCTTAATAACACTTTCAATATCTCTAGCGAATTGAAAGGCTTTGATGCCATTCTGCCAACCTTGTTCAACAGGAAGTGGGTTAGCCTAACCCCTCCAAGCGATTCAAGTGGCTTTATCACCTCGGATCATCCCGTCTGCTTGATGTTTTCTGACCCGAGCATGCGCGGAGGCGTAATTGGGCCAGGCCATGGCCTGCGCGGAACTGAGATCATCTTTCCCGTCGGAAAACGCCTAGCTCTTGTCGGCGCGTTCGAACTCGAGGAGGATGAGATTCAACTGACCGAGGAAAATGTTGCCGGTGTGAACGGCGCAATCGTCGCTTACGCCGAGCGGCAGGTTTACGCACATGACACAGGATTCACCTACTCTCGCAGTTATACGGAGAAGCCGCGACGAGGAGCAGATCTAGTGAATGACCTTCTATTCCGCCGCAAAAAGTGAGGACGTCAGCAACTCGAAAGCAACGACTCGGCTCCATTTTTTGCACACCGATTACCAAGCTATTCCTTTTAGGCCCGCTATGAAGCTCGGATACTCTGAATTTTCCTTCGGTTACGCCTTTACAGAGAACTTGATTCGCTCCTCGCCTTTGTCGCCGAGCGGCGCCCCCGTTTTTCCGAACCTCGTCCAAGAAGCGGATCTTGGCTATGATGTTCGCATCGATCTTCCTGGTCTACCCTGGTTCTTTCAATACAAGCTACCTGCAGTGAGACCGAACTTTGGACCACCCATAACTAGAGTTTTGCGCCTGTTTCACGGTGGCGGGCTGGATGCGCCAGCGTGGTTTTGCAGCAAAATCGGCGGCTTGTTGCCGATCGCGCCATGGGG